>Ga0126313_10002606_pt1 | contig 10184 bp, 11 predicted proteins | sample Plot105A_FD_89954 | JGI IMG/M metagenome (GOLD analysis project Ga0126313, IMG submission 89954) | Serpentine soil microbial communities from UC McLaughlin Reserve, CA, USA - Plot105A | ecosystem: Environmental > Terrestrial > Soil > Grasslands | place: USA: UC McLaughlin Reserve, Lake County... | reverse complement strand
CACGAGCTGCTCGGGTTCGACGCCGACGCGCTGCTCGAGCGCTACACGCCCGGCCTGCGGCGGATCAACCCGGGCTTCGACCGCGCCTGGGTGAAGGAGCGCTGGCTGCACCGCGAGCCCGCGGCGCAGCCGATCGTCACGGTCGGCTACGGCGAGCGCATCCCGCCGCTGCAGACCGGCGTGCCGGGACTGGTGCTCGCCAACACGACGCAGATCTACCCCGAGGACCGGGGCACGAACTACGCCGTGCGCGAGGGCGCGGACGCCGCCGCGGCGCTGCTCTCGAACGCGTAGCTGACGCCGGTGAGGCGCTCCGAGAGCGCCCACAGCTCGCGCGCGGTGACGTCGTCGCGCGCGGCGCCGCCGCGCGACGCCGGTGCGGGGCTCCCGCGCAGCTCGCCGGGGCCGCCCGGCCCGATGTAGGCGCCGCCGGGCAGCTCCTGCGTGGCCGCGAACAGCGTCGGCCAGGCGCCGTGCTCGCCGCTCTGGGCGAGCAGCTTGTTGCCGACCGCCATCAGGGCGTTCTGGAGCGCGTTGCCGGTGCGTGACTGCAGCTCGGTCGCGGCGTAGCCGGGATGGGCGGCGACGGCGCGGACCGGCGAGCCTGCCGCGGCCAGGCGGCGCTGGAGCTCGCGCACGAACAGCAGGTTGGCGAGCTTGGACTGCCCGTAGGCGGGCCAGCGGCGGTAGGTGCGCCGCTCCCAGTTGAGGTCCTCGAGGTCGATCTTGCCCATCCGGTGCGCGCCGGAGGCGACCTGCACCACACGCTCGCGCACGTGGCCGAGCAGCAGCCCGGTGAGCGCGAAGTGGCCGAGGTGGTTCGTGCCGATCTGGGTCTCGAAGCCGTCCTTGGTGCGGCCCTCGGGGACCGCCATCACGCCGGCGTTGTTGATCAGCACGTCGATCGGGCCTTCCCAGGCCTGCGCGAACCCGCGCACGGAGGCGAGGTCGGTGAGATCCAGCGGGCGCGCCTCGGCGCCGGGGCCGAGCTCGGCGGCGATCCGCTCGCCCTTCTCCACGTTGCGCACCGCCAGTACGACGTGGGCGCCCACGCGGGTCAGCTCGGTCGCGGCGGCGCGGCCGATGCCGCTGGTCGCGCCCGTGATCACCACGGTGCGGCCGCTCTGGTCGGGCAGGTCCTGTGGAGTCCATCCGCTCATGGGTGATGGCCTCCCCCCATCATCTCTGCGCGAACCAGCCGCCCTCCACGAGGTCGCGGTAGACGACCAGGTTGCGCCCGTCGGTGGTGACCACCTCCCAGTAGCGCCGGCGGACCGGCTTCGGCGTCCACCAGCGGTCCTCGACCAGCCAGGACTCGCGCACGGCCTCGACCGCGCGGCCGTCGACCGCCGCCGGCCGGCCCTGGTCGCCCTCCCGGATCCGGGCGGCTCGCGGCTTCGCCAGCCGCTTCATGACGGGCCGCCGGCGCCCGCGGCGGCTCCGGCGCCCGCGGCGGCCCGAGCGCCCATGGCGGCCCGAGCGCCCCTCACGGCTCCCACGGGGTCAGCGCGAGCCGCCGCTCCGGCACGCGCGAGTCGGGGTCCACGGCCAGGATCCGCAGCGCCGCCTCCGGCCCGGCGATCGCACGCGCCTGGCGGACCGCCTCCCGCAGCCGCGCCGCGCGCAGCGCGGCGGGCTCCGAGAGCAGCGAGCGCTGGTCGGCCGCCGGCGGGCCCAGGCCCTCGGCGCGCAGGCGCAGAGCCTCGGCGGGCGCCGGCAGGTCGGCCAGCCGCGGAGCGAGCACCAGCCGCATCCGCCGCGGATCGGCCAGCGCCTCCCGGAACGTGACGCGCACGCGCCAGGTTCCGCCCTCCACCAACCGCGCCGACAGCACGGCGGCGCGCATGGTGCGGCCGCGGCGCTCACGGCGCGCGAGCAGCCGGTCGATCAGCAGGCCGAGCGCGCGCTCGAGCTGCGTGCCCGACGCCGACTCGGGAAGCTCCAGGCGCTCCTCCAGCCGCTCGGAGGCCGTGCGCGGGCGCAGCGGCTCGTCGCGCCCGCGCGCGAGCGCCCGCGCCCGCACGCCTGCCTCGCCGAAGCGGTCGCTCAGCGCGGCGCGGGGCATCGCGGCCAGCTCGCCGAGCGTGCGCACGCCGAAGCGCTCGAGCACCGGCGGCAGCGCGGCCGTCTCCTCGCGCACGCCCAGCAGCGCGACCGGCAGCGGCGCGAGGTAGGCGCGCAGCGCCGCGGCGCCCGACGGCGCGACCTCGGCCCGGCGGGCGCGGGCGGCGCTGGAGGCGGCCAGCGCCGCGAAGCGCGAGGGCGCCGCCCCGAACCGTACGGGCGTCGCGAGCGCGCGCCGGGCGGCGGCGATCACCCCATCCAGGCTGCCGCCGTGCAGTGTGCGCAGGCCCTCGGCGTCGAACCACGCGAGGCCAGGGCGCCCCGGCTCGACCGCCGCTCCGATGCCCTCCAGCAGCACCAGCAGCCGCTCCCACTCGTCGGCGACCCCGGCCGGGTCGGGCGGGACGAGCCGCAGCGCCGGGCAGCGGGCCAGCGCCTCCCCCAGCCGCAACCCGGCGCGCACGCCGTAGGCCTCGGCGGCCGCGGAGGCCTGCCCGATCAGCTGCTCGCGGCCCGCCTCCGGGGCCAGCGCGACCGGTCCGGCGGCCAGCGTCTCGCGGCCGCCGGCGGCGATCGCGAGCTCGAAGCGGGGGATCTGGGCGCAGACGATCATGGGTCGAACACATGTTCGCACATCGGACGGATGTCTAGCCCCCTACAGACACCCGCGATTCCGGCCGAACAGGACAGAGGTGCAGTTGCCGGTTTTCATCAGTCGTGCGCTCGGCGCGGGCCTGGTCCTTGCCGTCCTCGCGCCTGCCGCCGCCCAGGCGCACACGACCCGTTATGCCGCCCCCACGGCGACCGCCACCTCCGGCGACTGCAGCGCCGCCATGCCGTGCAGGATCGGCTACGCGGTCAACGGCGCCAGCGCCGGCGACGAGGTGGTCGTCGCCCCCGGCAGCTACGCCGTCCAGGTCGCGCTCGCGCCGACGGGGATCGACGTCCACGGCGTCGCGGGCCAGGCGCCGCCGCTGCTGACCGGACCCAACAGCCTCACGGGCCCGTTCGTCGATCTCGCCGGGGGCACGCTGCGTCACCTCACGCTGCGCGGCACGACGCCGGCCCAGGACACCCTGGTCATGAACGGCGGCCTGGGCGAGGACCTCGAGATCGTCTCCACCGGCGGCGACGGCGCGAAGGTGCGGACCGCCTACACCACCACCGTGCTGCGCGACAGCGTCGTGATCACGGAGACGGACGGCTCGGGGGCCGCCGCGCTGAAGCTGCGCGAGGGCGGCGGAGGCGGCCGCAGCGGTGGGCTCGCCATCCGCAACGTCACCGCGATGGCCCCGCGCGCCAACGCGATCCGCTGCGAGGTCGGCGGGGGTGGCGTCGCCACGCTCGTCAACGTCCTCGCGCGCGGCGCCGTCACCGACGTCGATGCGCGCAGCGGCGGCGGAGGCTGCAGCGCGAGCTACTCCAACCTGCGCCCCGAAGCGTCCCCGCAACTGGTGCTCGGCGCCGGCATCCTCTCGGCGGAGCCCCTCCTGGCCGACCCCGCCGCCGGCGACTACCGGCCGCTGGCCGACTCCCCCACGATCGACGCCGGCGTCGCCGACGCGTTCACGAGCGCCGTCGATCCGGACGGCCGGGCGCGCGCGGTCCCGGACGTCGGCGCCTTCGAGTGCTGCGGTGACGACCCGTGGCCCGGCACCCCGCTCACGAGCCCGCCCGTGGCCGGCGAGGACGTCCCCCCGACGCCGGTGGCGCCGCCCGTTCGCGGAATCCCTGCGCCGGTGCTCGGCGAGACCGTCATCGTGGCCCCGGGCCAGGGCAAGGTGCTCGTCCGCCGTCCCGGGGCCCGCCGCTTCCGCAAGCTCGCCGGCGCCACGGTGCTGCCGAGCGGCACCGTGGTCGATGCCCGCCGGGGCCGCATCCGGCTCACCACCGCACTCGACGAGGCGGGCGAGTTCCAGACCGGCCGCTTCTGGGGCTCGCGCTTCCAGGTCCGCCAGAGCGCCGCCGGCAACGGCATGACCTCGCTGGCCCTGCGCGGCGGCGACTTCGGGCGCTGCCCGGCGCGTAGCAGCGCGCTCGCGCACACGAGCGTGGTCCCGCGTGAGAACCCCACCACGCGCCGCGTCGTCCGCCGCCTCTGGGCGCGCGACCGCGGCGGGCGCTTCCGCACCTACGGCAACAACAGCGTCGCCACCGCTCGCGGCACCGCCTGGGTCACCAAGGACCGCTGCGACGGCACGGTCACGCGCGTGCGCGAGGGTGCGATCGCGATCAAGGACCGCCGGACCGGCAAGACCGTGATCGTGCGCGCCGGCGGCTCCTACCTCGCGAGGCGATGACCGCGCGACGGGGCGTGCCGCGGCTGCGGATGCTGCTGACCGCGGGCGTGCTCGCCGCGGCCGTCGCCGCGGCCGCGACGTTCACCGGCGTGCTCGCCCCGATCGAGAACGCGGCGCTGGACCGCCTGTTCCAGAAGCGCGGCGCGCAGGTGCCCGCGGACGTCGCGGTCGTCGCGATCGACGACGTGACGTTCTCCGACCTGAAGCGCCAGTGGCCGTTCCCGCGCTCGCTGATGGGGCGGGCCGTCGGCCGGCTCGCCGAGGCGGGCGCGCGCGAGATCGTGATCGACATCCAGTACACGGAGAAGAGCACGGACCGCCAGGACCTCGCGCTCTACGACGCGATCGGCAACGCCGGCGGCGCGGTGCTCGCCACGACCGAGACCGACGGGCGCGGCGGGACCCGCGTGCTGGGCGGCGAAGAGGAGCTCGCGACGATCGGCGCGCAGGCTGCCGCGGCGAATCTCCCCGACGAGGCCGGCGGCGTGATCCGCCGCTTCGGGTTCGAGGTCGCCGGCCTTCCGGCGCTCGCCGTCACGGTCGCCGACCGGCTCGGGCAGCCGGTCCGGAAGTCCGCGTTCGGCGAAGACGGCGCGCTGATCGACTACCGCGGCGGCCCTGGCACGATCCCGACCTTCTCGTTCTCGACGTTGCTCGCGGGCAGGGTCGACCCGGAGCTGCTGCGCGACCGCGTGGTGGTGATCGGAGCGACCGCTCCCACCCTGCACGACCAGCACGCAACGCCTCAGGGTCACGAGCTGATGTCCGGCCCCGAGGTGCAGGCGAACGCGATCTGGACCGCCCTGCACGACTTCCCCCTGGCTGCGGCGCCACCGTGGCTGGACGTCCTGCTGATCATCCTCGCCGCCGCGTCGGTCCCACTGCTCGCCCTGCGCGTGCGGGGTACGATCGCGGCGCTCGCCGCGCCAGTGCTCGGGTTCGCCTACGTCGCCATCGCGCAGCTCGTGTTCGAGCACGGCATCGTGCTCCCCCAGGCCGCTCCGATCTCCGCGCTCGCGCTGTCCTCCGTCGCCACGGTCGCGGTCAGCAACCTGCTCGAGAGCGTCGAGCGTCAGCGGATCGCCGAGGTCAACGACCTGCTCGAGGAGCAGGTCCGCGAGCGCACGAGCGAGCTCCGCGCGACCGAGCTGGAGATCATCAACCGGCTCGGCCAGGCGGTCGAGTCGCGCGACGAGGAGACCGGCGAGCACATCGAGCGGATCGCCCGGCTCTGCCACAGGCTCGGCCTGGCCGCCGGGCTCAGCCGCGACGAGGCCGAGCTGCTGCGGCGCGCGAGCGCGATGCACGACGTCGGCAAGATCGCGATTCCCGACGACATCCTGCGCAAGCCCGACCCGCTGACGCCGGAGGAGCGCGCGGTCATGCAGCGCCACACCGACGTCGGCGGCGACCTCCTCGCCGGCTCGCGCTCACCGGTCGTGCAGCTCGGCGAGGTCATCGCACGCACGCACCACGAGCACTGGGACGGCTCCGGCTATCCGGCCGGCCTCGCCGGCGAGGCGATCCCGCTCGCCGGGCGCATCACCGCGATCTGCGACGTCTTCGACGCGCTCGTCTCCGAGCGTCCCTACAAGAGCGTATGGGCGATCGAGGACGCGCTGGACGAGATCCGCGCGCTCAGCGGGCGCCAGTTCGACCCGGAGCTGGTCCAGCTCTTCGTGGCGCTGGCTCGTGACGAGCTGCCGGCCGAAATGGTCCACTCGGCACACCTCTAGGTGTGTGGCTCGGCCGCGTCGGGGGGCGAAGGGGGTACTGGACGGGCCTATAGGAAGGGCCCCCGTTCCCGAGGGCCCTTCCCGTAGCAGACCTGTAAGCCGGATTCTGTCTTGAGCAGCCATCCATCTGAGCGGCCGACCTGGACCTCGGCGGGCAACCTCCAAACGGTCCTGCTTGGCCTTGCATCGGGTGGGGTTTACCTGGCCGCCGCGTCACCGCGACGCCGGTGCGCTCTTACCGCACCTTTTCAACCTTGCCGTCCCGCGGCCGCACGTGCGGGCCGCGGTCTTGGGCGGTGTGTTTTCTGTGGCACTGTCCCGCGGGTTTCCCCGGGTCGGCGTTACCGACCACCCTGCCCTGTGATGTCCGGACTTTCCTCGAAGGGCAAACCTCCGCGCACTGCTCGGTCTGCCCATGGAACGGTACCGGCTACAAAGGTATGTTCAACCAACCAAGGAAAACGTCCGATAAGACGGGCAGACTGACCCCATGTACGACGTGATCTACATCGATGCGCACGGAAGCGAGACGCCGGTCGCGCAGCACCTCGACGACCGCACGGACGCGGCCGACGTCGCGCGGCGCGCCGCCGCGGACCGCGGGGTCGGCAGGATGTTCCTGCCGGGCTCGTCCAAGCTGCCGAACTGCGTCTGCGTCGTGCGGGTCTCCAGGCCCGCCGAAGCCGCGTAGACGCTCGGCGGCACGCCAGCCGCTAGCGTGCCCGCCATGCGAATCGGCGTGGTGGGCGGAGGACTGATGGGCTCGGGCATCGCGGAGGTCTGCGCGCGCGCCGGCGTCGACGTGACCGTCGTCGAGGCCGACGACGAGCGCTCCGAGCGCTCCCGGGCCGCGATCGAGAAGTCCCTCGACCGTGCCGTGCGCGGCGGCAAGCTCGAGCAGGCCGATCGCGACGCCGCCGGCGAGCGGCTCGCCTTCTCCGCGTCGCTGGACGACCTCGAGGGCTCCGACGCCGCGATCGAGGCGATCGTCGAGGACGAGCACGCCAAGCGCGTGCTGTTCAAGCGCCTCGACCAGATCCTGCCCGACGCGGAGTTCCTCGCCTCCAACACGTCGTCGGTGCCGATCATGAAGCTCGGCGCCGGCACCCGCCAGCCGGACCGCGTGCTCGGCCTGCACTTCTTCAACCCGGTCCCAGTGCTGCCGCTGGTCGAGATCGTCACGTCGATCATGACCACGCCCGACACCGTCGAGCGGGCACGGACGTTCGCCGAGGGCACGCTCGGCAAGCAGGCGATCAACTCGCAGGATCGCGCCGGCTTCGTCGTCAACGCGCTGCTGATCCCGTACCTGCTGTCGGCAATCCGGATGTACGAGTCGGGCTTCGCGTCCAAGGAGGACATCGACCAGGGCATGGTGCTGGGCTGCGCGCACCCGATGGGGCCGCTGCGGCTGAGCGACCTGATCGGCCTCGACACGCTGCTGGCCGTCAGCGAGTCGCTCTACGAGGAGTTCCGCGACCCGGGCTCCGTCGCCCCGGCGCTGCTGAACCGCATGGTCGAGGCGGGCCTGCTGGGCCGCAAGACCGGCCGCGGCTTCTACGACTACTCGAAGAACTAGCCCGCCGCCGCGCGCGTTAGCCGAGGATCGACGAGTGGCGCGCCATCACGCGCCAGGTGCCGTCGGCGCGGGTCCACACGTCGGTGAGCCGGAACACGTTGGACAGGCTCACGTGCTGGTAGCTGGCGACCTGCGAGTAACGGGCGTGCGCGATGCCCGTGTCGCCTGAGACCTCGACCTCCATGTCCTCGAAGGCGAACGACACGATCGTGTAGCCCTCGCGCGCTGCGTCCATCCACTGGTCGCGCCTCATCGGCTCGGGATAGAGGTGGATCGCCATGAACCGGAACTCGGGCGCCACGAGGCGCTCGAGCGTCTCCATGTCCCGCTCCTCGACGGCCTGCATCCACGCCTCCTCGAGGCGGGCGAGCTCGGCGCGATCCTCCTCGACGCTCATGGGCGCCGGAGGCTAGTGGACGCGTCAGCTCACGGTCGTGCCGCAGCCGCCGCAGCGGCCGCCGACGATCCCCGCGCCGGCCGATTGGCGCGGCGTCAGCGGCGTCCCGCAGACGAAGCAGTCGGCGGGCGCGCCCGCCAGCAGGCCCTCCCAAGCGCCGGCGACCAGGTCGTCCAGCGTCGGCCCGTGGCGGTGCGCGCGCGCAGTGGTGTCGGTCTCAGGGCTCACGACCGTGGCCGCGGCCGCCACGGGCTCCGCCGGTGCGGCGTGCGTGGCGGGCACCGCCGGTGCGGCGTGCGTAGCGGGCGCCGCGTGCGGCTCGGGAGCGGTGGGCACCGCCGGCGCCGCCGGAGCCGCGCCCGCGCCCGCGCCGAACAGCGCCGACTGGCCGCCAGGGGCGGCCGCCGGCCGAGTGCGACGGCGCCGCGGGGCCCGCGGGGTCATGAGGGCGCTCATGCGACCCTCCGCAGCACGCCGACGACCCGGCCGAGCACGCGCGCCTCACGGGTGCGGATCGGCTCGTGCTCGTCGTTCTCCGGCTGCAGCCGCACGTGGTCGTCCTCGCGGAAGAAGCGCTTGACGGTCGCCTCCTCCCCCACGAGCGCGACCACGATCTCGCCGTCGGCGGCCGTGTCCTGCGGCCGCACGACCACGTAGTCGTCGGGCAGGATGCCGGCGTTGACCATCGAGTCGCCGCGGATCCGCAGCAGGTACTCGCCGTCCTCGCCGCCGGCGATCGGGGGCACCGAGACGTACTCCTCGATGTTCTCCTCCGCCAGGATCGGCGAGCCGGCGGCCACGTGGCCGACCAGCGGGAGCCCCTGCGGGATCACCACGTCCTTGACGGCGCCGACCGCGCGGTCCAGCAGCTCGATCGCCCGCGGCTTCGTCGGGTCGCGCCGCACGAGCCCGAGCTTCTCGAGGTTCGCGAGATGCGCATGCACCGTCGAGGACGACGCGAGGCCGACCGCCTTGCCGATGTCGCGCACCGTCGGCGGATAGCCGTACTTCGCCGAGTACTTCTTGATGAAGTCGAAGATCTCCTGCTGGCGCTTCGTCAGGTCCTTGCCGATGTCCACGGAAGAGGCCTCCTCAGATCGCCGTTCCGGCGGGTTGATCGAGTCGAGCGAACATGTGTTCGTAGAATGTATCGCCCCCTCTGGACGGACTCAAACGGCAGCTACCGCCAGGGCTATACTCGCCCCCGCCCTCGCGCCGATGGCGGAATTGGTAGACGCGCCAGGTTGAGGGCCTGGTCCGGGATAACCGGGTGGAGGTTCGAGTCCTCTTCGGCGCACCTCGAGAAGCCCCGCCCGGCGGGGCTTTTCGCGTTCTCGGGCTTCTCGATCGGCCCGGGGGCGAACACCTCGCGGCAACGCCTCTGACAACTGGAGAACAGCCCTGTTCTCCAGTGTTCTCCAACCGGGAGGCCGCCATGAGCGTGCACTTCGACCGTGTCCGAGGCTGCTGGATCGTCCGCACGTGCTCGAAGCACTGATCGCCGCCGCGGCGGGTGTAACGATTGCATTTCGTAATGATCTCGTTACGCTGATGTCCTACGACGTCTACTCCACCGCGCGCGGAGGCCTGGATGAGGGCTCTCGACGACAACGACTACGACGCGGAGCGGCTGGTACGAGCGCAACATCCCGCTCGCCGACGACCTCCTCGACGCCCACCTGGCCGCACTCAGGAAGGAGCCGTGATGGCCGACACGCCGAAGCTCACGAGCGCCAAGGATCTCCGCCGCCGGCGCCCACCCAACCGCGAGCGCGTCGACACGATCAAGCGCACCCTCGAGCTCGACATCGCGCTCAACGAGCTACGCGCACGGCGAGGCATCACCCAGGAACAGGCCGCGGCCGAGCTCGCGACGAGCCGCCCGAACGTCTCGCGAATCGAGCGCGAGGACGACCTGCGGGTGACCACGCTGCAGCGCTACGTCTCAGCGATCGGCGGAGAGCTCGAGGTCACCGTGCGGTTTCCTGACGGAGAACGCCTCACGATCCTCGGGCCACAAGACTCTCGCAGTCGAGGATCGGATGGTCGTTAGCCCGTGGCAGCGTTGATCGGGAAGGGTCGGTCCGGAGGATGATAAGCGGGCTACT
>Ga0126313_10002605_pt1 | contig 10185 bp, 9 predicted proteins | sample Plot105A_FD_89954 | JGI IMG/M metagenome (GOLD analysis project Ga0126313, IMG submission 89954) | Serpentine soil microbial communities from UC McLaughlin Reserve, CA, USA - Plot105A | ecosystem: Environmental > Terrestrial > Soil > Grasslands | place: USA: UC McLaughlin Reserve, Lake County... | reverse complement strand
GCACTCGTCGCCGAGCGCGAGGACAACGGCGCCTGGCGCTCGCTGGGCGACCTGGCCGGACGCTCGGGGGCGAGCCACGAGACGCTCGGCCGCCTGGCCTGGGCGGGCGCCTGCGACGAGCTCGCCGGCGGCCCCGCCGAAAGCCGCCGCCGGCGGGCGCTGTGGGAGCTCGGCGTGGCGCTCCCGGGAGTGCCGCTCGGCCCAACGTCGGGCACCCAGCTCGCGTTGCCGCTCGATCCGCACGCGGGGCCGGAGCTGCGCGCGCTCTCGGCCTGGGAGCGGATGCTCGCCGACTACGGCTCCACCGGCGTGACGCTTCGCGAGCATCCGCTCGAGCTGATGCGCCCGGCCTTGCCCTCCGGCCTGAGCTCGAGCGCACAGCTCGAGGCCGGCCGCCACGGCTCGCGCGTGAGGGTGGCCGGCCTGGTGGTGGCCCGCCAGCGCCCCGCCACCGCCAACGGCATGACGTTCATGCTGCTCGAGGACGAGTTCGGCACGCTCAACCTGATCGTGCCGCCGCCCGTGCACGACCGCTTCCGGCTGGCCGTGCGCGCGGAGCCGCTGGTGCTGGCTGTTGGCCGCCTGGAGCGTCGCGAGGGCACCGTGAACGTGGTGGTGGACAAAATCGAGCGCCTCGACCGCCCCGACCTGCCCCAGGCCGAGATCACGCCAATGGCGCTCCGCCCCCTTACACCCGGCTTCGCCGGGACAACCCCGGACCATTCGCGCTCCAGCAGCCGCGAAGAGGACGGCGACCTCCGCGAGGTCGTGCCGGCGGCGCACAGCTTCGGGCGGCGTGGCCGGTAGCGTCACGTGCCGATGGGCGAGATCGTCGTTGGCACCTCGAGCTGGGCCGACCCCGGCTTCGTGAAGCAGTGGTATCCGCAGGGCATGGACGCCAACGAGCGCCTGCCCTGGTACGCCGAGCGCTTCCGGGCGGTGGAGCTGAATTCGAGCTTCTATGCGGTGCCGGATCGCACCACCGTGAGGCGCTGGGCGGAGGTCACCCCCGAGCGCTTCATCTTCGACGTGAAGGTTCACCGCGCGCTCTCACGGCACTCGGCGCCGCTCGACTCGCTGCCCAAGGACCTGCGCGACGAGGCCGAGGCGAACGAGCGCGGCCGCGTGATCCTCACTCCGGAGCTGGAGAGGGCGCTCGCCCGCCGCCTGGTCGAGGAGGTCAAGCCGCTCGAAGAGGGCGGCAAGCTGGGGTCGTTCCTGGTCCAGCTGACCCCCGCCTTCTCGCCCGGCCGCCATGACCTCGGCGAGCTCGACGGCCTTGTGGACGCGCTCGCCCCGCGCCCGGTGGCGATCGAGCTGCGGAACCGCAACTGGGTGGAGGGAGAGCGGCTCGAGAGGACGCTCCGCTGGTTCTCCGAGCGTGGCGCGGCCTTCGTCTGCGTCGACGCCCCGCCCGGCGAGAACTTCCAGATCATGCCGCCCACCGACGCGGTCACCCGCGAGGAGCTCGCCTACCTGCGGGCGCACGGGCGCAACACCGAGGGCTACCTGGGCGGCAGGTCGGTGGCCGAGCGCTTCGGCTGGCGCTATACCGACGAGGAGCTCGAGGAGATCGGCGAGCGGGCGCGCGGCCTCGCCGAGCGGGCGGACCAGGTGCATGTGATGTTCAACAACAACCGCGACGACGATGCGCCGACGGCCGCTCAGCGCTTCCAGGCGCTGCTCGGCCAGGACCCCGGGCCGCCGCCGGAAGACCCCCAGCTGAGCCTTCGCCAGCCGCTACCGCCAGCCGTCCATCGCCAGGTCGGCTAGCCGCGGCGCAGCTCGAACCAGACCCGCGTGCCGCGGCCCTCGCGGCCGACGCCCCAGCGGTTTGCCAGCCGCTCGACCAGGAACAGGCCCCAGCCGGAGTCGCGGGCGTCGGTGCGCCGCCGAGGCCGGGGCTCGAAGCCCGGCCCGTGGTCTCTGACCTCGACGAGCACCGCCTGGCGCCCCACGAGCACGCGCAGGCTGACGGCCTCGGCGCTCGCGTGCTTGACGCTGTTCGACACCAGCTCGGTCACGAGCAGGCGCATGGTCTCCATCAGGGGCGGGTCGAGGTCCCCGCGCAGCCGCTGAAGCGCGCGGCGGGCGCGAGAAGGGGCTTCCGGACCGCCGCTCAGGCGGACGTCGATCGTGTCCGGCGCCGACCCCCGCTCCCGGGATTCGGGTATGCCGGTCACGGCAGGTTCATAAGTCGCTGTACCGCGCATTCAAGGCCCATTCCGCCTGCTCTACCCATTCTGTACCTCTACCCGAGATTCAAAACATGGCCCCCCGGTGGGTGCGACGCGAGCGCCCACTCTGGAGGCTCCGGCTGCCCCGTTCTGGTGAAGCGGCGGAGCGACACGGAGAACGACCACCGCGATGTCGTCGCGCGGAGCGCCGTTCTCCGCCTCGAGGGCGGCCGCCTCCACGCTACCCGCGATCGCGTCGGCGTCGCGGCCCGCGCAGCCGGCCACCACCTCGGCCAGCCGCTCCTCCCCGAGCGCTGCCCGAGGGCTGCCGGCCTCGGTCACCCCGTCGGTGTAGAAGATCACGGCGTCCCCCGGCGAGAGCGCCGCCGACTGGTCATCGAGCGTCGGGTCGGCCACCGCGCCCAGCAGCATCCCGTGGCTGCCGAGCCACTCGACGCCGCCGTGGCTGCGCAGCACCAGCGGGAGCGGGTGCCCTCCGCTCGCGAAGCCGAGTCGAGCACCGTCGTCGAGCGCCTCGAAGTAGGCATAGGCGACGGTGCAGAAGCGCCGCTCGCCGGGCTGGCGCAGCAGCGCCTCGTTGAGCAGCCGCAACACGCGGCTCGGCAGGCGCTCGCGCATGGCGGCGGCGCGCACGGTGTAGCGGGCGAGCGGCGTGACCGCCGCGGCATCCGGCCCCTTGCCGCAGACGTCGCCGACCACGACGGTCCAGCCGCGCTCGCCGGTCTGGAAGAGGTCGTAGAAGTCGCCTCCGACCTCGTTGCCCTCGCCGGTCGCGCGGAAGCGGGCCGCCGTCTCGAGGCCTGGGATCAGCGGCAGCTCGGCGGGCAGCAGGCTGCTCTGCAGGGTTCGCGCGATGTAGTCCCGCTCGCCGTATACGCGCGAGTTGTCGATCGCGATCGCGCAGCGGCGGGCCAGCTCCTCCGCCATCGGCAGGTCTTCGCCCGAGAACAGCCGCCCCGAGCGTCCGTTCACGAAGGTCAGAGCGCCGATCACCCGCTCGCGGGCGATCATCGGCACGATCATCGCGGAGCGCAGGCCGAGCTCGCGCAGCAGCCGCAGGTGCTCGTCGTCTTCCGCGCCGTCAACCAACAGCTCGTCGGGGATCTCCGGCCACAGCTCCGACTGGCCGGTGCGCAGGACCTTGGGCACCCCCGTCGGCGCGTCGGGATCGGGTGGGTAGCGCTCCTGGAACTCCTCGGCGCGCGCGAGCTGCTGCGGGTCGCTGTGCACGAGCGCGACCCGTTGCAGCCCGCCGTCGTCGTCGGCCAGGTCGACCGCGCACCAGTCCGCGATCTCGGGCACGGCGAGCCAGGCGACCTGGCGCAGCGTGTCGTCAGGGTCGAGCGAGTGCGCCAGCACGCCGGTGCTCTCAGCGAGGAACTGCTGCCGGCGCTCTGCGAGCTTGTGCTCGGTGATGTCCTCGAACACGTTGATCGCCATCACCACGCTGCCGTCCTCCGCAACGAGAGGCGTCGACTTGACCATCGACCAGCGCTCGTCGCCCGTGGCCCGCGCGCGAAAGCGCAGCAGCTCCTCCGCGCCGCGCTCGCCGAGCAGCGCACGCCGCCCCGGCAGCCTCTCCAGCGGGAAGGGGCGGCCGCGCTCGTCGAATACCTCGAAGCGCTGCATCACCTCGCTGAGCGGCGCGGCAAGCAGCTCCTCCGCGCTGTCGTAGCCGAGCACGCGGACCGCGGCCTGGTTGGCGAACAGCAGCCTGCCGTCCGGGGCCTGTGCGGTCACGCCGTCGGCCACTCCGCTCAGGATCGCCTCGAGCTGGTCCCGGGCGGCCTCCCGCTCCTGCTGCGCGCGGAGGCGCTCGGAGATGTCGCGCAGGTAGCCGGTGAAGGCGGGCGGCGGCTCTGGGCCGATGCGCGCGATCGCCAGTTCGACCGGGAATTCGCTGCCGTCCTTACGCATGCCGGTGAGCTCGAGCCGGCGGCCGAGGATGGTCGGCTGCCCGGTCTCGACGTAGCGGCGCAGCGCGGCCCGGTGGGCGTCGCGCAGCGCCGGCGGGACGATCAGCTGGGCCATCTCGCGGCCGAGCGCCTCCTGCTCGGTGTAGCCGAAGGTCTGCTCCGCCGCCGGGTTGAAGCCGGTCACCCGGCCCTGGTGGTCCATCGTGACCACGCAGTCGAGCGCCGCCTCGACCACCGAGCCCGTCCGCGCCTCGCTGGCGCGCAACGCCTCGGCATCGCGCTCGCCGCGGTGGCGCAGCTCGCTCACGTACACGCCCAGGCCGCCTCCGATTACGATCGACAGCATTCGGGTCATGTGGTCCGTCGAGCCGAGCTCGTCGTTGACGACCCCGCTGAGCAGGCCCATTAGCAGCGCATACCCCAGGACCCCCGCCGTCGCTCGAGGGCCGGCGCGAAGGGCGGCGATCAGCGGCGCCGAGACGAGCGCGCCCGTCAGGATGGCGCTCTGGTCGAGCGCGGCGTCGATCGCCACTATCGCCGTGGCGACGGCCACGGCGAGCAGCACGGCGCCCCGGCCTTGCTTGTTCAGCTTGGTCACCCCCACGCCGACTCTACAGCCGCTAGAACCCCCGATGTGCAAGCCGGCGACCGCGACCCCGAGGGCATCGTGCGCGTGCGCGCGCCCAACCCGTCGCCGCTGACCCTCGACGGCACGAACACCTATGTGGTCGGTGGCTGGGTCGTCGACCCCGGCCCGGCCGACGCCGGTCACCTCGAGGCGGTCCGGGCGGCGTGCCGCGGCGAGATCGAGGGAGTGGTGCTCACGCACGGGCATGCCGACCACGCCGAGGCGGCGGACTGGCTGGGCGCGCCGGTGCTGCGGCCGGGCGACGGCCGGCGAGCGGGTCCGTTTCGCGCCCTCGGCACGCCCGGCCACTCGCCCGACAGCGTCTGCCTGCTGCTCGGGCGGGTGTGCTTCACGGGCGACACCGTCCTCGGCGCGGGCAGCGTCTTCATCGCGCCGGGCGAGGGTTCGCTGTCGGCCTACATGGACTCCTTGCGGCGCCTGCGCGAGCTCGACCTCGAGCTGCTCTGCCCGGGGCACGGGCCCTACGTGCGCGAGCCGGCGGCGAAGCTCGACGAGTACATCTCCCACCGGCTCGACCGCGAACGGCGCCTGGTCGCGGCGCTCGACGCCGGGCTTCGCGATCGCGACGAGCTGCTCGACGAGGTCTGGCGGGACGCCCCGGCCGAGCTACGCCCGGCGGCCGCGCTGACCCTCGAGGCCCACCTCGAGAAGCTGCGGGAGGAGGGGCAGCTGTAGCCGTGTGGGGGCGAGCAGCCGCACGCCCATGACCAGCGCCAGGGGCACGCTCCAGGCCAGGAAGGCGGCCGCCTGCACGTCGGGGGACGCCTGATGGGTGAGCTGCTCGAGGGTGACCCAGCACAGCAGCGTCGCGACCAGCGAGATCGCCGGCACACCCTGCCGCGCGTGGATCTCCCAGGCCACCAGAGCCAACAGGAACGGCAGCTCGTAGTACACCACGTTCCAGGGATCGAGCAGGCAGCGCAGCAGCAGCACGAAGGCCAGCAGCAGCAGGCCGTCCTGCCACGGCCGCGCGCGAAGCCGCGGCGCGAGCGCCAGCGACAGGGCCACGGGCACCAGCACCATCACCGGGCGGGCCACGTGGCCGATCCAGTCCGGGGCGGCGCGGTAGCCCGGCTTGGGTCCGAAGCCGCCCATCACGACCTGGCCGTGATCGCCGAGGAACCACCAGATCTGCCACGGCTGGAAGATCACGCCGGTGTTGCGCGCGACGTTGCCCGCCTGGTCGACCACCGGGCTCCCGGCCAGCAGCAGCGGTCCCAGCAGGGCGGCCGCGGATGCCGCGGCCGCGCCCAGGAGCAGCCCCCGTCGCCCCGGCGCCACCAGCGCCACGGGGACCACCGCCAGCACCGCCCAGGGCTTGTTGGCGACCGCCAGTCCCAGCAGCACCCCCGCCGCGAGCGGCCGGCCCGAGCCCGCGGTCAGCGCCGCGGCGACCACCAGCACTGCGCCCAGCAGTTCCTCGGGGTGGCCGATCTCGAGGGCGCGCAGCGTCAGCGGGTTGATCGCGCAGAGGCATAGCGCGGCCCACGCGGCGGCGCGGCCGCGGTCCAGCCGCAGGGCGCGTGCCCACAGCGCGACTCCCAGCATCGCGCCCGCCATCAGACAGGGCGCGGACATCGAGCGAAACAGGGCCATGTAACCCCCGCCCCAGAGCTTGGGCAGGAAGGCGAACGGGGCCCGCAGCGCGAGCGAGCCGCCGTAGGAGGGCAGGGCGTCGAGGAAGGCACGCAGGTGGCCGTCTCGCAGCGCCTGCGCTGCCGGCTCGACCTCGGTCTCGTAGTCGGTGAAGGCCGCCGTCTTCAGCCCCAGCCAGGCCAGCAGCAGGCAGCCGCCGGCGGCGACCAGGGTGGGCGGGAGGAGGAGGCGCATGCGCGCGCGCATACGCTCTCAATCGGCCCGCGCGCGAAGGGGCTTGAGCAGCGGCTCGGTTCCTTGCGGGTCCCTGTGTCTACCCTGCAGCGAAGATTGATCAGCACCAACCAGTTCAAGAACGGCACCCACGTCGAGGTGGACGGCACCGTCTTCAAGATCGTCGAGTTTCAGCACGTGAAGCCCGGCAAGGGCGGGGCCTTCGTGCGCACCCGGCTCAAGCGCGTCGAGGATGGCGCGGTGATAGACAAGACCTTCCGTGCCGGCGAGAAGTTCCGCCCGATCCGCACCGAGACGCGCAGGATGCAGTTTCTCTACTCCGACGGCAGCGACGCCCACTTCATGGACACCCAGACCTTCGAGCAGCTGCCGATCCCCGAGGACGCCGTGGCCGAGTCGCTGAAGTGGGTGATGCCGAACCAGGAGGTCGATTTGCTCTACGTGGACGAGCGCCCGTCGGAGGTGCAGGTGCCGAGCGCGGTCGAGCTGACTGTGTCGGAGACCGAGCCGGGTGTGCGCGGCGACACCGCGTCTGGGGGCGGCGACAAGCCGGCGACGCTCGAATCGGGCGTCAGCGTGAGAGTGCCGCTGTTCGTGAACGTCGGCGACCGGGTGCGCGTGGACACGCGCTCGGGCGAGTACGTCTCGCGCGCATAGGTCGGGCGTGCGCCGTTCGGACCACCGCCGCGCGGCCGTCGTGGCCCTCTACCAGGCCGATGTCACCGGGCGGCCGCTGCCGGAGCTGATCGACGCGCCCGCGGGCTCATTCGCGCGCGAGCTGGCGGAGGGCACGCAGCGTGAGCGCGAGCGGCTCGACGAGCTGATCGAGAGTCACTCCGTCGGCTGGCCACTCAACCGCATCGCGCCGCTCGAGCGCAACATCCTGCGCGTGGCGCTCTACGAGATGCGCGAGCGCCCCGACGTTCCCCACGAGGTGGCCATCGACGAGGCGGTCGAGGCCGCGAAGGAGCTGTGCGGCGCGGACGCGCCCTCGTTCGTCAACGGCATCCTGGGGGCCATCCAGCGCGAGGCCGCCCCGCGGTGAACGAGCTGGACACCCTGATCGCGGAGCTCGAGGGCGTCGCCGCGCGGCTGCGCACGGAGGAGCTCGGCCCCGACGAGGCCGCCCAGCTCGTGGACCGCTGCGCCGAGCTGGCCGCGAGCATCGGGTCCGGCCTGGACGCCGAGGCGCGCGAGGCCGAGGGCCAGGAACGGCTGCTGTGAGCGTAACCCGCGAGGCGGCCTACCCGACCGAGCTGCAGGAGCTCGTGGACTCCTACCTGGCCGGGCTGCGCTTCGCGGCTGACGCGGGCACGGAGCGGCTCGAGCAGGCCATGCGCTATTCCCTGCTGGCCGGCGGCAAGCGAATTCGCCCGGTGCTGGCGCTGGCCACCGCCGAGGCGCTCGGCCGTGCGCCCCACGAGGTGCTGCCGCTGGGGGCCGCGCTCGAGATGGTTCACACATACTCGCTCATCCATGACGACCTGCCGGCCATGGACGACGACGAGCTTCGCCGCGGCAAGCCCACCTGCCACGTGGCCTTCGGCGAGGACGTGGCGATCCTGGCGGGCGACGGCCTGTTCGCCGAGGCGCTGCGGCTGGCGCTCGGCGAGCAGAAGGGAGAGCCGGCGCACGTGCTGGCTGCCGTGCGCGAGCTCGTGGCCGCCGCGAGCGTGCACGGCATGGTCGGCGGGCAGTTCTTGGACGTGGCCGGCGACGGCGACATGGACCTGCGCCACCTGCACGAGCTCAAGACCGGCGCGCTGATCGCCGCGTCGGTCGGTTGCGTGCTGTCGCTGGCGGGCCCTGCCGGACCTGCCACAATCCCCCTTCGCCGCTTTGCGGCTGAGTTGGGCGTCGTGTTCCAGATCGTCGACGACATCCTCGACGTGACCGGCGACGAAGCCGAGCTCGGAAAGCCGCGTGGCTCCGACGAGCGCCATGGAAAGGCCACCTACGTGAGCGTCTACGGGCTGGAGCGGGCGCGCGAGCTCGCGAGCGAGTCGCACGCTCGGGCCCGGGAGGCGCTGGCGCGGGCGGAGGCCGACGTTGGGCGGCTGGGACAGATAGCGGACTACATCCTCACCCGAAGCACATGACCAAGCTGCTCGAACGCATCGACGGGCCCGAGGACCTCAGGGCACTTTCGGACGACCAGCTCGCGCAGGTCGCGCAGGAGGTCCGTGAGCTGATCATCGACACGATCGGGGAGATCGGCGGCCACTTCGGCGCCAACCTCGGCGCCTGCGAGATCGCGGTTGCGCTGCACAGCCTGCTCGAGTCCCCCCGCGACAAGGTGCTCTGGGACGTGGGCCACCAGGCCTACCCGCACAAGGTGCTCACCGGCCGCCGCGACGAGCTGCCGACGATCAGGAAGTACGGTGGTCTCGCGCCGTTCTGCTCCATCTACGAGTCGCAGCACGACATCATGGGAGCGGGCCACGCCTCGACCTCGGTCTCGTACGCGGTCGGCCTCAAGGAGGCGATGCGCAAGGGTCGGGGCCAGGACGGCAAGGTCGTCGCGGTGATCGGCGACGGGGCGCTCACCGGCGGCGTGGCGTTCGAGGCGCTGCACAACGCCGGCGGCATGGACCTGCCGATCGTGATCGTGGTGAACGACAACGGCATGTCGATCTCCCCGAACGTGGGCGCGCTGTCGCGCTACTTCAACCGCGTGCGGCTGAACCCGCGTCTGCACCACGCGCGCGAGGACATCGAGACCAGCCTCACCAAGCTGCCCGCAGGCATCGGAGAGCGAATCGAGCGCCTCGGCCCCATCTTCAAGGAGTCGCTCAAGGCCTACTGGGCGCCGGGACTGTTCTTCGAGGAGCTCGACCTGGCCTACATCGGCGTGGTCGACGGCCACGACGTGAAGGCGCTGAGGGAGGCGGTCGGCACCGCCCTCGAGGCGGATCGCCCCGTGGTCGTGCACGCCAAGACGGTGAAGGGCAAGGGCTTCGCGCCGGCCGAGGAGGGCGGGCTCGAGGGCATGGAGAAGTGGCACGCCGCCAAGCCGGCTTCGATCGTGAACGGGCTGCCCGCGGTGGCGAAGAGGCAGCCCAAGCGCTTCCCGACGGCGCCGCCCCAGTACACGCAGGTGTTCGGCGACGCCCTGGTGGCCGAGTGCGAGCGCGACGAGCGGGTGGTGGGCATCACCGCGGCGATGAACTCCGGCACCGGGCTGAACATCCTCCAGAAGGCGCTCCCCGGGCGCTATTACGACGTCGGCATCGCCGAGCAGCACGCGGTGCTGCTGGCCGCCGGCATGGCGCTGCAGGGAGCCAAGCCGGTGGCGGCGATCTACTCGACCTTCCTCCAGCGCGCCTACGACCAGATCGTCCACGACGTATGCCTGCAGAAGCTGAACGTGGTGTTCGCGATGGACCGCGCCGGCCTGGTCGGCGACGACGGGCCCACCCACCACGGCGCCTTCGACATCTCCTATCAGCGCTGCCTGCCGAACATCACGCTGATGGCCCCGCGCGACGAGGCGATGCTGGTGAACATGCTGCATACGGCGCTGCTCCACGACGACGGGCCGGTGGCCCTGCGCTACCCGCGTGGGGAGGGGGAGGGAGTCCCGCTGCCCGAG
>Ga0126313_10002604_pt1 | contig 10185 bp, 10 predicted proteins | sample Plot105A_FD_89954 | JGI IMG/M metagenome (GOLD analysis project Ga0126313, IMG submission 89954) | Serpentine soil microbial communities from UC McLaughlin Reserve, CA, USA - Plot105A | ecosystem: Environmental > Terrestrial > Soil > Grasslands | place: USA: UC McLaughlin Reserve, Lake County... | reverse complement strand
TTTTTCTCTAGGACTAGAGATCCCTTCAGTAATCAGTGTGCTACAAGGGGGCTGATCTGCCATGACACATGTTGTGCTTTGTACTGATCAATTTTGGCCAAGAGCTAGGGGCAGCTTCCACGAGGCCTATTCAACCGAGTGCTTAGAAGTGGCTTGCCCGTGAATCCGGCCCCGAACCAATCGATTCATAAGGCGTAGTAGAATGCGGCCAAATCGGGTTCTTGGGAATGGAGGATGAGGACCGATGCCCGAGGACGAACCGAATGCTATAGGTCTTGGCGTGCCCCCACCCGTGATCTACTTGGGACCCTTACTTTTGGGCTTGCTGCTCGACAGGAAGATCCCGGCTCCCTTCTTACCGCGTCGGTCGACACGTATTGTCGGATTGCCTCTAATAGGCGGAGGCGTGCTGCTCGGAGGCTGGACCTTTAGGACGATGAGGCGTGCCGACACGCCGGTAATCGGAGAACCGTTCGTCGCCGAAAAGCCGACGTCGACCCTGATCACGGACGGGCCGTTCGGATACAGTCGCAACCCGGGTTACCTCGCGGGGGCGATGGTTTATGCGGGGATCGCGAGCCTGACGAACGTGCTATGGGTCTTCCTTCTCCTGCCGGTAGTGCTACTCACGATGCGACGCACCGCGATCGAGCGCGAGGAACGCTACCTGGAGGGCAAGTTCGGCGAGGAGTATCTGCGCTATAAGGCCCGGGTACGTCGCTGGATCTAGCCGTTCTTGGTCTCAGCCGTTCTTGGTCTCAAGAGCTTGCACCCACAGGGAGTCGGCTGCCGCTCGGGTTCTTCTCAAAGCAGCAACTGGCAGGGTCCTCGGCACCACGTATGTCGTACGGGGCCGAATTCACCGAGGACCAGCCCGAGGGCGGCTGAGGAGTCGGCTCCCGACGTGTAGCTATCTACCCGACCGTCCAGGGAAGGCGCTAACGCGCCCCCTGGCGGACGGTGGCTCTTAGCCGGTGGGACCGAGGCCATGCGGACTCTTTGCGTTAGTTCGTCGCGAGAGTGAGGGATACTCCTATCTCAGGCCACCCGCCTCCGGGGCGGCAGTGGCGAGAGGTGCCCGCCTTGGGCCAAGGCGACTACCCCAACGACCACCCACAGCGCTGCGGCCCAGACGAGTTGGTAGGTCAAGAGGGCCACCCCTGTTATCGCCAGAGGAGCAACGATCAGTGTGCTGGCTGTCAGACTAGCGTGCATGAGCATCACGACGGGCAGGCTCTCAGTACGGTCGTAGACCCACACCATAAGCATCCTGTAGGCTAGCAGCCACCCTACAAGAAGAACGAAGAGGGTCGCGGGCAGGTAGATGGCAAGGGAGAGCGATCCGGTCATTGTGTTGCCTGCCAAGACGTTCACAAGGATGTGCCACGCTCCCCACAGAACGCCCACGAAGAGCCCTGTAGCGAGGACACTGTGACGCAGTCTCAGCCTGGGTATGACAAACCCCGTCCAGCCTAGCTCCTCGAAGATGCCCGCCGCCAGCCCCCCCACGATACCCATCAGCAGAAGGGCAGCCTTATGAGTAGTGGTGAATATGCCGGGGAGGTACTCAGGGGAGATTAGCGAAAGCGCAAGGAGTACCGCCACCATCGAAAGCGGGGCGGTAAGTAGCGCTAGGGCGTACCAGCGAGCGTTCACCCGCCATCTGAGCAGTCGGGATCGAAGCTCGCGCAGACCAGCCCTTCCATAGAGGAGGACGGTCAACACGATGCCTGCCACGCTGGGACCTACAAGCATCATCGGGTACAGGAAAGGCATCAGCGTACTGTACTGCTCCTTGGTGGCCAGGATGGCGTTAGGACCGGCCCCGACCACGATGAGGATGGTGCCCCATGTGATAGCGAACGCCAAGGCGTAGAAGCTCAGCACGGGGTGGCTCTTGATGAAAGCCTTGATGGTTGTCATGCTCGCCCCCTTCTCTGGGCAGGGATTCCTTCAACATCAGTGTGCTACGAGCGGGTCGAACCGCCATGACACGTATAGATTAATCTGCTGGCCAATCTTGCTCGGTTCTCAGCACGGGCTGCTCTACGAAGCTTATTCATCGGAGTGCGTGGAAGGGTTATTCTCCGAACTCCAAAGCAGCACCGTGCATAGCCCTGGCCCTATGCTCCGTGAAATTATGTCTGATGAAATGGACTCTCTTGGGTCTAGGGATCTCGGCAACAGGGTAGCGTAGTTTACGTTCGCCTCAGCGTTCCTTCTCCTTTCGGACCACCATAACTGGGCAGTGGGTGTGCCTGACCACCGAGTCGGAGACGCTGCCCATCAGCGCCCTCCTGAGGCCGCCGAGCCCCCTGCTTCCCACTACCACTAATCCGGCTTCTAGCTCCTCCGCCAGGGCCACGATCTCGGTCGCGGGCGACCCCACCCGGGCGTGGGCCCGCGTGACTTCGCCGTCCCTCTCTCCCATCTCCCCCACTTGCTCCGCGAGCTTAGTTTCGGCCTCTTCCTCGACGCTCGCGATCACCTCGGGCGGAAGATCGGACGCGAGGCGCGCCAGCCCGATGTGCCGCGCGGGCATCGGCTCGACGTAGGTAACGTGCAGCTCCGAGTCGAACTCTGCCGCGAGGTCGAGCGCGACGTCGGCGGCCAGGCGGGCGTCCTTCGACCCGTCGGTGGCCATGAGGATCCGCGTGGGGAAGGTGAGCGGCTCGTCGCGCACCACCATCACGGGGCAGTGTGCGTGATGGACCGCCGAGTCGGAGACGCTGCCCATCAGCGCGCCTCTCAGTCCCCCGAGCCCCCGGCTGCCGACTACTAAGAGGCCCGCGCCCAGTTCCTCGGCCAACCTAACGATGGCCCGGTCGGGCCTCTCGTCCGTCTCGAGGCGGGCCTCCGCGACAGCAGCACCGGCATCCTCGAGCCTCTTGACCTCCGTATCTAATACCCTCTTGGCCTCTCGCTTTTGCGCCGCCGCCGTCTCTTCGAAGCGGGCGGGATAGTCGGGGAGTTCGTACAGGGGCAGGCCCGGCCCCACGCAAACCACATGAAGCTCCGAGCCCGTGCTTGCGACGAGGGTTGCGGCGGTATCGGCGGCGAGCCGTGCCCCTTCCGAGCCGTCGGTGGCGAGGAGTATTCTGGTGGGGAAGCTGCTCATGACCTCACGCTTTCTCTAGTAACTATTGTTCCTGACACATGATGCCAGCCGGCGACATGCCTTACACCCCTCCTCGGTGCCCTTTGGGGGTAGTTGTTTTCGCCTTCCAGAGACATCGCATGAACCGACGTGATCGGAGACCGAACCCCAGGTTCCTGACGACCGCAACGCAGGGGGAGGTGCCGAGCGTCGACGTGCGCTTGGTGTGGGAACTGCGCGTGCTACGCGGGGCGCATGCTACGCGGAAACGGTCTCGACGGTATTCGCTCAAACCCAGCGCGAACGGGTGCCTAGAATGGGTACCGGTCCCGGTCCAAAAAGCGGTTATGAGAACGGGGCACAGTCAGCCTACTACAGGCTCACGGCCGTCATCCGCTTTCCGACCTCTGTGCCCCATTGGGCGCTCACTCATCGACTCCTGCCGAACAGGAAGTACGAGATAGGACCTATGAAGTTGACGAAGGACACCGCCGCCCACAGGCGCTTGTCACCCCTGATCTCCTCCTTTGGCCGCCTCCAGATGTCCGCCAAGGCGGCTATAAGCAGCGCGACCTGGACCGTCCCGGAGAACATGATGCCCCGCCGCTGCCCACTGCTGAGTTCGCTCCAGCGTTTGTTCGCCATGACTCCACTCCTTCCAAGGGTTCTCGTGTCTCGGGTAGGGTGAAACTACCCTACCCGGGCACGCTCGTCCTGATCAGCATGGACCATCATGCTAGTCAAAGTAGGTCAGAATCAGCGTTGGCCGGCTCGAGTACCTATGGAGCTTCGAACACCTAGTACGGGCCGAGCGCAACGGCGGGCGCCCTCGCGAGCAACCTCTTGGAGATCGCCCGAAAGGACGCCGCCTTCGCGATACCACCCGCTCGTGAGCACGCTCCCGCACGGCGCCCGCCGTTACGCTCGGGGCGGCCTCGCCCCGCGGGAAGGGCCCCCGCTCTTAGGCTGGGGCGGCCTGCAGATCGTCCGCCGAGCAGATGACGCGTATTGGCCACCAAGTTGGTCAATAGTTGCCAAGACTGGCGTCCGTCCGAGGGGTAGGCTGGCGGTGCGCCTCGAGATAGCTCGAGGGCGGGCACCAAGGGTAGGAGGCGCGCCATATGGACCCCGGTTGGCCGGGCGGCGGATCGATGGAGGCGGAGAGGCGATGAGCGACGATAATTCGGTAGTGGGCACCGAGCCAACGACGACCGCCGCGAACCGCCTCGGCATGTACTCGTCGATCCTCACCACGCTCACGACGCTCGTCACGTTCGGCCTCGCGATCAGCGCCATACCGAACTCGGGCGCGGGCTGCCGGGTGGACTGCTTCGAGTACCCCTACCTGGACACCCTCTCGGAGTTCCCGGGGGATTACCTCTGGATGCCTCCCGCGATGATCCTCGCCGTGCTCTACGTCATCCTCGTATCATCTATTCACGCGCAGGCGACCCCACAGAAGAAGGTGTACTCTCAAATAGGACTCTCCTTCGCCCTGATCGCAGCCTGGGTACTCCTCGCCGACTACTTCGTGCAGTTCTCCGTGGTCCCCGTAAGCCTGATGAATCATCAGACGGACGGGATCGCGCTTTTGACCCAGTACAACCCCTACGGGGTGTTCATCGTGCTCGAAGAGCTGGGCTACCTGCTCATGAGCCTCTCCTTCGTCTTCCTGGCCCCCGTGTTCGCGGGCGAGGGCCGCCTGGCGTCGGCCGTCCGGTGGGTGTTCGTGGGGGGCTTCGTCCTTATCGTGGTCTTCTTGGCGGCGATCTGGGCCGCCTACGGGCTGGAGAGAATGGACCGCTTCGAGATCGCGGCGATAAGCATCGCCTGGCTGGTGTTGGTAGTAAACGGCGTGCTGTTGAGCGTGCTGTTTCGAAGGCGGCTGAAGGGGGTGGGTTGAAGATGGCCAAGGGACCGGTCCGGATCGCAGCCGTGGCCGCCGCAGCGGGTTTCCTACTGCAGGCGGCCTTCCAGGCGGCGATCGCGCTGGGAGCGCCGCTGGGGAGCGCCTCGTGGGGCGGAGCCTACGACGGGCAACTCCCTACTGCTCTTAGGATCGCCAGCGGCGTCGCGGCGGGCGCCTACGTGCTCTTCGCGCTGATCGTGCTGGGGCGCGGGGGGTTTCGGGGAGTGCCGCTGCCCAATGGCGTCCTCCGATGGGGGACGTGGGCGCTCGTCGGGCTGATGCTAGTGGGGACGCTTCCGAACCTCGCATCGTCGAGTGGATGGGAGCGCTTCGGGTGGGGACTCGTGTCGGTGATTCTGGCGGTGCTGTGCCTATTTGTCGCTCTCAAAGCAGGGCCTCTCTCGGAGAGAGGTTGAAGGCAACCAACGCCCTCAATTGGAACTCCGACCCTTATTCGGTGGAGTACGTGGAAGGGTTTTTCACCGAAGTTCGTCAGTACGGAGTTCTAGGAAGTAACTTTCTCTTTGCGGGTCCGTTCTAAGCGACGTGGGCAGGCACGGTGGCAAGCCATCTGAGATTGACGAACTTTGATCAGGGCAACCGTCAATCTGGGGCATGGCAAGCACCCCTTCTAGGGGTAGGCTCTGATTCGAAGGGACCCGATCAAGGGACCCCGGAGCGTAAGGAAGGAGATGAACAGCAATGAGTCCCAGAGTTGCACCGCCGGCCGAGAAGCGAGTACGACAAACGACGGATCGCCAGAGGCCGGATCGAGAGAGCCGAGCACGTGGCCGTCCGATCTACCTGAAGGTGGCGGGAACGTTGCTTTTCCTGGCGGGCGCGGTGGTCCTGATGGGGATCATCACCGCCGAGGCTCTCTATCCTGCTTCCTACAGCACCGCCTCCAACACGGTGAGCGACCTAGGAGGCACCCTACCGTCCGAGGGCGGCGTCGTGCTGCAGCCCTCCGCGACCATCTTCGACGCGACGATGGTGGTGAGCGGCCTCATGATCCTCGCGGCGGCGTACGGCCTCCAACGGGCGCTCGGGCGCCGAGCGGTGACGGTCCCTACCGCGCTCCTTGGCATCGGCGTGTTGGGGGTCGGTATCTTCCCCGGCAACACCGGGCTGCATCCGCTCTTCGCCTTGCTCGCCTTCGTCGCCGGTGGCTTGGCCGCCATCCTGTCCTACAAGGTGTCCGAATCGCCGCTGCGCTACGTCGTGGCGGTGCTCGGAGCGGTCGCGCTGCTGATGCTGGTTCTGGGTATGCTCGGAGCGCCACAACCCGATGGGATGGGCCTCCTCGGGAATGAGGGCCCCATCGCGGCGCTAGGGGCCGGCGGCCTCGAGCGCTGGGTCGCGTATCCGGTCGTGCTCTGGCTCACCACTTTCGGTGGCTACCTGATGGGTCATGGGCGTCGAGAGTCCTTGGACGCCTGAGAACGTTCTCGGAAGATAGCGTGCGCGGGGTAGGAGTCCCGCGCACGCTATCTTCTTGCCGCTTATTCAGCGGAGTGCGTGGAGAAGGGCGTTACGCGAACGTGGTGTAGACGGCCCTCTCGGGAGTTCGCAGAGTCGCCGAGAAGGTAGCACGTCGGTGAAGTATGCATATACACTGCCAGCATGAGCACATCCGCACCAGTGCCACCACGCGTAAGACAGCCGCACACGACGAGTGCCTGGCGGGGGTAGGTGTACTTCAAGTACTTCATCGCTTGGTTCGGGATCGTCGTCTTGGGGCTTCTCAACGCCACGATTCGTCAGGTCATCTACGCCAGGTACGTAAGCGAACTGGCGGCACACCAGATCTCCACCCTAACGTTCGCCGTCATGGTCGGGCTATACGCCTGGACTTTAAGCGTGTTCCTCAAGCTCACCTCTCCCGGCGAGGCTTTCGGGGTGGGCATTATGTGGATGATCCTGACCGTCGCCTTCGAGTTCGCTTTGGGCCGCTACGTCGTGGGAGATTCGTGGTCCAAGCTACTCGCCGACTACGATCTCTCAGAAGGCAGGGTGTGGAGCCTGTTTATCCTCTGGGTCGGACTGGCACCTTACGTCTTCTACAGACTCAAAGCCTGACGGTGGATCGCTCTTGTTCATCCGAGCGCGCTGGAGCGCCATGAGGAAGTTCGCCCTACTGCTCGCGCCGTGGTTGTTGCTCGCCAGCACCACGACCGTGTTCCGTCGGCTCGCCGCGCGCTTCGGTCCGAAATGGGGCTACCTCGGAGGCTTCCTCTTCTACTGGCTCTTCTGGTGCCTGCTGCTGCCCATGTGGGTCCTGGGGCCGCGCCGCTTGCCCACCCTGTTCAGGGCGAGGGCTGCACCCTCGAGCCGCCCGAAACGTTTGGACCTCTTGCTGCTCGCCGTGCCGCCCACCGTAGGTTACTCGTTGGCGTTTCCCCGCGCGCTCCCCCGTGCCGACAAGAAGATCGTGCTGGCCTCAGCTCTCCAGGCCCTGATCAACGCGAGCGCCGAGGAACTGCTATGGCGCGGCACCTACCTTGCGGTGTTCCCGAAAAGCCTCGCGCTGGGTTACCTCTACCCGACGGTGGGGTTCGCGGTGTGGCACTACGCGCCCCAGGTAGTGTTCCCGAGCCGCTATCCGGGAGGAGCTACCGCCTTCGTGGCGAGCGCCGGGCTCTTCGGGCTGCTCTGGGGGCGCGTCGCCTATCGTGATGGCACTATCGGGCGGAGTTTGATCTCCCACGTCCTGCTCGACTTCTCCGGGCTCGGCGCCCGCATCTACTTCGAAGACCCTCGTCCCGACGATCGCTAAGAGGCCTTCCGACTCGCTATTCACCGGAGTGCGTGAGAACGGGAAATGCTGCGAACTACTTTGCGTTGACGTTCTACGAAGTTCCCGGTAGCAATCTTCGCCCGCATGGCCCGGTCTACAGAGGCACGACCGGCTCCACAGAGAAGGGTGGGGCCCGGCCAGATAAGGAAGAGGGGGCCGAGTCGGGTTTCTTCCCCTTCGGAGGAGCGTACTCGCTTGGGCACTAGTACGTTTACGCATCCCTGCCGAGGGCTCTTGCCCTCCCGGCCCCCTTTATGTCGCAAACTACCCTCAACAGCGCGGCACGCTAAGGCCCAAATTGACCAACTTTACTAGACAATCTGGGTCAGCCCATCTTCGTCCCCTTTGGGCTTGCCGCCGACGACACGGCACGGACGGCCACGACGTAGCGCTCGATCTCCCCTCCCCATGTAACAGAAAGCGGCAAATATTGATCAGGTGTTTAGCGCATTCGTGTCATGCGACCCCGCGCCGCGGCCGGTATCCTCCCTACCAACGAAACAAGTAGAGGCTAAGAGCTTCGTCCCGCGAGTATGGGCACTGGGGACGAACGGAGCCAATGGTGCAACCGGCTACCTCATAAGTGAGGTGAGCCGGTTTTGTCGTTCTAGGGAAAGGAGAGCGGCCATGAGGAGCAGACAGTTTTCCAGGAAGGAGTTCCTCGGGATAGGCGCTGGGGCGGCGGCCGGTTTCGCGCTGGCCGGTTCAGGGATGGGGACGTTCTTGACGCGGCAGGCCGCAGCCGCCACGCTCTCGGCCTACAGCGTGCCGTTGCCGGTGCCGCCGGTCCTGAGGGGGGCGACCCAGAGCCTCAATATCGAGCAGATGTATCACCGGTTCCACGGCGGCATGCCTCCGAGCCGGGTGTGGGGCTACAACGACGGGGTGAAGAAGAGCAGTGGGTACCTCGGCCCGACCATAGAGGTCCAGAAGAACACCACGACCACCGTCAACTTCACCAACAACCTGCCGGACACGCACCTGCTGCCGGTCACCACCGAACTGGTACCGGATGGAACGGATGTCCCGCGGATCCTGACCCACCTGCACGGCGGGTTCGTCTCCGCCGCCAACGACGGCAACCCCTACGCCACCGAGACCTTGTTCTTCAAGGGCAACAAGCAGACGGCAGTCTACCCGCCCCAGCCGCGCGCGACCACGCTATGGTACCACGACCACGCCATGGGGATGACCCGCCTGAACGTCTACGCGGGGCTCGCGGGCTTCTTCGTGGTGCGCGACACCAACGATACGGGTAGGGAGCCCAACCCGATAGGCATCCCGGGCGGGAAGTACGAGGTCCCGATCGTCATCCAGGACAAGACGTTCGGTGCCGACGGGCGGCTGTTCTATAGTGAGGATGCCACCTGGATGCCCGAGTTCTTCGGCGAGACGCCTGTGGTCAACGGGGCGGTGCAGCCGTACCTGACCGTCGAGCCCAGGATGTACCGCTTCAGGTTCCTGAACGGCTCGCAGTCACGCTTCTATCACCTCCAGCTGGAGGGTGGGGTGCCCTTCTACCAGATCGGCGCCGAGGGCGGCATGTTCGACGTACCGGTGCGGGCGAACCGGATCCTGCTCTTGCCCGCCGAGAGGGCCGACGTGATCGTCGACTTCGGGGGCCTCGCCGGCCAGGATCTCGTGCTCGGGAACGTCGATCTGCCCGATGGGGTGGTCAGCCCGGCCGATCCTGAGATGCCCGAGCTGATGCAGTTCCGCGTCAGGGGACCGCTCACGACGCCGGGCCCCCGGGCGATCCCGATCGCCCTGAACGGCGGTGCCAAGGCGAACCTTGCAAACAAGACCCCGCTCATGACGCGCTACATCACGCTCGAAGAGGTCCTCGACGAGGCTACCACCGACCCGGATCACCTGGAGTTGAACGGGCGCAGGTTCATGGATGCCGTGGACGAGGCACCCCGCGCCGGCACGATAGAGGACTGGGCGTTCGTCAACATCAGCGCCGACACGCACCCGATGCACATGCACCTCACCAACTTCCAGGTCATGAAACGCCAAGCGCTCGAAGGGGAGCGCTACAAGGAGGCGCTGGAGGCCGCGCGAAACGGGGCGACCGGTTCTTACCCGCTGCTGGCGAACAACACCATCGATCCCATGCCGTTCCTGGTCCCCAACTCCGAGATACGTCCCGACCCCAACGAGCGGGGCTGGAAGGACACGGTACGCGCCAACCCGGACCAGGTGACCTGGATCCGCCAGAAGTTCGCCCTGCCCCAGGGCGTCGGTGCGCCGCAGAAGTACGTCTACCACTGCCACATCCTCGAGCACGAGGAGAACGACATGATGCGCCCCTTCGAGGTTGTCTAGCGGCAGGGATTCGAGAGGGGCCGGGGCTTCCAAGAGCCCCGGCCCTTCCTTCTC
>Ga0126313_10002603_pt1 | contig 10186 bp, 8 predicted proteins | sample Plot105A_FD_89954 | JGI IMG/M metagenome (GOLD analysis project Ga0126313, IMG submission 89954) | Serpentine soil microbial communities from UC McLaughlin Reserve, CA, USA - Plot105A | ecosystem: Environmental > Terrestrial > Soil > Grasslands | place: USA: UC McLaughlin Reserve, Lake County... | reverse complement strand
GAGGGCGCGGTTGCGCGGCCTGGCCGCCGCGTCCGGCGTCTACGTCAACGGCGGGCATCGAGGGAGGGTCCGATACCGCCGTCAACGCTGCACGCCCCGGGGTTGCGGCGGCGCGTGCAGCGTTGACGGCCGATACCGCCGTCAACGCTGCACGCCCCGGGGTTTCGGCGGCGCGTGCAGCGTGGACGGCCGATACTGCGGTCAACGCTGCACGCCGGGGGGTTGCGGCCGCGTGTGCAGCGTTGACGGCGACATATACGCGGTCAACGCCGGTCGCGCCCGCCGAGATCCGCCTCCGACCCGCGCCAACCGGTCCCCCGCCCTAAATGCCGCCGTTGACGTAGACGCCAGCCCCGCCACTTACGCCGGGGAGTGCGGTGCGCGACGCCGCGCGGTTTGCGGCGGAGGCGACGCCGCCTATGCCCCGGGTTGCCGTGGGCGACCCCGCCGTCTACGCCGCAGCTTCGTCACCACCCGACACCGCCTCGACGCCCGCCTCGGGCGCTTCCTGGCCCGCCAGGAAGCCCCGCAGCAGCTCGTTGAACCGCGTCGGGCGCTCGACCATCGGCACGTGGCCGGTGTCCTCGAAGACCTCGACGCGCGCGTTGTCCCCGATCAGCTGCTGGTAGAGCGCGGCGTCGCCGACCGGCACGAGCAGGTCGTTGCGACCCCAGACGATCAGCACCGGTATCTCGATCCGGGCGAGCCGGTCGCGGTAGGAGTACTCCAGCAACGCCTTGAGCGCCGGCACGAACCCCGGCCTGCCGAAGCCGACGACGAGCTCGTACGCGAGGGCGGGCGAGAGCCGCTCCGGGTAGCGGAACACCCACTGCATCGCGGCGCGCCGCAGGCGCGGGCGCCTCACGACCGTCCGCTCGACGCGCTGCGTGTACGGGAACCCGGCGGCGAGCAGCCGCGCCAGCGCCAGCGACGGCGCGCGCGCGATCTCCGCGGTCGACAGCCCTGCCGCCGACACGAGCACCAGCCGCTCGACGCGCGTGTCGAACGAGAGCGCGACCTCGGCGCCGATGAAGCCGCCCATCGAGCTCCCGACCACCGACACGGTCTCCACGCCGAGCGCGTCGCACATCGCGTCGACGGTCTTCGCGTAGCCCTGGATCGAGATCGGCTCGGAAGGCATGTCCGAGGCCCCGAAGCCGGGTAGGTCGAGCGCGAGGCACCGGTGCGTATGCATGAACCCGGGGATGCTGAGCAGGAAGATCTGCCAGTTCGAGCTCCAGCCATGCAGGAACAGGAGCGGTGGGCCCGTCCCGCCGGTATCGAGCACGTTCACCCGCCGTCCGAGCAGCTCGAGCGGCCGCTGCAGCGCCGGCCAGTCGACCTCCATCCATGTCGAGTCGTCGCCGTCGGCGTAGGTGGAGTCGGGTCCGGTGCGGAAGACCCCGTTGCGCATCACCGCCGCCAGCCTTGCGCGTGCCGTAGCCACCTCGCGGCTACCGTATCAACGGGGTTTCGATGAACATCGCGATCGACATCGACTCGACGCTGCACAACTACTGGGACCAGCTGTCGGACGCCTCGCGCCGCCGCTTCGGGATCGCGCTGCCCTACGAGGACCAGGTCACCTGGAGCATCCCGCTGCTGCGCCCGGAGCAGCTCCGCGCGTGCGTCCAGGAGACCCACTCCGCCACGCGCGTGCTCGAGGCCGAGCCCTACCCGGGCGCCGTCGAGACGGTCAGCGCCTGGCATGCCCGCGGCCACTTCATCCACGTGACCTCGCACCGCTCGGCCGAGTCGCGCGACGCGACCGCGCGCTGGCTCGACCGCATCGGGCTGCGCTGCGACGAGCTCTACTGCTCGTACGACAAGATCGCCCGCTGCAGGCAGATCGGGATCGACGTCCTGATCGACGACTCGCCGGTGAACCTCGAGGCCGCGCTCGACGCCGGCATCACCGCCGCGACGATCCTGCACCCCTGGAACCGCGAGCTGTGCGAGACCGAGGACGTGATCGGCGCGGCCGACTGGAACGAGCTCGCCCGCAGGCTGGCGCCGGTGCTGGCATGACGACGACGACCCGGCCCGCACTCCCGCCCGCGACGCTCAGCGACGACCTGCGCGATCACCTGCCGGCGATCGAGCCGGAGCGCACGGTCTCGGACTGGGGCCGCTCGGAACGCGTCGAGGGCCTGGTCGACCGAACGCTCTACGACTTCCTCTACCACTACTGGTTCCGCTGCGAGGTCGAGGGGATCGAGAACGTCCCGTCGACCGGCGGCGCCCTGCTCGTCTCCAACCACGCCGGCGCGCTCCCGCCCGACGCCTCGATGATCGCCAAGGCGATCCAGGAGGAGCACCCCCGCCCGCGCAAGCTGCACCTGACCGTGGAGCACTTCTTCAAGGGCTGTCCGTTCCTGAGCATGTTCGTGTCGAAGATCGGCGGCGTGCCCGCGCATCCGGCCAACGTCCACCGGCTCCTGCACGACGAGCAGCAGCTCGTGCTCGTCTTCCCCGAGGGCGCGAAGGCGACCGAGAAGCTCTACAAGGACCGCTACAAGCTGCGCCGCTTCGGCCGCGGCGGCTTCGTCGAGGCGGCGATGCGCGCCCGCGTGCCGATCGTCCCGATCGCGGTCGTCGGGGCGGAGGAGGCGATGCCGACGTTCGCCCACGTCGGCCTGCTCAAGCGCCTGACGGGCCTGATCTACTTCCCGATCACGCCGCTCTTCCCGCACCTCGGGCTGCTCGGCGCGGCCTACCTGCCGGCCAAGTTCAAGCTGCGCTTCCTCGAGCCCGTCCCGACCGACCGGATGGGCGAGCGGGCGTGGGAGGACACCGGTCTGGTGCAGGAGGTCGCCGGCGACATCCGCGCCCGGATCCAGGACGAGCTCGTCGACATGGTCGGGCGGCGCCGCTCGGTGTGGTTCGGATGACCATGCCGGCGCGCAGCGGCGGCCGCCGCGTCCTCGTCACCGGCCTGTCGAGCTACTGGGGCGGCCGGCTGGCGCAGGCGCTCGAGCGCGACCCGGGCGTCGAGGTGATCGTCGGGGTCAGCCAGGACGACCCGACCTGCGAGCTGACGCGTACGGAGTACGTGCGCGTCGGCACGCAGCACGCGCTGCTCGCCAGGATCGTCCAGGCGGCCGACATCGACACGGTGATCGACACGCGCCTGGTCGTCGACTCGATCGCGGCGCCGCCGAAGGCGGCGCACGAGAACAACGTGATCGGGACGATGAACGTCCTCGCGGCCTGCGGCGGCCCGGACTCGCCCGTGCGCAAGTTCGTCTTCAAGTCGTCCGCCCACTACTACGGCTGCGAGCGCGACGATCCGGCCTACTTCACCGAGGCGATGCGGCGCCCGCATCCTCCGCGCACGCCGATCGAGAAGGACATCGTCGAGGCCGAGCGCGCCGTCGAGGCGTTCGCCCGGCGCAACCCGGACGTGACGGTGACCGTCCTGCGCTTCGCCAACGGGCTCGGCCCCGACCTGCGGACGAGCCATTCAGCTCTCCTGTCGCTGCCCGTCGTACCGTCGATCCTCGGCTTCGACCCGCGCTACCAGTTCATCCACGAGGACGACATCACCGGCGCGCTCGAGCACGCGGCCGCCCACGACCTCCCGGGCGTCTACAACGCCGCCGGCGATGGCGTGCTCGTGCTCTCCGAGGTCGCCTCGCTGCTGGGCAAGCCGCTCGCGCCGCTGCTGCCGCCGTGGGGCACGGGCGTCGCCACCGCCGCGCTGCGCCGCGTCGGCGTGCGGATCCCGCCCGAGCTGCTCCAGCAGCTGCGCTACGGGCGCGCCCTCGACAACCGCAGGCTCAAGGCGGCCGGCTACGCGCTGCGGGCGACGACGCGCGAGACGGTGCAGGCGTTCGCCGAGCACCTGCGCACGCGCGACCTGCGCGGCGCGCCGGGCGACGGCTACCGCTACGAGCGCGAGGTGGAGGAGTTCCTGCGCTGGAGCCCGGCAGTGCGCAGCACCGGCGACGACCGGCTCGGGCTCGGGCGCCTCTCGCGCGATCAGCTCGCCGAGCTGGCGCGCGCGCTCGATTCGCTCGAGGCGCGGCCCGCGCGCCTGGCGCCGCGCGGCCGCGAGTCGACGTTGCGCACGGGCTCGCCGTCCTCCTCCGGCGGCGCGGCGGACTCCGAGCTGGCCGCCGACCCGTAGTGGGTGACGTCCAGCACCCCGATTTCGCCGAGCGGGATCGCGCCGGCGCCGACGAGGTCCACCATCCGCTCGGCGACCGCCGGATCGAACTGCTGGCCGGCTGACTTCTCGAGCTCCTCGAGCGCCTTCTCGACCGGCATCCCGCGGCGGTAGAGGCGCGAGGACGTCATCGCCTCGAACGCGTCGGCGACCGCGAGCACACGGCTGGCGAGCGGGATGTCCTCGGCTTCGAGCTTGTGCGGGTAGCCGCGGCCGTCCCAGCGCTCGTGCAGGTACAGCACCCACTCGGCGATCTCCGGCATGCCGGCGCCCTGGACGATGTCGCGGCCGAGTGTCGAGTGGCGCTGCATCTCGAGGAACTCGTCTTCGGTCAGGCGCGCCGGCTTGAGCAGCACGGCGTCGGCGACGCCGACCTTGCCGACGTCGTGCAGGATGCCCGCAGTCCGGATCTGCTCGATCTCCTCCTCCGACATCCCCAGCTCACGCGCCAGCACGGCCGCGTACTGGGCCACGCGGGCGGAGTGCTGGTGCGTGTAGCCGTCCTTTAGGTCGACCGCGCGTGCAAGCGCGTAGACCGTGTTGGCCAGGCCCGCAGTGCGCGCGCGCTCGGCCTCCTCCTGGAGCGACAGCGGGGCGTCGACGAACGACGAGTAGACGACGCAGCGGTTGCGGCCGGAGCGCTTGGCGCGGTAGAGCGCGCCGTCGGCGAGCCGCATCAGGCTCTGCTGGTCGCGCGCGTCGCGCGGGAACTCGGCGATCCCCGCGCTGAACGAGAGCCGCGAGCGGCGGCCCTCGCGGATCGGCGCCGCGGTGACCGCGGTGCGCAGGCGCTCCACGACGCGCTCGGCGCCCCAGGCGTCGGAGTCCGGCAGCGCGAGCAGGAACTCGTCGCCGCCGATCCGGCCGCAGACGTCGGCCGGGCGCAGCTCGCCGAGGATCACGCGCGCGGCGATCCGCAGCGCCTCGTCGCCGGCGGCGTGCCCGGCGGCGGCGTTGAGCTGCTCGAAGTTGTCGATGTCGAGCACGACGACCGCAACCTTCTCGCGCCGGTCGGCGGCGCGCTCGAGTGCGTCATGGAGCGCGTCGTGGAGCCCGCGGTGGTTGAGCACACCCGTCAGCGGGTCCGAGAGCGCGAGGCCGTCGATCCGCGCATGGAGCGCCTGCATCGTGCCGCCGAGGGCGTCGAGCGAGCCGGCGAGCGCGCCGATCGCGTCGCGCCGGGGCCAGCCGAGCGATGCGCCGGGGCTGCCCGACGCGAGCAGCAGCGCGCTCTGCGAGAGCCGCTCGAGCGGCCGCACGAGCAGCCGCGAGGTGAGCGCGCCGACGCCGATCACGAGTAGCAGGCCGGCGCCGAGCCCGGCGAGCAGCACCTCGCGGCGGCCGGAGGCGAGCGCCTCGGCCCGCTCGTCGAGCGTGAAGGAGAGCCGCAGCACGCCGGAGACGCGTCCGCGCGCGTCCGTGATCGGGAAGCGCAGCTCGCCCGCGTCGCCCTGGCGGCGCCACGTGGCGCCGTCGGGCGGCTCGGCGCCGGCCCGGCTCGACCTCGACGCCGGTCAGGTCGGGATGCACGCCACTGAGGCGCGGCAGGCGCGCGCGGATGCGCTCGACGTCGGCGGCGTCGCGCGCGGTCAGCGACCGCGTGAAGCTGTGCGCAAGCGCGGCGGCCTCGGCCTCGCCCGTGTAGCGGTAGGCGTCGTCGATCGCGGCGATCGCGCGGTACGCGAGAAAGCCGCCGCAGGCGATCACCAGGAGGGCGACGGCGGCCAGCAGGCGCGTCTGAAGTCCGACGCCGAAGAGTCGGTCGCGCGGGGTCAGACGGGACGCTGCGGGCATCCCTAACGTATATCGGCGCATTCGCTGCGCTCCTGAACCCGGTCGATCGTCCATGCGGCCGACCCGACCGGCAGCCCGGTTGCAGGGGTTCTCACCTCCGGCCGGCCCTTTTACCATCATGGTCCCCCAATGCGAACCCGTGTGGTAGTCATCGCCGCCGCGATCGGCGTTCTGCTCCTCGCCGGCGCTGGAGCCGTGTACGCGTACGACCACGCCCGCGCCGATCAGATCGGCGAGGGGGTCCGGATCGCCGGCGTGGACGTCTCCAGGCTGTCGCCCGAGCAGGCCCGCGCCAAGCTGCGCACGGCGGTGCTCGACCCGCTCACGCGCCCCGTCATCGTGCGCGCGCTGGGCAAGCGCTACCGGCTGAACCCCGAGCGCGCCAACGTCGCGGTCGATGTCGACGGCTCGGTGCGCGCCGCGCTGGAGCGGTCGCGCGAGGGCAGCATCTTCTCGCGCACGTGGCGCGACCTGCGCGGGGAGTCGGTCGACGCCGAGGTCGAGCTCGACATCGCCTACTCGAAGAAGGCGATCGCCCGCCTCGTCGAGCGCGTCGACAAGGCGGTCGCGGTACCGGCGGTCGACGCCTCGGTGGACCTGGAGCACGGCGACGTCACGCCGCAGGAGTCGAAGGACGGACGGCGGCTGCTCGCGCGGCGCTTGAAGCGCGACGTGCGGCGGCGGCTGCTGGACGTCGGGCCCGACAAGACGGTCAAGGCGCGCACCGAGGTCGTCAAGCCGGAGGTCACGACCGCCGAGCTCGCCGACGAGTATCCGGCGGTCCTGTTCGTCAACAGGTCCGCGTTCCAGTTGACCCTGTACAAGGACCTCAAGCTCGCCAAGACGTACGGCATCGCCGTCGGGCAGATCGGGCTCGAGACGCCCGCCGGGCTCTACCACATCCAGAACAAGGCGATCAACCCGGCCTGGAGCGTGCCGAACTCCGACTGGGCCGGCGATCTCGCCGGCACGGTGGTGCCCGGCGGCACGCCCGAGAACCCGCTCAAGGCGCGCTGGCTAGGGATCTACGACGGTGCCGGGATCCACGGCACGGACGCGACGGCCTCGATCGGCACCGCCGCGTCGCACGGCTGCATCCGGATGCTGATCCCCGACGTGATCGAGCTCTACGACCAGGTCCCGGTCGGGGCACCGATCTACATTGCATAAGCCCTGATCTCGTCAACTGGAACTTCCTGCCAACCCTGTTGCAGGAGGGAGGCGTAGTGGTCGGTGTGGCGAAGCACCAGCGTGCCGATGAACACGCCGCGCTCACGCCTGCGCAGCACCGCGTACCACATCGTCGTCGCGTCGCGCGTCCCTTGGATCGGGTGCCAGGGCGGCGGCGGCTGCTCGGCGCCGTCGGCCACGCCCGCGTCGACGAGCTGGCGCAGGGTGGCGACCTGACCCGTGCCCGTGTCGATGAAGAACGACGCCATCGAGCCGAACGGTAGCGGCGGGCTGCCCGAGGCCTGGCGCGCGGCGGTCGTGCTGCTCGACCAGGACCTGCGCCGGCGCGGCGCCGCCGGCGGCACGCGCGACCTCTACCGCACCGACGTCGAGGAGCTGGGCCGCTGGGCGGCGCGTTACGCGCTCGCGCCCGAGGAGGTCGATTACCCGTGGCTGCGCCGCTACGCCGCGCAGCTGGCCGAGCGCGGCCTGGCGCCGCGGACGGTCGCCCGCAAGCTCGCGGGGCTGCGCGCGTGCTTCCGCGTGCTCGTCGAGCACGGGCGGATGGACGCCAACCCCGCAGAGCTGCTCGCGTCGCCGAAGCAGCCCCAGCGCCTGCCGCGCGCCCTCAAGCCGGCCGACGTGTCGGCGCTGCTCGACCGGATTCCGATCTCGACGCCGCTCGAGCAGCGCGATCGCGCGCTGTTCGAGCTCGCCTACGCGTGCGGCCTGCGCGCGGAGGAGCTGGTCGACCTCGACGCCGGCTCGATCGACTTCGACGCCGAGCAGGTCCGCGTCGAGGGGAAGGGCGGCAAGACCCGCTTCGTGCCCGTCGGCGAGCACGCTCTGCGTGCCGTCGCCGGCTACCTGGAGCGTGCCCGCGCCACGCTCGACGCCGGCGCCGGCGAGCCCGCTCTCTTCCTCTCCAAGACCGGCCGGCGCCTCTCCACGTCCGACGTCCGGCGCCGGCTGCGCACCTGGGCGCGGCACGCCGCGGCGCAGGGCGCGGTCCATCCGCACGCGCTGCGGCACTCGTTCGCCACTCATCTTCTGGAGGGAGGTGCCGATCTAAGAGCAATCCAGGCATTGCTGGGGCACGCGTCCATCTCGACGACCCAGGTCTACACTCGGGTAGAGTCAGCGCGCCTGCGCGCTGCATACGAGCGCAGCCATCCACGGGCGTGAGAGGCAAGGAGCGACGCTGGAAACCAACGTCAAAGCGATCGAGCTCAAGGATCTGTGGCGCAAGTACAAGTCGTCATCTTCCGATCGCGCACGCGAGCAGCTCGTGGTCGCCTACTCCCCGCTGGTCAAGTACGTCGCCGGCCGGATGTCCTCCGGCCTGCCGGCCCATGTCGAGGAATCCGACCTGATCTCGTACGGGCTGATCGGCCTGATCAACGCGATCGAGCGCTTCGACATCGACCGCGAGATCAAGTTCGAGACCTACGCGATCACGCGCATCAAGGGCGCGATCATCGACGAGCTGCGCGCGCTGGACTGGGTGCCGCGCTCGGTGCGCGCCCGCGCGCGTGAGATCGAGCGCGCGCACGGCAAGCTCGAGCACCGCCTGCACCGCACTCCCACGGACGAGGAGATGGCGCTGGAGCTCAACCTCTCGGTCGAGGAGTTCCAGGAGTCGCTCGTCAAGATCTCGAACTCGACCGTGGTCGCGCTCGACGAGCTGTGGGCGGTCTCGGACTCCTCCGGCGACCAGGTCTCGCTGCTCGACACGCTGCACGATCCCGACGCGCCCGACCCGCAGCAGCTGCTGGACGCGTCCGAGCTCAAGGACCGGCTCGCCGACGCGATCTCGGCGCTGCCCGAGCGCGAGAAGCTCGTGATCGCGCTCTACTACTACGAGAACCTGACGCTGCGCGAGATCGGCGAGGTCCTCGGCGTGACCGAGTCGCGCATCTCGCAGCTCCACACCAAGGCCGTTCTCCGGCTGAAGAGCCGCCTCCAGGGCGACAACCTGCGCGAGTAGGCCGACCTTCCCGAGCCCGCACGCTACTGTGCGGCGGCATAAGCCTGCCGCGAGGGAGAGCGGGCACGAAGAAGGAGGACCAGCAGGCATGCCCCATGCCGCAAGCAGGATTCGCAACGTGGCGCTCGTCGGCCATCGTGGCAGCGGCAAGACCTCGCTCCACGAGGCGCTCTTGTTCGAGGCCGGGGCGCTGACCCGCCTGGGCACCGTCGCGGACGGCACGACCGTGTCGGACGCCGACGAGGACGAGAAGGCGCGCGGGATGTCGATCTCGGCGTCGCTGGCCTCCTTCATGTGGCGCGACGTCAAGGTCAACCTGATCGACACGCCCGGCGAGCCCTCGTTCGTCGCCGACGCGCTCGGCGCCCTGCGCGTCTGCGAGTCCGCCGTGTTCGTCATCAACGGCGTCATGGGAGTCGAGGTGTCGACGCAGCGGCTCTGGCAGCGCGCTGCGGAGCTCGGCGTCGCGCGGCTGATCTACGTCAACATGCTCGACCGCGAGCGCGCCGACTTCTTCCGGACGCTCGAATCGCTCAAGGGCGCGTTCGGGCCGCACGTCGTCGCGACGGAGATCCCGATCGGGCGGGAGCACGAGATCGGCGGCGTGATCGACCTCGTCGACATGAAGGCGTACGAGTACGACGGCTCCGACCATGGCAAGGAGATCGCGATCCCCGACGACATGGCCGACCAGGCGCAGGAGTACCGCGAGAAGCTCATGGACGAGGTCGCGGAGAACTCCGACGCGCTGATGGAGCGCTACCTGGAGGGCGACGAGATCTCGCACGAGGAGATCGTCACCGCGCTCGAGGACGGCACCGACCACGGCCACATCTTCCCCGTCGCCTGCGGCGTCGCCACGACCCGCCTCGGCGCCGACCGGCTGCTCGACGCGATCGTCGACGACCTCCCGTCGCCCGTCCAGCACGGCGGCCTCGAGGTCGATACCGAGTCGACTTCGTCGACGGGCACAGGCGAGATGACCCTCGAGCCGGTCGAGGACCGCGAGATGTTCGCCTACGTCTTCAAGACCCGCGCCGACCCGTTCGCGGGCCGGATCAACCTGT
>Ga0126313_10002602_pt1 | contig 10187 bp, 5 predicted proteins | sample Plot105A_FD_89954 | JGI IMG/M metagenome (GOLD analysis project Ga0126313, IMG submission 89954) | Serpentine soil microbial communities from UC McLaughlin Reserve, CA, USA - Plot105A | ecosystem: Environmental > Terrestrial > Soil > Grasslands | place: USA: UC McLaughlin Reserve, Lake County... | reverse complement strand
GAGACCGTCGATGCCGTCTTCATCGTCACCCGGCATCATTCGCACGCCCAACTGGTGTGCCAAGCGCTGGCACGCGGTCGCGCCGTCTTCGTGGAGAAGCCCCTTGCCCTAACCGAGGAGCAGCTCTCCACGGTGCTCGACACCGTGGAGAAGACCGGTAACGACCGGGTCATGGTCGGATTCAACCGAAGATTTGCGCCGCTCTTCGTCGATCTGCGGCAACGCTTTGGCCTTCCCCGTGGACCGATCTCGGCTCGCTACCTGGTGAACGCGGGCCGGCTGAGCGGGGACAGCTGGTATCTCAACGAGGATTTGGAAGGATCACGGTTCGCTGGGGAGGGTGGACATTTCATCGATACGCTCAGCGCTTTCGTCGGCCACCACCCGGTCGAGGCGTATGCCATGGGAACGGGCAGTGACATTCACACCACCTTCCGCTTTGCCGACAACTCTGTTGCCACGATCTCCTACGTCACTGAGGGCAGTTCACGCTTCCCGAAAGAGACCCTCGACGTCACGGCTGACGGCCGTAACGGACGGTTGGACAACTTCCAGCGGGTTACCGTTTGGTCGGCCAGGGGCAAGAAAGGCCACCGGGTCCTCGCCGGACAAGACAAGGGTCAACGTGTACAGATTGACAGCTTTCTAGACGCTGTCCGTACGGGCTCTGTGATGCCCATCCCGCTGGAGTCGCTCGTCGCAACGACCCGGGCAACCTTTGCGGTGGAAAGCAGCCTGTCGTTAGGAAGGCCGGTAAGCTGGTGAGCCGCCAGGATGCCGGCTGGTACCTTCGGCGACTTCGCGGGATGTCGACGACGGAGGTGTTCTACCGCGCGGTGGACGCCGGACGCCGGCGACTCTGGGCAAGGCGTCAGGTCGATCCTGGTGACTCGGCCACAATGCCGCGAGACACGCTGCCGGATCGGGCCTTCGGGCCAAAGCTGCCAGAGTCAACCAGCCTCGACGTGCCGGCGGATGTGGCGTCCTCTCTAGTACGTGCCGCCGACACGGTCCTGGCTGGCACGTGGAATGTGCTAGGAAGTCGCCGTGCCGACAGCGCGGACCCCGACTGGTTCCTTGATCCCGTGACCGGCCGGCGGTCGCCGGACCGGCAACTGGCGTTTCGCGTACATCACCGAGATGAGGCTGAGACGGGGAACATCAAGCAGGTCTGGGAGATGTCTCGGCATCACCACATCACCGTGCTGGCGGCCGCTTGGTGGCTGACGCAGGATGAGCGCTACGCCGACGCGGCCGCGAATCAGCTGCGATCATGGTGGGCTGCCAATCCATTCCTTAGTGGCGTGCACTGGACAAGCGGTATTGAGGCGGGCATCCGCCTCATCTCTTGGGCGTGGACCCGCAGGTTGCTCGATCAATGGCCCAAGGTCGGCGACGTGTTCGAGCACAACGACAATGCCGTTCGGCAGATTGCCTGGCATCAGGAGTTCCTGGCCGCCTTCCCCAGCCGAGGCTCTTCTGCCAACAACCACATCGTGGCCGAGGCCGCCGGGCGGCTCGTCGCCGCCTGCGCGTTCCCCTGGTATCGCCGGACCCCCCAGTGGCGGCGAAATGCCGGTGCGCTGCTGGAACGCGAGGTCCGGGCGAACACGTTCAACGATGGCCTTAACCGCGAGCTGGCAACTGATTACCACCGTTTCGTACTCGAGCTCGGGCTGGTGGCCGCCGTTGAAGCCGATGCCGCGGGCCACCCCCTATCGGAGGCGACGTGGGAGCGACTGGCCAAGATGCTCGATGCCGGCGCCGCCATCGTCGATGTCACCGGTCGCGCGCCGCGGCAGGGTGACGGGGATGAAGGTCGGGCGCTGGTGGTGGACCACCCTGAGCGCGACGCATGGGCAGTCGTCCAGGGTGCAGGTGCTGCACTGCTGGGGGCTCCGGAATGGTGGCCACCGTTCCCCGGCAGCCTCCTAGCCCGCGTGATCAGCGCGCTAGGCCGATCCCACCAGCTCCCACGCCCCCGGCAACGACCACGCCAGTTCGCCGACGCCGGTCTGGTTGTCTTGCGTTCCCGCCCGGAGGACGGTCCCGAAATCTGGTGCCGCTGCGACGGCGGTCCCCACGGGTTCCTGTCGATCGCGGCGCACGCCCACGCTGACGCTCTCTCGCTGGAGGTGCGGCACGACGGTGTTGATATCCTCGCTGACCCCGGCACCTACTGCTATCACGGCGAGCCTGTGTGGAGGGACTGGTTCCGCTCGACGGCGGCTCACAACACAATCGAGATCGACGGCGTGAGCCAGTCCATGTCAGGCGGGCCATTCCTGTGGGCCAGCGATGTCCGGACGTGGACACTGAGCTGTGCCGTCGGCGAGAGGCGCGTACAGACTTGGAGTGCAGAGCACAAAGGCTATTTGCGTTTGAAGACTCCGACCAAGCATCGCCGTGCTGTGACGCTTGACTCACCTGGCCACCGGCTGACCGTGGTTGACATTCTCGATACCACGTCCGCCGTTCCGTTCGGGCTTTCGTGGCACCTTGGCCCCGAGATTGTTGTCGATCTGCACGGTTCCCGGGCATCGCTCGATTGGCAGGTTGGACACTTGCCAAGGCACGGAACACTCCTGCTTCCTGGCGAACTTGACTGGACGTTACATCGGGGCGAGGTGGATCCGCCGCTGGGTTGGTATTCACCGCGATTCGGCACTCGCATTCCGGCGACTTCCTTAGTCGGCCGCGGATCGGCGGTGTCCACAATTCGCCTAGTCACCGAGTTGGAAATGCCATGAGTACGAAGCTGACCGATCCTAGATGGATTGTGGGAACCCTGCGGCGCCACAGTCGCCTACTCGTTACCACTGGACTACTGGGACTAGCGGCAGGGATTGGGTACGTAATGGTGCAGCCGCCACCACTGACCAGCACCACGTTAGTGCTGCTCCCTACACCTGCGCTGGCCGAAAGCAGTAGCTCCGATGTTGACACCCAGATTCGCATTGCTCGTAGTGCCGGGATTTTGAAACAGGCTGGGCAGGCGGTGGTCCCGGCCCTCCGGGCACGGACAGTCGAGAAGATGGTCGAGGTTTCGGCGCCGACAAGTCAGATCATCCAGATCGAGGCAACGTCGACCAACGGCGCTCAGGCCCAGATGCTGTCGCAAGCCCTCGCAGACTCCTATGTCGGCTACGTGAGCGACACGGCGCGCGAGGTTACCGCAGCCGCGCTAGCCAGTCTAAAAGTCCGGCAGGACGCTCTGCAGGCGCAGATCACTAATCTGCAGGCCGAAATCACGGCTGCTAAGAAGCGCCAACGGTCCATGGATCCGGACTCGCCGGACGCTACCGAAGAGGCACAGATTCTTGCGCGACTTGGGACTGAACAAGCCAACCTCTCGCTGCAGCTTGACAAGGTAAAGGACAAGATAGCAACCGGCACCCCCGGCTCGCCCGTGGGCGCAGGAACCTCAGTCATCCAACCCGCGACCGCTCCGACTGGTCCTTCTATTTTGGTACGGTTCCTTATTTGGGCACCCGCAGCTTCACTTGTCTGCATAATCATCACAGTTGCTGTCCTCCTGACGGTTGCACGACACGACCCGCGTGTGCGACTTCGAGATGAGATCGCGGATGCAGTCGGGGAACCGGTGCTGGCTGCCGTAAGAAGCAAGCCGCAAAGCTCGGTGGCAGGCTGGTCAACGCTGCTCGAGACCTATGAAGCGACTCCCACAGAGTCCTGGGCGCTCCGTAGACTCCTGCGTGGTCTGACGCTCGGGGGTCGTAGGCCCGAACCTGGTGCTGCGGGCAGGGTGGATCATCCACAATCGCTGACGGTGGTGTCACTCGCCGGGGATGCTCGTGGCATTGCCATCGGCCCGCAGCTCGCGGCATTCGCCTCATCTCTGGGCGTCGTCACCCGCATTTGCACAGGCGCGGGCCAGCAGAGCGCCCCATCCCTGTGGGCAGCCTGCGCCACCGAACGCAAGGTTGGAGCCCGGCCGGGCTTGTACGTTGGCGACGTGTCCGGTCGCGAAGCGATCGACCTGACGGTCATGTTGGTCATCGTGGACCGGAGACAGCCCAATCTCGGTGACACGCCCCGCACAGCTGCCACGATTCTCTCTGTTTCTGCGGGCACGGCGACTGCACAGGAACTCGCTCGCGTAGCCGTTGCAGTCGATGACGCCGGTCGACGCATCCATGGAATCGTTGTTGCGGATCCCGATCAAGCCGACCTTACCTCCGGCCGGCACACTATGGAGGAGCGCTCGCGCCGGCATCCCCTACCCGTACGACTTACGGGCATCTCGCCATCTGGCGAACTCAAGGGCCACCAGCACGGGGGCCGCCCATGAGCCAGACTCGGTGGGACCTTCCTGAGGTCGAAGACGATGACCAGACGTGGCCAGAACAGCCGAGCCCCACCTTGGTGAGCCTGCATTTTATTCGCTCTGCGCTGCGACGTCGATGGTTTGTGTGTGCGCTGTCGGCTATTTTAGGGCTGCTCCTGGCCGTGGGCTTCCTGGTCGTGTTCCATCCGCATCGGGCCAAGGCAACGCTGGCGCTGGTACATGCAGAAGGGGCGGACCCATCGCTCGCTATGTCCACGGATGTCGGTCTGCTGCGGTCCCAGGCTGTGGCTGCCAAGACGATTGCCCGCCTGGGGCTCTCGATGACCCCTGACGGCCTGCTCAATAGCGTCATGGTGGAGCAGGTGAGCACGGACCTGCTGTCAATAACCATCGCTGCCCCCACGGACGAGGAGGCAGTTCGTCGCCTCACGACACTCACGTCGATCTATCTCGGCTTCCGGGGTGAGCAACTGTCCATGCAGTCGGACGTATATGTGGCCGCCATGCAGCAACGCGTTCAGAAGCTTGACGATGAGAGGACGGCTCTTTCGCGGCGGGTTGATCAGCTCTCAAATGCAAGTGGCTCAGAAGCAGGCAAGCTAAGCGAGACGATTGCGCAGCGGGCGTTTGTCCAGAGCCAGATAGATGATCTGCACCAGTCCATCGAGGATGCCAGTTTGCGGAACTCTTCCGTGGTGGCCGCAAGCCGAGTGATCGACCCCGCTGCTGTCGAGCCGGGCGGCGGGAAGCGTCGAATGGTGCTCGTGTTGGTGTCGGGGCTCATCGGCGGCGCCGCAGTGGGTTGCGGAATAGTGCTCTTCTTGGCCATCACCTCCGACCGGCTTCGCCGGCGATCCGACATTGCTGACGCAGTCGATGCGCCTGTTCGGGTGAGCGTCCGACGGATTGCACCGATCTCAAAACGCTGGCTCTGGGTTCCCCACATGAGCACGTTCGATGGCGGTCGTGCCGACGACCGGCATCGGCTTGCGCACGCGCTCGAGATGGAACTTCCGGTGCCGCGTGAGCGGGGTCGACTCGCGGTGGCATGCATTGACAATGCCGACGAAGTCATTTTTGCGGTTGCCGATGCTGCAATAGACCTCGCGACAGATGGACACTCTGTTGCCCTCCTCGATCTGACCACACAAGGCAGTCTCAATATCAAGCTCATGTCTCGCCTGGCCGCCTCAGCCGCTCAGCCGACATTGCTGCGTCCGCACGTAATACCCGAGCTCGCCGGTGCTGAGGACCTCCGTGTCGTCGGGCAAGAGCAACAGAAGACTCCCGCGCTCGAGCTGTATGACGCTGTGCTCGTCTTGGCGAATCTCGATCCATCGGTAGGCGCTGACCACCTCACTGCTTGGACCGACCGAGTCATCTTCGTCGCAACCAGCGGTCGATCCAGCGCCGAAAGACTCAGGACCGCTGCCGACTTGGTTCGCACCGCCGGGCTGGATTTACGGTTCGTAGTTCTGCTACACGCCGAACCCACCGACGACTCGACGGGTCGATCGACCAGCCAGATCGAGCAAGCCGATACAGAGTCGGCAAATCACAAGGAGCAGCGGCTCGCGGAGGGCGAACCAGTTGTAGATGTTGCCGGTACTACCCAGCTGGAAGCCGGCACAGTGAATTGGCGCGCGCCCGACGTGCAGGTGCAGCAAGCCTTCGATGAGCGAGTTGCTGCCAACGAGCAGCCTGCCGTGCGGGAAGGGACCGACAAGGAGTTGAGTGCGCTGACCCCGGACGAAGCCGACCCGCAACTCGTCGACGCTGAACAAGGCACCGCCCTCCAAGAGCAGCCCGCCGAGGAAGAAGAGCGCACGCCGGAGGCAAGGCAGGTAGCCGAGGTGGAACAAGCCCTCACGCCCCAGGAGGAGGAAGTGCCTGCCGACGGCCAGCACGTCGATGTCGCTGAGGGTCGGCTGGCGCAGGTGAGTTCCGCATGGAACCCTCAGGATGGTAATTTCGATTGGAGCCTCGAGGATCCTGACACCCAGCTGCCGGCGGAAGATGGGTGGCACGTCGACATCGCCGAATCTCCCCAGGCACCCGTCAGCTCTCCCCCCAGCTCCGAGCCCGATGGACTGAATTGGGGTTGGAGTCTCGACGATCCCCCGCTCAAGCTTCGAGGTTCTCGAGGTGACTGGCCTCTCTACGTTGACGAGTATCCACAGGCATACGTATGGCCTGTCCGTGGCGCTGAGGACGAGGAAGTGGATTGGGACTGGGACTTTGACGTCGGCGACTCCAATCAGGATGTGGCCCACATAGCCACCGGTGAAGAGGCCGATGTGTCGAGCGATGAGCGACCCCGGACCACGGGAGAGCATCCAGTCGCTGACGGTCGGGCAGCCAATGGTGAGGGTGGCAATGAACGGAGTGGCAATGGTCAGATGTCTAGCGGCCGGGAATGCCAGAGGACAGGAACTCCCAGTCGGTCACGGAGAAGCAGGCTCAAGTAGAACGCGAGTCCAGCGGCGGAGCTGCTCGGCAAAACGCCGCCGCAGGCGAACGTTCTCAGCACCGCATCAACCAGGACAGAGCATCGCTCTCGAGGCTCGAAAGTGCATTGGCCTAGCGGTTCCGCCGAAATGATCAGGACCGCCGCTGATCTGGTTCGTGCCGCCGGAGCCGGATTTCGATTCGGCGCCCTCCTCCGCGCCGAAGATCCGGTTGACTCGTCGGCTGTGGAGGGTTTTGCTGGACCTGCATCCGGTCAACATCCAGAGGGCTATGACTAACCAGAATGTGCACGAAGATTCGGGGGCTCAATGAGCGCGCGCCCGTCGGCTATGAACCATGCGGTTGTTAGCGGTCAGGCCGGGCCGAGGACCCTAGTGCGTGGCCCCATACCGGTGTGGGCTGCTTTGTTCGTCAATGGGCTCGCGTTCTCAACTATGCCGACACTTGTGCCTATTCCCGGCGCCTTCGGCCAGCTGATCACCCAGGGAGCCCTCGTCGTCGCCTTAGTGCTGGCGATCCTGATCAACCCAGGCGGGGTGGTCAGGCCATCCATCTTCCTCGTACTGCTCAGCATCCTTGGCATCGTCGCCCTCATGGTGAGCATCCATAACGAGTTCGCGCTTGGATCGACCTACAGAGCGTGTCGTCTTGTCGGCTTCACGCTGGTTCTTTGGCTGCTAACTCCATGGTGGGGTAAGGCGGACTTCGTCCTGCTGCGCGCCCATATCATCTGCCTGCGTGTTGCGCTTCTTACAGTTCTTGCCGGTGCGATACTCGCCCCGGGGGCGGCGTTCCAGGCCGGTGGTCGTCTCTCTGGAGCGCTGTGGCCAATGCCGCCGCCGCAGGTAGCTCACTACGCGGCTGTGCTACTGGGCTCCAGCGTCTTGCTCTGGTTCGGTGGAGTGGTCCGCAGTCGAACTGCCTTGTGGACATTAGTCGGAGCCGGAGCGGCACTTGTAGGCGCACACACACGGACCGCACTCATAGCCATGACCATCGGCCTCGCAGTTGCGGGCGCGAGCATGTTCATGGGATATGCGCGGGTTCGGCGTACATCCGCATTCCTCGGGGTGCTCGTCCCTGCAGTGGCTATCTTGTTCACACCGTTGATCCTCAACTGGCTGTGGCGTGGGCAGACGGTGGAAGAAGCCACTCAGCTCACTGGCCGGACCAAGGTGTGGTCGTCCCTCCTCGGAATCCAACGCCCGTGGTTGGAGGAGCTCTTCGGCTCAGGGCTGTCCAACTTAAGCTTCAACGGCCTTCCGATCGACAGCAGCTGGCTGGCCACTTATCTCGACCAAGGTTGGTTCGGCGTCGTTGTCGACGCGGCTCTACTCGTGGTCCTTATTCTTCTCGCCATAACTCACCGTCCAGGAATTAGGCGTGCGGTTGCTCTATTCCTCGTGACCTATTGCCTTGTCGCCTCGTTTACCGAGACGGGACTCGGCGGTGCGACACCATACACGCTGGAGCTGATCGTTGCGGCATCCTTGCTGGCCGCTCCGACCCGAAAGCGGCGGCGATGAGGAAACCGATCCCGGTTGGAGCACTTGGTGCCGACGTTGCTGACATCGTGGGTAAAGGACGACCGGATTCCGGCTAGCCCCGGCTCCACGGTCCTGGTCAGCCGTGACACCGTGCCAGATTCACGTCGATGGTCATCGCTGGTAGGCCCCTCAGCGCTATCAAGCCCGTCGTTCTCGGTTTCTAAGCAGAAATACTCAGCTAAACGCATTCAACTTACCATTGACGCAAGGGCACGGTGGTGCTAAAGACACTGTCGGGATCTTGGGAGTATGGGACTGCTTGCCACTCAGTAAAGGCCTTATCATCACCCATATCAAAAGGTTGGAAGTGCCATTCGCCGTAATAGACGTTATTATACCACTTGTTGTTCTGTTTAAAGGTTATGGCCTCTTGGATGACATCACCGAAGTAGCTCCGGTTGATGCCCCAGTTCGAGAAGAGGGAGTTGCGGCCACACAGCGTATTCGTGCAGCCAACGTTGGCTTTTGTGAAGCGGAATTCGTTGTCATGGATTGCGACGCTCTGAGTCTTGTTCCGGGCGCCCCGTGTGGCATCGAAAAATGGACAGGAGGCCGCTGTATCATTGTCGCCGGGTCGGCAAAAGCGGTCGGCGTTCTCCCAAAGGGTGATGCCGTCCCAGTTGTCTTGGAAATAGTTGCCGTAGATTTCAGACGCGGAGTACTTGCTCCCAGCGCGGGAGTCTCCACCGGACTCGGAGATGTAGATTGCCGGAGCTGGGAACTTATCACCGACTCCACCGAATTTCTGCTGACCCATAACCACAGCATTATGAATTAGAACATTGTTTCGGATAAGGAAATTGTAGCTGATCTCATACTCGATCCCGTGAGCGTCGTTGTTCTCGATCCAGTTGTTTTCAATAAGAAAGCTACGATTGTTAAAATCGGCCCAGATCCCAACGCCATGGTTGTCATGGACATAGTTATTGCTAACCACAACGTCCTCATTCTCCCAGAATTTGCCGCCCCCTGTGCAGCCGCAACCATCGCGTAGAGCCTCCCAGTTGTCGGTACTGTTGCCGGAAATTTCATTATGATCGAGCAAGGCATTCGTGCCATCAGTGGTGTCTGCGCCTGCAAAGCCGGTGAAGCCGTATTGACCGTTGTCTTTAAGGCAGTTGTGAGTGGTAACACTGTTCGGGCCAAGGGCTGCGCCGGCACCGTCATTACCAGTGACCAAGGTGTGGGTTATCGTCCAACCGCGACCACCATCGTGGTTGACCGTGGCCTGATCATTGTTAGAAGTGCCCGTGCCAAAGTTCCGGATTGTCAGGTACTTGATAGTTACGTCATGGGCGTCACCCGTGAAGGCATAGAGGTTTTTGTTCTGACCGTCAAGGATGGCACCTGGGCCGCCAATGTAAGTGGAGCCGCTACCGGGCTGAATCTGGCCAAAGTCATCGCTACCAAGAGTGTGTATACCTGGCTCGAACCAGAAGGTCTTGCCCGGCTGCGAAAGACCTCTGTCGTTCCAGTTCTGTGTCAGCCCAGAGTTGTCTCCGGCTGGCACAACGATGGCGTCTTCGGGCGGGGCTGTCGGACCTTTCCAGTTGACCGGGTCCGAGCATATCTTCGCCGGCGGTTCAGTGGGCCAAGTGATATTGGCGGCGCCACGGCTCGGCTCTCGGGCTGGTGGTGGAGGAGCACTGTCCGCGGCACGGCTACGAATGGCGATGGAGACACCGCTGACCAAGAGAGCCGCGATGCCGATGGCGACAAGGAACCATTTAGAAGCTGGCAAAGACATGCCTAGGGGACCGGTGGTCCGACGATTAATCGTGCTCAGCTCCAAATATCGCGGTGGACGTTGAAAACCACTCGGGAACCGATCGGTTCTAGCTTGATGGGAAGCTCCTGCATAT
>Ga0126313_10002600_pt1 | contig 10187 bp, 10 predicted proteins | sample Plot105A_FD_89954 | JGI IMG/M metagenome (GOLD analysis project Ga0126313, IMG submission 89954) | Serpentine soil microbial communities from UC McLaughlin Reserve, CA, USA - Plot105A | ecosystem: Environmental > Terrestrial > Soil > Grasslands | place: USA: UC McLaughlin Reserve, Lake County... | reverse complement strand
TCCTCTCGGTTGCCTGGTGGACGTGCTCGACCAGCCGGGTGAGGTGCTCCGCCGGGGTGTCGGGGAGCACGCCGTGGCCGAGGTTGAAGACGTGGCCGTCGCGGCCGCCCGCCGCCTCGAGCACCCGGTCGGCCTCGCGGCGCACGACCTCGAAGGGGGTGAGCAGCACCGCGGGGTCCAGGTTGCCCTGGACCCCCTTGCCGGGCCCGACGCGGCTCCAGGCCTCGTCGAGCGGCACGCGCCAGTCGACGCCGACCAGGTCGGCGCCGGCCGCCGCCATCGACTCCAGCAGCGCCGCCGTGCCGGTGCCGAAGTGGATGGTGGGCACGCCGGCGTCGCGCACCGCCTCGAGGATCCGCCGGCTGTAGGGCAGCACGTGGGCCTCGTACTCGCGCCGGCCGAGGTCGCCCACCCAGGAGTCGAACAGCTGCACCACCTGGGCGCCGGCCGCCACCTGCGCCCGCAGGTAGCGGACGGTGACCTCGGTGAGCGTCTCCATCAGCCGGTGCCAGACCGCCTCGTCGCCGTACAGCAGCGCCTTGGCGCGGGCGTGCTCCTTGGACGGCCGTCCCTCGATCAGGTAGGAGGCCACCGTGTACGGCGCCCCGGCGAAGCCGATCAGGGCGGCCCGCCCGCCGAGCTCGCGGCGCAGGAGCCGGATGGTCTCGAACAGCTCCGGGGTGGCCTCCTCCGCCTCGACCACCCGCAGGGCGGCGACGGCGGCCGCGTCCCGGACCGGCCGGTGCACGATCGGCCCGACGCCCGGATCGATGGAGAAGGGCACGCCCATGCCGAACAGCGGCAGCATGATGTCGGCGTACAGCACCGCCCCGTCCACGCCGAACTCCTCCACCGGCATGGTGGTGACCTGCGCGCACAGCTCGGGGGTCCTGGTGATCGTGAGGATGTCGTGGCGCTCGCGGAGCCGCCGGTAGCTCGCCAGGCAGCGGCCGGCCTGGCGCATGAACCACACCGGGGTGCGGTCGACGGGCTCGCCCCGGCAGGCGGCGAGCAGCCGCGCCGCGCCGCCCGGCCCGCCCGGCGCCGGCTCCTGGATGGCGGGGGCCACCTCGCCTCCTTCGTTGGCAGCGGTCAAGGGTGCCGCTCAGCGTAGGCGAACCCGCCACCTTGGGCCACCGGACGCCGGGCGCGTCGGCCGGGCGTGGCACCATGAGGTGGTGACGTCCCACGACCCGACCGTGCTGCCGCCCGGCCTGCCCGTGCCGGTGGACGACGGCGCCGCCGACCACCTGCCGGGTGAGGCGGTCCCGGCGCTGGCCCTGCCGTCCACCGCCGGGGAGCCGATCGACCTGGCGGCGGCCGCCGCGGACACGCTGGTGCTGTCCTGCTACCCGCGGACCGGGCGGCCCGGGGAGGACCCGCCGTCCGGCTGGGACGAGATCCCCGGGGCGCGCGGCTGCACCCCGCAGGCGTGCGCCTTCCGTGACCAGCACCCGGAGCTCGACCGGCTCGGCGCGCGGATGCTCGGCCTCTCCGCCCAGCCCCTCGAGGAGCAGCTGGAGGCCGCCGAGCGGCTCGGCCTGCCCTACCCGCTGCTGAGCGACCCCGGCCTCGCCCTCGCCGGCGCGCTGCGGCTGCCCACCTTCGAGGCGGGGGGGCGGCGGCTGTACCGCCGCCTGACGCTGGTCGCCAGGGCGGGGCGCGTGGCCAAGGTGTTCTACCCGGTGTTCCCGCCCGACCGGAACGCGGCCGAGGTGGCCGCCTGGCTGCGCCGGCACCCCGCCTGACCGCGACGCCGGTCGCCGCCGACCTGCGCCGGGCGCGGGTGGCGGTGTCGGCGGCGTTCCTGGTCCACGGCGCGGTGATCGCCAACTGGGTGCCGCGGGTCCCCGCCGTCAAGGCGGCGCTCGGGGTCAGCGACGGGCCGCTGGGGCTGGCGATGCTCGGCTTGGGGGTCGGTGCCGCCGCCGCGCTGCTGGTCGCCGGCCGGGTGGTGGCCAGGTTCGGCAGCCGCCCGGTGGTGCGGGTTTCAGGGGTCGCCGTGTGCGCCTCCCTGGTCGGCCCCGGGCTGGCCGGCAACCTGCCGATGCTGGCGCTGACCCTCGCCCTGGTCGGCGCCACCAGCGGGCTGCTCGACGTCGCCATGAACGCCCACGGCTCCCTGGTCGAGCGCGGCTACGGCCGCTCGGTGATGGCCAGCCTGCACGGCCTCTGGAGCGTCGGCGGGCTGCTCGGGGCGGTCACCGGCGGCCTGGCCGCCCGCGCCGGCTGGAGCCCGGCACGGCACTTCACGGTCGCCGCGCTCTGCCTCGGCGCGGCCGTCCTCGTCGGCACCCGCCGCCTCCACCCCGCCGCCGACGACGCCGCCCCCACCCGCCGGGCCACCCCCGGCCCCGCCGCCGCCGGCGCCGGCTCCGCCGCCGGCGCCTCCGCCCGCGGCGCCGCGGCCGGCGCGGCGGGGCGGGGGAGGGGGGTGCCCTGGTCGCGGGCCCTGGTGGTGCTCGGCGTGGTGGGGTTCTCGTCGTTCTTCGGTGAGGGCGCGGCGCACGACTGGAGCGCGGTCTACCTGCACGACGTCCTCGGCACCAGCCCCGGCATGGCGGCCGCGGGGTTCGCCGCGTTCTCGCTGGCGATGGCCGCCGTCCGCTTCGGCGGCGACCGGCTCTCGGCCCACTTCGGCCCGGTCCGCCTGGTCCGCGCCAGCGGCCTGGTGGCCGCCACCGGCTTCGGGCTCGGCCTGCTCGCCCACCAGCCGGCCGCCGGCGTGGCAGGGTTCGCGCTGCTGGGGGCCGGGCTGGCCTGCGTCGTGCCGATCACCTTCAGCGCCGCCGGCCACCTGGGCGGCGCCCTTGCCGGGGTGGCGATCTCCCGGGTGGCCGCCATCAGCTACCTGGCCACCTTCGTCGGCCCGCCGGTCATCGGCCTGGTCGCCGACCTCGCCGGCCTCTCCGTCGCCCTCGCCATCCCGGTCGTGCTGGCCGGGGTGGTCACCCTCGGCGCCCGCGCCGTCGCCACCGCCGCCTGACGCCGGGCCGGCTCAGGCGCCGAGACGCCGCGCCCGTCCGGCCGCTCCTACTCCCGGGGAAGGATCGTCAACCGACTGTTTACTTCGTCGTGGCCGAGGGGACATGATGTGTCGTCCGGAGCCTCGGTGCACTTGGTTACGGCAGGACCGTGACGAAGGGGGCTGATGGCATGGAGTCTCCACCCGACGCATAACCGGCGGGTCATGCTCCCGAATGGCCCGCCGTCCCGAACGATCCGTCGGCTGACGGCCTGAGAGAACTGCGACCCTCGCGGCGGCCGCGATCCTCCACCGGCCCGACCGCGAACGCTGGAGCCCCGTCGGCTGACGGGTCAACGTGCGACGACCCCTCGGCCAGCCCCGGGGGTCGTCGCACGTTTCGGGGCCTTCCCTGAACCTTCCTCGGCCCGCCGTCCGTATGACGGTGCGGCGCGTGCCGGGCCGTGCGGCGCCGCCCACCCCCCGACGACACGGCGAGCACGACATGGACGGTTGCATCGCCTGGCACCAGCCGGCGCGGACGCGCGCGCGTCTGGACTGGATTGCCCCCAAACTGCTATTGACTCTCCCCATGGCGGGACGAGCGACGGTCGATTCGGCAGGTCAGGTCGCCGAGGACGAGGCGGCGCTGCTCGCCCGGGTCGCCGCGGGCGACCGCGGCGCCCCCCTCGAGGAGCTGTACGGCCGCTACGAGCGCCGACTGTACGGCCTGGGGCTGCGGCTGCTCGGCGACCAGGGCCTCGCCGAGGAGCTGGTGCAGGAGACCTTCGTGCGGCTCTGGCAGCAGGCGCGCCGCTTCGACCCGGCCAGGGGGACGGTCTCGACCTTCCTGTTCGCCATCGCCCGCCGGATCGCCGTCGACCTGTGGCGCCGGCCGTCGTCGCGGCCGTTCGAGCCCGAGCAGGCCGAGGCGGCGGCCGGCGCCGACGACCCCCTGGACGGGGTGCTGCAGAGCCTGGCGGTCCGCGACGCCATGCAGTCGCTGTCGCCGGCGCACCGGCAGATCCTCGAGCTGTTCTACGGCCACGACCGCAAGCAGAGCGAGATCGCCGAGCTGCTCGGCCTGCCGCTCGGCACCGTGAAGACGCGGTCCTACTATGCGCTTCGCGCCCTGAAGCTGGCCCTGCAGGAGCGTGGGATCGATGCCTGACCACCTCGCCCCCCACCCGGACCTGGCCGGGTACGTGCTCGGCGCCCTCGACCCGGGCGAGACGGCCGCGTTCGAGCAGCACCTGGCCGGCTGCGACGCCTGCCGGGCCGAGGTGGAGCAGCTGCGGGGCCTCCCCGACCTCCTGGACCAGGCCGCGCCGCCCGTGGAGGTGCCACCCGGTCTGCGGGAGCGGACCTTCGCCGCGGTCGAGCGCGCGGCCGCCGGCAGCCGCCGCAGGCCGCCGCTGCGCCTGGCGGCGGTGGCCGCCGCGGTGGTGGTCGCGCTGGTCGGTGGGGTGGTGGTGAGCCAGCTGGGCGGCGGCCGCGGCCAGGTGATCGAGGTGGCGCTGGCCGCCGCGCCCGGCCAGTCGGGCCGGGCGACCGCCGAGCTGCGCCCCGCCGGGGACGGCGTGGAGGTCGACATGGAGGTCAGCGGCCTGGCCCCCAACCGGGACGGTGGCGTCTACGAGTGCTGGTTCGTGGGGCCGGGCGACACGTTGGAGCGGCCGAACCGGGTGTCGGCGGGGACCTTCAGGGTGGGCCCCGACGGTCGTGCCGCGCTGCGGCTGCACAGCGGCGCCGACCTGCGGCGGTTCCCCGTGATGGGCGTGACGCTGGAGGACGACGGCGGCGATCCCCGGCGCACCGGCGACAAGATCCTGGTCTCGCGGCCGATCGGTTGAACCCGACCGACGGGCCGTTCCGTATGCCCCGACGGATCCGCGATCGACCGACGCCAAGGAGGCCCCCGTGAAGCGGAAGACCCTCGGCCTGGCGCTGCTCGCCGGGCTCGCGCTCGCCCTCGCCGCCTGCGGCGGCAACCGGCCGGCAGGCCCCTCCGGCGCGGAGCGCCCCGCCTCCCCGTCCTCTGCCGCACCCGTCCAGTCGCAGGCCGCGGTGTCGGCCGCCGAGTCCCCCCTCGGCGAGACCCTGGTCGACGCCGACGGCCGCACCCTGTACGCCTTCACCAAGGACAAGGACGGCGAGAGCAGCTGCTACGGCGACTGCGCCGTGACCTGGCCCGCCCTGACCGTCCAGGGCGACCCGGCGGCCGGCGACGGCGTCGAGTCCTCGCTGCTGGCCACCGCCGAGCGCAAGGACGGCTCCGCCCAGGTTACCTACAAGGGCATGCCGCTCTACTACTTCTCGGGCGACCAGCAGCCCGGCGACGCCAACGGCCAGGGCGTCGGCGGCTCCTGGTTCACCGTCGCCCCCGACGGCGCCCTGGTCCGCGGCGCCGCCGAGGGCGGCACCGGCGGCGGCGACCAGTCGGGCGGTGGCTACGGGTATCCCTGATCCGGGCCCGACCCGAAAGGGGCGGAGCCGCGCGGCTCCGCCCCTTTCCCTTGCCTGGTTTGGTTTTGGCACCCGAACGGCGCTGTGCTATCGTCCGCTGCCAGCGCCCGGGGATTCCCCCATTCCGGGTGCCCCCAGCCCGCTCGATCCGTGCCCCCGGACGGAGGCGAGACGTGCCGAGACCTCGCGTGACCGCGGCGGTGGTGCTGATGGCCGCGCTCGTCCTCGGCGTCGCCGTGCCAGGCGGCGCCGACGACCTGGCCACCGCCAATAAGCGCCAGAAGCGCCTGCAGGCCGAGCTGGACGCCGCCACCGCCGAGCTCGCCCAGATCGAGAACGAGCGCCACTTCGCCACCCAGCGGCTGCAGGCCGCGCGGCAGCGGCTCGGCTTCGTCCGCGAGGACCTGCTCAAGGCCAGGCGGGCGCTGAGCGGGCACGTCGCCTCCCTCTACCGGGCCGGCGGCACCCGGCCGCTGTCCGGCATCCTCGGCAGCAGCGCCGAGGTGGTCGTCAGCCGGATCGAGTTCGAGACCATCATGCTCGACGGCCAGCTCGCCGCCGTCGACGACGCCAGGGTCGCCTTCGACAGCTACGAGCAGGCGATCCGCGAGGTCAACGCCGCCATGGCCCAGATGCAGCGGCTGGAGCGCCGCGCCAAGGCGACCGTGGCCGAGCTCGGCAGCAACTTCGAGAAGGCCAAGCAGGTCGCCGACAAGCTCGCCGGCTTCAACAAGACCGTCCTTGTCGGCGGCAGGTTCGTCTCCTGCCCGGTGTCGCGGCCCTACTCCTACGTCGACTCCTGGGGCGCGGCCCGCTCCGGCGGCCGCAGCCACAAGGGCACCGACATCATGAACCCCATGGGCAACAAGCTGCACGCCTACGTCGACGGGGTCATCCACCGGCAGAGCAACAGCTCGCTCGGCGGGATCAGCCTGTACCTGTGGGGCGACGACGGCAACGAGTACTACTACGCCCACCTGTCGGGGTACGCCTCCCGGGTCGGCCAGCGGGTCAAGGCGGGCGAGCTGGTCGCCTACAACGGCCAGACCGGCAACGCCCGGTTCACGGCCCCGCACCTCCACTTCGAGGTCCACCCCGGCCACGGCGCGGCCGTCAACCCCTACCCCTGGGTCAAGCGCGCCTGCGGCTAGGGCCTGCCCGGCTCGTGATGCCGTCAGCCGCTCCGACATTCGGGGACGTGCGTCTGCGAGCGTTCGAGGATCGCGACGTGGACATGGTCATGGACCTGTCGACCGATCCGTACGTGCCGAAGATCGGCTCCCTACCTGGAAACGCCAGCCGCGAGGACGCCCTCGCGTACATCGGGCGGCAGAACGGTCACCTCGAGGCCGGAGTTGGTTACTCCTTCTGCGTCGCGGACAAGGACACCGACGAGGCGCTCGGGACGGCCGGTCTGCGGCTCGCGCCCATCGCCGCAGGCCGCGCCACAGCGGGGTACTCCGTCGCGCCCCGCAATCGGGGCCGCGGGATCGCAGCCCAGGCGCTCACCGCGCTGACTCGGTTCGCCTGGTCCATACCGGAGCTGTGGCGAATCGAGCTCTACATCGAGCCGTGGAACGTGGCCTCGGTGCGCACGGCTGAACGCGCGGGATATGAGCGCGAGGGGCTCCTTCGAAGCCATCAGGAGATCGGCGGCAACCGCGTGGACATGCTCTTGTACGCCGCGATCAGGCAGGTCGGAGCCCTGCCGCGCGTCCGGCCACCCCTTCCCGCCTGACGTCCCCGGCCTCGGCACCCTCGTGGACGGCGGCCTGCACGCGGTCGCGGAGCCGGTTGGCCTCTGCGGTGGTCAGGGTGCCGTCCAGGCGGCGCAGCACCACGCGCAGCAGCAGGTTCTTCTGCCCGGCGCGGATGCCCAGCCGTGCCCTGGCCGCCGGCGGCAGCGCCTCGGCCGGCGTGGAGGCCAGCACGCGCAGCTCCTCGACCGCGGCCGCGTCGGCGCCGAGCGCCAGGCGCACCCGGTCGCCGAGCGCCTCCCCGTCCACCTCGGCCGCGACCGCGACCGACAGGTCGCGCCGGGCTGCGGGCATCGCCGACACCGGCCGGTAGGGCGCCAGGTCCAGCAGCTGCCCGGCCACCCTCGGGTCGGCCGAGCGGAGCAGGCGGATGTCGTCCAGGTCCTTGCGCAGCATCAGCAGGCGGTCGAGGCCCACGCCCATCGCCAGGCCCGACGCGCCGGGCATGCCGGCGGCGGCGAGCACCGCCGGGTGGGCCAGGCCGCACTCCAGCACCTCGACCCACCCGCCGCCGGGACCGTCCTGGTGGACGTCGACCTGGCGGCCGTCGAGCGTGTAGGGGTGGGCGGCCGGCACCGTGCGCCGGCGGCGGCCGGGCAGGCCGGCGTCGAGCACGACCGCCACCATCCGGTCCAGGTCGCCCTCATGAAGCGGCGGCCCGGCGGCGCGGACCCGCCAGAGGTCCACCTGGTGGGGTTCGGCGGCGTGGTGCCGGTCGATGGCGTCACGCCGGTAGACGATGCCGGGGCACGACAGCAGCACGTCCGCCGGCGCGTCGACGGCCAGGCGCTCCAGCAGCGCCGGCAGCATCGCCGAGGTCTGGGCCCGCAGCATCAGCTCCGGCGTCAGGTAGCGGGTGTGGCGGGCGTCCCTGGCGGCCCCGTCGGGTGGGTAGCCGAGCCGGTCGTAGTTGTCGGCCACCGGCACGACCGGGTTGGCGCGGTGACGGCGGACGGGGATCGCCACGCGGCGGCCAGCGCGGACTCGACCTCGTTGAGCAGCAGCTGCATGGCGTGGGGGCCGTGGTTGGGGTCGGTGAGGTCGCGGACGGCCAGCGCCTGCCTGACCTGGCCGGCGTCGAGGGTGCGGATGGCCATGATGGTGCCTCCTGAGGGCTCGCACGGGCGGTCCAGAACGCGGCGCGCCCCCCGGCGGTGTCCGGGGGGCGGCGGGCGCGGTGACTTTCGATCCGCCAGGCGAGCCGCGGCTCAGGCGGCGGCCGCCTCCAGGCCCCCGGACGACGCCAGGGGGCCGGCGAATCGGCGGCACGCCAGCATGGCCTTCATGCCATCACCGTAGCCGCGGCCACCGCCGCCGGCAAGGGCCTCAGGGCGATCTGCGGTAGCTTCACCGCGTGACCCTGCGGGACGGCCCCACCGACCGGCCAGCCGCCGAGGGCGCCCCGCCGGCCCCGGGGCGCCGGCGGGGACTCGTCCGCGCGGCCGTGGCCGGGCTGTTCCTGGCCGGGATCGCGGTGGTCCTGGCCGGGCAGTGGCAGGAGGCGCGGCCGCTGCTCGGGCGGTTGTCGGCGCCGGCGGTCCTGGGGGCCATGGTCGCGGTGCTGGCCGGCATCTGGGCCACCTTCCTGTCGTGGCGCGCCGGGCTCAGCGACCTCGGCGCCCCGCTGCCCCTGACCGCCGGCATGCGGGTGTTCTTCCTCGGGCAGCTCGGCAAGTACCTGCCCGGCTCGATCTGGCCGGCCGTGACCCAGATGCGCCTCGGCCGCGACTACCAGGTGCCCCAGCGCGCCTCCGGCGCGGCCGTGGTGGTCTTCATGCTGATGGTGGTCGGCACCGGCCTGCTGGTGGGCCTCCCGGTGGTGCCGCTGCTCGGCCGCCACGCCGCCGACCAGTACCAATGGCTGGTCCTGGCGCTGCCGCTGGCCATGCTGCTGGCGGCCCCGCCGGTGCTGAACCGGGTCATCGCGCAGGTGCTGCGGGTCGCCCGCCGGCCGGCCATGCCGGCGCGCCTGTCCCTCGGCGGCATCCTGCGGGCCGCCGGCTGGTCGATCCTGGCCTGGCTGCTGTACGGGGCGCAGGTGTTCGTGCTCGCCCGGCGGCTCGGGGCCGACGGCGGCTGGCTGCTGCTGTTGCAGTGCACCGGGGCGTTCGCGGCCGCCTTCGCCGCCGGGCTGCTGCTGGTCGTGGTGCCGGCGGGGGCCGGCGTGCGCGAGGCCGCGCTGCTCCTGCTGCTCGGCCCGACCATCACCGCGCCGAGGGCGGCGGTGGTCGTGGTGGTGTCGCGGCTGCTGTTCGTCGTCGGCGACGTGGCCTGGGCGGGCGCCGCGGTCCTGGCCGCCCGCCGCCGCCGGCGGCGGGTCGCCGACGCGCCGGCCCCTGTTGACGCCCGGCCCGACGTGTAACATCATCGTTACACGTATGCGCGGCGAGAGGATCGACCTGGCGCTCAAGGGCCTCGCGGACCCGATCCGGCGCCACACGGTGCAGCGGCTGGTGCAGGGGCCGGCGACCGCCGGGCAGCTGGCCGCGCTGTTCTCCGTGAGCCGCCCGGCGGTCTCGCGGCACCTTCGCGTGCTCAGGCGGACCGGACTGGTCACCGCCACCTCGTCGGGCCGGAACGTCTGGTACCAGACGCGGCCGGCGGCCCTCGCCGGGCTCAGCGAGTGGCTGGACGCCGTCGCCAGGCGCGCGGCCGACGCGCCGACCCTCGCCGCGCAGGGCGGACCAGACCCGCCGGACCACAGGAGGCCGAGATGACCAGCCCGGTGACCTACGTCGAGCTCAACACCCCAGACCTGCCGGCGGCGTCACGGTTCTCCGCGGCCGTGTTCGGCTGGGACCCGCCCCGACGCCTAGCGGGACGGCAGGGTCGCCCAGACGGTCGTCCACGGGAAGGGGCTGGTCACCTCGCGGACCTCGGCGACCCGGGAGACGAAGCGCACGAACCCCCGCGTGGGCCAGTGGTTCAGGTGGCCGGGGGGTTGCCGAGGTCGCGCACGTAGCGGCCGGCGAGCAGGTTGCAGGAGCGGAACACCGGCT
>Ga0126313_10002599_pt1 | contig 10188 bp, 10 predicted proteins | sample Plot105A_FD_89954 | JGI IMG/M metagenome (GOLD analysis project Ga0126313, IMG submission 89954) | Serpentine soil microbial communities from UC McLaughlin Reserve, CA, USA - Plot105A | ecosystem: Environmental > Terrestrial > Soil > Grasslands | place: USA: UC McLaughlin Reserve, Lake County... | reverse complement strand
GCGGCTGCGGTCGGCGCCGAGCGCGCGGTACTCCGTCACGAGGCGCGCGAGCACGTTCTTCGCGTCGCCGACGATCGGGATGTGCGCCGGCACGTTCTTCGAGATCTCGGCCGGGTCGACGTCGACGTGGATGAACTTCGCGCGCGGCGCGAACTCCGACAGCTTGCCGGTCACGCGGTCGTCGAAGCGGACGCCGATCCCGACGATCAGGTCGGCCTCGTCCATCGCGTAGTTGGCGGCCCGCGTGCCGTGCATCCCGAGCATCCCGAGCCACTGCTCGTGCGGCGCCGGGAAGGCGCCCAGACCCATCAGCGTGCAGGTGACCGGGAAGCGGTCACTGAGCGCGAGGTCGCGCAGCTCCTGCGCAGCGTTCGCGTTGACGACGCCGCCACCGGCGTAGATCACCGGTCGGCGCGCGTTCGCCATCGCCTTCGCGGCAAGGCGGATCTGCTTCTGGTTGCCCTCGGTCGTCGGCTGGTAGCCCGGCAGGTGGACGTCGCTGACCGGCTCGTACGGGATGTCGGCGCGGCTGAGGTCCTGCGGGATGTCGACCAGGACGGGACCGGGACGGCCCGTGCGCGCGATGTGGAACGCCTCGTGGATCGTTCGCGGGATCTCCAGCGGGTGCTGGATCATGAAGCTGTGCTTCACGATCGGGAGCGTCATCCCGAGGATGTCCGCCTCCTGGAAGCCGTCGGTCCCGATCAGCTCCGTGCGCACCTGACCGGTGATGAAGACCACTGGGACGGAGTCCATCATCGCGTCGCAGATTGCGGTCACCAGGTTGGTCGCGCCGGGGCCGCTCGTGCCGAACGCGACGCCGACCCTGCCGGTCGCCTTCGCGTAGCCCTCCGCGGCGTGGCCGCCGCCGGCCTCGTGGCGCACGAGGATGTGCTTGATGCCGGCGTCGTAGAAGGCGTCGTAGGTCGGGAGGTTCGCGCCGCCGGGAAGCCCGAATACGACGTCGACACCCTCTGCCTTCAGGCACTCCATCAATGCGTCGACTGCTCGCATGTGCGCTCGCCTCCTTTCCAAGAAGCTCGAAATGTGCAAAAGGCGCGACGGGTCGTCGCGCCGTTGACGCAGTCTACCAGCGTAATTCGCCGTTCTGGCCGCGATTCCGCCCGCTATCGAGGCGAATTTGCGGCCTGCGCCGCGCGCCGCTCCGCGACATCTGCCTCGGACGCAATCGCAACCTCGGGGAACTCCAGCTCCGTACCGCAGCGTGTGCAGAGCGCGTCATGCAGCTTGACGACGTGCCCGCAGCCCGGGCACTCGCGGCGCAGCTCGTTGCGATCCCAGCGGTACAGCAGGGCCGCCGCGAGCCCGATCACCGGCACGATGCCGGAGATCAGGAACCAGATGAAGAACGAGCTGCCCTTGAGCTTGCCGACGATGCCGCCGGCGACGGCAAAGCAGAGCGCGATGAAGACGTAGGCCATCGGCCGCCCGTGTTCAGAAGAGCTGACTGAGCGCCCACAGCACCGCGATCACGGCGGCCACGGCGACGGCGATCCAGAAGATCGCCATCACGAACCCGATCAGGATCTTCGCGACCAGCACGACGACGACGGCGATGATCACCAGCGCGAGCGCGCGCTTGGCGAGCGACGGCTTGGCTGGCTTCTCGGTGTCCTCAAAGGAGCTCATGCAGACAAGGGTACTCCGCCCGGATGTCGGCGACGCGCGCGGACCGGCTCTCAGGCGACCGCGTCGAGCGCGGCGCGCTGGCGCTTCGGCAGGCGGCGGCGCACGCGCCAGCGCGCACCGCTGAAGGCGAGGTTGGCGACCGTCGCGAAGCCCTCCTCGTCGCTGCGCAGGGCGAGCAGCAGGTGCGCGACCCGATCGCCGGAGGGCAGCCGGGCGCCCTCCGGATCGGTCGCTCTTACGCACCAGCAGGAGACGCGGCGGCCAGCGACCAGCAGCGCGCCGGCCTCCCCCACGAGCCACGTGCCGAGCCGACCTGGCTCCGGCACGAGTCCCGTGCGGGCGTGCAGCTCGCGCGCGTCGTGTTCGACGAGATCGCCGAGCAGCCCGAGCGAGACGCGCTCCGGGCCGTCGCCGGCGGGTCGCAGCTCACGCGTGACCGTCGCGCCGCGGCGCGCGTACAGCTCGGGGATCAGCCACGCATGCGCAAGCGCGGCGAGCGAGACCGGCAGCGCGAGCGGCGACAGCAGCACCATCCCTATCGCCACCAGCACGAACGGCACGACATGCGCGAGCGTCGTGAGCGTCCACAGCCGCTCGCGTCTGCGCAGCCGCTCGGCGGTCATGCGCGGGCGCCAGTAGACGCTCGCGAGCTCCGGCAGGAGCTGCGCGTCGGCCTGCGCCGCCGCGCCCATCGGCTACCCGCCCGCGATCGGGCGGCGCATGATCACGAGCGGCTCGTCGAGCGGGAGCTCGCGCACGTGCTCGGCATGGCCGGGGCCGCGCGTGACCATCGCGATCGAGCCCTGCTCGAGCTCCTCCCGGAAGGCCGCGACGGCCGCCTCGACCGCCGCCGGGTCCTCCGCGGTCCACTCGGCGAGCGTCGTGTGACCGCTGCCGTCCATCCGGATCAGTCGGGACATCTCGAGCCTCCTGACGCTGGGTGCGGTGCCTCGTCTCAGCGTACCCGCGTAGTCCAGTCCCTCAGCCTCTCTGCTGCGACGGAGCCACGTCGGCCGCGTAGAGCCGGATCTGGCCGAGCTGGCCGATTCTTCTGGAGATCTGGGCGGAGGCCTGGTCGCCGAAGTTCCATATGAAGAAGCGCCCTCTCTGCTGGAGCTGCTGGTAGTCCGCCTCCGTGATGTCGAACAGCACGTCGCCGCGCAGGGTCTCGCCCGGGCCCATCGTCCCGGCGTTCCCAAGCGATTCGGGGTGCACTCTGCGCTCGACGTCCACGCTCTCGAGGTAGTTGCTTCCACCGATCCCGAGCATCGTCTGGTTGAAGCCGAAGCGACGCGGCTTTCTATCGAGGTTCTGCACCTGCAGCTTCATGCGCATGAACGCGTCGCGTTCCGGTGCGACTCTCCTGCCGTTGCCCGCAGCGGCAGGTGCGACGCCGACTTCGAGGATCGTGATGGCGAGCGACCTGAGTCTGACGACGCCGCCGTAGTTGGCGACGGCGTACTGCACGCCGTCGGCGGTGCATGCGCCCGTCTGGAGCTGCGTCGAGTTGATGCCCTGGGCGTCACAGCTCTTGTGCGGGTCGGTTCTGCCTCTCCTCGCGGGTACCGCTCTCGGCGTCGTGTTCCCAGCGAGGTCGGCGCCTTCCTGCGTGCCTCCGCAGGCGGCCATGACGATCGATGCTGCGAGCACCAGCAATGCCAGTGCGACCTTGTTCCTCACGGCTTCCCCCTGAACCGGTGACGCTACAAACTAGATCGGATCGGGCCCGCAGTGCAAGCTTGAACCGTCGCTACAAACCGAGTTGCTCGCGCACCAGGCGGGTGACCTCGCCGCCATCGGCGCGGCCCTTCGTCTCGCGCATGACAAAACCGACGATCGGACCGATCGCCTTCATGTTGCCGGACTTCAGCTTCTCGGCCGCGTCGGGATCCGATGCGAGCGCGCGCTGGACGACCTCGGCCAGCTCGTCGCCGTCCCCGATCGCGCCGAGCCCCTCGGCCGCGACGATCGTCTGCGGGTCTCCGCCCTGTGCGACAAGCGTGTCGAGCACCTGCTTTGCGGCGCCGGGCGTGATCGACTTGGCGCGCAGGAGCGCGACGAGCTGCGCGAGCGCGGCCGGCTCGACCTTCGAAGCGGTCGGGTCAGCGTCGCCGATGCGCGCGACCAGCTCGCCGGTGATCCAGTTGGCGAGTGCCTGCGGATGCTGTGGGTCGGCGGCAAGCGCCCGCTCGAAGTAGGCGGCGAGATCAGCGCGGAAGGCGAGCTGGCGAGCGCTGGCAGGGCTCAGGCCCAGCTCCCGCTCGTAGCGCTCGGCGCGCTGCGCGGGCAGCTCCGGGAGCTCGGCGCGCGCCGCGGCGATCATCGCCTCGTCGACGACGACGGGAACGAGGTCGGGCTCGGGGAAGTAGCGGTAGTCGTGCGCCTCCTCCTTCGAGCGCAGCGAGCTGATCGCGCCGGTGGCGACGTCGTAGTGGAGCGTCTCCTGCTGCACTTCGCCGCCGGACTCGACGAGCGCGATCTGCCGCGCGATCTCGGCCTCCACCCCGCGCTCGATGTAGCGGAACGAGTTCATGTTCTTCAGCTCGGTCTTGGTGCCGAGCACGTCGCTGCCGGCCGGGCGGATCGAGACGTTCGCGTCGCAGCGCAGCGATCCCTCCTCCATGTTCACGTCGGAGACGCCGAGCTGGCGCAGCGTCTCGCGCAGCAGCGTCAGCCACTCGCGCGCCTGTGCGGCGGAGCGCACGTCGGGCTCGGTGACGATCTCGACGAGCGGCGTGCCGCCGCGGTTGAAGTCGACGACCGACTCGTCGGCGCCATGGATGCGTCCGCTCGCGCCGACGTGCACGAGCTTCGCCGCGTCCTCCTCCATGTGCGCGCGGTGGATGCGCACGTCGCCCAGCTGCCCACCGCTGCAGATCGGGATGTCGTACTGACTGATCTGGTAGCCCTTCGGCAGGTCCGGATAGAAGTAGTTCTTGCGATGGAAGATCGAGCGCGGTGCGAGCTCGCAGCCGAGCGCCAGGCCGATCAGCAGCGCGTAGTGGATCGCTCTCGCGTTGACGACGGGGAGCGCGCCGGGGAGGCCGAGGCAGACCGGGCAGGTGTGCGTGTTGGGCGGGTCGCCGAAGCTCAGCTCGCAGCCGCAGAACATCTTCGTGTTCGTCTTGAGCTGGACGTGGATCTCCAGCCCGATGACGGGCTCGTACGCCGGGCCGCTCACGCCCGCGCCGTCGATCCGTCGAAGCCGAGCGCCTGCTCCAGCACGTAGGCGGCGCTCAGCAGGCGGTTCTCGCTGAACGCCGGCCCGCACAGCTGGAAGCCGACCGGGAGGCCGTCGCTGACGCCGTTCGGAATCGAGATCGCGGGGATGCCGGCGAGCGACATCGGCACGGTGCAGACGTCGGAGAGGTACATCGCAAGCGGGTCGTCGATCTTCTCGCCGAGGCGGAAGGCGACGCTGGGCGCCGTCGGCGTGACGAGCAGGTCGAAGCGCTCGAAGGCGGCGCGGAAGTCGTCGGCGACCTTCGTGCGGACCTGCTGCGCGCGGCCGTAGTAGGCGTCGTAGTAGCCGGACGAGAGCGCGTAGGTGCCGAGCATGATGCGGCGCTTGACCTCGGTGCCGAAGCCGGCCTCGCGCGTCTGTGTGTACATCGACGTCAAGTCGTCGGCACCGACGTCGACGCGCAGGCCGTAGCGGACGCCGTCGAAGCGCGCGAGGTTGGCGGAGGCCTCCGCGGGGGCGATCAGGTAGTAGGCGTTCAGCGCGTGCGGGGCGTGCGGCAGTCTGCACGTCTCGACGGAGGCGCCCATCTGCTCGGCGAGCGCGAGCGTCGCGTTGAACGCCTCGCGCACGCCCGACTCGATCCCCTCGCCGGTCAGCTCCTCGGGGACGCCGAGCTTGAGTCCTCTGAGATCCACGCCCTGCGGCGTTGCGATCTCCTCGGGAAAGGCGAGCGACGTCGAGTCGCGGTCGTCCCGGCCGACCATGTGACGCAGCAGCAGCGCCGCGTCGGTGACGTCGCGCGTGAACGGACCGGCCTGGTCGAGCGAGGAGGCGAAGGCGATCATCCCGTAGCGGCTGATCGCGCCGTACGTCGGCTTGAGGCCGACGATCCCGCACAGCGCAGCGGGCTGGCGGATCGAGCCGCCGGTGTCGGTGCCGAGCGCCCACGGAGCCAGCCCGGCCGCGACGGCGGCGGCACTGCCGCCGGAGGAGCCGCCCGGAACGCGGGTGCGATCCCACGGATTGCGGACCGGACCGTAGGCGGAGTTCTCATTCGAGGAGCCCATCGCGAACTCGTCCTGGTTCGTCTTGCCGAGCAGCGTCGTGCCGGCTTGCGCGAGCTTCGCGACCGCCGTGGCCGTGTAGGGCGGCCGATAGCCCTCGAGGATCTTCGAGCCGGACTGGCTCGGCACGCCCTCGGTGCAGAAGAGGTCCTTGACCGCGAGCGGGACGCCGGCGAGGGGCGCGTCCGGCGTCGACTCCGCGGGCGTGCCGTCGGCGACCCACGTGAAGGCGTTGAGGTCGTCGCCGTCAGCCGCCGCCCTTGCGCGATAGGCCTCGAACAGCTCAGCGGCGGAGATGTCGCCACCGCGGATCTTCGCGGCCGCCTGCGCGGCCGTCAGCTCGATCAGCTCGCTCACGACGCCCCCGGGCTCGGCACGCCGAAGCCCTGCTCGAGCGGCTCCGGCGCAGAAGCGAGTGCGACGTCGCGCGGCAGCGACGGGCGTGGCTCGTCGGGACGCAGCGCGTTGACGACGTCGATCACGTGCGAGGTCGGCGCGACGCCGTCGAGCTTGAGCTCGGAGATCTTCTCGATGTGGTCGAGCACCGCCGACAGCTCGCGCGACATCCGCTCGACCTCGTCCTCTGAGAGGGCGAGCCGGGCGAGCTTCGCGACGTGGAGCACCTGCGCACGATCGATCATCGGCGCGGGAGTTTAGGAGGGTTGGGCGCAACCCGCGCGAGCGGCGCCGGGCGCCCCATGCGGAGCGCCCGGCGGCCCGGTCCGGCTACGTCGCTACTCGGCCGGCGGCGGCGACGAGGCGGGCGGCGCACCCGCAGCGGGCGGCGAGGCGGGCGGCGCGCTCGCGGCCGGAGGCGCGCTTGGCGGAGGAGGCGGCGGCGCCGAGGCGGAGCCCGTGCCCTCGCGGCGCGGCGCGGCGCCCTCGAACGCGGTGCTTGCCTGCGTCTTGACGTCGTTGAGCGACGTGCCCTCGTCGCGCATCGACAGGTAGCCGCCATAGGTGATCGCGGCGATCGCGATCAGCCCGAGGAAGGCCCAGATGGTGCGACCGACGTCGACCCCGTCCGGGACGTCCCCGATCGGCGTGTCGATCAGCCGGTAGAGGACCATGAGCGTCCCGAGGGCGGCGAGCGCGGTGACGATCACGGCGCCCGTGACCGGAAGCGCGGGGGTGCGCTCCGTCGCCGTGAGGACCGCCAGTCCGATCGCCGCCAGGATGACGATGAAGAGGTAGATGTCGATGAAGCTAAACACCTGCCAGGCGCTGCCTCCGACGGAGAAGTCGCCGAATGGCCCGGCGCTCACGCTGACGCTGTACCAGTCGAAGAACATCAGGATGAACAGCAGGACAGCAGCGCCTGCCGCGACCTGCTCGCCGCGTCGGAGCCTGCTGAGATCGAACGTCATCCCTGCCTCCAGGTAGGTCGGTTACGTGCCGGCGACTGCCGGTGACGCAAACGTACCGGGGAGGGCGGCCGTCAACCCGAAGATTGCAGCCGCGCGGCGGAAAGCGTGTTGCGCAGCAGCATCGCGATCGTCATCGGGCCGACCCCGCCGGGGACCGGCGTGAGCAGCCCGGCGACCTCGCGCACGGCGTCGAAGTCGACGTCGCCGCACAGTCCCTCGGGCAGGCGGTTCATGCCGACGTCGATCACGGTCGCGCCCGGCTTGACCGCATCGGCGCCGATCAGCCGTGGCACCCCGACCGCGGCGATCAACACATCGGCCCGGGCGCAGACGGTCGGCAGGTCGCGCGTGCGCGAGTGGCAGAGGGTGACCGTCGCGTTGCGTTGCAGCAGCAAGTGCGCGACCGGCTTGCCGACAAGATCCGAGCGCCCGACGATGACCGCCTCGGCGCCCTCCAGCGGCACGTCGTGATGATCGAGCAGTTCGACGATGCCGAGCGGCGTGCACGGCCGCAGGCCGGGCGCTCCCTGCAGCAGCCGACCGGCGGAGATCGGCGTGAGCGCGTCGACGTCCTTGTCGGGCTCGATCAGCGCGCTCAGTGCGGCGTCGTCCAGGCCGTCGGGCAGCGGGCGCTGCAGCAGAATGCCGCTGCAGGCCGGGTCGGCGTTCAGCTCCCTCAGCAGTGCCGTCACCTCAGCGGCGGTAGCGCTCGCGGGCAGGTGGCGATGCAGGTCCGCGATGCCCGCCTCGGCGCACGCTCTGCGCTTGTTGGCGACATAGACCGCCGACGCGGGGTCCTCGCCGACGAGCACGGTCGCGAGCCCGGGCACGACGCCTGTCTCGGCCGTGAAGCTGGCCACGTCCTGGGCAACCTGTGCACGCACCTGCTGTGCGATCGCTCTGCCGTCGATGAGGGTGGCCGCCATGAGGCGCGATGCTATCCACCGGCGCAGCTGTCGGGTCGCCTGGCCAGGACGCAGGGAGCGTGGCGTGCTGTGCACGCGAGCGAGTGAGGACGCCGCCAGGCGAGCCCGATAGCAAGCCGGCTATCGGCGCGTGATCGGGGCGAGGTCAGCCACGAGCTTGCGCTCGGAGCCGTCCTTGGCAAAGCGGATCACGACGATCCCGCCGGCCTCGACGCCGGTCACGACGCCCTCGCCGAAGGCCGGGTGCGCGACGTCCTCGCCGAGTCGGAACGACGGGCCGGCCTTCTCGCCGCCCCCTCCGCTTGCCCAGGCGATCCCGCTACCGCTGCCGAGGCCGCCTGATGAACCTGAGCTGGAGCCCCACGAAGTCGCTCGCTCGCGCACGCCCCCGACGCCCAGCGCGGGACGCGCCGGCCGATCGGTCAGCGCCAACGGGATCTCGTCGACGAAGCGACTGCGAGCGCCGAAGTGCCGTGCGCCGAAGACGGCCCGGGTGCGCGCGTAGGTGACGTACAGGTCGCGCTGCGCGCGCGTAATGCCGACGTACGCGAGCCGGCGCTCCTCCTCCAGGCCGCCCTCGTCGATCGCGCGCGAGTGCGGGAAGACGCCTTCCTCGCAGCCGATCATGAAGACGATCGGATACTCGAGCCCCTTCGCGTTGTGGAGCGTCATCAGCGTCACGAGGCCCTCGTCGTCTCTGCGCGTGTCGGCGTCGGCAACGAGCGCGATCTGCTGCAGGAAGCCGGCGAGGGACGGCGGCTCCCCCTCCGGGTCGGCCTCCATCGCGTCGTACTCGGCTGCCACGTTGACGAGCTCCTCGAGGTTCTCCATCCGCCCCTGCGCCTCGATCGTGCGCTCGGCCTCGAGCGCGTCGAGGTAGCCGGTCTCGCGCAGCAGCTCGTTCAGCAGCGCGGCGAGCGGTGCACCCGACTCGGCCCGCTCGCGCAGCACTCTCATCGTCCCCATGAAGCGGTGGAACGCCTTGATCGCCGCTGTGCCGAGGCCGGGGACCGCATCCGGGTCGGCGGCCGCCTCCCACACCGTGACGCCGGCCGTGTTGGCCCAGCCGATCACGCGCGAGGTCGACGTCGCACCGATCCCGCGCCGCGGCGAGTTGATGATGCGGCCGAACGACACGACGTCCTGCGGGTTCACGAGCACCGTCAGGTAGGCAACCGCGTCCTTGATCTCGGCGCGCTCGTAGAACTTCGTCCCGCCAATCACCTGGTAGCCGATCTGCGCGCGCACGAGCGTGTCCTCCAGCACCCGCGACTGCGCGTTCGTGCGGTAGAAGACAGCGACCTCGTTGCGCGACGTGCCCTCGTCGACGAGTCGCTCGATCTCGCCGGCGACGAAGCGCGCCTCGGCGTGCTCGTCCTCCAGCTCGCGCACTTTGATCGCGTCGCCGATCCCGAGGTCGGTCCACAGCGCCTTCTGCATCTGCCCACGGTTGTTCGCGATGACCGCGTTGGCCGCGTCGAGAATCGTCTGCGTCGAGCGGTAGTTCTGCTCGAGCTTCACGACGTGTGCGTCCGGGAAGTCGTCCTCGAAGTCGAGGATGTTGCGCACGTCTGCACCACGGAAGCTGTAAATCGACTGTGAGTCGTCGCCAACAACACAGATGTTTCTGTGCTCGCCGCCGATCAGCTGGAGCCACTTGTACTGCGCGTGGTTCGTGTCCTGGTACTCGTCGACGAGCACGTGGCGGAAGGCGCCCGCATAGCGCTCGCGGACCTCGGGGAACAGCTCCATCACGTTGACCGCGCGCACGAGCAGGTCGTCGAAGTCCATCGCGTTCATGCGGTGCAGCTCGGACTCGTAGAGCTTGTAGACGTCGACGACGGTCTGCTCGAAGTAGGAGCCGACGATCTCGCTGTAGGACTCGGCGTCGCGCAGCTTGTTCTTCGCGTCGGAGATCTCGTGGTGGATCGCGCCCGGCGTGAAGCGCTTCGGGTCGACGTCGAGCTCGTCGATGCAGCGCTTGACGAGCCGGCGCG
>Ga0126313_10002598_pt1 | contig 10189 bp, 9 predicted proteins | sample Plot105A_FD_89954 | JGI IMG/M metagenome (GOLD analysis project Ga0126313, IMG submission 89954) | Serpentine soil microbial communities from UC McLaughlin Reserve, CA, USA - Plot105A | ecosystem: Environmental > Terrestrial > Soil > Grasslands | place: USA: UC McLaughlin Reserve, Lake County... | reverse complement strand
TTGCAGGCGCCTCTCCAATTTCAAAAAGAGAAAGAAAGGCGGAATTGACATTTTGTATTTTTAGGCTACCGTCTAAAATCATCATCGGAATATCCTTTGAAGTTTCGAAGATCCTCCCAAGCAATTCCTCCGTTTCTGTAAGAAATAACTGAAGCTGTCTTTTTGCCTGCAAGTTGATGATGTCTTTTACAATATATTTTCTTTGGTCTTCTGAAACCAATATTGACTCTCCTGTACACCAGATGGCGTGACCTTTGCTATCAACTATATAATTCTCGTCGTTCGATTGTCCTTTAGCAACAACTGTTTCCAGTTCATGGCGGGGTTTGTTATTTTCGTTATCGCGGTTAGTAAAAAGAATTCTGAAGTTTTTTCCTTTTATCTCACCATTGTCATAACCGAAGTTATTAGTAAACGCTTTGTTTACATTCAATATGGTACCATCGCAATCCATCACTACAATAGAATTTATTTGAGCATTATTGTAATACGAATCAAAAAATTGAGCAGTATCCATTATCATAAATTAACATCAAAAAACATTCCCTGTTGATGATGACTTAGTGCATGAGTTACATTAGCATATTCCGGCTGGTTTTTAAGTGCTCCGGCCAGTAGGCTTCCTTTGCAAAAAAACTTTTTTCCTGTGAAATATTTTCTCCTAATACCATAACTGTATGGTTGACAGTAATGACCTCATAAACAAGTTTTGGATTGTTAATCCTGAGGTAATGCTTTTTGTTTTTAAATTCAATAGCCCATTGATCTGTTTGTGTTATTGTTTCTATCATATTTACATCATAGGTTTTAATTGTTAGCTGTCTGTTGCCAGTAAAATTAAATTCAACAAAACGCTGACCTGTATTAAGCCTGATATCTCCTGAAGGTTTAAATGTTTTGAAGCTTCTCCACTTACCAATTAAAACGCCTTCTATTAATGTGTGCATACTAAAGGTTATTGTGAAAGGAGTGAGAGCGGTTATCTATAAAGTTAGCTTTTATAAGGAATAGTTCTTCAGCAAATACCGGTGCATGTGAAGTTATCAATCTCATCTACATAATTGATTTTCAATAGCTCAACTATTGTGCTGGCATGTTTTTTATGCAAGAAATGCATCGGGTACTATCATTTTCTGATTACTTAAAGACGAGGATCAGAAAGTGGGAATAACATTAAATACACTTAAAAAAAGGATTATGCTAGCAATGAACTTTCGTGGCCCATTTCGTGTCCGGGCCGATTACAACAGGCCAATGCCTGAGATTATGCATCCGAGCGATGCAATCGTTCGTGTAACACGTTCGTGTATTTGTGGTTCAGACCTACACCTGTATCATGGTCTTGTACCGGACACCCGCGTGGGTATGACCTTTGGTCATGAGTTTACGGGAGTGGTAGAAGAAGTTGGTCCTTCCGTCCAAAATTTAAAAGTGGGTGATCATGTAATGGTACCATTTAATATTGCCTGTGGAACCTGTCCATTTTGTAAGCAGGATCTGTATGGAAACTGCCATGAATCAAACCCGGGAGCCACAGCAGTAGGAGGCATATTTGGTTATTCACATACAGCGGGTGGATATGACGGCGGGCAGGCAGAGTATGTGCGTGTGCCCTATGCCGACGTCGGTCCAACCATCATCCCGCAAGGTATGGACCTTGATGATGCCGTATTGCTAACTGATGTAACACCTACCGGTTACCAGGCTGCTGAAATGGGTGGCATTCAGCAAGGTGACACAGTGGTAGTTTTTGGTGCAGGACCAATAGGCATTATGGCTGCACGTTGTGCCTGGCTGTTTGGTGCAGGCCGGGTTATTATCATTGATCATATAGACTACCGGTTAGAGTTTGCAAAAAACTATTCCTATTGCGAAGCCTATAATTTTAAAGAAATGGATGATCCCGTAGTGTTTCTAAAAAGAACCACGGGTTGGCTGGGTGCCGATGTCTGCATTGATGCAGTAGGTTGTGAGGCAGCAGGTAATGCTATTCAAACATTAGTAGGACGTAAATTGCCATTAACAGGCGGTTCGGCCACAGCACTTCATTGGGCCATCAACTCTGTAAAAAAAGGCGGTATTGTTTCGATTGTCGGTGTATATGGTCCGCTCGACACATTAGTACCTATTGGCAATGTAGTTAATAAAGGACTTACTATCAGGGCCAACCAGGCATCAGTGAAACGCCTTCTTCCCAAATTAATTGATCATGTAATGGCCGGACGATTAAATCCAAAAGGAATTATTTCACACCGCATTCCGTTGGAAGAAGTAGCAGAAGGCTATCACATCTTTTCTGCCAAACGGGATAATTGTATTAAACCAGTTCTTATTCCTCCAACCGCCTATGCGGCTTAAAACAAATTTTATGGAAAATAATATTATAGAAAAAAGTGCGGAACCTAACAGGGCAATCGAATCTGATATAGACAGAAGAATAGCCAACAGTCCAAAAGATATTCCCGGGTGGGGCGTTGACGCTAATCCTGATAATGATCCTACCTACCCAATGAAAAACAGGAATGGTGCTGATTACGAACGCCTGAATTATGAAAAACCGCCCCAGCAACCACAGAATGTAGAAATTCTTCAATCAATTGAACGCCCCGGGATTAGCCGGGTCTTTGGAACCTCTACGCCTCCTGCAGGGTTAAGTGGAATGATACGCAGGTATGCATTTAGATACAGCGAATCAACTTACGCTCATTGGGTACCGCTCGTATTAGCAGATAGGGTTGATGTAGTGCAGGGAATCATCAATGACCTCAGGAAAGGCATTGTTCCAAACATCTGGGCTGAACGCGGATGGCAGGCAGAGTGGAAATATAACCGTAAAGGTTTTGTACAAAAAGTGGCCATAACTATTGCCGTAACAGCTGCGGTACTAGCATTGCTATCCCGTAAAAATAAAAGCTTTCGGAAAGCTTGAATCAACAATCACCTTTTCTCCGGTAATGGTTGATGGATGGTTAGAAGCAGTTTCGCCAGTCTTCCTATGCTGTTAAATCACTCTCTGGCGAGATTGTGTATCGAAATAATCTATGCTTTAAAGCGGGGTGCCATTGCCGCAAATACCCATTCAAAAGCTGATCCTTTCTTTTTGGAAGTCTCTGGATCACATACGCACGTTTACCCAATATGCAAATTTATTGTTGCGATCAGGGTATTTAAAAATTTAGAAAATCCTGGTCTCTTTGAATAGGATTACGAATGCCCTACTTATCTTGTAAATGGCTCTATTCGAAACCAGTCAAACTCCGCATAACCAGAGTCATTGGTGGTAGTTTCTTTTGTACAAAAGATTCCGATTTTAGCACCCTTCCATCTGCCAGGTTCGGCAATAAATTCTTCTCCAATAGTAACAAACGTGTTTCCATCGGTGCTGTAGCTGAATGTACATTTGGCACCGGAATCTACAAGAATCCGCAAGTAAATAACCGCGTTTGTTATTGTAGTGATCAACTTTTCATTTTCGGATGTCCCTGCAAATGCATCCTTACATAACAGATATACCAACCGTAGTCCATCCTTTGTGCTTTTCAGGGCAAGTCCTGCATAACTTAATCCCATTATAGCCAGGCCTGTTCTTTCTCCTTCCAGTTTTATGTTTGGTTTAAACCTGAGTTTTGTGGTGACAATGAATTGATCAGCCGGAGTTTTTTGAAGAAGCACGTTACCGGCACCCCACAAATTTTTTGCACTGTCGGGCAGCTTATCAGAAAATAAATGCAGAGCTCCATCCGATGGAGACAGAAAATACCAATACGGCTTCGGATTGGCCATCCACTGCCATTGTAATCCTAAAGTAGTGCCATTGAATTCATCGCTTTCTGCAGGTGTGTGTACCGAAAATGTTTTTCCCACATTCGGTTTTTTAAATATCATCACGGGTTCACCTTTACGATCACCGTCCTTATCAATTCCAATAACCGGCCAGTCGTTTATCCATTTCATAGGTTGCAAATGAACTACGCGGCCATAGGCATTTTTATCCTGAAAATGCAAGAACCAGTCTTCACCGGTTTGAGTAGTAACCCATGCTCCCTGATGCGGCCCATTCACTTTTGTTGTTCCCTGATCCATTACTATTTTTCTTTCATAAGGGCCATAAATTGTTTTGGAACGCAATACTAACTGCCAACCCGTAGCAACACCGCCAGCAGGAGCAAATATGTAGTACCAACCATTACGTTTATAAAATTTTGGTCCTTCTATAGTAGGATCGGTTTCATGTCCATCATACACCAGCACTCCCTCATCAACTGTCTTTGTTCCTTCTTTATTTAATTTTTTTATTACAATGATACTTTTGATACCCGAACGGCTTCCGGCAAAAGCATGCACTAAATAAACCTGTCCATCGTCATCCCAAAGCGGACAAGGATCAATAATACCTTTGCCTGCCACAACTAAAATTGGATCGGTCCAGGGGCCTGCTGCATTTTTTGCCTTAGTAAGATAAATACCAAAATCAGGATCGGGATAATAGATATAGAATTCACCATTATGATAACGTAACGCAGGAGCCCATACTCCTTCACCATGTCGCGGTACAGAGAAATGCTCAAAAGGTGGCTGGCGTTTGAGAGCATGACCAATGAGAGTCCAGTTCACTAAATCTTTTGAATGAAGGACAGGCAAACCAGGAATATCTTCAAATGAGGAAGAAGTCAGGTAATAATCATCCCCAACTCTTATGGCATCGGGATCGGAATAATCGGCATTAAGTACAGGATTTTTATACGTACCATTTCCTTGGTCTGCCACCCAAACTTTTGAAACATAATTTTTCTGCGCATTTGTTTGCAACATACATAGGCACATAATAAAGACGATACGAGTTTTCATCTGCTTTGTACATTGATTGATTAAAATTCTATCACTCTTTTTTCTTTTGTACTTTGAAAGGCTACCTCGATTATACGGATTACATTTACCGCATCCTGTGCCTTAACCGGGAGGGTCTTATTATTTCGAATGGCTTCGTAGACACCATCAAAATATTCCAGGTAATTGCCTTGAAAGGAAGGCGTATATTCTTTAATCACCTTGCCCTCTTTTTCAGTATGAAGTAATCCTTTTTCACCTTCCGGTTCTTTTCCCCAGTCGTTCGTTCCGGGTATTTTGCCTTCCATTAAAGCCATTTCCTGAACGTCTGTCTTTGGCTTAATAAAACTTCCTTTGGTACCGTGAAGCACATAACCGGGCAAAGGCTCCCTAACAAGGTAACTGGATTTTAGCCGCACTCTTTTACCGGGATAATAAAAAAGCAATTCAAAATAATCATCCACTTTAGAAATTGACCGCATAACCTGCACATCGGCGAAAATGGCCTGAGGCATTCCAAATAATTGCAAAGCCTGGTCTATAAGATGAGAGCCAAGATCATACAAAGCACCGGTGCCCGGACCTGGAGTTTCTTTATGTAATTTCGGACTGAGTTCTTCTTTATACCGGTCGAAATGAAATTCAGCTTCAACAATTTCTCCCAGCCAACCCTCCGTCACCATTTTTTTTACAACCTTAAAGTCGCTATCATAACGGCGGTTGTGATAAACCGACAACTTTGCGTTTCGTTTTTTGGCTAAAGCAATTAATTCTTCGCCCTGCGCAACCGATACTGTAAATGGTTTTTCTACGATCACATGTTTGCCGGCTTCCAGTGCGCTTTTGGTGTACTCGTAGTGTGTGTAATTGGGTGTGTTTACAATCACCAGTTCAATTGCGCCATCTGCTAATAATTCTTCAAGCGTTCTGTATGTTTTTACATTGGCATACTTTTCCTGCGCAAGATTTTTACTTCTTTCCCATACTGCATAAAAATCAAAACCGGGATGTACATCAATGAAAGGAGCATGGAACAATTTCCCGCTCATTCCAAAAGAAAGGATGGCAGTTTTGATTGAATGCATAGAAGATAAACTGTTTGTGTAAAAATAGAGAAAACAGCAGCTTTCTTTTTCAGTTCACAGGATTCCAATCCCTGAAAATATTTTTTACCGTATACTTCTTTGCTTCCTCTGCGGCAAGTTGCTTCGACCATTTTACTCTAGCGGCAGTATTAGCACCCGGGCCGTAACTATTGTATTCCACATACCTGGCTGTGGATTCATTGGCTGGATTTTTCCAGTTGTTCCATCCTTCCGGAAGAATATGGTTTCCGATCCAACAGTTTATATAAGCAACACTGGAATAGGGCCGCCAGGGCCTTCCTAAGGAAACATTATGCAAAGAAGTATCTCCTGTAAGAATACAATCATAAAACACATAGCCAAAGCGCGTTTCTTTCGGTGTAGATGCGGCTGTGACGTGTGAATTCTTTTTACTGTGAATATGGCATTGCTCAAACCATGCAGTAGACGGTCCAAAAATAAAATCTGTCGTTCCTTCTATATAGCAATGTTGAAAATACTGGCGGGTATTGGGTTCATCAGCAAATAAAACATCCTGGTTGCCAACAAACCTGCAGTTAAAAAATTTTGATCTATCTCCTGATATCCGGATAGCAACCGCTTGCCCTGCTGTATACCCGGCGTCATTTTGAAATGTGATATTCTTTGCAGTGAAATCATTCCCTTCTTCCAGGAAGCTGTAAGATGTATACGTATTGATGGTATCGCCTTTGGGCGAGACCGTTCCCGTATGATCGTTAAAAGTAAGAATGGTATTAAACCTGTCTTCGCCTACAAGAGTGATAAAACGTTTGGTTGAATCGAGGTAAAGCTTTTCTTTATAAACGCCCTTTTTTATAAATATGGTGACAGGCTTTTGATTGTTTTTTGGAACAGCATTAAAGGCCTGCTGAACCGAACTGTACGCGCCTGATCCATCTATAGCCACTACTATCTTCCCCGCCTGCGAAAAGCCAATCCCATAAACCAAAAATGCAAAAACTAAAAGAGAAGCTCGTTTGGTTTTCATTTTTATTTTTTTGATACAAAAAATGCTTTTATAAAGAAGGTTCGTGTTCAAATGCACGATATGTTTTAATTCAAACTGCCAAAATCAAAATGTAAAATAAAAAACAGGCTCAATCCTTCTTTTGAATTTTGCCTTTTTACTTATAAGGATGGTAAACCGATTTTGCATTAGTTCATTTTCTTTGCCCGAAAAATTTTTTTCAAAAACTGATCTATGTATTTTATAGTAGGTTCAAACCAGGGATGGAATAAAGGAAATGAATGTGGTGCATGCGCAAATGTTTTAACATCTGTATAAATGTTATTTTCTTTTAGCACTTTCATAAAATCATTCCTGCCGGCATGCATCCGTTCAACACTGCTGTTTATAAATAAAGTTGGCGGAGTATGCTTACCCACATGGGTTAATGGCGAGGCGTCTTGCAGTAATTGCGGATTATCTTTTTTTGCATAGCCAAACCAATAGGTAGAAGCCGAGGTTTTCTTACTGTCATCTCCTTCGCCAGACTCCGGATGAATAAAAGACAGGATGCCATCCAGATCAACAATTGCCTGAACGTTAGATGAGTGAGGGAGATCACAGGTATTTCCTTCAAAAGAAGGATCGTCCCCCGTTGTTCCTAAAAATGCTGCCAGCTCTCCACCAGATGAAAATCCTAACACTGCAATTTTTGTTGTGTCAACGTTATATTCCTTAGCATTTTTTTTGACCCATCGCAAAGCAGCTTTTAAATCATGCACTGCAGCCGGATAGAGTGCTTCCGTTGACAAACGGTATTCCGGAGTAAAGCAGGCATAACCCAAATTAGCCAGACGCTGTGCCAGTGGATAATGTTGCGACCTGTTACCAGATCTCCATCCGCCGCCATGAATGATGATAACAGCTGCATATACAAGTTTCTGTTTTGATGAAGGATAAAACGCGTCAATTAATAATTTACGTTCTCCAATTTTGCAATAGGTAATATTCTTTTTTTCTTTTACAGATTTAGAATGAAATTCACCGGCAATTTCTATGTTGGGATATTTTTTCTTTTCACTTGAATAGGCGCTGTGGGTAGTGTATGAAGTGTCCGGCTTGTTTGTGATTCCCGTTGTTGACTGGGCAAAAATATTGGCATGATACAACAGGAAAATCGTTAAAGCATATTTTGATTTGTTTTTAAATAATAAAATGCAGTTTTGCATAGCTTAATTTACACCTGTTATTTCATGGCCGACTTTACTATCCTTTCTGCTAACGCAATATGCCGTTCGCGTAATCCGGTCAAAACTAATTCTGCTACGCGTCTTGCTCCATACTCGTTAAAATGCGTGTTGTCTTTCTGCCCTTCCGGGTAAGAGGGATGCTCGCCGGGATCTAATTGCATGAAGAGGAGCTTTGCACCTTCCGCGCCAAGTTGTTCTACCAGGTTGCGGCTTTTTGTATCAAGGTCAATTAAGGGAACATTGTATTGTTTTGCAATGTCATAACAGCCAGCGGTATATTCAACATGTGTTTGCATTTGCCTGCCCGCTTTATCAAACCGCATTCTTGTAACAGGTGTGATGATAACAGGGTAAGCTTTCTTCTCTCTCGTTTCCCTGATAAATTTTATAAGGTTGGTTTTATAATCAGGAACAGGGGTATAGCGATCTTTGTATTTTTCTTCTTTGGCTTCATCGTTGTGTCCAAATTGCATCAGTACATAATCACCTTCCTGCAAACTATCAGCAATAGGCTGCCACCAGTTCTCGCTAATAAAAGTACGGGTACTGCGTCCACCTTTAGCCCTGTTATCAATTGTTACGGTTGAATCAAATAAATACCTGAAAGGCATGCCCCATCCTGTAAGCGGAGCTCTTTTCGGTTCATATTCACACAAGGTTGAATCACCAATTAAATAAACCTTTATCTTCTTCTTTGGAGGAAGAACGAAACCCATTAATAGAATGGCAATGAAACAGATGGTTTTCTTGCTCATGCTCAAACGCATTATTTTTTTACAGGAGTGTAGATATGTTTTGATATTCCCAGCTTAAGATTTCTGATCTCAGCCAATACAATTTCTGCCATTTTCCTGGCGCCTAATTCACTAAAGTGTGTATCATCTTTTTTGCCTTCCGGATAATTGGGATGTTCATTGGGATCAAGATAATTGAAAAGCAATTTCGAAGTTTCAGTACCGAGTTGTTGCAACAACGCCTGGCTTTTTATATCAAGATCAATTAAGGGTACGTCATTTTTCTTGGCTACTTCTCTTACAAGATTTGAATAGACGTCATGTGTGCCTTGTATATGTCCAAGTAAATCAAACTTTCTCCTGGCAACAGGTGTGATGAGAACCGGAATTGCTTTTTTTAATCTGGATTCATTGATATAGCGGGTCAGGTTGTTTACATATTCTTCTTCAGTTGTATAGCTTGCTTTTGTCTTTACTTCATCATTGTGACCAAACTGAATAAAAACATAATCACCTTCAGCCAGGTTATCAGCTACCGGTTGCCATAAACCTTCATCAATAAAAGTTTTTGTGCTTCTTCCATTCCTTGCCCGGTTATCAACGATAATTGTTGAATCAAAGAAATGAGTAAAAGGCATGCCCCATCCCGTTTCCGGATAAGCCTTGACTTCTTTGTTAGACATAGTAGAGTCTCCAATCAACCAGACCTTCGTCTTTTTTGCCGGAAGGGTGAATGCTACTACCAGAAAAACAGAAGCAATAAATAAAACGCTTTTCATCTTATTTTGTCAGGCTATTTATATACAGTTCAATATTTGTATAAAAAGAGTGAAGCTTGGTTTGACTAGCATCCGAACCGTCACCTGGATTGAAGCCATTCTTTTTCTCCCATTCATCAGGCATACCATCGCCGTCGGAATCTTTAGGAGCTGGTAAAGACTTTAAGAACGGCCATGCATTGACTGTTTGTTCGTAAGGAGTGCCGTGAGGATAGCCGCCCTGCACATCAATTATTTTTCCGGACCTGTCTTTTACATCATTCGCAATGCGCTGATCAAGCGTATCTCTTGCAGGCAAACTGCAGCCGCCCTTTTCTAAAACTACTTTATATGCTTGCTCTGCCGCTTCTACCGGAACGCTTATAGCCGAATGCGGCTGGTCAATTACTGCTGATTTCTTGTCGTCCTCTGTTCCGCCGTTACCCATATGAACCCCCAACCAGTTATTTTTTGATACATCTTCTGCTCCGTCAACATAGTTTCCATTCACATACCACTTGCCAAAGGGAATAACCGGTTTCTCCCATTTGCCGGGATTCACGATGCG
>Ga0126313_10002597_pt1 | contig 10189 bp, 9 predicted proteins | sample Plot105A_FD_89954 | JGI IMG/M metagenome (GOLD analysis project Ga0126313, IMG submission 89954) | Serpentine soil microbial communities from UC McLaughlin Reserve, CA, USA - Plot105A | ecosystem: Environmental > Terrestrial > Soil > Grasslands | place: USA: UC McLaughlin Reserve, Lake County... | reverse complement strand
GTGGCGCTGACCGTCACGCCCGCCCTTTGCCTGCTCATGCTGTCGAGAGGGCGGCTCCGGCACGGCGACTCCCCGCTCCTGCGGGTGCTGAAGCGCGGCTACGGGGCAATCCTCGCCGTGATCATCCGCAGACCGGGCCCGGCCATCGTGACCGCGGCTGCCTGCTTGATGGCCGGGGCAGTGATCTACCCCACCCTCGGGAACCAGTTGCTTCCGAACTTCAAGGAGCGCGACTTCCTGATGCACTGGCTTACCGAGCCGTCCACATCCGCTCCGGAGGAGACCCGCATCTCCGCTCGGGCCTGCAACGACCTGGAGGAGATCCCGGGGGTCCGCAACTGCGGCTCCCACATCGGCCAGGCGCTGCTGGCGGACGAGGTCTACGGCACGTACTTCGGTGAGAACTGGATCAGCGTCAGCGAGGACGTCGACTACGACGACACAGTGGCCTCCATCGACAGGACGATTCAGGGCTACCCGGGGCTCTATCGAGATAGGCAGACGTACCTGAGGGAGAGGATCAAGGAGGTGCTGACCGGCACGAGCGAGTCGATCGTCGTGCGCATCTTCGGCCCCGAGCTCGACGTCCTGCGCGACAAGGCGGACGACATCGCCGAGGAGATCGCAGACATCGACGGCGTCGTCGACGCCCACCCGGACTTCTCAGAGGACCTGCCGCACATCCAGGTGGACCTGGACCTGGCCGCGGCCCGGCGCTATGGCCTCAAGCCGGGGGACGTGCGCCGGCAGTCCTCCGCGCTGCTGGCGAGCGAGGAGGTCAGCGACATCTTCTACGGCGGCAAGGCTTATGACGTCCACGTCTGGAGCATCCCTGCGGCACGCAACAGCGTTACGGACGTCGAGGAGCTGCCAATCGACACGCCCGCCGGCGAACAGATTCGCCTGGAGCAGGTAGCCGACGTGCGCCTCGCCCCGACCCCGAACGCGATCGAGCGCGAGCTCCAGTCGCGCCGCATCGACGTCGGCGCCAACGTGGAGGGGCGTGACCTCGCCTCCGTGGTGAGCGACGTCCAAGATCGCCTCGCGCGGGTCAAGTTCCCGCGCGAGTACCACGCCGAGGTGCTGGGAGAGTCCACGGAGCTGAACGCCGCCCAGGACCGACTGGGGCTTTTCGGAATCGGCGCCGCCCTCGCGATCTTCCTCCTGCTCCAGGCGGCCTTCCGCAGCCTGCGCGTGGCAGCGCTGACCTTCGTGCTCCTGCCGATGGCCCTCGTTGGCGGGGTGCTCGCGGTGTGGCTCGGTGGCGGCGTGCTCTCGCTCGGCTCGCTGGTCGGGTTCCTGACCGTGTTCGGCATCGCCGCGCGCAACGGCATCCTGATGATCAGCCACTTCCAGCACCTCGAGCGAGAGGAGGGCGATCCCTTGGGTCCGGCGCTCGTGCTGCGAGGCGCGAAGGAGCGGCTTGCGCCGATCATGATGACCGCCTGCGCCACGGCCCTGGCGCTGGTGCCCCTGGCGGTCGCCGGCAGCATTCCCGGTCACGAGATCGAGCACCCGATGGCGATCGTAATACTCGGTGGTCTCGTCACCTCGACGTTGCTCAACCTGTTCGTCCTCCCTTCCCTCTACCTGCGGTTTGGGGCGGGCAGGGCGTCTTTCTCCACGGAGGGCTCATGCCGAGGCTCGTAGTGCTGCTGAGCGCCGTTGCCGTGCTTTTCGCTTCGGCATGCGGCGGTGAGGGCTCCGAGGAGGCGAAGCGAGGCAGCGAGACCGGATCCAAGGGGACCGCCGCCGGCGAGACCGCCGGGAGAGAGATCGCCGCGAAGGACTTCGACCGCAGCCTATTCGACGACAGCTCGACCACGATCGACAACAAATGGGTTCCCTACAAGCCGGGGAGGCAGTGGGACTGGAAGGGGTGGACCGAGGAGGACGGAAAGCGCGTTCCTCATCGCATCGTGTTCACCGTCACCGACATGACCAAGGTGATCAGCGGCGTGCGCGCCGTCGTCGGCTGGGACAGGGACTTCAGCGCGGGGAAGCTGATCGAGTCGGAGCTCATCTTCCTCGCGCAGGACAAGTACGGCAACGTCTGGCACCTGGGGCAGTACCCCGAGATTTACGACGAGGACGGGGAGCTCGTCGGAGGCTCGGCCTGGCTCGTCGGCACCCTGAAGGGCGCCAAAGCGGGAATCCACATGAAGGCAGAGCCGCGGCCGGGGGCTGCCGCCTATTCCCAGGGATACGCGCCTCCCCCGTACAACTGGGATGACTACAGCAAGGTGTACAAGGTGGGCCAGAAGACCTGCGTCCCGGTCCGCTGCTTCAAGGACGTCCTCGTGATCGACGAGTTCGAGCCGACCAAGCCGGGCGCGCACCAGCTCAAGTACTACGCGCCCGGCACGGGCAATGTTCGAACCGGCTGGAGGGGTTCGGACCCAGAGAAAGAGGTCTTGGTCCTCGACAAGGTCCGGCACCTGAGCCGAGAGGACATGGCGAAGGTCCGCACAGTGGTGCGGGAACACGAGGCACGCGCCTACGTCTACGGACGCACGTCACGCGCGAAACCGCGTGGGGCGGAAGGTAAATAGAAGGAGGATCACGCGCATGCTGAGCCTTTCCTGGAAGCAGGTCGCCCTGGGGACCGCCGTTTTAATGCTCTCCGCGGCCGTGCTCCTGTCAGCCTGCGGCGGCGGGGACGAGGACTCGGGGTCGACCCGCGCCGCACGCACCGAGATCCCCGAATTCGACCCCGGTAACTTCATCAGGCACACCGGCGCCAACAAGTGGCTGCCGCTGAAGCCGGGGACCCAGTGGGTCAGGCAGGGAGCGACGGACGTCGGGCACCGGCGCCTCCCCCATCGGGTCGTGAGCACCGTCACCGACGTCTACAAGGAGGTCGACGGGGTGCGGGCCGTGGCGGTCCTCGATCAGGACATCGACGGTGGCGAGGTCGCGCAGCAGTCGATCGACTTCTTGGCGGAGGACCAAAAGGGGAACGTCTGGGACCTCGGCTCCTACGCCGAGGGCTACGAGGGCGGGCGCTTCGCGAACGTCGATGACGCCTGGCTTGCGGGCGTGAAACGCGGGCGGCCGGGGATCATCGTGCTGGGCGACGCGCGGAAGGGCACTCCGCAGTACTACGTCGCGCGGCCGCCCGGCGAGGATGCGGACGTCGCCCAGGTGGTCAGGACGGGGGAGTCGCGGTGCGTCCCGTTCAAGTGCTACGAGGACGTGATCGTAGTCCGGGAGGGGAAGGCGTCCGCACCGGACAACGAGTTCAAGTACTTCGCCCCCGGCGTTGGTCAGATCGACAACGAGCCGCGCTCGGCGAGCCGGCACCGTGACATCGAGGATCTGTACAACCTCACGCGGCTGACCCCGCGCGGGCTGGCCGAGATGAGCGCCGAGGCGCTGAAGCTCGATCGGCGCAGTCGGGTCCAGAGGCCCGACGTCTTCGGTCGTGTCCCGGCGGCGAGGCGCGCGTCATGAGCGGCGGGCCGGGCGCGCCGCCCGAGGAGGAGCCGACGGTCGCCCCGAGGCCCGGTCAAAGCGACGGTCGGCCAGCGGAGCCGGCCGCGCCGCTGGTCCGCGTCGGAGCGGTCTCGAAGACCTACCGGGACGGGGGGCGGAGACGCCGGTGCTTCGGGCCGCCCGCCTCGAGCTCGCTCGCGGCGAGACGACCAGCCTGGTCGGCGTGTCGGGCAGCGGCAAGTCCACGCTCATATCGCTGATCGCCGGCCTGTTGCTCCCCGACTCGGGTCGGGTCGTCATAGACGGACAGGACACCACCGGCCTGGACGACGTCGCGCGGGCGCGGCTTCGCGCCGGGCGGATCGGCGTCGTGCTCCAGAGCGGCAACCTGATCCCCTTCCTGACGGCCAAGGAGAACGTCGAGCTGGCCATCGGCCTCGCCGGTGGCCACCGCGCCGCAGCGCGGGCCGAGACGCTGCTGACGGAGGTCGGCCTCGCCGATCGCCTTCACCACCTCCCCCGGCGGATGTCGGGCGGGGAGGCTCAGCGCGTCTCCCTGGCGGTGGCCCTCGCGAACGAGCCGGATCTGCTGCTGGCGGACGAGGTCACCGGCGAGCTCGACTTCTCCACCGCGGAGCAGGTCATGGAGGTCATCTTCGACGCCTGGCGGGAGCGCGGCCTGACCGTGTTGTTCGTGACCCACCGCAGCGAGCTCGCGGCATCCGCGCAGCGCCGGCTGCGTCTCAGGGACGGGCAGGTGGTCCCGGCGTGAACGGGCCGGTGGGCATCAGGCTCGACTCCGTCTCCCGGCACTACATGACGCCGGCCGGGCCCGTCCCCGCCCTCACCGGGGTCACCCTCGAGGTCGAGCCGGGTGGCAGCCTCGCTGTCACGGGGCCGAGCGGCTGCGGCAAGTCGACCCTGTTGGGGCTGATCGGCGGCCTCGAGGCTCCCAGCGCGGGCCGCGTCTGGATCGGCGCGCGCGAGATCTCGCGGCTGCCGGAGCGCCGACGCGCCCGCCTGCGTCGCGAGGAGGTCGGCCTCGTCTTCCAGTCAGACAACCTGCAGCCCTTCCTCACCGCGGTGGAGAACGTGGGTCTCCAGTTGTCGTTGAACGGCGGCGGCGGCTACGAGCGCTGCCCCGAGGTGCTGGCCGAGCTCGGGCTGCGCGCGCAGGCGGACAAGCTGCCCGATCAGCTCTCGGGCGGAGAGCGCCAGCGGGTGGCGGTCGCTCGGGCGCTCATCAACCGGCCCACGGTGATCCTCGCCGATGAGCCCACCGGGGCGCTGGACGCGGACAACTCGGCGACCGTGCTCGAACTCCTGCTGGCTGCCCAGCGCGACATCGGGGCGACCCTGGTCGTCGTCACCCACGATCCCCTGGTGGCCGGACGAATGGGCCGGATCGTCGGTCTTCGTGACGGGCGACTGGCGGACGACGCCGTCCCGGCCCATGCTCCTTAGCTACGTCCGGCGCGACCTGATCCGCAATCCGCGGCGAACGCTGGCCGCGCTGGTCGGCGTGACGCTCGGCGTCGGCCTGTTCTCCGCCGTGCTCTTCTTCATCGACGGCTCGGGCGCGTCGATGACCAAGCGGGCGATCGCTCCGCTGGCCCTGGACATGCAGAGGGTCCTCACCTCGCCCCTCGGCGGCGGCCTCAGACTTACGGAGCGGCTATCCCCGTCAGCGTCGCTCCGGGCGGGACAGACGGCCAGGATCACGCTCAGCGTGAGAAATGACCAGGCCGTGCCGGCGAACGAGGTGGTGGTGGCCGACGAGCCGCCGCCGCCGCTCACCTACGTGAACGGCACGACGAGGCTGAACGGAAAGCCATTTCGGGACGCGGGCGGCCAGAGCCCGCTCGCCCAGGGGCTTGCGCGGACCGGGCTCAACATCGGCACGGTCCCCCCCAGGGCAACGGTCAGGATCACGTACCGTGCGCGCGCCGGGCGGGCCGTCGGAGCCGCGGGGAGGCTCCGGCTCCAGGGGACGATCTCGAGTCGCGAGAAGGTCATCCCCGTCCGGGCAAACGCCCCACCGCCACAATCGCTCGAACAACTTCAAGCCAAGGTCGCCAGGATCCCGGGAGTCGCCGCTGCGGACCGACTGGCGTTCGTCGACCTCCCGCCGGGCTCGCTGCGGGCGGATGGCCGGACCCTCGGGGATCCCGTACGGGTCTTCGCCTTCGACCGCCGCTACCGGGAGCACTACCCCTCGATCCGGGTCGCCAGCGGGTCGTTCCGGCCCGGATCCGCCCTCCTGAGCGCCGAGGCTTCCCGGGCGCTCGCCGCGAAGCAGGGCGCCGCGGTCGAGCTGCGGCTGCCCGGCCGCAGCGACTCCGTGTCTCTGCCTGTGAGCGGCGTGACGGACCTCTCGCGCGCGAAGCCGCTCTTCTACAGCCGCAAGGTGTCCCAGCTCGAGGACTTCCTGTACGTGCCGAACACGCTCATCGTGAGTCCAGCGAAGTTCATGCACACAATCATCCCGGCGTTCCGGGCGGCGAGCGCAGCGCGGGGGAGCGTCCCCAAGGGTCTGCCGCTCCTGGAGCTCGACGTGCTCGTCGACCGGTCACGGCTGCATTCCGACCCCGGGAGGGCACTGGCCCAGGCAAAGGCCATTGCCCGGTCCGTCCGCCGGATCGCACCCGGCCAGGACTACCTGATCGACAACATCTCCAACGCACTCGAGGTGGCGCAGGACGACGCTGCGGTGGCCAAGCGGATGTTCTTCTTCCTAGGCCTGCCCGGCGCGCTGCTGGCCGCCTTCTTGGCCGCTTATGCCGGCGGCGTCCTCGCGAGCGCACAGCGGCGTGAGCGGGCCAACCTGCGCATCCGCGGCGCCCATCGCGGTCACCTGCTCAGGATGCTCGCCTACCGGACGGCGGCGCTCGCCGGCGCCGGCTCGCTGGTCGGGACGGCCATTGGTCTGCTGTCCGTGATGGTGATCCTCGGACGGGGCTCACTCTTCGAGGCCTCAGCCGGACAGCTCGCGGTCTCGGGACTCGTCGCCGTCGCCGTCGGGATGCTCACCACCGCGCTCGCGCTCTATATTCCCGGCCGCCGCTCCTTGAGCCGCGAGATCGGCCAGGAGCGCGGCGAGCTGGCGCCAGCCCGCGGCCCCGCCTGGCGGCGCCTGCGGCTGGACTTCGTCCTGGTCGCGGCGGTGGCAATCGGCGAGGCGGTCGCCCTCCGAGCTGGAGCCTTCGACGCTCCGGCGGGCTCCGTCTACGAGGGCCGGGCGGTGTCGCTGCCCTCGCACCTGCTGCTCGCGCCGCTCGTCGCCTGGGTCGCGGGCATGCTGCTCTCGGTCCGCGTCTTCCAGACCCTCGCCTCACGGCTTCCGTTGCCGGCACGACCACGGTTCGGCCCACCGGTCTCCGGGACTCTCGCGCGCAGCCTGAGGAAACGCTCATGGGCGCTGGCCGGCGGTGTCATCGCCGTCGGCCTGGTCGTCGCCTTCGGAACGGGCCTCGCGATCTTCGCTTCCACCTACGACGCCGCGAAGACCGCCGACTCCAGGTTCATCGTGGGCTCCGACATTCGGGTGACCCCGAGCGTCTTCAGCACCCGCCCGCATCCGCCCAGCTACGCCTCGAGGCTCGAGGTTGCGGGCATCTCCGCGGCAACCCCGGTCGTGTTCAAGCCCGAGAACTCGGTGGTGACCGGGGCCCACTACCAGGAGAGAATGGATATGGCGGCGATCGACCCGGCGAGCTTCAGACGCGTGGCGGCACTCGCGGACTCATTCTTCGTCGACGGCTCGGCCGCCCAGGCGATGGCGGCCCTCCAGGCCGAGCCTCGAGGCCTGCTGATGGATTCGCAGATGGCCGGGTACATCGACGTGGGCAAGGGCGATCGCGTCGAGGTCCTTCTCGCCCGCGGGACCAAGAAGCAGGCTCGCGTGAGGATGCGTGTACTCGGCCTGCTCGAGACTCCGGCCGGCTCGACGGGTAGTACAGTCGCATCCGCCACTGGCGGCAGGTTCCCCGGCTTTCCGGAAGGCGTCGACGTAGTAGCCAATCTCGGCGATTACGAGGCGGCCACCCGCTCCCGGCACGCCAACTTCTTTCTCGCAAGCAGCTCCGGCCGCGGCCACGACGGACTTGTGCGTGCAGTAGCGGCAATTCGTTCGGGGCCGGGCCGGGGCGACCGGATCGGAATCGAGACCACGCAGACTGCCCTGGGCAAGGATCAGTCGAGCCTGACGGCCCTCAACGTCAACGGTCTGCTGGACCTGGATTCCCTCTACACGCTGTTGATGGCCGCCGCGGCCATAGCGATCTTCGTCTTCGGACTGATAATGCAGCGGCGCAGGGAGTACGTGGCGCTGCGCGCGCAGGGAATGCAGACTCGAGAGATCCAGGCCCTCGTCCTCGGGGAGGCGGCGCCGGTCGCGGCCTTCGGGCTGGCGGCGGGAATGCTCGTCGGGACCGGCGTGGCCGCCCTGCTCGTGCACGTGCTGCGGCCGCTGTTCGTCCTCGATCCCGGATTGAGAGTCTCCGTCGCGGACATCGCCTCGCTGGCTGCGCTGACCGCAGGCGCGACGATTGCATCGGGACTAACGGCGACCGCCATGCTGCGACGGCTACGGCCGACGGAGCTCCTGCGCGAGTAGCTCTCGCCGCCGGTCGGTCCCACGCCGACTCGTTGTGGCGAAGGCGCCCCTGACGCCGTCGTGTCCGTGCCGGGGGCCCGGCTCGATCGCATCGCTCGGACTGATCCATTCGATGGTCGGGTCCAGCAACCGCAGCAGGGCGTCGAGGTCCGCCTCGAAAACTTCGTAGGCGCGACGCACCACCTCGACGTTCTGCTGCGACATCGGTTGCGCAGATCGCCGTTCGCACGCTCCCGGCCAAACGCGGTTGCTTCAGACCGGTCGCAGGGACAGGGACCCCGTCCGGAGCTAGGGTCGTTCCAGCCGCTTACGGTCGGGAGGCCGGCCGAGCCCGGCACGATCCGCAACGGCGAGCAGTCCGACGGCGGAGAGCACCGCGACGATGAAGCCGATGACGTTCAGCTCCCAGATGCTGCCCGTCCCGAGCGCGTTGGCGATGGTTCCGCCGATCACGGAGCCGGCGACCCCCAGCAGCAGCGTCCAGAGCAATCCGATCTTCTGCCTTCCCGGCAGCAACAGGCGCGCGAGCGCCCCGATGATGAGACCCGCGACGATGAATCCGATCATGTGCTCGCGATGTTAGTCGTCCGTCACCGGCCGCAGCTTCCGCCGGACCAGCCTTTGGGCGGGACGGCCCGGCTTGGCCCTCGACGTTGGCACAGCCTGGATCGAACGCGATACTGGGAGACGTCGCGGGCGGGCGTCGACGTCAACCAGGAAGGGGCTCCCGATGTACGCACGGGTCGCAAGATGGGAAGGTGCGGAGGGCGAGGCAATGCGCCGCACGGCGGAGCAGATCAACTCCGACGCCACGTCAGGACCACCCGAGGGGGTGCCGGCGAAGGGGTTCATGATGCTCATCGACCCGGACAAGGGCCAGGGGCTCGCGATCACGCTGTTCGAGACCGAGGACGACTTGCGCACGGGTGACGAGGCGCTCAACTCGATGAACCCACCCGGCGAAGGACTGGGCCATCGCGTTTCGGTCGAGATGTACGAGGTGGGTGTCGACGCGAGGATCTGACGGGGCCTCGCGCACTCGGTACAAGGCCCTTCGGAGCGCGGGCTCGAGGGTAGGCGATGTCGCCCCGGAACGTCGAACTGATCGAGGCGTTGATCCCGACAGCCGATACGGACGTTGCGCCCCTGTTTCGGGACGAGCGCCTGTTCGAAGCAAGCAGGCCCTTGCGCCCCTCCTCCACCCTGACTTCGAATCCGTGGCCGGGTGGCAGGGAGGCACGACCTACGCGGGAGTGGAGGGCTTCAGGGAGAGGTGGCTCGACTGGCTACAGCCTTGGGCGACCTATTACGTGGAGGTCGAAGAGGTGATCCACGCGGACGATCGCGTGGTGGTGCTCGTCAGGGACCGCGGCCGCCGTCACGACATGGAGGCGGAGGTCGGTCTCATCTCCGGTTCGGTGTGGGAGGTTCGAGACGGCAGGATCGCGCGGGTCCAGTTCTGCGGCGATCGGGGCGAAGCGCTTGCAGCGGCGGGGCTCGGAGAGCGGGCTACCGGCCGAGGCACCGAATGCTCGTGACCATCGGGCCGGTCGCGCGTTAGCGCCGAACCAGGGACACCAGCTCGAGGCGTGCCTCCTCCGGGTTGTCCGGCAGCCGCTCGAACGCCGAGACCGCTTGATGAAGCATCGCGAGCGTCACCCCCGGGTGCTCCAGAGCAAAGCGCCCGATCCACCGAGCCACGGCCCGCTCGTACGTGGCCGCGTCGGCGCGCCGCATGACGAAACAAACTCTCAGGGCGTCATCGAGCGACACTCGCGGCAGCTCGGCGGCAGCCGCCCGGATCAAGGTCAGGTTGCCGGTGTCGAGAGCGCTCCGAAACCTCCCGTAGGACCCGCCCTTGATCGACACGAACGTATGTTCGCACGATCTGCGCTAGAGCACGAGCCTCCACCAAGGTGGTCTTGCGCGACCGCGATACCGCGAGCAGACTCGGTAGATCGGAGAACGCCGTTCGGCCGCCGCAGAGTGGCTCCCGACTCTTGACTGCTCACAAGAAAGCTCCACGGTCCGCATCTGGGTGGGCTCCACGGTCCGCATCTGGGGTTGTGTTTTGGTGATGGCCCGCGTTCGTCAGCTCGCGCTCGGAGGCGCACTCGCCTGCCTCCTGGCGGCTGCGCT
>Ga0126313_10002596_pt1 | contig 10192 bp, 9 predicted proteins | sample Plot105A_FD_89954 | JGI IMG/M metagenome (GOLD analysis project Ga0126313, IMG submission 89954) | Serpentine soil microbial communities from UC McLaughlin Reserve, CA, USA - Plot105A | ecosystem: Environmental > Terrestrial > Soil > Grasslands | place: USA: UC McLaughlin Reserve, Lake County... | reverse complement strand
GCAGCTGCTGATGCAGACGCTGGAGAACGTCGCCCGCCGCTACGGCCTCGTCTGCCTCCTGCACGAGAAGCCGTTCGCCGGCGTCAACGGCTCCGGCAAGCACAACAACTGGTCGATGGGGACCGACACCGGCGCCAACCTGCTGAACCCAGGCGATACCCCTGCAGACAACATCCACTTCCTGTTCTTCTGCGCGGCAGTGATCCAGGCGGTCAACAAGCACCAGGGGCTGCTGCGCGCCTCGGTCGCGAACATCGGCCAGGACCACCGCCTCGGGGCGAACGAGGCGCCGCCGGCGATCATCTCGATCTTCCTCGGCGGCGAGCTGGAAAAAGTGTTCGAGGCGATCGCGACCGGCGAAGGCGACCCGAACACGCCGGCCTCGTTCCTCGACCTCGGCGCCCAGGTGCTGCCGCCGCTGCCGCTGCACGGCGGCGACCGCAACCGGACCTCGCCGTTCGCCTTCACCGGCAACAAATTCGAGTTCCGGGCACTGGGGTCGAGCATGTCGCTCGGCTTCCCGAACACGGTGCTGAACACGATCGCCGCCGAGGCCATCGACGAGCTCGCCGGCAAGCTGGAGGCGAAGCTGGCCGGCGGCGAGCAGATGCCGCAGGCCGTGATCGAGATCGTCAAAGACAGCTACCTCGCCAACAAGCAGGTCTGCTTCGACGGCGACAACTACTCCGAGGAGTGGCACCGGGAGGCCGAGCGGCGCGGGCTGAAGAACCTCCGCACCACGCCCGACGCGCTGCCCGAGGTGCTCGCCGACAGCACGGTTGAAGCCTTCGAGAAGTACCGCGTGCTCTCCAAGGACGAGCTGGAGTCCCGCTACGAGGTCTGGGTCGAGCAGTACTGGCTCCGCGCCAACATCGAGGCGGAGACGACCTTCTCGATTGCCAGGACGATGATTCTGCCGGCCGCCCTGCGCCACCTCGCCCTGATCGGCGAGGCAGGTGTCTCCTCCCTGGAAGGCGAGCTCCGCGGCTTGGTCGACGAGCTGGTCGCCTCCCTCGGGGAGTTGGAGGCGGCAAACGCCGATCCGGGTCTAGAGGGCCTGGAGATGGCCATCCACGCTCGCGACAAGCAGCTCACCGCGATGGCCAAAGTCCGCGACGCGGCGGACAGACTCGAGGGCGCGGTCGCCAATGACTTCTGGCCGCTGCCGAAGTACGAGGAGATGCTGTTCATCAAGTAGGGCTTGGGCGGCTCGATCAGCGGCGGCGCTGCAACAGCGCCAGCCGCTTTTCGACCGTCAGCGGCAGCTGGCCTTCTTCGGTGTAGGTGAGCCGGAGGGTCAGCGGGGCGCGGCCTTTGTCGAGGAGGCGCTTGCGAATCTTCTTGCCGAAGCGGGTCTTGCCCGGCCACAGCTCGAGGCGCCAGTTGAAGGAGCCGAAGCGGTAAGGCGGTGGCACCGGCCCCTCGTTCACCCTCCAACCGATCCCGGGGGCGCCTACCACCAGATCGCCACGTTCGGGGACGCTGACGTGGAGGACAACGCTCCCGTCCTTGCGATTGTGCGCGATTTTCCCGATGTAGAAGGGCCGCGACGGCAGGGGCAGCGGGGGCGGCGAGGGGCGTCCGTCGACCGCAACGCTCGTTGCGTTGAACTTCTGCGTCGGGATCCAGGACTTCCGCACATCGCTGCCGTCGATTCCGGCGCGGCCGATCGTCCCGTAGTTCATCCCGTCGGGCACGTTCATCCAGTAGACGTGACCGGAGTCGACGGCGAGCCCACCGACGTGGTCGATTCCGGTGATGAATTCGGAGTCGACTCCGGTCCCGTCGCTGATCCGCGCGCGGCCGATCGCGCGGTCGTCGCTCCAGTAGACATAGCCTCGATCCACAGCCAGGCCGGAACCGGCGGGGATCGTTTCGACGAATACCTTTTCGATTCCGGTGCCGTCGAGACGGGCGCGGCCGATTTCGTTGAAGTTGGCCCAGTACAGGTAGCGGTCGTCGACCGCCACCTCGGAGGGTTCGTTCAGGCCGGAGATGAAGCTGTCTTCGCGTGCCGATCCGTCAAGCGCGGCCCGGCCGATCGAGCCGCTTCCGCGGTTCGCCCAGTAGAGATGGCTGCCGTCGACCGCGATCCCGCCTGGACTGCTGAGACCGGAGACGACCTGGGTGGGAACAGCCGGTCCTTCCAGGTTGACCCTCCAGATCCCGAACCATTCGCACCAGTAGAGGTGGGTGGCGGTCACCGCGACGTCGCAAGTCGGCCCGGCCATATTCCGGAACAGCAGGTACTTCGGGTTCGGGCTGCTGCCGTCCAGGTTGGCGGCGCCGAGGGTTCCGGGTTCGTCCCAATAGACGGCGGCCGGAGCAGCTGGAACGACCAGCAGAGCAGTCGCCGCCAGCAGCCCGATCACATACCGGACGTTTCTTCCCATGGCACGACTATGAGGTTCCTGCCGCTTCGTCACATGCAGAGAATCGCAGAACTCAGGAGCGCGACGAGACACGCATCCGCAGGCCGTCCTTTGGTGAGAGGGTTGGCATTTGGCGGATCGTGATCGTTCGGCCGGGGAGCGAATCGACTCTTAGGCGCTGCAGGATCTTGGTCGCCACCAGCTTCACCTCGGTCTGGCCGAAGCGCTTGCCGATGCAGATGCGGGAGCCGCCGCCGAAGGGGACGTAGGCGCCGCGCGGGAGCGCCGCCTTGCGCTCGCGCGTGAAGCGCTCGGGGATGAAGGCGTCCGGCTGGGGAAAGACCTCGGGCAGGCGGTGGCTGGCCCAGGAGCAGTAGTTGACGTAGGCGCCCTTGGGCACCGTGCGGCCGCCGAACTCGTACTCGCGGATCGCCCGCCGCGGGCCGACCCAGGCCGGCGGGTAGAGGCGCAGGACCTCGTCGAGGACCATGTCGAGGTAGGGCATCTCCTTTTCCAGCTGCTGCGCGGTCGGGCCGGCGCCGCCGAGGACGTCGTCCTGCTCCTCGAGCAGGCGACGGGTGACATCGGGGTGCCGCGCCAGCTCGTGCAGCATGAAGGTGAGGGTCGAGGTCGAGGTGTCGTGGCCGGCGAACATCAGGGTCATCACCTGGTCGCGGATCTCGGTGTCGGTGAACTCCTCGCCGCCGGAGCCGCGGGCACCGACCAGGAGGCTGAGGATGTCACGACGGCCGGGGTCGGGATGGGCGCGGCGGCGGGCAATCTCGCCGAAGACGATTTCGTCCAGCACCTTGCGCGAGCTGACGAGCTTGCGCCAGGGCGAGCCCGGCCCGCGGACCAGGCGCAGGTGGAAATCGATCCCGTAGTAGCCGAGCGCGCGCTCGAAGTGTCCGGCCGCGGCGGCGCCCTTGCCGGCCTCGTCGGGGTCGAGCCCGAGCAGCGCCCGCATCGCGATCCGCATCGCCAGGTTGCGCATCCACTCGTAGACGTCGACCACCTCGCCCACCGGGAGCGTTTCGATCGCCTGGTCGGCCTCGATCGTCATCGCCTCGGTCGCGGCGACGATCTGCTCGCGGTGGAAGGCCGGCATCATGATCGCCCGCGCCCGGTCGTGGTAGTCCTCGTCGATGGTCAGCAGGCCGTCGCCGAGCAGGGGGATCAGGTCGCCGAAGCTCGACTCGCGCCAGTGGAAGTTCTCCGGGTGGCCGACGGTGACGAAGTGGTTCGCCTCCGGGCCGAGCATGAAGACGACCCGCGAGTGCAGCAGCCGCAGGCTGAAGATCGGGCCGAACTCTTCGTAGGCGCCAAGCAGCAGCGGCAGCGGGTCATGGGCGATCTGGTGGGTCCGAGCCCAGCTGAAGCCGGTCCAGCCGGGCGGGAACTTGCCCCTCCCTCGCCACTCGTCGACGAAGTCGCCGACCACCCGGCGCACCGGGTTGCCGGACATCTCCGGCGGGCGCGCTACGGGCGTCGTCGTATCGGCCGTTGCCATGCTGCGCATCGTAACTGGCTGATCAGCCAGTTCCTGTCAGGCCTGTGTCAGAGGCCCTGTAGTCCGGCCAGCGCAAGGAAGAGAGTCACGGTGATGCCGCCGATGGCGAAGAAGCCGCGCATCATCGTCCGGTGCATCGCATCGAACCGTGAGTCGATCGACTTGATATCGCCGCGAAGTTCACGGATGTCTCCGTCGACCCGCTGGAAGCCTTCAGTCATCCGCTTATCGAGACTGTCGATCTCCCGGTGGACCCGCTTGAAGCCTTCGGCCATCCGCTTATCGAGACTGTCGATCTCCCGGTGGCCGCGCTGGAAGCCTTCCGACATGCGAGCATTGAGGTCGTCGATCCGCTTGTCGGTCGATCTGCTCTCCATCTCAATCGTCGTCATGATCCTAGCGTAACTTTTCGTCTGTAACGGAACAAGACGCTGTTGGAGAAATTGCGGATCGATTCTGTGACGGAATAAGGACTTCCGTGAGGTTTAGCTGGCCACGGCGGCGAGCTGGCCACAGGCAGCCTCGATGTCGCGGCCGCGGGTGAGGCGGACGGTGGCGGTGACACGGTGCTCGGCGAGGATCGCGCGGAAGCGCTCGATCCGCTCCGGGGAGGAGCCGTCGTAGGCGCCGGTCGGGTTATAGGGGATGAGGTTGACCTTGTAGCCGCGAGGGTCGAGCAGCGCGGCGAGTTCGCGGGCGTGCTCGGGGTGGTCGTTGACGCCGTCGAGCATCACGTACTCGACGAAGACCTTGCGGCGGCGGGCGGCGCGGTAGCGCTCGCAGGCGGCCAACACCTCGGCGATCGGGTAGCGCTCGTTGACCGGCATGATCCGCGAGCGCAGGCCGTCGTTCGGCGCGTGCAGGGAGAGGGCGAGGCTGACCGGCATCGCGCACTCGGCGAGGCGGTCGATGCCGGGCACCCAGCCGACGGTGGAGATCGCGGTGCGGCGGGGAGTGACACCGAGGGCGGGCAGCAGCTCGCAGGCGACGAGGACGTTGTCGATGTTCATCGTCGGCTCCCCCATCCCCATGAAGACGACGTGGTCGATCGCTTCGGTGCGGCGGAAGTGCAGCGCTTGGTCGAGGATCTCGTCGACGGTGAGGTTGCGGCCGAACTTCATCTGCCCAGTGGCGCAGAAGCTGCAGGTCAGCGGGCAGCCCGACTGCGAGGAGAGGCAGACCGAGCGCCGGCCGTCGCGGTAGCGCATCAGCACCGCCTCGATCGGCCGGCCGTCGGCGGTGTGGAAGAGCGTCTTCACGGTGCCGTCGTCGGACTTCGCCTCGGCGGCGACGGTCAGGGTCGAGAACGGCACCGCCGCCTCGAGCCGCTCGCGCAGCGCCGCCGGCAGGTTGGTCATCTCCTCGTAGGAGCCTGCGCCGCGCGCGACCCACTCCCACACCTGTCCGGCGCGGTAGGAGGGCTCGCCCGTCTCGGCCAGGGTCGTGCTCAGCAGCTCGCGGTCCATGCGTCGAGTCTAGGGAGCTACCGCGGGCGCCTTTGTCAACCCCTGGTTTGCAAAGTCGCCCCGTAGGGCGCTGTCTTACGGCGCTATAAGCCCGCCGCGTCGGCGAGGAAGTCGACCTGCGCGGGGTCGCTCGAGCTCGGGAAGAGGAATAGCTTCTGGCAGCCCGCCTCGTCGAACGCCGCGAGGTACTGCTTGACCGTGTCGGCGTCCTTGGCGGCCGAGCCGGCGATGAAGTTGGCGGTGTCCTCGCCGAGCCAGGCGTAGTAGTCGGTTAGGTAGGCCCGCGCGTCCTCCTCGGCCCGCTCGCCGAGCGAGAAGTAGGCGAGGGCGGCGTTCCGGGGCGCCTCGGAGCGGCCCGACTCCGACCAAACGCGCTCGAACGCCTCTCGCCACTCGGCGAACTGGTCCGGCGGGGCCCCGGCCGCAATCCAGCCGTCGCCGAAGCGGGCGGCGCGCTTGAACGAGGCTTCGACCGAACCGCCGACGAGGACCCGCGGGTGCGAAGCGGTGCCGGGGCCCATCTCATCCCCTTTCCAGACCTCCCAGACCCGCTCGAGCATCGCGTCGAGGTCCTTGCCGCGGGTCTCCGTCCCGATGCCGGCGAGCTCGTAGTCGTCGTCGCGGCCACCGAGCCCGATCCCCAGCGTCATCCGCTGGCCGGAGATCGAGTGCAGGCTGGCGACCTGCTTCGCCAGCGCCACCGGGTTCTCGCGCAGCGGCCCGAGCAGCACCGTCGTCGCCAGTCCGATCCGCTCGGTCACCGCGGCTGCCGCGGTCAGCGCCGTCAGCGGCTCGATGTTCGGATAGGCGATCCGGTCGATCGTCCCGAGGCTGGAGAAGCCGCGCGCCTCGGAGCGCCGCGCCCACTCGGTCAGCTGCTCTCCGCTGGTGCCGGGTACGGCGTTGGGAAGACCGATCGCTACGTCCATCTGCTGCTCCTTCCGGAAGGCTGGGTTACGGCAACCGTAGCTACCCGTTTTCGCCGGGCAGCTCCATCAGCAGGCGGTCGATCGCCTCGCGGGCGTAGCCGAAGACCTCGTCGTTGCCGCTGAGGCGGTAGCGCGAGTTGGCCCCCATCGCCAGCGCAAAGAGCTCGAAGGCGAAGCGCCGCGGGTCGTCGACCGCGGCGATCCCGGCCTGGCGCTCCAGCTCCCCCGTCCAGGCATCGAGCGAGGCGGCGATCGCGTCGCGGACGGGGCCGGGACGGTCGTCGTACTCGGCCGCGGTGGCGGCGAAGAAGCAGCCGCCTGAGTAGTCGCGCAGCTGGTCGAGGTAGAGCTCGGCCATAGCCCGCAGGCGTGGGGCCCCATCGGGAAGCTCCAGCGCGGGGTCGATGACCCGGGCGCGGAAGCGTTCGGCGGCGGCGGCGACCGTCGCCAGCTGCAGCTCCTGCTTGGAGCCGAAATGGGCGAAGAGGCCGCTCTTGCTCATCCGCAGCTCGCCAGCGAGGCGGCCGATCGTCAGTCCCTCCAGGCCCTCCGCCGAGGCGACGTCGACAGCGCGGTCGAGAATCGAGGCCCGGGTACGGGCCCCCTTGGGCAGGCGCGATTTCGGCTGGGTGACGGCCATTACAGACATAGGGTATAAAAAAGCACGAACGTTCGTTAGATCCGCCGGGCGGCCGGCGGCAGAAAGGGAGGCGACGATGGGCAAGTACGCGGTGAAGCGAATCGACGAGATGGAGGCGGTCTATCGCGGAGCTTTCAAACGGGCGCGAGCCGAACTCGGGGTCGAGTCGTTCGGGCTGCAGGTGATCGACCTGCCCCCGGATTTCGAGAACTACCCCGAGCACGACCACGCCGAAGACGGCCAGGAGGAGGTCTTCCTGGCGATCAAGGGGGGCGGCGAGATCGAGATCGACGGCGAGCGCTTCCCGCTCGACCCCGACCACATGGCCCGCGTCGCTTCCGGCACCAAGCGCAAGGTCTGGCCGGGCGGGGAAGGAATGCGGATGGTGATCGTCGGCGGCGTGCCGGGCGGGGTCTACGAGGCGCCCGAGATCAGCAAGCTGGGCCAGCCGGATCCGATGAAGAGCTGAACGATCGGGATAGGCTGGGGACTTGATGCGTCGCGTCCCGTCCCTGGTCTTCCTCGTCCTGCTGGCCGCTCTGGCGCTGCCGGCGCTCGCCCCGGCGCAGACCTCCGACCACGAGGAGGACGCGATCGTCGTCATCTCCGGCGACGTCACCGTCCCCCGCGGCGAAACCGTCGACGGCGTCGTCATCGTCAGCGGCGACCTGCGACTGGCGGGGCACGTGACCGGCGACGTCGTCCTCGTCTCCGGCGACGCGACGGTCAGCGGCAGGATCGACGGCAGCCTCGTCACCATCGGCGGTCAGGCCCGCCTGCTGCCGCGGGCCCACATCGACGGCAACGTCCACTACGGCGACGAGCGGCCGATCGTCGCCGGCAGCGCGATCGTCCGCGGCGACGTTTCCAAGGAGGACGGGTTCGACTCGCTCGACCTCTTCCCCTTCATCAGCGTCTTCTTCCTCTGGCTTACGGTCGGCATCTCGATGGCGATCCTCGGTGCCCTGCTGCTGCTGGTCGCACCTCGGGCCGCGGACGCGATCGAGGCGCGCTCGCGCGAACGGGTCGGGCCGCTGATCGCGATCGGCATCGCGGCGGCGATCGCGCTCCCCATCGCGGCGGCCATCGCCGCGGTCAGCGTCGTCGGCCTGCCGCTCGCCTTCGTGATCGCGCTGGCGCTGCTGCCCCTGTGGGCGGTCGCTTACTGCGCCTCGGCCTGGGTGCTGGGGCGCCGGATCGTGAAGCCGCCGCGCCACCGGATTCTCGCCTTCCTCGCCGGCCTGGGGATCCTGCGGGCGCTGGCACTGGTGCCGATCCTCGGCTTCCTCGTCGGGATCGCCGCCGCGATCTTCGGGCTCGGGCTGCTCGCCGCCGCTATCGGGGCGGCGCGTGAGGGGTCTCCGACCTGGCGTCAAACCCCGGACAGCTGAGCACCGGCAGCCGCGGGTAGCGCGGGTAGGCCGGCTCGGTCCGGGAGCGCTCGCAGAGCGAGAAGACCGAGCCGCGCGTGTTCGGCACCAGCCGCTGGTGGCGGCAGTGGTCGCAGAGGCCGGCGGCGGGTCGGGGCGGGGCCATCGATCCGAACCTAGCCCATCGCCGCGACCGGAAACTGCGGGCTCGGGGAGGGTGAGTCCCGCCTTGCCACGGCCTAGCCTTGAAGGGTGACCCGAGCAGCGACTCTTTTCGACGCCGACGCCGCTTCCTACAGCGGCACCGTCGAGGTGCTCGGCGTCATCTACAAGGCCGACGACGACGGCTACGCGGTGCTCGAGGTGCAGGAGGCGGAGACCGGCGAAGGGTTCGCGCTGGTCGGGCCGGTGGCCCACCTCGAGGCTGGCGATCGGGCTGAAGTCAGCGGCGAGTGGCAGACCCACAACCGCTACGGCCGCCAGCTGCGGGCGCAGGGCGCGCTGCCGCTCGACCCGGCCGACCGCGAGGGCCAGGTCGCCTACCTGACCTCGCTGCGCCACATCGGCCCCGCCCGGGCCGAGCGCCTGGTCGACGAGCACGGCGAGGGGGTGCTGGCGAAGATCGCCGCCGACCCCCACCGGGTCTTCCGCGCCCTACGCGGGGTCAGCGAAGACCAGGCCGCGGCGGCCGCCGACTCCTGGCACGCCAGCCGCGCCGTCCGCGACCTCCACGTCCAGCTCGCCCCGCACGGGCTGGCCCACCTGGCGACTCCGATCCACGCCCGCTACGGCGAGCGCTCGATGACGGTCCTGCACGAGGACCCCTACCGGCTGACCGAGGTCGATGGCGTCGGCTTCGCCCGCGCCGACAAGATCGCTCTGGCCGCGGACGTGCCGCCGGAGTCCAGCCGCCGTGCCCAGGCCGCCGCCGTCTTCGCCCTCGCGGAGGCCGAGCAGCAGGGCAACAGCTACCTGCCGCTGGACGAGCTGACCCGGCGGACGGCGCGCCTGATCGGGCTGGCGGCGGACCCCGACGTGCTGGTCGAGGCGCGCGGCCTGGCGGTCGACGAAGGGCGTGTCTACCGGGAGCTCACCCACGTCAGTGAGCTGGCGGTGGCGGCGACGCTGCGGGCGCGCACCGCCGCCCCTCCCCACCTCGACCACGACCCCGGTGAGACTCCGCGCGAGCAGCTGACCGACGAGCAGTGGGCGGCGGTGCGCGGCGCGTTCGCCGCACGGGTCTCGGTCCTCACCGGCGGGCCCGGCGTCGGTAAGACCGTCTGCACCAGGGAGATCGTCGCCGAGGCGAAGGCGGCGAACGCGACGATCGGCCTCTGCGCCCCGACCGGGCGCGCCGCCCGCCGGCTCGAGGAAGCGACCGGGCACGAGGCGCAGACGATTCACCGCATGCTCGAGTGGATGCCCGGCCGCGAGCCCGCCTTCAAGCCCGGGCACCCGCTGCCGGTCGACCTGCTGATCGTCGACGAGTCCTCGATGCTGAACCTGCGCCTGGCCGAGGTGCTGCTGGGCGGGCTGGCCGAGACGACCCACATCGTGCTGGTCGGGGACGCCGACCAGCTGCCGCCGATCGGCGCCGGCAAGCCGTTCGAGGACCTGATCGCTTCCGGCGCGGCGCCGGTCGTCCGGCTCAGCCAGATCTTCCGCCAGGCGGCGCGCTCGATGATCACCACCGCCGCCCACGAGATCAACCAAGGACGGCCGCCGCACCTGGAGCCGACCGCCGAGCAGGACCACGACTTCTTCTTCATCGACCGGCCCAGCCCCGAGCGGGCGCTGGAGACGGTGGTCGAGGTCGTCGCCGACCGCGCCCCGGCGCGCTTCGAGGTCGACCCGATCCGCGACGTCCAGGTGCTGGCGCCGATGTACAAGGGGGCGGTCGGGATC
>Ga0126313_10002595_pt1 | contig 10192 bp, 14 predicted proteins | sample Plot105A_FD_89954 | JGI IMG/M metagenome (GOLD analysis project Ga0126313, IMG submission 89954) | Serpentine soil microbial communities from UC McLaughlin Reserve, CA, USA - Plot105A | ecosystem: Environmental > Terrestrial > Soil > Grasslands | place: USA: UC McLaughlin Reserve, Lake County... | reverse complement strand
TCGGTGGCCGAAGGAGTCGCGTCGCTGGAAGAGTGGCCGCCGTCATCGCTCCCCGTTCGAAGCTATGGCCAGCCGCGTCGACGCTCGGTTATCGCTAGGCGCGGGAAGCAATCACTGGAGGTGTCAAGAGCGGTAACGGGCGGGCGCGGCATGGAGTGCGACACCATCTGGCTCGCGAAATACTTGGAAGGGCTTGCTCGATCGAGACCAGGCCCTCGACGGGGCCGGGCTCGCCGGAGCCCCCGAGTTAAGGTTCCGCCGTGGCCGCGAGACCGGAGCCGATGCTGCTGGAGAACGGGGACATCCTGGTCCCCGCGGAGAGCGGGCCCGAGATGGTCAGGCTCTCGCCCGGCGATGACGGGCACGCCGAGTGGCTGGCGCACTTTCAGCGCGAGCAGCAACAGCAACGGGAACGGCGACGGCAACAGCAGCGCCGTCCGGCGCCCGCGACACGCGAACCGCGCAGGCGCTCCGGCGGCCGAACGGCCGCAGGTATCGGCATCGGCGTCATCCTCGGCGTCATCCTCGTCGTCGTCCTGCTGGCGATCGCGGCCCTGATCGTCGTCAACCAGGTCAGCGACCTGAACATCCCCGAGGTCCCCGAGATCCCCGGCCTGAACGGAGACGACTCCGGCGGGGGCGGGAATGGCGGCGGTGGTCAGAACATCCCCGCCCAGGTCATCCGCCTGCGTTAGTAAGGCGCGTCCCTACAAACCGCGCTCTGGGCTGCGCAAGAGGACCATGAGCGTGCTCCCGGAGGAGCGGCGGAAGGCGAGGCGCGCTCGCCATGGCGCCGCCGCGGACGAGCGCAGGGCGAGCGACTAGCGCGACACCGCGACCGCGGCTTGATGCCTTGGCGCTGACAGCGCTCACGCGCAGGCAGACCCGCTCGGTTTCAGGTGCGTCTGCGGTGAACCGGGGCGGCGGCCGAGGTGGCATTGGAAGCAATGAGACGGCTGCCCGAGGAAGACGCGGTCGCGAGGTTGCGAGATCTGGCCGGGTCGTAATCGCCTCGGGATATCCGAACGAACGACGAGGCTAGCGCTGAGAAGAGCCGGCGGACCACTGCCCTCTCACGACGGCAACGGATTAATACATACGCCGCCAAGGCGTAATGCCCATCCCGTAGGTCTCGGTCGCGCACCCGCAGACCACCCCGGTAGCACTTGCCACTTCCGCCGCCGCGTGAAAGAGGAAGCTCGCGACCCACACCCCGCTCTCGCTTCCGGCGAAGCGATCACACTAGGCGAGACGTACGAGGCGACTGCTTTGGCCACAGACCGGTGGCACTCCGGCGATCGGATCGCGGCGAACTGAGTCGCGCCCGCGGCATGTCGCCCGCGCGATCGCTTCCTGCTGAAACCAGGTGTGTATGGTGCTGGCGACCGCGCTGCTGCTGGTCGTCCCTTTCGAGCGTGTGCGGCTGCGCTCTGTACACGCTGGCATCCACGCGTGAGCGGGCGCGGCGCCGAGCCGAGCCCTGCTGGCTGGCGCCGTTCAGGCCCGCGCCGGTTCCGAGGCCAGCTCGCCTTCCAGCGGCTGGCGTGCGATCTCGTGCTCGCGGACCAGGGCGAGTGTGAGCGGGGAACCCGCCAGCGCCAGCAGCCCGGCTAGTACGAGCACCTCGTCTATGAACGTGCCGCCGCGACACCTCATGACGTGGACTCGAGTCACTCCTCGAACGTCGGGCCGGCGAGGGTGGCGTCCGGGCCGGGCAGCAGGGTACCGTTCAGATGGAGTTCGCGGTCCGGGTCGTCCGGATCGCTCATGCCCTCGATCCGCGCCGGTCAGCGCGACGGGCCGCGAGCAGCTTCGCCAACTCGACGAGGCTCTCCTCTCGCGGACCGGCGATCTCCGAGATCGGCGCTTCGGAGGACCCGAGGCTGGCCCCGATTCTCCATCCGTGGCCAGGTCGGCAAGCGCCTCGGCGACGGTCCTGGCGGCGACCGGCTGCGTGCGCATCTTCGGCACGTAGCTCACGTTGCCCTGCCTGCCCCACTCCACGAGCTGCGCCACGAACTCGTGAAACTACGCCGCGCGCAAAATGCTCACGGGGATCGGGCCCGACATCAGGGCCTGCTCGTGGGCGAGCTTCGCCGCGCCGTAGCCTGCCGTGAACCGGTCGGTCCCGATGATCGACACCACGACGATCCGCTGCACGCCGGACCGCTCACCGACCTCCTGAAGGTTCCGGGCCGAGGTCGTGAAGAACTCCGTCGCTGCCGCCTGGTCGGGCGAGGGCCCGGTTGCGGCGTCGATCACACACTCTGCGCCCGTGAGGGCCGCTGCCAGACTGACCCCGCTGATCACGTCCACGCCGCTCGAACGCGATGCCGCGACGACGTCGTGTCCCCCCGCGTTGAGCATGTCGACGACATGGCTGCCGGCTCTCCCCGTCGCCCCCGCCACTGCGATCTTCTTTCGTGCCTGCATGACTTCGCCTCCTAGTTGGCCTTGTTCGCCCTTGAGACGAACGGCCGACAAGGAAAGGGACAGATCGGGGCCTCTTTCGCACGATAAGGAGGCGCGGGCTCGGACGTTGGACTCGGCGGCCCCTGCTGAGCAGGAGCGCGCCTTCATCAGTGCCCCCAGGCGCTGATCAGGTGCGGATCGGCCTAGGTCACGCCCGTACTGGCTCGGAGGCCAGGTCTGCTTCGAGCGGCTCGCGCTCGATCTCGTGCTCGCGAACCAGGACCAGCGTGAGCACGGAGCCGGCCAGTGCCGCCAGCCCGGCCAGGACGAGTACCTTGTTGATACCGGCGCGGAAGCCCTCGCGGGCCGCGTGGAACACGGTGTCGCGGGCCCCGGCCGGAACGGACCCGAGCAGCTGGTCGAGGTTGCCGGAGGAGACCGCCTCGACGAGCTGTCGCGGCCGCTCGCCGCTCCCGGCGGGCGTGGCGGCGGCGAGCTCGTGGGCCTCGCCAGCGCCGCGACCCAGGAAGATCGCACCCCAGGCGGCGATTCCCACGGCGATGCCCACCTGGCGGAAGGTGTCATTGATCCCCGAGGCCATGCCGCTCTGCTCCTTGGGCACCACCGACACCGCCACATTGGCGATCACCGGGTTGAGCAGGCCGATCCCAGCGCCCGCGACGAGGAAGCCGCCCAGCAGGGTCGTCCACTCGTCGCCGGCGTCGAGTCCCGACATCAAGAGCAGGCCTGCGCCGACCGCCGCCAGGCCGACGCCGAGCATCGCCCGCGCCGACACCCGGGCCAGCAACGCGCCCGCGATCGGGGCGACGAGGAAGGCCGCCAGCGTGAGCGGTAGGTAGCGCAGCCCCGCCTCGAGCGGCGAGTGGCCAAGGTAGTTCTGCAGGTAGAGCGTCAGGTAGAGAAAGAGCGCGAACATCGAGCTCGAGATCACGAACGCCGCCAGCTGCACGCCGGTGAACGAGCGCCGCCTGAAGAGGCCCAGCGGCAGCATCGGCTCCTTGACCCTCGCCTCGACGGCGACGAACGCCGCCAGCAGCGCCGCGGCGCCGGCCAGCAGGGCGACGATCAGCGTGCTGCCCCAGCCCTCGGCGTTCCCGCGCAGAAGCGCGAGCACGAGCACGAAGAGCGCGCCACTGAAGGACGCGACGCCAGCCCAATCGACGCGGGTCGCGTTCGGGTCGCGGCTCTCGCGCAGCTTCAGGTGGGTGACCGCGATCGCCGCTACGCCGATCGGGACGTTGAGGTAGAAGATCGACTCCCAGCCGAGCGAGTCTGTCAGAGCACCGCCGACGAGCGGCCCGATCGCGACCGCGATGCCGATCGTGGCTCCGTAGGCGCCCATCGCCAGGCCGCGCTCACGTCCGGCCTCGAACTCCTGCGCGATCAGGGCCAGGGAGACCGCGAACATCGCCGCCCCGCCGACGCCCTGGAGCGCGCGCGCCAGATCGAGCGAGGCCGGATCCGGCGCCAGCGCGCAGAGCAGCGAGGCGGCGGAGAAGATAGTCAGTCCGGCGGCGAACAGCCTGCGGCGTCCAAGCCGGTCGGCAAGCGAGCCGGCCGTCAGCACGAGGGCGGCGAGCGTCAGCGCGTAGGCGTCGACAACCCACTGCAGCTCGGTGAAGCTGGCACCGTGGTCCTCGCGAATCGACGGCAGCGCCACGTTGACGACCGTGATGTCGAGCAGCAACATGAACGTCGCCACCGAGACGGCGATCAGGGTCCACCACTTGCGTGCCATGGGAAGTGCTTCGCTTTCGCCTGAGTACCGCGCTCAGCGCTCGAGTAGCTCGGCAAACCTCTGCAGGTAGAGCGGCCAGCCGCCCTCCGAGGCGACCGCGTCACGCTCGCCCCCCCAGCCCTCCCCGTGGCGGTCGAGGTTACGGTGCTCGAGCTCGACGCGTGTGCGCTCCGGCGCCTCGGAGATGAACCGCACCTCGACCTCGCTGGTCTTGTCGACGTCGGTCTCGATCTGCCACATGGGGCTGATGTCCCAGCTGAACACGACCCGGTCCGGCGGCTCGTAGGCGAGAACGCGCGCCCAGCGGCACTCGCTGCCGTCCACGCCGCGGTCGTAGACGCGCCCACCCTCGCGCGGCTCGAACACCGTCTCCGCTATCTCGACACCGAGCAGGTTGTGCTCGCGTGGCTTGATGCGGTCGAAGTCCTCGGTGAAGACCGAGAACGCGCGCTCGATCGGCGCCTCGACGACTATCGACGTCCGCACGGACGCCTCTGCTGCCTGGGTGCTCATGAGACCTCCTCTGTTCGTTGCTCGACGGCCTGCTTGTAGGCCGCGAGCGCTTGGCTCCAGAACCGGTCAAGCTGGGCGCGCAGGGCGCCGAGCCCATCCGGGTTGAGCTGGTAGATGCGACGGGTACCCGCGGGCCGGTCGATGACGAGCCCCGCATCCTTCAGCACCTTGAGGTGCTGCGAGACCGCGGGGCGGCTGACGGGCAGCTCGCGGGCGAGCTCGCCCACCGCCCGCGGACGCTCGGCGAGGCGCTCGAAGATCGCGCGCCTCGTTGGGTCGCCGAGAGCGGTCCATCCATCCGTAGCCTGGTAAGCCATCACTAACGGTAAGGCTACACTTACTGGCCCACCGTGTCAACTTGACCGGATCCCGAAGGGCTCGCCCACGTAATGCTCGCGCCTGGAGTCCGGGAAGACCTCGAGCGAGACGCGGCTCAGGTCGGCGTGCCGTCCGCGTAATTAGCCCGCCCCTCCCCGTCGAGGACGACGACGTCCATCAGGAGGCCGTCCTTCCAGCCGCCCTTCCGCAGAAGCGATCGCGCGTGCGACATCCCGCGCGCGTGACTCAGATGGCCACAAAGCGATCACGCAGCACCGCCCCCCTCGCGGGACTCAATTTGGCCACGGTAACTCGGACGCGTCCCCACCCGAGGTGGTCCAAGGCGAGCCACGGGCAGACCTGCCCCTCGGCGCAGCCGCGAGCGGAAACGTCCTGGGGAGTTCGAGGCATTCCAACGTTCATCGCGGGGCGGCGAGCATCTTCAGCGGATCGAGCTCCCAGGAGCACTTGGGATTTATCCTGCACAGGCGGCCGTTCACGACGAAGGGCGCCTGTGGCAGGTTTCAGCGTGATCCGATTTACGGCCGATGGCAGCGCTGACAGCATCCAAGCTGCACAGATCTCGCGCGCTGACGCCCTGACTAGCCTCCGGGTCCATGGCCGAGCAGGACTTCGCGGGCCGGGTCGCGCTCGTGACCGGCGGCAGCGGCGGGATCGGGGCCGAGCTGTGCGCTCGGCTGGCGGCGGCTGGAGCCGCGATAGCGGTTCACTACGTCGGCAACAGGGACGTGGCCGAACGGGTGGCTGCCGGAATCGGCACGAACTACGGGCGGGCCGCGGTGCTAGCGGCCGACCTGCGCGATCCCGAGGCGCCCGGGCGGCTCGGGGACGAGGCCGAGCGGGCGCTCGGGCCGGTCGACGTGCTCGCGGCCAACGCCGGCCTGAGCCGGCCCGCGTCCTACGACGAGGTCGACGCCACCGCCTTCGACGAGACGCTGGCGATCAACCTGCGCGCGCCCTACCTGCTGGCGCGCCGCGTGCTGCCGGGGCATGCGCGAGCGCGGGTTCGGGCGGATCCTGTTCACGTCGTCGGTCGCCGCGCTGACCGGCGGCATCGTCGGTCCGCACTACGCCTCGTCGAAGGCGGGGCTGCACGGGCTCACGCACTTCCTGGCGTCCCGGGTCGCGCGCGACGGGGTGACGGTCAACGCGATCGCCCCGGCGCTGATCGAGGAGACCGGGATGCTGCCCGGTGATCCGGGCGATCTGGCGGGGCGCGTGCCGGTCGGGCGGCTCGGCAAGCCCCCCGAGGTGGCCGACATCGCGCTCGCGGTGCTGCGCAACGGCTACGTGACCAACCAGGTCATCAGCGTCGACGGCGGGATGCACCCGCGCTGACGTCGGCGGGCAGAGCGGTCAGGACGCTCCGCCCCGGGTACGGTGGAGGCGATGGCACGACTGGAGGGCTACAACTTCGGGCGGATCCTCGTCGATGGCGAGGAGTACACCCGCGACCTGATCGTGCTACCCGACCGGGTGGTGGCGAACTGGTGGCGCCGGGAGGGCCACTCGCTCGTGATGGAGGACCTCGAGGAGGTGGAGGACGACCTCCCCGAGCGGCTGATCGTGGGCTGCGGGGCGCATGGGCAGCTGCGTCCCCATCCGGCCGTGATCGAGGCGCTGCGCGAGCGCGGCGTCGAGGTCGAGACGCTCCACACCGGCGAGGCGGTCCGCCGCTACGCGGAATCGGACGAGCGGCGCACGGCGGCCGCGCTCCACCTGACCTGCTGAGCGGGGTGCCGCCCCGGCTGCTCGTCGAGGCCCGCCCCGGGGCCGGGAAGACCACGACCTTCCTGCGCCACGCCGAGCCGCTCGGCGCGCAAGGCGTTCCGGCGAGCGGCTTCACGACCGAGGAGCTGTGCGACCTCCACGCCGTCGCGGGCAAGTGCCGCACGCTGCCTGCTAGCCGCCGAGCGAGCCCGAGGGGGCCACATCGACGGCGAGAATGTTCGAGCGGTGAACCCGGTGAGGATTAGCTGCGCTCGTCCACCTCGTAGATCTCGTCCGGCATTAAACCGGTCGCCTCGGCATGAACGCGCTTGGCGGTCTCAGCATCGGGAGCTTCGACGAGGCAGTGAACGACCTTGGCATCGTTGCTGACCCAATACTTCATGTAGTTGACGCCATGGCGCTCCTGAACGGACAGGTCCGCCGCGTGAGCTTTCCTGATTTCCTCATCGGAGGGCATCTTGTCCTTGAACCGATGGGTGTCCATAAAAACCGGCACTACTCTCCCTCCCTTCGCGGCGTGGGAATACGCTGAGCACGCAGCGTACCGCGGTGGCGTCGCGGCGGCACCTCGACACGGGCGCGCGCCCGGTGGGGCTCGAACGGCTGGCAGCAGCGGCGTCTGAGGACCGAGCACGTCGCAAACGTCAATGACCTTTAGGCCAGGTTCGGCCCCAGCCGATCACATTGGAGGTGGATGTCAGCGCCACCGGCCTGGCCTTCAGGTTCCGGCGAGGAAAGAGCCGGCGGCTGGTGGCGACCGACTCTCGGCAGAAGGCCGTCGAACCGTGGGGCTTCAGCGATCGCCGGCCGACGACGAGTCGCGCCGGATCCGCGCGTGCGCGTCGACCTCAACGAATACTCGCCGACCCGCGGCTCGTCGGGGAGCGCGTCGAGGTCGAGATCAGCCAGCGCGAGCTGGTCGCCGTGGCGCTCCGCACGGGCGGGCTCACCTGCCGCCACCGCCGAAGCTTCGCCAAGCACCTGACGTTCACCGACCACACCCACCAGCGAAAACTCGATCGCCTGCGCGGCGAGCGCAAGCGACGTCGCCGCGAGCCCGAGCTGAAAATCCGTCCGCTCTCACGCTACGACCAGCTGATCCCGGCATGACCAGGCCTCAGAGCTCGCCCACCTGTTCCGGGCGCTGAAGGCACCGGCGGCCGCCAGGGCGCTACCCAAGCTCCCGGAGCGGGCCTGCGAGGAGCGGTGGGACCTACGAGCGCTTCCTCGAGGCGCTGCTCTCCTCGGAGGTCGCAAGTCCCACGGCGGCGAGAGCAGATCAAGGCCGCCCGCTTCGCTGCCGCAAGACGCTCGACCAGTTCGACTTCAGCTTCCAACGCTCGGACATAGGACCTCCTGGACCACCGCCACCAGCGCCTGCTCGGAGCGCTTCCCGGGCTCGAGGAAGGTCGGGAAGTAGCTGCCGCGGCGCAGCTTCGGGATCGCCAGCTCGATCTCGCCGGCGCACGTGTCCCAGCGCCGGGCCGCGATAACCGTTGCGGTGGGTGAGCCGGTCCTCTGAGCGCTCACCGCGCTCGGCGCCGATCAGCTCCGAGACCTCGGCCTCCATCAGCTGCTGCACCACCCACTTCAACGACTCGCGCAGAAAGTCCGCGCCGTCCTCCTCGAGCAGGCAGCTGACGACCTCATCGGCCGTCATCCTCTTCCTCTCGGCCATCGTGGTGCTCCCTTCGTCGATCTCGTGGAACAGACCGACGATCATGGGCGCCGCGGTGGCCGGAACTACGTCAGCGACGTCGTTCCGTCCGGCGCCCTCCTACACCACGCTATGGGACGCGACCTGGCGGGCCAGCCTTGAGATCCTGGCTCCCAAGCTCGCAGCGACCGCAGAGGCTAAGAGACCGTTGCCCGGGGCGGTGGTGGTCGCATCCAGATTGACTCTCACGCCGCCGACTGACGCACCGCTCCACTCACCAGCGCCAGCGCCCGCCTCAGCTGCTCCCCGCTGGCCGCGCTCACGCTGGGAAATCCGACCGCGTGGTGAAGGCGGGAAAAGATCTCCACCTGCGATTCGCCGGTCAGGAAGTGCAGACGGAAGCGGCGGTCTGAGCACGTGACCGCGGCGCGCTCCTCAAGCGCGGGCTGGGCTGCGCTGGGAGTCGAGATGCGGATATCCGCCGTCTCATGGGAGGAGGACCCGTGACCGTGCCCGTAGTCGCGATTCCGCCGCCCAGGCGTCGTTCGCCGGCGACGATGCCCGGCTATCCCGCGGGGCGTGCTCCACGCAACAAGGGCATGCCCTACCTAGCCGACCCAACCGATCGCGGTGGGTGCGGTGGCTGAGCACCGAGATGCGCAGCGCGTAGCGGCCGTCGAGCACGCGCCTTTCCGGCGAAGAGGTCGCTTGCCGACTGGCGCCTCCCGCCTGAGCTGGCGAAAGGCCCCCGGATCGTGCGGGGCCTTCGCGTTCGGGGGTGGATCGGCGGTTGAGACGTCAGCGCTTCTCCTCGAGGACCGAGCGTCGCTCGCGGTACTGCTCGAGACTCAGTTCGCCTTCGGCGAAGCGCCGCTCGAGTACGTCGATCCCGGTTTCCCGACCGCCGCCCGTCCAGGGTGGGCGTCCACTGCGGCCGCGCACCAGGAACAGGATGCCGACGATGAGCAGGAGCCAGAACAGTGGCCCGGACAAGATCCACCACCCGCCCACAAAAGCCATCAGAGATGTCGAAAGTGCCGTCAGAATCATCCGCGCGTCCCTCCTTGTTCAGGCATATGCCTCCACTGGGCCTCTGGCAAGTCCCACCTTGACGCCCGGTCGCCCCGACGTCTATCCGGAATTTCCCTTACGGGCCCCTAGGTGATGTCCTTGGCCACGTTGTTCATCCGGGCCCCTTTGGAGGCTGAGAGGAGGAAACGCTGGTAGGTCTCGGCTTGTCGTTGCTCGCGAGGTACGTGGCAACGTTGCCAGAGCCCTACACCCCGTAATAACCGCCGCCCGGATGACGTCGCTCATGGCTCGGACGATCGCCCACGCGCCGGGTAGAGCGGGTCTCGAGGTAGCCCTCGAACCAGCGCTCCGGCTGGCCGACCAGCATTCCAGACCTCGCAGGGGGCCGCTTGATAGCGACGGTCTCGCTGAACTGGGCCACGCCTCTTCCTTACGGACCGACGTTACTCCTCGAAAACAGCGGCGCCGCCGCCGCCCCTGCCCAGACCGATTCATTGGCCTCGGTCATCCCGAACCCCGGAAAGGCGACGGGGAACGGCGCTCTCGCTTACTCCCCCGCACGGCCAAGGCCTTTCTTCGCCCGTGGTCACGCGGCTGTTCGTGTACTGGGTCGACTATCCGGAGAACGGGCAGCGCGTGCTGCGCCGCCGCATCCCGAGCCGCCGCTGCGTCCAGGGCGGGCCTGTCCAGACGCTGCGCGGTGGAGATCCCCGGGTACCCGCGAACGATGTCGCCGTGACCCGGGGCCG
>Ga0126313_10002594_pt1 | contig 10193 bp, 10 predicted proteins | sample Plot105A_FD_89954 | JGI IMG/M metagenome (GOLD analysis project Ga0126313, IMG submission 89954) | Serpentine soil microbial communities from UC McLaughlin Reserve, CA, USA - Plot105A | ecosystem: Environmental > Terrestrial > Soil > Grasslands | place: USA: UC McLaughlin Reserve, Lake County... | reverse complement strand
TGGGACACACCGGCGTTCCGGCAGTTCTATTCGGCGCCGGGGGTCGCGGGCGGCGAAGGTCGCCGCCGGCGGTCGCGAGATCGCCAACGCCAACGCGTCGCTGGCCTATCTGGAGCGGCTGTACCCGGACAGCATCGGCGAGGCGTGCTTCATCGACCGCTCCGGCGCGGAGAACGCGCGCGCGGTCCGCGGGCGGCTGGCACGGGTCGCCGACCTGTCCCCGGACGAGTCCACGAATTCGTTCTTTGCGCCGGCGTTCGCGCTGCGCGCCGGGCAGGTCTATGAGGCGCGCCCGTACGTCTCGCCCGACACCGGCGAGTGGGTGATCGCCAACGCCACCCCGGTCCCCGGCGGCCGTGGTCGGCCGCGAGCGATCGTGCACTTCGAGGTCACGATCGAGAGCTTCCGCCGCGCGTTCGCGCGCGCGACGACCGGCGCGGCGATCAAGGTCATCGACGCGCGCAGCGGCAAGGTGCTGATCGACAGCGGCACGCCGCAGCGCCGCGACGCGCGCCTCGGCGCGCCCGCCGCTCGGCGCTTCGTTGCGCTGCGCCGGGATACAAGGGCGGCCGGGGTGCTGTCGGTGGCCGGGCGGCGTTTGAGCGCGTGCGCGGCGCGCGCCCGAACGCCAACCACTGGTTCGTGGTCGCCGTCGCGCGCGCGCCGGCGCCGACGCTGCTTGGGTCGTTCGGGGCCGGGCCGGTCGACATCCTCATCGTCGCCGTGGTGCTGCTCGGTTTCGCCTTGGTCAGCGCGCGCGCCGGGCACCTGAGCTCGCAGGCCAACAGCGACGATCTCACCGGGCTGGCCAACCGCCGCGCCTTCCTGCGCCGGCTGGAGCGCGCGATCGCCGACGCCGCTCGCCACGACCGCGCCGCAGCCTTGCTGATGATCGATCTCGATCACTTCAAGGAGCTCAACGACACCCTCGGCCACCCCGCCGGCGACCAGCTGCTGGCCCAGCTGGGCCCGCGCCTGCGTGACGCGATCCGCGAGGCCGACATGCTCGCCCGGTTGGGCGGCGACGAGTTCGCCGTGCTGCTCACCGACGTCGCCGACCGCGACGCCGCCGCCCGCGTCGCCGCGCGTATCCAGACGGCGCTCGAGCGGCCGTTCGCGCTCGACGGGCTCGCCGTGCGCGTCGGCGCCAGCATCGGCATCGCCCGGTACCCCAAGCACGGCGCCGACGGCCCGAGCCTCCGGCGGCGCGCCGACGTGGCGATGTATGAGGCCAAGCGCAAGCGCACCGGCAGCGCTACCTACGACGCCGAGCGCGACGGCCACAGCCGCGACCGCCTGGCGCTGGTCAACGAGCTGTGCGACGCGCTCTGCACCGACCAGCTCGTCCTGCACTACCAGCCCAAGGCGTGCCTCCACACCGGCCGTGCCACGGGGGTCGAGGCCCTGGTGCGCTGGCAGCGCCCCCAACACGGCCTGCTCAGCCCCGACGCCTTCCTGCCCGTGGTCGAGCAGGCCGGCCTCATGCGCCAGCTCACCACGCACGTCCTCGAGGCCACGGTCGCGCAGGTCGCCCGCTGGCACCATGAGGGCCGCGGCCTCACCGTCGCCCTCAACGTGTCGGCCACCGATCTCATGGACGCTGCCTTCCCCGACCACGTCGCAGAGCTCCTGCGACGCCACCGGCTCCCGGCCGAGCTGCTGCAGCTGGAGGTGACCGAGAATACGATCATGACCGACCCCGAGCGCGCGCTCGACGTGCTCGCCCGCCTCAGCGAGACCGGCATCGGCCTGTCGCTCGACGACTACGGCACCGGCTACTCGTCCCTGGCCTACATCAAGCGCCTCCCGATCCGCGAGCTCAAGATCGACCGCTCGTTCGTGTTCAACCTGGACACCGACGCCCAGGACGCCACGATCGTGCGCTCCACCATCGAGCTCGCCAACCGCCTCGACCTGCGCGTCGTCGCCGAAGGGGTCGAAACCAGCGCCAGCTGGTCGACGCTGGGCGGCATGGGCGCCGCCCAGGCCCAGGGCTACTACCTCAGCGCCCCGCTGCCCGCCGAGCGCCTCGAGGCGTGGATCGAGGAATGGGAACGCTGCGGCCGCGCCGCCGCGACGACGGCCACACCCTGACCCCGGGCGCCCCGGTACGAAGCGCGTCACAGCGACTCGAGCCGGTCGCGGTACCTCTCGCTTCGGTGAGAACCCGAGCCGTGCTGGATACAGGCCGAGATTTGTCCACCCGCTACGGGCCCAGGCCTGGCCGCGGGGCGCGCAAAGGAGCCGCCACGACGTGTGGGCGACACCGAGCGCGACGGCTGCCGATTCCTTGGTTGCTAGTTCAACGACTTTGGGGATTGACCGAATGCGCTCAACGACGACGTCGTGGCCAGCCTGGAGGTCGTCGACGCCGCTTCGGCGGGCGCCTCGACGGTGCGCAGCGCGCAGTATTTCGGCACCGCCACGGGGCATCTGCGTTCTCTTCAGGGCGAGAAGCGCCGCGCCACGGCCAGAGCGGCTCGGACCGTATGCCGAGCCGGCGCCCGGCGCTCGAGCTGCCACCCCGGCCGGGCTGGCCGACGCAAGGGCAGGTGCACGGAGACGACTCCAGGTTCGGCACCACATCGGCCGCCGAAGTCTCAACATCGGGCCGTTGCGTGACCCGATCGTCGTCGACATCAGCGGCCGCGCTCAAGACGCGGGTCGCCGGGTCGATCAGTGTGGGCGTGGCTCGCCGACGCCCTCGCATCTCATGGCAGAGTCCCGGCGGCCTCGCCGAGGACGCGCTGCGCCTGCGCCTCCAGACCATTCCGGTCGGGGTCGCGCTGACCTACGCGACGGTGGTGACGCTTGCAGCGTGGGTTGCGGCGACCTGGAGTGCGCCCAACCGGCCGCTGATCGCGGCGATGCTCGGTTGCGCCGTCGTCACCGCCTCGGTGATCGCGGCACTGCCGCACGGGCGGATCCTGCGCAGCGCGCACCGCGAGACGTTCTTCCTGGCCTGGAGCCTGTCCTACGTCGCGGTGATCACGGTCATGGCCGCCGCCGACGGCGGCGCGAGAAGCCCCGTGACGCTCGTCTACTTCCTTACGCTCGTCTACGCATCGCTGTCATATCCGTTCCGTTCGGTCGTCGTGATCAGCGTCTCGAGCGTCCTTGCCTTCATGGGCCTGGCCGTGCTCGAGGCAGGCCCTCACACCGCGACGGCGCCGAGCGGCGCCTACGTGTGGGTCTTCGCGAGCTGCCTGGCGCTCGTCGCCACGATGTGTATCTGGCAGTCGCAGCTCAATGCGCGCCATTTCGCCCGCCTCGGCGAACTCTCGCGCGCGGACACGCTCACCGGCGCGCTGAACCGGCTCGGGTTCTCCGAGCGCGTCGAGGCGGAGCTCGCCGCCGTCGAGCGCGGCGGTCAGCCGCTCTCGATCGTGCTTCTGGACCTGGTGGGCTTCAAGGCCGTCAACGACACGCTCGGCCACCACGCCGGCGACGAACTCCTGCGCTGGGTGGCGAGGACGATGACGCAGGTCGTGCGTCCCGGCGACTCCGTCGCGCGCCTCGGCGGGGACGAGTTTGCCGTGCTCCTGCCGGGGACGCCACCGGCACGGGCGCTAGAGGTGGCCGAGCGCATCCGCGGCGCGCTCGCGGAGCGAATCCAGGCGACGCTCGGCGTGGCGAGCGCCCCGCACGACGCCATGGACATCGAGGGGCTGACGCGCGCGGCGGACGACCGCCTGTACGCGTCGCGAGGCCGCGCCGTCTCTCGATAGCTGCTGCACGAGGGTCGCATGGGAGCCTCGCGCGAAGCAGACACGGCCACGCCGCAGCCGAGGGGGCCGTCGCCGAGCCGGAGCCGGCCGGCGCCCGCCGGGCGGTGCCTTTTGGCGCTGCTGGCGGCGCTGGCGGTGGGCCCGTTGGATCTGGTCGCCACCCAGCGCGGCGACGGCGTCCGCCGCGCGCGGCGGACGCGACGCTGGGCCAGATCGCGCGGCGCGGCGGCTGCCGGCTGACGGAGGTTCGGTCCGTGCGCGATCCCAACCCGCCGGTCAGCGGTCGGGTCGATGAGCGCATCCTCGCTGCCGACCGCTCGTATGTCGCCCGGCCCTCGCGGCCCGCCGCGGTCATGCGGTCGCGTCCTCGTGCAGTACCGCCCAGACCTCCCCCGACCCACAGGTTCGGCTGCTCGACCGCTTTCGACCGCACCCGACAGCGATCGGGTACTCGCCTTCAGGACGAGACCGGGATGCGCGCGGCGGTTGCGGCCACCGCTCATGACCTGCGAGCGCGTCGACGCGGGGGCGCTCGGCTCGCTCCGCGCCTTCCGCGACCGGCGCGGGGGTTCGGTCAGGCGTTCTGAGCGGTTCCTCCAGATCCTCGCCGTCGCGTCGACTACCGCTCCGTGCGCAGATATTCGTTCACCGCGCTCGTGCTGGCCCTCCTGCTGGTGGCCGCGAGCTTCGGGCTGGCGCGCCTCCATCGCGCCAGCGTGGTCGCGGCGCAGGACCACGCGCCATGCACGACGCGGCCGAGGAGCGCGGCGCGCTGGATGCCTACTTCGAGCGCGCCCGCGCGATCACGAAGCTGATGGCGCAGAACCAAGCCTTCCGCGACTTCTACGCCGCGCCCGGATCGCGGCGCGCGAGGGTGACCGCCAATGGGCGGCCGATCCGGCGCGTGAGGGCGGCGCTCGGCTACCTCGAACGCCTGTACCCCAACAGCATCGGCGAGGCGTGCTTCATCGACCGCCGCGGGGCCGAGAACGCGCGCGCGGTGCATGGCCGGATCGCGCCACCGTCGCAGCTGTCACCCGACGAACGCAGCAACCCGTTCTTCGGCCCGACATTCGCGCGCCGCCCGGGCCAGGTGTACCAGGCCCTTCCCTACGTGTCCCCGGACACCCGCGAGTGGGTCATCTCGAACTCCACCCCCGTGCCGTCCGGCGGGCGATCGCGGGCGATCGTGCACTTCGAGGTGACGATCGACACCTTTCGCCGGGCGGCCGCCGTCACGTCCGGGCGCGTCGCCGTCCGCGTCGAGACGGCGGCGAGCGCCACCATCGGTGCGAGGGACGCCGGACCACCCGCCGCCGCTGCGGTCGGCCTCGAGCACGCCGGAGAGGACGCTCGCGGCCGAGCAGCACGACCGCGGCGACGCCGGCGGCGGCGATCGCCTCCACCACGCCGACCGTGTGGGCTGGCGCCGGCCGGCGGCCCACAACAGCCGCAGCGCTCCGGCGATGACCGCGGCAGCTCGCGCCGCGAGCGGCCGGTCTCCGCCGCCTGGAGGTCGTAGATCGTGAAGCCGCCCCAGCTCGCGATCCTCGCAGGGCGCGCACGGGAAGCGCTGATCGTTCGCTACAGCCCGAGCGGGTGGCGCGCCTTGAATCCGTGCGAGGAGCGCAGCGACGGCCGCCAGCGCGGGCCCTTGCCGTCCCTCCGGTCGCCGGCGGCGCTCGTGTCGAGGCGCAGGCCCGCGATCACGGCGTAGGCGTGGCCCGGGTTCGTGTACACGGTGATCCAGTCGCCCCGGCCGGCCTCGCCCCAGCTCAGGAACGAGCTCGAGTCGAGGGGGTCGTCGAGCAGGTCGCCGCCGTGCAGCGCGTAGGAGACCGCGCCGGAGCAGTCGTAGCCGCGGTCGACGAAGCCACGGGCGTGGCCACCGCCGTAGCGGTACGGGCGGCCGATGATCTTGTTCGCGGCCCAGACCGCCTGCTTGACCGCGTCCGGGGCGGCGGCGGGGGCGGCCGCCTGGCCGTCGTCGAGGATCTTGGCCTCGGCGCCGGGCACGACCGGCTGCTCCGGGTTCGGCGGCGCGACCGGCGCCTCCTCGTAGGCGACGCCCCCGGGCCCGGGTGCCGCCAGCGCGGAGGGGACCGCGGCCAGCCCGAAGGCGGCCAGCATCGTGCACGTCAACATCAGGGCTCGGCCCCGCACAGCGAACTCTCTTTCGTCGGCCTGCGGGGTTAGCTGACGGGCTGGCGCGGAAAGAGCCGGCGCCTCGCGCGAGACCTCGCGCGATTCGCCCCAACAACATGGGTCCCCCGTTCCCCGGGCCGTCCGGGGATTCGGCGTTGCATCCAAGGTATCGGACGCGGTGCCGTGCCCGCCAAGTGTTCACCCGAACGGGGGACGATCATCCGTCCAGGCCGGCGCCCGCAATTGGGGAGGCGGCCCGGCCGCCGTGCGGCCCGGATGGCGGCCCGGCGCCGGCGCTCGGGCGACCCGCATGCGGGAGATCACGAGGCGCTGGACCCAGGCGAATAGACGCCGCCGTTCATCTGAAGTCCGCTCGCTACGCTCCGCTCCGCATGCGCCGGCTCCGCCCGCTCCTGCTCGTCGCGCTCGCGCTCTGCGTCTCGCTGGCCGCCGGGTGCGGCGGGCGCGGCGACGAGCTGCGCCAGGAGCCCGACCAGCCCACGATCGGCAAGGGCGCCGACGAGGCGGACGCGGCCAGCGGCCTCGGCTTCCCGACGTTCGCGACGAAGAACACGACGCGCGTCGGCGGCGCGGATCCCGTGGCCGACGCGGCGGCGGTCGCGCGCGCGGTCTATCCGGCCACGTCACGGGCCAACCGGCCGCCCGCGATCGCGCTCGTGGACTCCCGGGACTGGCGCGCGGGCGTCGCCGCCGCCGTCCTCGCCGGCCCGCCGTTCCGCGCCCCGATCCTGCTCTCCGAGGGCCGCGAGCTGCCCCAGGCGACGGCGAACGCCCTCGAGGCGCTCGGCCCGCTCGGCTCCAAGCAGGCCGGCGACGCCCAGCTCATCCGGGTCGGCGACGTCGCCGCGCCGGCCGGCTTGCGCGCCACCGCCGTCAGCGGGCGCGACCCGTTCGCGCTCGCCCAGGCGCTCGACGCCTTCGCGGGCGCCGCGCGCGGCAAGGCGAGCGAGGCGGTGGTCGTCGCCTCGGCCGACGACCCCGGGTACGCGATGCCGGCGGCCGCGTGGGCGGCGAAGTCCGGCGACCCGGTGCTGTTCGTGCGCCGCGACGAGATGCCGGCCGCGACGCGCGCCGCGCTCGCGGCGCATTCCAAGCCGAAGATCTACCTGCTCGGGCCGCCCGAGACGATCTCCGAGCGCGTCGAGCGGGCACTCGGCCGGCTCGGAACCGTCACGCGCGTGGGCAGCGGCGACGCGGTGCGCTCGAGCATCGACTTCGCGCGCTTCGTCGACGGCGACTTCGGCTGGGGCGTGATCGACCCCGGCCACGGGCTCGTGTTCGCCCGCGCCGACCGCCCGCTCGACGCCGCCGCCGCGGCGCTGCTCTCGGCCAGCGGCACGTACGGGCCGCTGATCCTGCTGTCGAACGGCGAGCGCCTGGACGCGCCGACGAACGACTACCTGCTCGACATCCAGCCCGGCTACCGGACCGATCCCGTGCGCGGCGTCTACAATCACGGCTGGATCGTCGGGGACGACACGAGCATCTCGGTGGGGGTGCAGGCGAAGATCGATTCGCTCCTCGAGATCACCCGCGAGAACCGGCGCGCGCCGTCGGGCTCGCAGTCCTAGTCACGCCATGTCCGAAGCCGAGCACCCGATCCGCCGCCGCCGCGACCACGAGGTCACGGTCGACGACGTGCGGCAGCTCATGGGCGCCTCGACGCCCCACTTCGCGCTCCAGATCCGCAATCGGATCGCGCGGCTCGTCAACGGCCTGCCCGCCGGTCACCCGGCGCGGGTCGAGGGCGAGCGCGAGATCGCGCGGCTCACGCGCCTCGGTTACTCCGGCGAGGTCCGCGGCATCGAGGCCGAGGAGGGCCTGCCGCCGCTGCCCTCCGTCGCGGCCGAGACCAAGCCGGCGGCGGCGAAGGACATCCACCCGTAGCCCGCCCGCGCGCTCCGAGCGCCCCGGACGCGCGCCCGAGCCGCTCGGCGGCCCCATGGTCGTGCCGCTGACCGTTGGAGGCTTCGATGCCCAGCCCGGCGGGCATCCCCGCCCCGCAGTGAGGACGCCACCCGCCACGATCGCCCGCGTCCACGCCCTCGTCGGGACCGGAGCGCCGGACCGCGGGAGCCGCGCGTGAGCACCGCCGAGCACCTCGCCTTCGCGTTCGCGCTGCTGTGCCTCTGCGGCGCCATCCGCGTCGCGCATCGCCTGTGGCACGACCGCACCGCCCAGTTCGACGACGTGTGGCCGACATGGCCCCTCGGCGAGCGCCACTGGCGCGGCTTCGTGCGCGCGTTCCCGACGTTCGCGACCGGCAACTTCGTCTCGCTCACCTTCGCGTGGCCGCTCGTCGCGCTCGAGGGACACCGCGGCCACGAGGGCGCCGTCGACCTCCTCACGCTCCTGACCGCCGCGACGTTCCTGCTCACGCTGGGCCTGACCGCGCTGATCATGAGCACCGGCCGGCCCGTCCGGCTCGTCCCGCCGCACCTGCGCGACCGCGACGACGACCGCCGCGCCACCACGGTCACGTCGCGCTGAGCGCTCCCCGGCCGCTCAGGCGCCCTCGGCGCTCGACCACGGCTCGCGCCCGAGCGCGGCCTCGAAGTCGGCGCGCGTGTGCACCGGCTCGCCGTGGGAGACGAGCACGTGCTCGAACGGGAGGTCGAGCAGCGCGCGCAGCGCGCCGCGCACGCGGGCGTCGTGGCGGCCAGTCGCCCACACCAGCAGCTCGCCGTCCGGCGCGGTCATGCCGTCCGCGAACACGAGCGCGCGCTGCTCGGGCAGCCAGAGCGGCGTCTCCATGCGCCCGCGACCGTCGTCGAGCGCCCGCAGGCCGCCGGGCAGCTCGCTCCCGGGCTCGATCGCACGCAGCTCGGTCTTGGGCACGTCGCCCGACCAGAACAGCCACGGACCGTAGGCGGCGGCGCCGTACCAGCGCACGAACAGGTCCACGTCGCGGACGTGGTCGGGCTTGAGCACGACGATCGTGTCGGGCGCGAACGCCTCGATCCGGTCCCAGAGCTCGCGCGCGGCCGGCGGCGGCGCGAGCGGGTCGAGCAGCACGCGGGCGCCGCCCGAAGCCACCGCAAAGGACGCGACCTCCGGCCTCCAGTCGCTGCCCTCGGTCCAGTCCGGATGCGGCTGGCGCCACAGCCACAGCCCGTCGGCCACGTCCCGCACCTCGACGTTCACGTCCGAGCTCACAGCCCCAGCGCGTCGGCCACCCGTGCGCGGTGCGAACGCGGGTCGCCCCACGCGGCGGCATTCGCGCGCCCGCGCTTCAGCCAGAAGTGCAGGTCGTGCTCCCAGGTGAAGCCGATCCCGCCGAGCACCTGGAGCGCCGCCGCCGGCACCCGCCACCCGGCATCCGACGCGTACGACTTCGCCATCGCGGCGGCGAGCCGCGCCTCGTCCGGCGCGTGGTCGAGCGCCCACGCCGCGTACAGCACCGCCGAGCGCGCGCCCTCGACCTCGAGCAGCATCTGCGCGCACGCGTGCGAGACCGCCTGGAAGACGCCGATCGGGCGGCCGAACTGGTGGCGCTCGCGGGCGTGCGCGACCGCGTACTCCATCGCCCGCTGGGCGACGCCGACCGACTCGGACGCGACCGCCACCGCGGTGACGTCGCGCGCGCGCGTGAGCGCCGCGCCGTCCGGGGCCGCGAGCGCCGTCGCGGGCGCCCGCTCGAGATGGACCGTGAACAGGCGCCGCGTCGGGTCGAGCGCGACCGCCGGCTCGACGCGCACCCCGTCGCCGCCCAGGTCGACCACGCTCAGGCGCTCGTGGCCGGTGGGCACCACGAGCAGGTCCGCGCCGCCCGCGTCGGGCACCGCCTCGAAGGTGGCGCTCAGCCCCGCGCCGCCGTCGTCCTCCCGGAGCCCCTCGCCGGGCGGGATCGGCACGACGGTCCCCCGCCGCTCGCCCTCCGCCAGCGCCGGCAGCCACTTCGCGCGCTGCGCCTCGTCGCCGGCCGCGCCGACGACCAGCGCCGCGGCGACGGTCGACAGCAGCGGCGTGGGCGCCAGCGCGTAGCCGAGCTGCTCGAACAGCACCGCGAGCTCGACGACGCCGAGGCCGAGGCCGCCGTCGTCCTCGGTGACGACGAGCGCCGGCCACCCGAGCTCGGCGATCGCCGCCCACTGCTCGCCGGTGTACCCGCGCTCGTCCTCGGTGGCCAGCCGGCGCACCTCCTCGGCCGGGTACCGGCTGGCCAGGAACTCGCGCGCGGTCTCCTGGATCGCGCGCTGCTCGTCGTCGAGCTCGAACCTCATCGCATCCGCGGCAGCCCGAGCACGCGCTCGGCGACGATGTTCTTCAGGATCTCGGTCGTGCCGCCCTCGATCGAGT
>Ga0126313_10002593_pt1 | contig 10195 bp, 8 predicted proteins | sample Plot105A_FD_89954 | JGI IMG/M metagenome (GOLD analysis project Ga0126313, IMG submission 89954) | Serpentine soil microbial communities from UC McLaughlin Reserve, CA, USA - Plot105A | ecosystem: Environmental > Terrestrial > Soil > Grasslands | place: USA: UC McLaughlin Reserve, Lake County... | reverse complement strand
GCGAACAACTTTTCGACTGTGCCCATGGGGAGGAATAGTCGTCTCTCGGCGCCGGCGGCGTGCAACGGCAAGAAGCCGTAGCGAGAGTAGAAAGCCTGCGCCTGCTCGTTCTTGGCGTCCGTGATTACCGCATAGGAGGCCACCGTGCGCGAGCCCACCAGAGCGCGTCCTAGTGCATCAAAGAGGATCCTCTTCCCGAGACCTAGGCCCTGGTAGCCTTCATCGAGGGCCAATCTTCCGATGAGGGTAGCCGGATACTCGGGGTACTTCGGAAGGGTTCTCCTCATATCTTCGGGTAGCTCGACACTCAAAGAGCTAAGCGTGTAGTAACCGGCGATCCGCTCCTGTGCCGCGTCGTAGAGCACATAGACGACGGCGATACGATGGTCCATCTCCCTGCGTGCCCGGGTCCTCAGATACTCCTCAAGGGCCTCCTCTCCGCAGGAAAAGGAGGCCCTGAGGGACTTGTGCTGCGTTCCGAACAACTCGAACCGGTAGTTTGCCTCCAAGAATACCGCTGCGGGCTACCGTAGAGTTACCGTTGCGGTCAAACCTTTGCCTGGCCCGGGATCTCCTGCGCCTCCCTGACCAAGGCGCGCAAGTTGTCGTTCGGCTCCGGGGGATTCGTTATCGCGTCCACGAAGGCGGCCGCCCCCTCGCTCGTGAGCGCTAGCACCTGATGGGCCCGGACGGCCCGTTCCGCGGCCGCGAGCATGGTGCTGCGCACGAAGTCAGTCGTGCTGCTCCCGCTCAGCGCAGCCGCCCGCTCGATCGCGTCCTTCTCGTTCTTGGCGACTCGTAAATCGAGCCTGCTGTCCCGTACCGTGTCGGTCATCTCCTACTCCTCTGGCGAGTAGCTGAGTCGGTAATTGTACGGCGCATTGCCGTACAAAGCAAGCTAGAACGTTAACTTGATTCCCGTCGCAGTAATTCCGTTTATACGCCGTAAATTTTCTGACGAGGAGGAGGGATTTTAGAGGTCATTCCTATGCTGGATTGCGTTGTTATAACCTACCGGTTATAACAACGGCGATGCCTTGGGAGGTCGAGTGTACCGGCGAGTTCGGACCTCCAGAAGCAGGCCGCAGAAGCCCTCGGCGAACTGCTTTTTGGGGCCCAGAACGGGCCCTCAGCGGGTCCTACTCCCGTCAAACTCAGAAGAGTTAGCGACATTGAAGGTGGAGTTGCGGCAAAAACTCCTGCAAATACAAGAGTTTGAGGGGAACGCTCGGCAGGACTCGAACCTGCGACCTTCTGATTCGTAGGCCGAATTGGGCGGTTCTATGCGGTACTCGGAGGTGCGCGAATAGCGATTTATAAGCGCTTTTCGTTCTTCCGGGAATCGGCTTGTTCTTTCCTACTCCCGTCACGCTCCCGTCAAAATTGGCGCCCGTATGTCGGTGAGATTTGCGTGCGACCCTTGGTAGGACGCCGTACCGTGGCTCGGCGGCACCCCGGGTGAGCGCGGCGCGACGGGTCGGGAGGTCGGGTGGGAGGTGGACGTTGGATGTTGATGCATCCTGTCACGTCAAACCCTTGTTTCACTATCGGGGCCGAGAATGAAATAAAAAGCTTCGAACGGAGTGCTTATTTCGCTTCCGAGCAGTAGCGAAGAATGGCGGGGGTCCAAGTCCGACGTCGGGGCAGCCCGTGAAAGAGAAAGCTCCTCTCGGCGATATGACTTCTCTTTGATGCTCACACTTATGAACCTTTCACGGATGTGGGTCTTGTCGTTGTGAGTAGATCGAAAACGGAACGCTGGCTTCACCGGCGGGGCCGTCGGGCTTCAAGACCGACTCTGGCCGTTCGGGTCTTCTGCTTGCTCGTACACCCGCATGACCTTGCCTGCGGCCTCCGTCAGGTGGAGGTCGAAGCCGAGGAAGAATACGGCTTCTTCGGCCGGCCCTTCGGTTTGCTCCGAGTAGGCCTCACGCACGAGCAGGGCGGAGGCCAGGTGTATGGCATCGAAGCTCCGGAGGGCGTGCTCCTCCGCGAGACCGCCGGCTCTGCGGACGAGGTCGTCCGTTGCTTCGGGCGTGTGGAGGGCCTCCCAGTCCTCGTCAAGCGCTTCGACGCCTTCCCGATGCTCTTCGGAGGAGAACGCGCCCTCTCTGAGCTTGCGGACGAGCGCCGCGCGGGCCTCGGCGTAGGCGACGACGGAGGTCGCAACCGCTTCCGCCTCGTCCACGGCCCGCTCGACGGTCTCAGTGCCCTCTTCCTCGGCGTAGAGCTTGACCAGGGCGCTGGTTGTCGAGGTACAGGATCAAGGGTCGCGAGAAGCCCTACTCAGCGGCGGTCCTCGACCACCGCGGCCCCGAGGTTGTCCTTACCCTCTATCCGCACCCGCCTCTCCCTGCGCACGCCTTTGGGCTTGCGACCGGACCGAGGAAGAAGCCGGCAGGTACCCCCGGCCAGCTAGATACTCCCTGAGGGCCGCCTGCACCACGTCTACCAGCCTCGGCGGGATGTCCTGGTCCCGCCGGTACGCCTCAAGCGCCCTCTCCACATCGTCCGCTATGGTTACCGAAGTGCGTTTCATGGTACAGATTCTAACCGCCTCACAGAGCTGGTGCATAAGGTGCAAACGGTGCGCATGTACGCTTGATGAACACCGTAACCTCGCTTTCGCGGGCGCGAGCTTGTATCTCACGGCCGGTATCGAGAGCAGGCGAGGCCTCTTCGGCGGCTTTCCGGGCATGGGGATACCCTTGGGCCTCGTTATCGCCACGGCCGTCTTCTCACTCTTCTCGGCGCTCCCCGATGAGCAGTTCCTCTCATGGAGCTGGCGCGTGCCTTTCTTGCTGAGCATCGTGCTCGTCGCGGTAGGGCTCTTCATCCGGCTGAAGATCCTGGAGACACCCGCCTTCCGCCAGATGCAGGAGTCGGGCGGCGAGTCCAGGCTCCCCATCGTCGAGGTCATAACCGACTACTGGCGCAGCATCCTGCTGACCATGGGCGCCTTCTTCCTGGTCAACGGTGGCTTCTACGTCGTGATCACCTTCATGCTCACCTACGGCACCGAGTCCGTTGGCGTCGACCGCGGCGTCATGCTCACCGGCAACCTCATAGCCGCCGGCGTCGAGGTGGTCGCCATAGGCGTCTTCGCCGCCCTTTCGGACTACGTCGGGCGCCGACCGATTTACCTGGCGGCGGTCTTTCTCGGGCTCTTTACGTTCCCGATGTTCTGGATGATCAACACGGGAAGCGCACCCTTGATCTGGCTCGCCCTGAGCATCGCAACGGCGTCCTTGGGCGCGATGTACGGCCCGATGGGCGCCTTTTTCTGCGAGATGTTCGACACCAAGGTGCGCTACACGGGGGCCTCCTTCGGCTACCAGCTCGCCTCGGTCTTCGCTGGCGGGCTCGCGCCCTTCATCTCCGTGGCGCTCCTCGCCCGCTTCGGCTACGTCTCGGTCGCGCTGTACATGATCGCGATGGCCTTCATAACCGTCGTCGCGGTCTACCTCGCCACGGAGACGTACCGGAGGGACCTGTACAGGGAGGAGGTCGAAGGCTCGGCCGCAACCGGGGCCGGGGCCACCATCTCCAGCTAGGCCGGTGCCACTGGTGTTGCGGCCGCTGTCGGAGTAGCCGGGCAGGATCTCGGCCGGCAGCGAACTCTGCCCGGCAGGTCTTCGTACGGACCCGGTCGCGACACCCACCCCGACATCCAACCTTCTTCGTCCACCCCGCCTAAGGCGTCGTCCCGAAAGAAGGGGTGTGAGATGGTCCGAATCCCGCAGATGTTCCCGAGGCGGGGCGCTCTGTTCTCAAGCGCCCCGCCTCGGGCTAAGTGGTCGGACGCGGCGGTCTCGCCGGCCGTCCCTCAGAGCGGCGGGTTCTTGCAGCTCGGGTGGAGCAAGGACTGGACGTCGGGATCGTTGACGTTGTCTTTGCTGATGAGGGTCGCGCCGGTGTCCACGCTCTTCAGTTTCACATCGCTGCCCCCGCGGATCCTTTGTACCGCCTTGTCGACGCCATCGTAGCCCATGCGGAAGGGATTTTGAGCGACGAGGCTTTGGACGATCCCCTCCTTAACGGCCTTCACCTCGTCAGGCGCGGTGTCCCAACCGTAGATCAAAATGTTGCCGGCCTCGCCCGCTTGCCGGACGGCCTCGGCGGCGCCCAGAACGCCGGGCTCGTTGGCCGCGTATATGGCGTCGAGGTCCGGGTGGGCGGTCAGGATGTCGTTCGTAACCTGGAGCGCGGTATTGTAGTCGCTCTCGCTCGACTGGGTGGCGACGAGATCCAGCTGCGGGTTCTCGCCGAGCACCTTCTTGAAGCCCTCGGTGCGGGTGTCGTTGGTCAGGGTGCCCGGCTGGAAGGGGATGAAAGCGACCTTGCCGCCTTTCTTGCCGAGCTTCTTGACCATGCGTTCCGTGACGTCCGCGGCGGCCGCCACGTTGTCGGTCGCCACCACCGGGACCTGTTTGGGCTGGGGCTCGGTACCCGAGTCCACGTTGACAACGACGAGGCCCTGGTCGAGGGCTTGCTCGGTGACCTGGTAGAGTACCTTGGCGTCCGTGGCGGCGTACACGAGGCCCTCGACCCCTTGGGTGATGAAGTTCTGCAGCAGGTCCACCTGGCCGTTGACGTCGGTCTCGGAGGTCACCCCGTCCCACTGAATCTCGACGTCCTTATGCTTCGACGCGGCGCACTCCGCCCCGATCCTTACCTGCTCCCAGAACGCAAAGCCCACGGCCTTCGGGACGACGGCGAGCTGGATCGGCCCCGACTTTTGTCCGCTTTTCCCGCCGCTGCTGGACTGCCGGACCTTCGCGTTGCAGCCCGTGGCGCCAACCAGCGCCGCTCCGGCGAGCCCCGTCCCGCCGAGCCTCAGGAACTCCTTGCGGCTTATCCTCCTCTTCGCTGACGGCATGTCCGCTCTCCTCCCTTCCTAATCCGAAGCCGCGAGCCTGCGGCGCCGGTACTGGTCCCAGAGGACGGCGACCCAGATCACCACCCCGATGATCACCTGCTGGTAGTAGATGTTCACATCCAACAGCACCGATCCGTTGCGAATCAGGGCTATAAGGAACGCCCCGATCAGGGTTCCAACGACCGTTCCTTGCCCCCCGAACAGGCTCGCCCCGCCTATGACAGCGGCGGCGATGGCGTCGAGCTCCAGCCCCATCCCGAAATTCGGCTGCCCGGAGGCCACCTGGGAGGAGGCGATCATGCCTCCGAAGCCGGCCAGGGCGCCGGAGATCACGTACACTGATGTCAGGTACCGCTTGATCGGGATGCCCGACAGCCGCGCCGCCTCGCGGTTAGAGCCCATGGCGTAGGCGTAGCGCCCGAGCTTGGTGCGCGAGAGCACGACGTAACCGACGATCGCCACCACCGCGACCACGATGATGGGTATGGGGATGGCGCCGATGACGCCCTGGCCAAGCAACCTGAAAGAGTCCGGCGCACCGAAGACGGCCTTGGCGTTGGTAGGGATGTAGACGAGCCCCCTCGCAACGCTGAGCATTCCCAGAGTCGCGATAAACGGGTTAAGGCCGGCGACGGAGACCAGCAGCCCGTTGACGAGACCGCAGAGTGCCCCCACGAGCACGCCCCCTATGATGGCCGGCACGACCGGGATTCCGACCTGCACCATCAGCACCACCCCTACCACGCCGGAGAGCGCCGCAACCGACCCCACCGAGAGGTCGATGCCCGCGGTGATGATGACCAGCGTCATACCGATGGCTATAACGGCGGTGTAGGAGGTCTGCACCCCGATGTTGAAGAGGTTGTCGGCGGAGAGGAAGACGGGCGAGGCGAACGAGAGGAAGACGAAGACGACGATGAGCGCCCCGGCGGCGGCGAGCTGGGAGACGACGCCCGAGAGCCTCTCGCGCAGGGCGCTCCCCCCGCGCTCCTCCGTGGTCGTTGTGCTGCTCATGCGGCCTCCTTCGTGCCCGTGGCGAGCGAGATCACGCGCTCCTCCGAAAACTCCTCCCGGGGTATGACCCCCGCCACTTCGCCCTCGCGCATCACCAGGATGCGATCGCACATGTTCAGAAGCTCCGGCAGGTAGGAGGAAATCAGGACTATGCCCCGTCCCTCCCCCGCGAGATCCCCGATGAGCCCGAACATCTCCGCCTTCGCCCCCACGTCTATCCCCCGGGCGGGCTCGTCGAAGAACAGCACCTTCGCCTCCGTCTCCAGCCACTTGGCGACGACCACCTTCTGCTGGTTGCCGCCCGAGAGCACCTGCACGCTTCGGCGGATGGAGGGCGTGCGGATGTTCAGCTCGTCCCGGCGACGCTGGGCGGTCCGCCGCTCGGTCCCGAGGTTTATGAAGCCGAAGCGGCCGGGCAAATTCGCGAGCGTTATGTTCTGATCCACCCCGAGCTGGAGCGCGAGGCCTTCGTCCTTGCGGTCCTCAGTCAGGTAGCCGATGCCGCTCTCTATCGCGTCCTGGGGGTTTCTGACGCGCAGTGTTTCGCCTTCGAGCTCCACCGTCCCGGAGTCCACGGGGTCGGCGCCGAAGACAGCCCGGGCCAGCTCCGTGCGCCCCGCGCCCACGAGACCCGCGAAGCCCAGGATCTCTTCCGAACGGACCTCGAACGAGCAGTCTTTGAGAACGCTGCCGCGGCTCACGCCGCTCGCCCGGAGGAGCACGTCGCCGATCTCCGTTTCGGGTTTCGGGTAGAGGTTTCCGACCTCACGGCCTACCATCAGGCGAACCAGCCCGTCCTCGTCCAACTCGGAAGCGGGCAGGGTGTCCACCACGCGCCCGTCACGCATAACGGTCACGCGGTCGGCGATTCGGAAGATCTCGTCCAGGCGATGCGAGATGTACAAGATCGCTATGCCGTCGGCCGTGAGGTCTCGGATCACGCCGAAGAGGTCCTCGATCTCCCTCTCCGCAAGCGTGGCCGTCGGTTCGTCCATGATGACAATCCTCGCCTCTATGGCAAGTGCCTTGGCGATCTCGAGCCTCTGCTGCTCCGCGACCGATAGGCTCCCCGCGAGCCTATCGGGGTTCGTGTGCAGGCCAACCCGCCCGAGCAACTCCCTCGCTTCCTCCTTCTCCGCCCCGCGACTGACGAACCCGAAGCGCCCCGGCTCCCGGCCCATGAACAGGTTCTCCGCCACCGACAAGTGGGGCGCGAGGGCGAACTCCTGGTAGACCATCGCGATCCCCGAAGCCTGCGCGTACCGTGGCCCGTGGAAACCCATCTTCTCTCCGGAGAGCTCGATCTCCCCCCCGGAGGGACGCTCGACCTGCGAGAGAAGCTTCATCAGCGTGGATTTGCCGGCACCGTTCTCGCCGGCCACTACGTGCACCTCACCGGGTAGTATATCCAGGTCGACCCCGTCTACGGCGAGCACTCCGGGAAACTCCTTCGAGACCCCCCGCAACCTGACGATCGGTTCTTCCGCTTCGGTTCTGGTCTCAGGCGACGACATCCACTCCCCCTCTATGCATCTCGGCCGACACGCACGACTCGCCGCAACGCTCGCGAATTCCTGCGTCCGGCCGGACGGTGGCAAAGACGGTTGCTCGGTCGCCAACGGCCCCGCTTAACCCAACGCCGCTCACGACGCCAACGTCCTGCTCCGGTAGGTCCTGCAACCCTTCCAAGTCAAACACCCCCGAAGCCGTCGTAGTCCACGTCCAGGAGCTTGCATACCACGCGTAGTTCCTCGACGTAGTCGCCGGGGATCGCGTGGATATGGTTGGAGCCGTAACGGGAGAGGATCTCGCCAGCGTCGGCCTCCATCCTCGCGAAGGCATGCGGCCACTCTCGGGTGGACTGTCCCATGAGCCGCTCGTTGGTCTCCTCGTCGTAGCGTTCGAAGGAGCCGCGCAGGGCGTGCAGGCGGTAGCGGCCGTCCAACCTGGTCAGCCGGGCGAACGTAAACTCCCCCTCAGCGGCCAGGTGATGGACGGAGGCGCCGCCGGCCGGGAAGAAGAAGACCTCCGGGTAGAGGTGCACCCGCCGCATGTTCTCTTCTGGATCGTCGCTGCGGGCCGCGAACCACGTGGCGTGCTGACCGGAGTTGCACAGGTCCCAGATGCCGCGGTCGGCGTGGTAGTGACGCACGTCGGCGAAGAGCACCGGCGTCTCGGCGAGGCCCTTCAGGATCTGCATGGTAAGGGCACCGTCCATATCCGCCTCGGTGGCGCACACGTGCGTCTGTTTCGGGCCTTCCCAGTCGTAGGGGTCGTTCAGGAACGCCTCGGCGACGTCCATAGTGGCGAAGTGATCCGTGAGCTCCGGCTGGGCCTTGATGCCGGAGAAGTCCAGGTTCCTCTCCTCTATCAGCTCCCGCATGGCATGGTAGGAGCGGATCTGACGCTCCAGAAGCTCCGGCGTTAGCTTCTTGCCGTCGTAGTGGACCCCGGCGGCGTGCTCCTCGAGCCAATCCCTGCCCCGGCGCACGCGGCTCTCCCCGACCTTCTCCGAACGACGCACGAGCTCCCACTGGTCGATCTCCTCCACATCGACACCGAACTTGTCCATCCATTGGTCCGCGTTGGCGACCGCCGTGTACATGCCCATTGGCCTACCCCCTATGCGGCCAAAGGTGCTTCCTTGGAGGGAGCGCGCGGCCCCCGCTGCCCGAACGTACGTCTCCACGCGGTCCTTCACCGTGGGGTCGGAGATCTCTCCCCAGGCGCGGCCGTAGACGCGCCCGATCTGGTCGAGAGCACCCGCCGCGGCGAGCATTCCCACCATCCCGGGTTGCCCAGGATCGATGCTTGAGAAGAGCAGCAGCGGCCCCGGCGTTTCCTTGGCCGCGAGCATCGTAAAGTGCGGAAAAGCCCACACCGGGTAGTTGAAAACGGTGAGCTCCGGCCTCTCGTCAGCGACCCGCCGGGCCTCTTTGGTGGCCAGCACGTTCGTCCATACTGGCCCGCTGGCGCGCACCACCTCGTGCCCCGACTCCTCCAGCGCTGAAGCTATCCGCTCCTCGATACCGAGGGCGAACCTCTCGATGTCCCGGTGGACGCCCTCCCTGCCGTCGGACATGGTCAGAATGCCTACCCGCGCCATTGCTCTAGACGTCCTCCCCGTGGTTCACGCCGACGGTCCCGCACGAGCCGCGTACCCGCAGCTCGAAGTCGAATACGATCTTTCGCGCCTCGTCCCTGCGGCCGCTGATCCTCTCGAAGAGAAACTCCACGGCGCTCTCCGCCATCCTGCGGACGGGTTGGGCCAGGGTCGTGAGCGGGGGATCCATGAGCTCCGCCCAGAACGGGTCGTCTACGGCCACGAGCGCCACGTCTTGCGGCACCCGGAGCCGCCCGCGTCGGAGCGCCCGCAGAACCCCGATGGTCATGAGGTTATTCGCCACCACCAGGGCCGAGGGAGACCCGCCCCTCAGCAACTCCCCTGCGGCACGCTCGCCGCCGTCGATCCTGTAGCGGCCGTCCGCCCACATGGGTTCGGCCCCGGCCCCTCGCACGGCGTTTTCGTAGCCTCTCAGGCGGTTTGCCCCCGTCTCCGTGTCGGTCGGTCCGCCGACGAAACCCACCCGCTCGTGACCCGCGCCCAGCAGGTGCTCCGTCGCCAGCCGTGCACCCGCTACGTTGTCCGAAACCACGGCATCCGCCCGGGCGTCGCCGACCGTTCTGTCGAAGGCCACGAGCGGTACGCCCGAGTCGGAGAGCTCCGCGATCTCCTGACCCGCGGGGTTCGTCGTCGAGAGGATAACCCCCGAGACCCGTTCGGCCGCCAGCACCTCGAGGTAGGAGCGCTGTTTGTTGCCGTCCTCGTCCGCATTGCAGAGCAGGACCCTCCAGCCTCTGCGGTAGGCGGCATCCTCGATCTTGCGAACCATCTGGGTGAAGTGCGGGTTCTCGACGTCCGAAACCACGATGCCGATCATCTCGGTCCTCAGGCGACGTAGGTTGCTGGCGAGCCTGTTGGGCCTGTAGCCCAGCAGCTCCACCGTCCTTAGAACCCTCTCACGGTACTCCGGACGCACGGCAGGGGAGTCGGCCAGGACGCGCGAAACCGTGGCGGCCGACACCCCTGCCCTCTCGGCGACCTCGCTCATTCGCATCCCTCACCCCGTTGAGAAATCGATTTCTCACAACATACCAGTCGTCGTGAGCCCGGTCAATATCCAGCGGCGGCCCGGGGGCAGATCCGTGAGAGAACGGCTTGACCCCGGTTCCGGACGTCGCTACATTAGGCTGGGGTCGGGACGAGCCAACCGCTTGAAGGGGGTAGCATGGCTCGAAGCT
>Ga0126313_10002592_pt1 | contig 10200 bp, 12 predicted proteins | sample Plot105A_FD_89954 | JGI IMG/M metagenome (GOLD analysis project Ga0126313, IMG submission 89954) | Serpentine soil microbial communities from UC McLaughlin Reserve, CA, USA - Plot105A | ecosystem: Environmental > Terrestrial > Soil > Grasslands | place: USA: UC McLaughlin Reserve, Lake County... | reverse complement strand
TCGACATGGTGTTCCAGTTCGAGCACGTCCAGGTCGACCAGGGCGCGTCGAAGTGGGAGGTGCATCCGCTTCGGCTGCTCGACCTCAAGGCGACGTTCGGGCGCTGGCAGGCGGGCCTGGCCGACGTCGGCTGGAACAGCCTGTACTGGAACAACCACGATCAGCCGCGCGTCGTGTCCCGGTTCGGCGACGACGGGGCGCACCGGGTGCGCGCCGCGAAGATGCTGGGCACGGTGCTGCACCTGCACCGCGGGACGCCGTACGTGTACATGGGCGAGGAGCTCGGGATGACGAACGCGCCGTTCGGCGGGGTCGACGACCTGCGCGACATCGAGTCGCTCAACCACTACGCCGAGGCGGTCGCGGCCGGCGAGCCGCCGCAGCACGTGCTCGCCGCGATCCGGGCGATGGGGCGCGACAACGCGCGCACGCCGATGCAATGGGACCACTCCGAGCACGCCGGCTTCACGAGCGGGACGCCGTGGATCGCGGTCAACCCGAACCGCGCGGAGATCAACGCGCGGGCCGCGATGGCCGACCCGGACTCCGTCTTCCACCACTACCGGCGCCTCATCGAGCTGCGCCACGCCGAGCCGGCGGTCGCGCACGGCGACTTCACGATGCTGCTCTCCGACCACGAGCAGGTGTACGCGTTCACGCGGTCGTATCGCGGCACCGAGCTGCTGGTGCTCGGCAACTTCGGCGGCGAGCGGGTGACAGTCGACGTGCCGAGCGGCGAGGCGTGGGCGGGCGCTGAGCTGGTGCTCGGCAACGTCGAGCACCCCGAGCCGATCGGCGCGCGCCCCACGCTGCAGGCGTGGGAGGCGCGCGCGCACCGGCGCCGCGCGTAGCGCCCGGCCCGGTTCAGTCGCCGCGGCGGTCGAGCACCGCCTCGTGCCAGGTCATCTCGGCGGGGCCGGTCTGCAGCCCCTCGAGGCGCTCGCGGGTCTCGCGGAACGCGGGCGCGTTGTGCCAATCCTCCCAGTGCGGGCGCGACTCCCACGTGCCGACGATGACGCGCGCGTTCGGTTCGTCGAGCGGCCGGAGCAGCTGGCCGCCGATCCAGCCCGGCTGGTCCTCGGCCGCGCGCAGGCGGTCGTTCATCGTCCGGTCCCATTCCTCGTCGGCACCGTCCTTCAGGGTCAGGCGGGTGATGACGGTCAGCATCGCCGACTCCTCCTTCGATCGTGCCCGGGACCGTACCGCCGCCCGGCGGCAACGGCCCGCTACGGTGCGGCGATGAGCGGCGAGCCGCGTGACGCGGAGACCCGGGCGACGGGCGGCTGCCTGTGCGGCGCCGTCCGCTACGCGATCCGCGGACCGCTGCGCGACGTCGTGCTGTGCCACTGCGGCCACTGCCGGCGCACGCACGGCCACGTCGCCGCCTACGCGGCGTGCGCGGCGACAGACCTCGTCCTGCTCGCCCAGGACGAGCTGCGCTGGTACGAGGACGGCGACCGCGAGCGGGGGTTCTGCGGGCGCTGCGGCGCGAGCGTGTTCTGGCGGGCCGCCCGTCGCGAGACCATCTCGATCGCCGCCGGCACGCTCGACCCGCCGACCGGCCTGCGCACGGTGGCGCAGATCTTCGTCGCCGACCGCGGCGACTATTACGAGCTGCCGGGCGAGGGGCAGCGCCACGCGGGCGCCCTGCCGCAGTGATCAGCCGGCGGCCGACGCCGTGGTGTGCCGGTAGGAGTGGCGGACAATCTCGCGCAGGACGGCCGCCTCCAGCAGGGTGAGCGTCCCGGTCACGTTCGTCTCGACGAACTCCGCGCGCCCGTTCGAGGCGACGTGCGGCTTGTGGAGGGTGGCGGCGTGGATCACTGCGTCGACGCCCTCCACGGCGCCGCGCACGAGGGCGCGGTCGGCGACCGACCCGACCACCGTCGTCGTGTACGGCGAGGGCACCACGTCGAGCCCGACGACCTCGATGTCGTCGTCGCCGCCGAGGACGCGCATCAGCGCCTCTACGAGGTGCCCCGAGCTGCCGGTGACCAGGAGGCGCATCGACCCGAAGCGGTAGCACACCGCCCGCGGTGGCATCGCTCGGCGCGCGCTCAAGGCCGCTCCGTCACGGTCGAAGACTCGTGGTGTGGACCGCAACCACCGCGACGACGACTGCTCCGGCCGCGCGCACGCGCCGCGCGAGCCGCACCGCCTCTGGTGGCGCCCGGGCGACGGGCACGGCCGCGGCATCCTGTTTGACTCCGGCCACGTCCACACCTGGCCCGAGGCCGAGGGCGAGCACCGGCACATGGCCGAGCTGCGCCCCGAGAGGCCGCGCATGTTCTTCCTGATCCGCCCCGACGGGCGGGTGCGGATCCCGAAGCGCCACGCGGACGCCGCGCCCGAGGTCGCCGAGGCGCTGCGCTCCGCGGACGAGCGGCTGGAGCCGTTCGACCCCACCGCCGCCGAGGCGGCGTAGCGCTCCTCAGGCCCCGAGCTCGAACTCGACCTCCTCGACCCACTCGCGGTGCGCCTGCAGCAGCCGCCGCACGAGCGAGCTCGAGCACGGTCGCGCGCGTGCGATGGGGATCGCCTCCGCGCGCTCGTCGAACATGTCGCACAGCGCCTCGAGCCGGGCGGTGCGGGCGCTGAGGGAGCCGTCGTCGGCAAGCCGCAGCGCCTCACGCACGACGTGGCTGCCGCCGCCGGTCCAGAACAGCCGCGCGGCGCCGGTCGCCATCTCGACGAGCTCGGGACCCGACGCGCCGCTGCGCCCCCGAGGTCGCGATGGAGCGGGCCGCCGGCTGGCGCGAGCAGCCCGGGCTGGTCGCCGCGTGAGCGGCCGAGCCCGCCGCGACGGTGCGCGGGCGGCGCGGTCGGCCCGGCGCGGGGCGCTCAGCTCCCCACCGGATCGCACGCGAGCTTGCGCGTGTGCCGGTCGGTGTAGCACCACGGGTAGCGGTAGCGCGGCTGGTGCGACGGCGTCTGCGGGGCGGCGCCCAGCTGGCAGGCGCGCCCGCCGGGCGCGACGCACGTCGGGCTGCCCCACAGGCCGCCGAACGCGTTCCACGACGACCGATCCGGGAGCGGGAGGAGACACGAGGCCCCGCGCTTGCAGGCGCGCCGGTCGTTGCGCGCCCATCCGTTCGCGCCGTTCGTGTTCGCCTCCGGCCGCCGGCGGCCGAGCAGCAGGAACTCGTACTGCTGGCACTTCACCGGGCAGTCGTCGGCATACGAGGCGTGGCTGCCCTCGGCCACGTACACCACCGGCCGCTCGCCCTCCCGGTGGAGGTCCTGCGCGCGGTAGCGCAGCACGACGGTGTGCTGGGCGTAGCCGACGAACTCGAGCGTTCGCGGGTCGCCCGCGGCGGTGACCGCGGTCACGCCCTCCCAGTCGCCCTCGTGCTCGTTGCAGCCCAGCCCCTTGATCGCGGAGCTCGCCCGGTTGCGGCACAGCTCGGGGGCGCCGCTGCCGCCGAAGTGGTTGTAGCGCAGGAACCACCAGTAGTCGACGTACACGCGGTCGTTCGCGCGGACGGCGCGGTAGTACATCGCCGAGCGCGGGCCGCCGTCGCAGTCCTGGAGGCGGGAGGGCTGGTCGCCGGGACACGAGGCGAGGTCGGGCCCGGCGGCGTCGCGGCCCTCGAGCACCTGGCCGCTGAGGTCGAGGAAGCCCGCGGCGCGGCCCTCGAGCTGCGTGCCGCCGGTGAGCGCGTCGCACGCGCGCGGGTCGCTGCACACCCGATGCGCCGCGTCGCCGCCGCGGCGCTCGGCGAACAGCCGGTCGATGTTAAGCGGCCGCCACAGCTCGAGGCTGTCGAAGCGCAGGACGGGGCGGTAGCGCTCGGCCAGCGCCGCCGCCTCGGCGTGCGGCACGGGCGCGGCCAGGCGCTTGCGGTCGTCGACCTTGCCCTCGCCGGAGCACGGGCCGTTGAGCGGCAGCGGCGCGAAGCCGGCCTCGGAGCGCGCCTCGTTGAGCAGCACGGGCGCCGCCGCGAGCGCGCGGGGCAGCGACGTGGCGCGACCGGTCCGCTGTGCGCGGATCTCGGTGCGCGGGACCGCGGTCACGTTGCCGCTGCCCGGGAGCGCCCGCCCGGGCACCAGAACGCGCCGCGCGTCGCGCCGGCAGTGGCGCGCGGTGCCGACGTGCACGGAGCGCCCCGTGCCGGCGACGAGGAACCCGGCGACCCCGCTGCCGTCCGAGCGCACGACCGCCGTCGGGCGCAGCTGCGGCTGCTCCCACGTGTGCAGCGCGACGAGCGCGGCGCCGAACACACCGACCGCCCCGATCACCCACTGCGCGTACCACCGGAACCGGAACCCGCGCCGCACGGCGTTCATCAGCACCGCGACGAGCGCGCCGGCGAGCAGCACCAGCGCGCCGACCGCGCGCGAGCCGAGCAGGACGCCGACCGCGACCGCCAGCACCACCACGGCGCCCGGGCCGGCCAGCGAACGGACGCCCGCGCCGAGCCACCGGCAGATGCGCCGGAGCGCGGACCGGTGCGGCTGCTGCGGCGTGAGCGCCAGGCCGAGCGGCACGGCGGCCACGACGCCGACGGCGAGTACCGTGCCGGCCGCGAGCCATTCGCCGGCGACGAACAGCCCGCCGGCCACCAGCAGGACCGCGACGGAGGCCCCCACGGCGGCGGCCCTGCCGTGGCGCTGCAGCCACCGGTGCAACCGGTTCCTCGTCGTCGCCAGCGCGACGACGACCGCGGCGACTCCGGCCAGGACGGTGAGGGCCGCGGCGACGACGCGCGGCGCGGGGTCCGCGTCGTTGAACACGACGATCGCGACCAGCACCCCGGCGAGCGCCAGCAGCGTCGCCAGCACCGCCTGCCGGAGCGGCGTTCCCTTGCGCGCGATCAGGAACGCGAGGCCGACCGCCACCGCGGCCGCCAGCGCGAGAACCAGGACGTACGACGCGCCGACCCCGAACAGCTCGAGCGGCCCGACGCGCCGCACGACGTCGAACCCCGACAGGCCGGCGGCCGAGAACCGCGTCCACACGATCGCGACGCCTGCGCCGGTGATGGCGAGTGCCGCCACGACAGCGGCGACGAGCACCGCGCCCGCGTACGACCCCAGCTCGCCGGTCCGCCGGTCCGCCGTCGCCTCCATGGCGCGACACAACCACATCGCGGCCGCCGCGGGTGTCGCGCAGCGCACGCTCGCGATCGAGAAGCTCGACCTCGACGCGCCCGTCACGCTGCTGGCGCGCGACAGCGGCCCCGGCAAGTCGACGGTGACCGAGGCGATCGCGGCGGCGATGGGCCTCCGCGACGAGGGCGGGCTCTTCTCGCCCGACCTGTCGCTGTACGGCGACGTGCCGCTGCACGACCGGTCGCACGGCCGGTCGTTCCTGGCCCTGGCGTCGAAGCGCTTCGGCGACGAGGGCCTGTACGTCCTCGACGAGCCCGGGGCGGCGCTGTCGGTCACGGGCTGCCTCGCGCTGCCGGCGATCGTCGCGCGCGGCGCGCGAGGGAGTGCAGTTCGTGGTCGCCACGCACTCGCCGATCCTGCTCGCCTGCCCGGGCGCCCGGATCTACGAGCTCGACGGCGATGGCGTCGTCTGCGCCGCGTACGACGACGTCGACGCGGTGCGGCTCACGCGCGGCTTCCTCGACGCGCCGGAGCGCTGCCTGCGCGCCGCGATCGAGGCGGGCGAGAGCGGCGCGGGCTGACGGCTGCGGGCGGCGCTCAGGCCGCCACGCTCACGACGACGCACTCTAGGACGCCGCGGCCGCGCGGCTCGCGCCGGGGAAGCGGCGCTCAGGCCGCGAAGGCGCAGCCGAGCGGGCCGGCCATCTGCAGCACCGCGGTCACCACGGCCCGGGCGCCGTGGTTGGTCTCCATCGCGGCGATGAACGCGCGGTCGATCTTCACCGCGGCGAGGTGCAGGCGGCTCAGGCGGGCGAGCGACGAGTAGCCGGTGCCGAAGTCGTCGAGCACGAGGCCGGCGCCGGTGGCGCGGAGGCGGTCGAGCATCTGGAGCGGCTGATCGGTGGCATGGCGCATGAGCGCGGTCTCGGTCAGCTCGAGCAGGAGCGGCTCGCCGGGCACGCCGTGGGTCTCGAGCAGCTCCGCGAGCAGCTCGGGCAGCTGCTCGTCGGCGAGCTGGCTGGCGGACAGGTTGACCGAGACGCGCACCGGGTGGCCGGCCGCGCGCCACTCGGCGAGCTGCTCGACGGCGCGGGCAAGGACGAACCGCCCGATCGGCAGGATGAGGCCGGTGCGCTCGGCGATCGGGATGAAGTCGGCGGGGCTGACGTCGCCCAGGGCCGCGGAGCGCCAGCGCAGCAGCGCCTCCATGCCGGTGATCGAGGAGTCGCGGACGTCGACGACGGGCTGGTAGACGACGTGCAGCTCGTCGCGGTCCAGCGCGCGGCGCAGGTGCTGCTCGAGGGTGAGACGGCTGCTGGCCGCGTGGCGCATCGGCGCCTCGAACAGCTTCACGGAGCCGCGGCGCTCGGTCTTGGCCGCGTAGAGCGCGAGGTCGGCGTCGCGGAGGGCCTCCTCGCCGCTGGCGGCGTCCGCGACCCGGCACGCGCCGACGGTGACCGACACCTCGACCTCCGCGCCGTCCAGGCTGAGCGGCTCGGCGCAGCTCCCGGCCGGGCGGCGGCCGAGCGCGAGCGCGGCGTCGTCGTCGGCGATGCCGACGGCCACCAGGACGAACTCGTCGCCGCCCGGCCGCGCGAGCCCGTCTCAGCGCCGGCGTGCCAGGCGCGCCCGCTCAACGCGCGGACCGTCCGCCGCCGAGGAAGCTCGCAACCGCGGCGACGTAGGCGTCGGGCTCCTCGACCCAGGGGCGGTGTGCGCGCATCCCGGGCCGCGGTCGAAGCCGGCCACCCTCCCATTCCGGCTCCGGGCCGACGACCGCCTCGTGGACGTCCGCCCGCGGGCGGTCGACTCGTCGTGGCACAGCTCCGGATGCCCGTAAGGTCGACCACTCGAGGTCGTCGAGGAGGCCGTCGTACAGCTCCGGGCAGGCGTCGCCGCGCGAGCGGACGCCCTCCGCGCGGAGCTCCTAAAGGCGGGCCCAGCGTTCGGGGAACTGCTCGCGCAGCGCCGCGTTGACCGCGTCGATGTCGCCCTCCTGCCACGTGGCCGCGCTGATCTGCGCGTCACTGAGCACGAGCCGGCGCATGCTCTGGATGCGCGAGCGCCACGGGGTCGTAGCGCGAGTGACCGGTCCCGGGCCCGCCCGAGGCGATCACGACCGTGCTCGAAGTGGATCCTGCCGTCGGCGGTCGCGACGTGGTCGCCGTCTCCGAGCATGCCCACACAGGTAGCGCAGCAGCGACCATGCCCGAAACGCTCGGAGCCGCCGGGCGCCGAACGCGGAGGATCGACATGGGCAAGCTCGTCGCGATCAACCACCTCACGCTCGACGGCGTCATGCAGGCGCCCGGACGCCCCGACGAGGACGAACGCGGCGGCTTCGCGCACGGCGGATGGGCGATACCGGACAACGACGAGGTGATGTTCGAGGCCATGGGCAAGGCGATGGCCACGGGCGGTCCGCTGCTCCTCGGACGCCGGACCTATGAGGCCCTATACGACTTCTGGCCCAAGCAGACCGCCAACCCGTACACCGACGCGCTCAACCGCACTCGCAAGCACGTCGTGTCGACCAGGCTCCGCGAGCCGTTGCCGTGGGAGAACTCGACGCTGATCGCCGGCGATGTCGCGGCGGCCGTCGCCCGCCTGAAGGACGAGTCGGACGCCGACGTCCGCGTGCTCGGAAGCGGCGAGCTCCTGCGCTCGCTGATGCCGCACGGCCTCATCGACCGCCACGTCCTCATGATCCATCCGCTCGTGCTCGGCACCGGGATCCGGCTGTTCCCGGCCGAGGGCTCGACGACGCAGCTCACGCTGTCGGACAGCGTCACGACGACGAAGGGCGTGGTGATCGCGACGTACGAGGTTCGGGCGGACTTCGCGTAGGCGCGGGCGCACCGCCGTCAGGCGGTCTCAGACGCCACACTTCGGGGATGCGCATGCGTCTTGGGATGGCTCTCACCGTGGTGGGGACCCTGACGGCCGCCGGAAACGCGGCCGCCTCGACCCTCGTCTACGTGTGCGGGCGGGACCTGTGCACGAGCGACGACCGCGGCCGCGATCGCGAGGGGCTCACCCGCGACGGCGCGCGCGTCGGCGGCTACTCGCGGCCGACGATCGACCGCGCGGGCCGGCGCGTCGCGTTCAAGCTCGGCGACCCGGGGCGGGTCTTCACCGCCGACGCGCGGGCCCGCCGGCGCACGCGCATCGCGCCCGTCCCGGACGGCCCGCGCGACGCGACGCAATTGGACGCCGCGATCAGCCCCGACGGCCGGCGGGTCGCGTGGGTGGAGACCCGGATCAACGTCACGTTCGGCGGCTCGGACTTCCGCCGCTACGTCGCGGGCGCGCGCGGCGAGAGCCCGCGCCAGGTCGCCGCCAACGGCGGCCGGCCGTTCGTCGGCTGGTTCGACCCGCTCACGATCGTGCGTGAGGGGCCGCCGGCTGAGGTACCGCCGCTGCGGCCCGACCAGAGCCTCTGCCTGCCCGACTCGGCGACGGCCACCAACGGGGTATGCGGCCACGTGATCGCCCGCGACCCGGCGCGCAACCTCCGCCACCCGAGCGTCTCCGCGAACCGGCGCTTCGTCGTCGCGACGGCGTACGCCCCGCCCGGCGACGACGACCTGTCGATCGACCACACCGGCGCGACCGTCCTCTTCAACGCCGTGACCGGCGCGGTGGTCCGCGAGCTCACGCGCCGCCCGCGTGACAGCGGCCCGGTGTTCTCCCCGGACGGACGGTCCGTCGCGTTCGAGCGCAACGGCGGGATCTGGCGCGTCCGGGTCGGTGGCGGCGGAGCGACGCGGATCGTCCGCAGCGGGCGCCAGCCCGCCTGGGGTCGCTGACCGCCCGGCGGACGCTCATGGACCGCCGCTCGAGCATCCTGGAGGAGCTGCCGCCGCTCGAGCTGCGCGCGCTGCGCCAGCTCGAGCTCGCCGATCCGCCCGAGAACGGGCTCCCCGCGCACGTGTCGTCGGCGAGCGGCGTCGTGCGCCGCGGCGACTTCGTGTACGTCATCGGCGACGACCTGCTCTTCCTGGCCGTCTTCCGGCTGTCCGACCCGGGCCCCGGGACGCTGCGGCGCGTGCTCCCCGGGCCGGCCCGGCCGGACGGCGAGGACAAGCCGGACCTCGAGGTGCTCACGCTGCTGCCGCCGTTCCGCGGCCACCAGTTCGGGGCGCTGCTCGGCCTGGGCTCCGGGTCGGCGCCGCGGCGCGACCGGGGCTTCGCGTGGGCGCTGGCCGCCGACGGCTCGTTGCGGGGCGAGCCGTCCGTGATCGACCTGCAGCCGCTGTACGCGCTGCTGGGCGAGCGGATCGACGGGCTGAACGTCGAGGGCGCGTGCGTCATGGGCGACCGGCTGTGGCTCCTGCACCGCGGCAACCGCGGGTCGATGATGAACGTCGTCGCGGAGCTCGCGCTCGACAAGGTCATGCGGTCGCTCACGGGCGACCGCACGATCGAGGTCCACGAGCTGGCGGCGATCCGCGCCTACGACCTCGGCGACCTCGACGGCGTGGAGCTGACGTTCAGCGACGCGGCGCCGCTCGGCGGCGAGGTCCTCGCGTTCTCCGCCTCGGCCGAGGCCGAGCCCGAGACCGGCGAGCACGACCGGCGGATCCGCGGGTCGGTCGTCGGCACCATCGACCTCGATGGCCACGTCCGGCGCCTGCGCACGATCGACCGCCGCTACAAGGTCGAAGGCATCCACGCTGCGATCGAGACCGGCGTCCTCGACTTCCTGTTCGTCTGCGACCAGGACGACCCGGGCACCTCCTCGCCGCTGCTGTCGGCGGCGATGCCGGTCGACGGGCGCCTCGAGCGCGACGACGCGCCCGCCGGCGACACGCCGGGACGCTGAGCGGACGCGACGCGCCGGCGCGTGTCCGTTGGCGTGCCGCCGCCCGATTCGCTAGGTTGCCCGCTTCAGGCACGCCGTCGAGGAAGCCGGTGGGAATCCGGCACGGTCGCGCCACTGTGACCGAGGGGCGCCTCGCCACCTCGGAAGTCAGGAACTTGACCTCGGCGGCGTGGTCATCCGCCCAGTCGGGACGCGCAATCCCGAAGGAGGTCACGCAGTGGTAAAGGTCATCGCCCGCTGGTCCGCGGCGCATCCGCCGGGGGCCCCGCAGCCCAATGCGACGGTGGCCGGGCCCGCGCGCCCGCCGTCCATCGTGCTCGTCC
>Ga0126313_10002590_pt1 | contig 10201 bp, 6 predicted proteins | sample Plot105A_FD_89954 | JGI IMG/M metagenome (GOLD analysis project Ga0126313, IMG submission 89954) | Serpentine soil microbial communities from UC McLaughlin Reserve, CA, USA - Plot105A | ecosystem: Environmental > Terrestrial > Soil > Grasslands | place: USA: UC McLaughlin Reserve, Lake County... | reverse complement strand
TGCAGCCGGGTCGTGTCGAACAGCGGGACCGGCGAGTCCTGCGGCCCGACGAGCAGATCGATCTCCGTGCAGCCGAGCAGGATCCCCTCGGCGCCGCGGTCGGCCAGCGCACCCATGATCCGGCGGTACTCGTCGCGCGAGCCGTCGTCGACGACGCCGACGCACAGCTCGTCGTAGATGACCGAGTGCACGATCCGACGGTCCGGCTCGTCGGGCACGAGCACGGTCAGGCCGTGGCGGTCGCGCAGTCGGCCGACATAGAAGTCCTGCTCCATCGTGTAACCGGTGGCGAGCAGGCCGACGGTCTGCAGACCGCCGGCGCGAACGGCGTCCGCGGTCGTGTCGGCGATGTGGACGAACGGCACCTCGACCGCCGCACCGATCGCGTCGGCGACCTTGTGCATCGTGTTCGTGCACAGCACGATCAGCTCGGCGCCGGCTGCGACCAGCGAGGCGGCCTCGGCGGCCAGCACGGCCCCGGCCTCCTCCCAGCGGGAGCTCCGCTGGAGCACTTCGATGTCGGTGAAGTCGACCGAGCGCAGCAGGCAGTCGGCCGAGTGCAGGCCACCCAGCCGGTCCCGCGTCGCCTCGTTGACGATCCGGTAGTACTCGGCCGACGACTCCCAGCTCATGCCGCCCAGCAGCCCGATGCGCTTCACACCGGCGAGCATCGCAGAACGCAAACGGCGCCCGCCAGATGGCGGGCGCCGGATGGCACGGCTCGGGTGAGGGGTTGACTCAGGCCTGGGCGGGCACCACCTCCGGCGCGTGCTCGACCTTGGGGAGCCAGCCGAGCCGTCTCGGCAGCCACCAATTGCGGTCGCCGAGGAGCTTCATCGTGGCCGGAAGCAAGACGGCGCGGACGATCGTGGCGTCGATCAGGATGGCGGCCGCGAGGCCGATGCCCATCTGCTTGAACGGCAGCATCGAGAGCGTCGCGAAGACGGCGAACACCCCGACCATGACCATGGCCGCGCTGGTGATCACGCCGGAGGTCGACTTGACCGCCTCGGCCACGGCCTGGTCCGTGCTCATCCCGCGGTCGTAGAGCTCGCGGATCCGGCTGACCAGGAACACGTGGTAGTCCATCGAGAGTCCGAACAGGATCACGAACAGGAACAGCGGGATCCACGGCGTGATGGCGCCGTTGCTCTGGAACCCGAGCAGGCCCTCGGCCCATTCGTGCTGGAAGACCAGCACGAGCACGCCGTAGGCGGCGCCCACGGAGAGCAGGTTGAGCAGGATCGCCTTGATCGGGACGACGATCGACCGGAACGTCACCAGCAGGAGCAGGAACGCTGCGGCCAGCACGAAGGCGATCACGTACAGGATGCTCTTGCTCATGCTGTTCTTGTAGTCCGTCAGCGAGGCGGTTTCGCCGCCGACCGCGACCTCGAGGCCGCGGACGTTGCCGACCGAGGCCGGGATGACGTCGTCGCGCAGGGTGTCCAACGCGCGGTTGGAGAGCGCGCCCTCGCCGTCGCCGGCCATCGGGACGATGACCTGGGCCGCGGTGCGGTCCTTGCTGATCTCCGTCTCGATCACGCCGGTGAACAGGTCCTCATGCTTGCCGGCCGCCGTCTCGAGGTCGGCGATGGCCGCCTTGACCGGAGCAGACGTGACGTCCGAGGCCTTGAGCACGACGACGGCCTCGCTGCCCTCGGCGGGGAACGACTTCGCCAGGTGGTTGAACGTCTGGACGGCCTTGAGGTCCTGCGGGAACGACTCAAGGCCCGGGTTGGCGGTGTGCATGCCGAGGGCCGGCACGGCGAGGGCCACCAGCAGGCCGCCGCTGACGAGCGCTGCGACGAGCGGGCGCTTGAGCACCCGATCGACGACGCGCGACCACAGGCTGAACTCCGACATGCGGCGCTTGAGCCGCCCGATCAGAGGGATCCGGCCGCGATCGACCTTGTCACCCAACATCGACAGCACTGCCGGCAGGACCGTGATCGATGCCAGCATCGACACGGCGACCACGAGGATGCCGCCCGTGGCGAACGACATGAACGTCGGGTCGCTGGACAGGTACATGCCGGCCATCGCGATCATTACAGTGAACCCGGACACGAGCACGGCGCGTCCCGACGTCGCCGCGGCGGCCTCCAGAGCAGCTTCCTTGCTGTGGCCAGCGGCGCGCTCCTCACGCTCGCGGCGCAAGTAGAACAGCGCGTAGTCCACGCCGACAGCAAGACCGACGAGCAGGATGATCTCGTTGATCTCGCTGGCCACCGGCGACAGCTTGCTCACGGCGGCAACGATCCCCATCGTGGCGATCACGCCGGTGATGCCCAGCAGCAGCGGAACGCCCGCCGCGATAAAGGTGCCGGCGGCGATCAGCAGGATGAACAGCGTCAGCGGCAGCGAGGTCTTCGTCGCCTTGGCCAGGTCGGCCGCGAACATCTCCTTGAACTCCTCCTCCGAGCTCGTGCTGCCATACGGCTCGTACTTGAGGCTGTCGTTGGCCTTCGCGTCAGACGCGATCGCGTGCAGCGGCGCCTTGACGAAGTCGGGCGCCTGCACCTCGGTCCCGGTCAGCTGGTAGCTGAGGAAGACGGAGTGCCCATCCTTGGAGATCTGATTGGCGGCCCCCGGCTTGCTCGAGTACGGGCTGTGGATGTTCTTGACGTGCGCGGTGTCGCCGAGCTTGGCGGCAAGACCACCGACCGCGCGCTTGAACTCGCGATCTGAGGACTTCAGCTGCGAGCTCGAGATCAGCACGGCCTCGCGGGACTCCTCCGGCCAGGCCTCGCCGATGATCTTGTCGGCCTTGCCGGCCTCGCCGACACCGAGCTCGGTCGACTTGATCGTGTTCAGGCCGGCCGACTGCCCGCCCATGAACGCCAGGACAGTGAACAGGAGCCAGCCGATCAGGGCCGTCTTCCGGTGCCGGGCACTCCAGCGCCCGGCGCGCGCTGCGACGTTGCGTTTCGGCTTCACGACGTTCCTTCCTTCGATGTTGATGACATGCCGTGAGTCTCCGCACGGCGGCATGCCACCGCATCGATGAGGGTCCCTGAACCGGGACCCTGAAATGAGAACGCGGACTACGCCCGACGCTCGAGCGGCGGGCTAGTGCGAGTCGGGTTCGCCGACGGCGCCGAGAACGCTTGCGAGCAGAGCCGACTCGATCTCCTCAGTCGGCATGCGCTGGGCGTCGAGTTCGGCGCTCGCAGCATGGATCAGCGCGAGGATCGTCGCGAGATGCCACGTGACCGGCACGTTGGCGCGGAATGCGCCATCGCGCTGCCCGCGCTCGATCAGCGGCTCAAGGACTGCGAGCACCGGCTCGTGGCGATGGCGCAGCTCCGCGTGTGGGAGGCGGGTGTTGATCGCGACCAGGGCGTGATAGCGGCCCAGCGCCCTCCACGCCGACGTGACGACTCGTCGGAGGGCGTCGGCGGCGTCTCCGTGCTCGGGCTGGGCGGCCGCGATCACCTCGGTGGTCTCGGCGATCGCACGGTGGGTCACTGCGTCGATCAGCGCCTCGCGGGTAGGGAAGTGCGCATAGATCGTGGCTCGCACCACGCCCGCCCGGCGAGCGACCTCGGCCATGCTGGTCTCGGGGTCGCTCGCCAGGGCTTCGACAGCCGCGTCGAGGATCCGGGCGATGCTGCGCTCGGCGTCGGCCCGGCGGCGCGGTGGGCTTTGTGGTGAGTGGGAATGGGCGGGTTGCATCGTGGAGTCAGTGGACGGCGACGCGGGGCGCGAGGCGCAGCTTCGGCAGGAAGGTCCTCGCGGACGGGAGGATGACGAGTGCCAGCAGTCCGGCGATGCTCGCGGTCACGCCGGCGGCGAGGAAGGCGTCTCCGAGCCCGGCGGCGGCCTCGGATCCGTGTGTGCCACCGACAGCACCGGTGGCGATGGTGACCAGCACGGCGATGCCGAGCGAGCCGCCGATCTCATGGCCGGTGGTGTTCAACCCGGACAGCATTCCGGCCTCCCTCTCGGGGGCGCCGGTCAGCAGCGCAACGGATACGGAGACCAGGACCACGCCCAGCCCGAGGCCGGCCACGAGCATGCCGGGCAGGACGTCGGCCGCATAGCTGCCGCCGCTGCTGACGCCGGAGAGCAGCAGCATGCCGGCGGCCGTGACCGCGAACCCGGCGGCGAGCGGGACGCGCACGCCCCCGTGACTGATGGCGTGACCGGCGGCGTGAACGCCGAGCGCGATCGCCACGGCGAAGGGCAGGAAGGCGAGCCCCGTCTCCAGCGGACCTGCGGCGAGCACGTTCTGCAGGTACAGCGAGGAGAGCAAGAACGATCCGAACAGCACCGCCGAAGCCAGAAGCATCATCAGGAAGCCCCCGCCGACTGCACGATCGGCGAGCCGCTCGACCCGCAGGAGCGGCTGGGCCGTCCGGATCTCCAGCGCGGCGAAGCCTGCGAGCCCAGCCATTGCCACGGCGACGAGCCCGAGCGTCTGGCTTGACGTCCAGCCGGCGCTTTCGGCCTGCGACATCGCGTACACGAAGGCGCCCAAGCTGCCCGTCGCCAGCAGCGCGCCGTGCAGATCGAGGCCCCGCCACTGCGGCCGCTTCACATCCGTCGGCAGGACTCTCACCGCGGCGGCCGCGAGCAGGAGGCCGACAGGCAGGTTGATGAAGAAGATCGCCCGCCAGTCGACGAGCTCGGTCAGCGTTCCGCCCAGGAGGACACCGACGGCGGCGCCGGCACCGCCGACGGCGCCCCAGACGCCGAGCGCCTTGGCTCGCTCGGGCCCGTGGAATGTGCTGGTGATGATCGACAGCGCGGCGGGCGAGAGCATCGCTGCGCCGAGCCCCTGGCCGCCTCGCGCGACAAACAGCGCCGTGGCGCTGTCGGCGAGCGCCGAGACGAGCGATGCCACGGTGAACAGCGTCAAGCCGGTCAGGAAGACGCGCCTTCGTCCGAGCAGGTCGGCAGCGCGGCCGCCGAGGAGCAGCAGGCTGCCGAAGATCAGCGAGTAGCTCGTGATCGTCCAGCTGAGATTCGCCTGACCGATGTCCAGGTCGCGAGCCAGGTCAGGAAGCGCGACGTTCACGGCCGAGATATCGAGGATGACCATCAGCTGAGCGACGGCGAGCAGGAGCAGCAACCCGCGCCGCGAGCGCCCCGCATCACGGGGAGCCACGGCGGCGGGCGGAGCGGGGCGGGGACGGCGATGGCCGAGCATCAGGGCTTCCAATCTCTAGGTCAGACGATGGTGTCTGAGATACTAAATCAGCCAGGAGTGTCTGAAGTCAAGCGATCATCTATGGGCCGGCCAGCTTGAGGAGCGCGCCCGGCGGCTTCGCTCAGCGCCCGGTGAGGGCGGCGTCGAAGAACGTCGTGACGCGCTGCTCGTACTCGGGGACGGCTTGGCGGATCGCGTTGGTGTGGCTCACGTCGGGCAGGTACCAGACGTCGACCGGCCGGGCGCCGGCCGCGCGGTCGTAGGCCTCGCCGAACGGCTTCTCGGGCGCACCGGCGGCGACGAGCAGCAGCGGCGAGGTCACGCGCTTGATGATGTCCTCGAGCGCCGGCCCGGGACTGGTTCCGGAGGTAACCCGGACGGTCGCGAACTCGAGGGCGATCATCGGCGTGATGGCGGTGATCCCGTGGACGCGCCGCCCGTCCTCGAACGAGCCGGCGGCGGTCCCGTCGGCGACGACGGCTTTGAGGTCCGTGCGCTGTCCCGCGACCTGGACGAGGACATCGGCGCCGGTCGAGAGGCCGAGCGCGCCGATGCGCGCGGGGTCGACCTCGGGGCGGGCCTTCAGGAACTCGAGCGCGCCGGCGACGTCTTTCGGCCAGCCCCAGCCCCAGGCATTCTGTACGCCCTCACTCTTGCCGCGACCGCGGGCGTCGTAGAGCAGCACGCCGTAGCCGTGGCGGGCGAGCAGCTTGGCGTGGGCGAGTGCGCCGGTGCGGTCGCCGCCGGCACCGTGGACGAGCAGGATCGTCGCGCCGTTGCGGGTCGGTCGATACCAGCCGGAGAGCTGGACGCCGTCGCTGGCCTCGAACGCGACCTCGCGGTAGTCGGCGCTGGGGGGTGCGCCGATCGACTCGCGGAACTTGTGCGTCTCGGTCAGCGCGAGGCCCATCGGCAGCACGGTGTAGAAGGCGGCGAGCAGCCCGACGGGGAGGGCGAGGACGCGGTAGGTCCAGCGCCGGCGCCGACTGGCCGCGCCCTCGCCGCGGTGCAGCCACGGGATCGCGACGGCGAGGCCGATGAGCACGGCGCCGGCCGCGGCGGCGAGCGCGCCGGTGACGTCGCTCGCGGCCGCTCCCTGGTCGGCGATGTGCTTGATGTGGAGCATGCCGTTGACGATCGCCAGCGATCCGAAGAGGAAGGCGACCGCCGAACGCAACGCGGGTCGCAGGGTGGGGAACACGAAGATCGCGCCGAGGGCGAGCACGACGGAGAGCGCGGCCACGAGTGCGTGCTGCCCGATGCCGACGCCCGGCTGGCGGTGCAGGAAGGCGTCGTCGACCGCGTGCAGCAGCGCAACCGCAGCGGCGCCGCTGAAGGCCAGCGCCTCCGGCGAGCGATGGAGCGCCCGAGCTCGGCGATGCGCGCGCTTCGGTGGGCGGTCTCTGACCATGGTCGTCGTCATGTCGCCTCGCTCGAGTTGAATTGCAGCATGAGAGTCAGCCTGCTGGACCGGGCCCGGCCGGGCATCGGGCGGGCTCCCTGAACCGGCACCCTGAACTTCCTGGGCGGCGTCCTTGTGCGTTTCGCCCAGCGCCGACGCGGACCGACCTCGTGGTCAGAGAGTGCGCGTGAGGTGCTCGGCGCGCTCGACGGCCCGTGCGAGCTGCACGCGTGAGGACACGTCGAGCTTGATGAACGTGTTGCGAAGGTGTGACTCGACGGTCTTGCGGCTGAGGTACAGCTCGGCGGCGATCTCAGGGTTGGTCTTGCGGTCAACGACGAGCCGTGCGATCTGCAGCTCACGCTCCGTCAGCAACTCGATGCCGGTCCCCTCCGCCTTGCCTGGCCGCGTGCGGCGATGGATTCGATGTCCGAGCTTTCGCAGCTCGCGCACCGCGTCGTCACGGTAGAGCAGCGCGCCGCAGCCGTCGAGCTCGGCGGCCGCGCGCTTGAGCTCGGTCACGGCTCGGTCGCGTTGGCCGGCTTGGGCGAGCGCTCGGCCCGCGAGTGTTCGCGACAGCGCGGCTTCGATAGGGGCACCGACCTCGTCTGCGGCCGCCGCCGCGGCGAGTGCGCGCTCGGCGGCGCGGATCGGGTCGCCGGCGTTTAGAGCGACGGCCGCCGCGGCGCGATCAGCCCAGGCGGCGGCAAGCGGGAGCGGCACGGCTATGGCTCTGGCCTCGGCGCAGGCGGCTGCGCGCTCTGCCTCGCTGCCACGGTCGAGCGCGAGCCAGCACCGAGTCAGCAACTCGAGGCAGTAGGCCCTCCAGCCACCGGGGATGAGCGTCAGCTCCTCGCCGCCCGCGGAGCCCAGAAGCAGCTCCACGGCGTCCGCCGGTTGTCCGGTCTCCAGCAGGGCTGCAGCGAGTCTCGTGGCGGCCCAGGCGGACACGAAGCCCTCGTCGACGTCTCGGCTGAGGTCCACGCTCTCTTGTGCGGTGGCGAGCGCGATCGGCACGTCGCCGACCGCAAGGGCGACGACCGAGCGGTTGAAGAGGTTCCACGCGAGCGCGTGCGTGTTGCCCAACAGGCGCGCGGCATCGATGGCACCGTCGAGCAGCTCGGAAGCCTCGGCTAGCCGGCCGCGTACGTACCAGGCCCTGCCCAGGATCTGGAACAGGACGAGGAAGAGCTCCCCTTGCCCGGTGGCCCGACCCACGGCCAAGGCGCGCTCGGCGTGCCTGTCGGCCTCCGCGTAGCGGTCCATATAAAGCTCCGCTCCGGCGAGCCAGGCGGCGGCGTCGACCCGGAGGGCGAGCTCGTCATCAGACAGGGAGTCGACGAGGGCCGCGGCGTCTGAACGATCGGCTTGGGCTTGTTCGGTTGCACCGGCCATCGCGTCCCCGAGTGCGAGCATGGCGACCGCTGCCGCCGTCAGCGGCGGCTCTCCGAGCAGTCTTGCCGTGCTCACCGCCCGCCCGGCCCAGTCCTGCATCGACCGATACTCGGTGCGGTAGAACGCGTTCATCGAGAGATCGATCATGAGCGCGACGCTCTCGGGTGAGACCGTCGGCAGGCTGTCGAGAGCCGTTGCGAGGCGAGTACGGGCCTGCTCCTGGTGGCCGAGGAGATGCTCCACTCCGGCGCACGCCGCTGCGAGCTTGCCGCGAAGCGCCACCGAGTCCTCGGGCACGATCGCGATGCCCTCCAACAGTGCGGCATGGCTATCGGCGAACTGGCCCGTCGTGGTCAGCGCGCCGGCGCGAGCGAGGAGGAGCTCGACGCGCTCGTTCCCTGGGGCGGTCTGCGGGAGGAGGCGCAGCGCGCTTGCGAACCAGCGTGCGGCAGTCGCGGGGGCGCGCGGGGCGACCTGCTCTCCAGCCTCGCGCAGGACCGCGGCCGCAGCAAGGTCGCCGTAGCGCGCGCAGCGCTCGACATGGTGTGCGCGCGCTGGCGCGGAGGCGCCCCGCGCCACGAGCGCCTCGGCGCTGCGCTCGTGCGCACCCAGCCTCCAGCCGCTTGGCGCGGCGTCGTAGACCGCCCGTCGCACGAGCGGGTGCCGGAAGCGAAAGCGGCGGGGCACGTCTGTGTGGCGAACGAGGTCGAGCGCCAGCAACTCGTCAAGTGCCTCCACCGCCGATGCTTCGGATACCGGCGCCGCGGCTGCCGCCAGCTCGGGCTCGAACGGGTCGCCTGCCACCGCCGCCCCCTCCAGCACACGGCGTGCGCCGTCTGAAAGCAGGGTGAGCTCCTCGGTTAGCGCGGCGGCGACCATCGGCGGGACGTCCAAGTCGCTAGGCGAAAGCTCGGAAGCGCCGGTGCTGGGCTGCAGCGCCGGTTCCGGTGACCGGGCGAGCTGTTCGAGATAGAAGGGGTTGCCGCCGCTCTCCTCATAGAGCGCGGCCGCCGCGCCGGGATCGACTGCGTCGCCGAGGAGCTTCTGTGCCTCGCCGCGGGTCAAGGCGCCGAGCTCGAGGCGGGCGAGCGTGCCCTCGCGGTGCGCCCGCTCCACGGCGGCCGACAGCCGTTCCGACAGCTGGCGGGGACGCACGGCCAGCGCCATCAGCACTCCGGCCGCCGGAGGTCGGCGCAGGAGCGCGCCGACCAGCTCCACAGAGCCGGAATCCGCCCAATGGAGGTCGTCGAGCACGAGCACGAGCGGCTTCGTCCCCGCGAGCAGCTCGAGCAGCGCGCGCACGGCGCGGTGCGTGCGGTAGCGCTCATCCGAGAGCGCCACCGCCGGGCGGTCGGTGAGGGCAGGCAACGACGGCAGGACGTGACAGAGCTCCCCGCGGACTTCGTCAGCCAACCCCTCCAGACGGCGCGGGTCGAGGCCTTGGACGTACTCGTCGAGCGCGTCGACGAACACCCAGAACGGCAGATCGCGCTCGAGCTCCGAAGCGCGCCCGCCCAGCACCAGGTGGCCCCGCTCGTCAGCGCGACGTGCAAGCTCGGCGAGCAGACGGGTCTTGCCGATGCCGGGCTCCCCCACCAGCTCAACCGCCACCGACCGCTCCCGCTCGAGAGCCGTGAGGGCCTCCTCGAGCACACCGAGCTCATCGGCGCGCCCGACGAGCTGCTCGGCAAGTTGAGCCATCTGGTCGCGTGTCCTCGGCCAAGCATAAGCCAGGAACCGCTGCCGAAATCAAGGGTGCGGGATCAGGGACGCCACCTGATGTCAGGCCCCGCGCCGCGCGGCAAGCTCGACGCATGCCCCGCTTCCTACTCCAACACCGCCACGAGGCGCACGAGTGCGGCGTCGTGTTCGCCTCCTTCAAGGGGCACCAGAGCCCGCTGCGCCACCAGACCACGCTCGCCTCGTGCGCCACCGGCGGACACGCGATCTGGTGGGCGGTCGAAGCCGCAAACCAAGACGAGGCGCTCGGGCTGCTGCCGTACTACGTCGCCGAGCGCGCCACCGCAACCGTCGTCCGCGAGGTCGAGATCCCGTGAGAACGAGCGGACGCACATACCAAGCCCCGTGAGCCACCAGCAGGGCCACAACCGCCACAAGAGAGGCTCCGCTCAGATGCCCACGCCTGGACACCAACCTCCCCGCAGCCGCGCTGGCGGCCGGATCCGAGACCCGCCGGTTCGCGCGCCTGATCACGCCCCTCCGCATGCCCAAGCGGGGCGGCGCGCTCC
>Ga0126313_10002589_pt1 | contig 10203 bp, 7 predicted proteins | sample Plot105A_FD_89954 | JGI IMG/M metagenome (GOLD analysis project Ga0126313, IMG submission 89954) | Serpentine soil microbial communities from UC McLaughlin Reserve, CA, USA - Plot105A | ecosystem: Environmental > Terrestrial > Soil > Grasslands | place: USA: UC McLaughlin Reserve, Lake County... | reverse complement strand
GGCCGGTGGCCAGACGGCAAGAGAGGGATCGCAGATCTTCCTTACAGTCGGTGAAGGGCAGGGGGTGGCCAGGGTGCCTGACCTGGTCGGCCTCACTTACTCAGAGGCGGAGGGTGAGTTGCAGCAAACGGGTTTCCTGCTGGGTGGTGTGCAGGAAGTCACTAGCGAGACCGTGCCTGCGGGTGTGATCACGAGCCAGCATCCGCAGGCAGGGAGTACGCTGCAGAGCGGTTCTTACGTATACCTTACGACCAGCATCGGACCTTCGGCCGAGACGACCCAAAGCTTCTGAAGCGGTTTACACAGAAGGCGCAGTCCTTCTTTGCAAACCGCGGCTTCAGGTTACACGTATCAGGGTTTGAATCGGATAGGCATCCTTGTTGAGAATGCCTGCTCGTCTCCTGACTCTCCTCTAGCGGGGAGCAAGGGGTTCGTACCCGAGCTCTCTCAGCCGCTCGGCGATCACTTTGTAGCCTCTGTCGTTAGGATGTAACCCGTCCGCGCTCATACCTTCGCCGCCGAGGTGGACCTCGGTGTGAGGGATGCCACTCTCGGCTGTGATAGAAGCGATGTCCCGTGTTACCTGGCCCACATACCGTCCAAGGACTCCCCTGGTCCCTGGGATGTACCCAAGGCCCGCGGAGCGGATGATGGTCTTCTCCCTAGAACGCAAGCTCGAGATCTCTTCGATTATGGTCTCCCAGTTCCGTTCGACCTTCTCTACGGCCTCGCGCAGACACGCCTCGTTCTGCGGCCCTCCGCAGGTGCCGCTCTTGTAGGAGCTGGTCGCCTGCCCCAGGTCGTTAAGCCCGATGTTGAGCGTGACTACCTCAGCCCCACGTAGCGCCTCGCGCATCGCCGGATCGCTCCTGAGGGCGTTGAGTAATTGGGAGCTTGTCTGGCCACTCTCGCCCAGGTTGATGACCCTGAGGCGGACACCCGTGTCGCCGCGGAGGTGCGCCGCGTAGCGGGCCACGTAGCCCCGGCGCGCCCCCGCCCCCGCGGCCAGGGAGTCGCCGAGCGCTACGTAGTCCCACCTGAGGCCTGCGTCCGTGGTTGTGGTTTCGTCTTCGGGGACGCTTGTAACGCGAGCACGTTTGTCTGAGGTCGCGGTTCCCTGAGACGCCGGTGTCTGGCCGGCATCTTCGCCTGTATGCTGCGTCTCTCGCTCCTCCCCCGGGGAGCAAGCCGCCAGGGTGATCAACACAGCCGCCAGTAACGCAAGTCCTCTCACGCTGACCGCCTGCGGAATGGGGGTGGAACCATCCACAAGCCTACACACTATCCTGCCGCGCCCGAGGCAGGAGTTGCGGCGGAAAGGGTGCATGACCGACCAGTTTGCCCTTACCGGGCGCGAAGGTCAATCGCGAATACTGGGTTCGCGAGGGTTCCTTCGCTACAGGGTTGGACGAGTAAATATCTCCCGAGCAGTCTGCGACCACGCTCCGTGGCTGCACGCTGCCATGTCCCTACATACATCCAAGAAGTACGACATAATAAGAGCGTCCATGGGGCGAGCTTGAAAGGTGGTAGCGCAATGTTCGCGCGGGTAACCCAGTTGGCCGTAAGTCCGGAGCGCCTGGAACAAGGGCACCGTGCGATCGAAGAGCACCTCATCCCGGCGCTTAGGATGCAGGCCGGTTACAGCGGCGGCTTGATGCTAGCCAACTCCGAGAGCGGCAAGTTGCTCGCGGTGACCCTGTGGGAGAACGAGCAACAGATGCACGTCACCGACGAAGCCGCGCACTGGTTTCGAGTCTTCGGCGCCGACGCGCTCGATGGCAGGGTCACAGACGTCGAGACCTACGAGGTCTACCGCGCACGATTGGATCATCCACAATCGTAAGCGCACCCGGGATAAAGAAAGGAGCCCGAGTCGCTCGCAGCCGGGATGAAGCCCCGCAACACCCCCGGCATCCCTCGTTGCGCGTCCACCACACCGCCTCGTGGAAGCGCTCCCCGTCGGGGCGTTGTTCCTGGAAGTGCTCGAGGACGCGCGTGAGGGTCTCGGGCACCTCGTCGGCGAGCTCCGAGCCCTCGACCCAGCCCCACACAGCCGCGTGAAAGATACTTTCTCCAAAGTTCGCCAAGAAACGTCTAAATCTAGTCCATTTGTGGGATGCGCTCGACTCCACGGCACCTATAAGCTGCTCCCGTAGCGTGGCAAAGACGCGGCGCCTGCTCGCGTTACGCGGACGATGGAGGTCAACGTACACGACACGGAGGCTATGACGGTGGCACACGGAGTTGTCTTGCTGGTAGACGACGACGCAAATTTTGCAGAGCTGACCAGGGACATCTTGCTGCAAGGGGAGGGGGTTACTGACGAAGTGCTGCTCGCCCGCGATGGCGTAGAGGCAATCGAATACCTGTTTCACCCTGGGCGAGCAGCTACAGAGATGCCTGGTCTGGTGCTCCTGGACCTCAGCATGCCTCGGATGGACGGCTTCCGCGTGTTGAGCAAGATGCGCGCCGCGGAGCAGACGATGTTCATCCCAGTGGTGATCCTAACGTCATCTGTCCATCCCGAAGATGTGCGAAGTGCCTACGGTCTGGGAGCCAACGGCTATCTCGACAAGCTCTCCGATGAAGTGCCTTGGGACGAGATGGTGCGGACAACTGCGCGCTATTGGCTGGGGATGAACATTACCCCGAACTCGTTTGCAGGACAGAAGGATCGGGTGTTCCAAGCACGAAAGACGTCGTCATCTTACGGAGGCGAGAATTGGAGAAGCGAACCCGATCTCGCCAAGCTCAGGGACTTGTCCCGTGAGGAGGCGATACGTGTTGCTTTACTCATTTACGGGTGGAGCGCGGCTGAGGCTGCCGAAAGGGTGGACGCTGAGCAAGGTCGCTATGCAGAAGCGATGGCCAACCGGAAGAAACAGCAAAGCACCTAGGTAGAGAGAAGGGCCGGGTTGCACTCTTCCCAATGAAGATACTCCGTGGCCGCTCACGATGAGCAAGGGGACGGGTTTCCCAGAACCTCACACACGGCGAGACTTCTGAGAAAACGCCTTCCCCGCCCTCGGGCGAATATCTCCGGCCGAAGCTCTTATCCCTCAAGCAGCGTCAGCGCCCGCCTGGTGAAGAAATAGAACGCGTAACCGTGGGGGTGTTGGTCTCCAACATCGTCGCCGAAGGCTATGTGCGCATCGCCCAGCAACGCGGCCTGCTCGATGAGGTAGGCCATAGCATCTTCGTAACGCTCGGAGCCAACCTCCAGGCCCGCTTCGTGTGCCGCTCTGGCCGGGTTCGCTCTGGCCCCTTCTTCCCCGTGAGCTTGGGTGTCGTTGATGGTCCTAAGCAGCCGCAGTCCGTCTCTCCTTGCTCGAGCCCGGATGGTAATCCTTTCTGTGCTCACTATCTCTCCTCCTAACCCTTCTTCTGTAGAAGGGAGGGCTTTGTTTCAGACCCACCTTGTAGCTGACGAGGATAAGTATGAGCGGATACATGGGGGCTATGCATCTGCTATATGGCGTATCTTTGCTCTGCCAGGTGGCCAGACTTTGGGTACTTTCTTGACGAACTTCGTGGAACCGTACAGACGAAGTTCACAAAACGCCACTTCCAGGCACTCGACTGAATAAGCCTGGTCTATGGCGCGGGGCTTCTTGTACTTTTGCCAACACGGCTGAGGTGGACACAAAGGCCCAGGGCACGACTACGCTGAGCCTGGCCATTGCCCACTGCAGCCTAAGCTAGCCCGACGGGTAGAACTCTCTACTCGCAACTTGCTCCCTCCTATCATCGACCAGGAGCGCCGCAGCCAGGGCGCTGGCGAAGGCGAGCACAACACAGACCACCATCACGGTTCGGAACCCCGCGACGAAGGACTCGTCTATGGCCCGCTCGATGTGGGCCGCCGCCTTTGCATTCACTCCCTCCGGTGCCCGTGCCGCCCCGAGATGGTCCTTCGCCGCTTCCATCTCGCTACGGACCTCCCCAGGCAGGTTCATGCCATCTAAACGGGTCTCCAGACTCGTGGAGAATACCTGGTAGATGAACACGCTCAGCACGGCCACCGCCAGGGGCGCCGCCACCCGGGCTGCGGCGTTGTTCACCGCGGAGGCCAGTCCTGAATGTTCGCCCTCGACCGAGCCAAGCGCTACCGTTGTCATCGGGGTTATCGCCAGCGCCATCCCGAAGCCCTGGACGACCATCGCAGGGAAAAACGAGACCCAGTAGGAGCCGTGCTCCACACCTGGCACGGCGAACAGCGCGAATCCCAGCGCGGTGGCGAGAGAAGCTATTATCAGCGGCATCTTCACCCCGAAGTGGGCCAGGATGTATTCGCCAAGACGCCCGAGTAACAGGGCCATCGCCACAAAGGGCAAGAACACACTGCCGGTGACGAAGGCCGAATATCCGTGGACCTGTATCATAAGGAAAGGCACGAAATACAGCGAGCCTGTCAGGGACATGTAGAAAAGGAGTGTAACCAGGTTCGCACCGTCGAAGTTCTTGGAGCGGAATAGCGCGGGGGGTACCATGGGGTCGTTCTCGCGCCGCTCGACGAAGACGAAGGTCGAAAGCGCGAAGACACCAACCAGCAAGGCGGCAACCACCACCGGAGCGCCGAAACCCGATGCTGAGGACTCGATCAGGCCGTAGACCAAACCACCGAGTGCGATCGTGGCTATGGCCGCGCCGATTAGGTCCAGTCTGGGGGCTTCAGGATCCCGGCTCTCGGGCACGTGCCTGAGCGCGATGGGAATAGCCACGAGGGCCATAGCCGGGGTGATCAGGAAGGCGGCCCGCCAGGAGACATCCTCGACCAACCAACCACCCAAGATCGGCCCCACCGCCATCGCTATGCCGCTTAGCGCCCCCCAAAGGCCGATGGCCTTCGCCCTAGCCCTCCCTTCGAAAGACGCCCCGACGATCGCAAGCGAAGCCGGAACCAGCAGCGCCCCGCCAGCTCCCTGCAAGGCGCGGGCGGCGATGAGCTGCCCCGCACCAGGGGCCAGGGCGCACCACACCGAGGCGCCCGCGAAGATCGTCGCACCGAGGGCGAAGATGCGCCGCCTCCCGTAGTGGTCTCCGAGAGTGCCTCCGAGGAGCAAGAATGCAGCCAGCACCACGGCGAAAGCTCCGAATACCCACTGCACCTGGCGTGCGCTCACATCGAGGTCTATCTGCACGGCAGGCAGGGCTACGTTCATCACGGTGCTGTCGAGGAAGGACATGCCCGAGCCCAAAGAGGCGGCCGCTATCACCCAGGGGCCCGAGGTAGGGTGGCACGGCGCCGCACCCCGCGTGCAGCTGATAACGCCTGCGTCGCACGGTTGAATGACGGCGCCCATTAGCACCTCGCCTTAGCTCGTGTAACCCTGCTAGTCGATGTGCTCATTGTGACAACACTCCGCGATTTGGGCACCACCTGACACCTCACGTCCCAGTTGACAACCATCAGGCGGAAGCTTACAGGACCGAATGTGGGCAGCGCATCGTACGAATGCGTGTTTTTTCCAGTACGAATGAGTGATCTCTAAGCGACGAGCGCAGAATGGGCGGCGACCAACAGGGCTCGAACCCGCGACGTTTGGGGCCACAACCCGCCGAGAGGTGTTGCGATGGGTAGCTAGAGGCAAAACCCCGTACCTAAGGCAAAACTCTCGACTGGCAACAACCAGCAACAGCTGCCCAAACGGCCTCGGTGGTGTACATGGTGTACTGCACGAACCAGGCAGGTCCCTTTCGGGGCGACGGCCAGACATCTGCGGCTCATGACGAGCTCTCAGCAGGAAGCTCCTTCGAAGTTCTCAGGCACGGAGTTCTAAAAAATTCGCATGTTTAGAATTCTAGGAAGTCAGACACGCTACTCTACTCTGTAGAGGTCGAAGTACCTATCGGGCACCTCCACGGCGGCCAGCCCGGGTAAGCGTCTGAGCTGCTCGTCAGTCGGGCTGTCCTCGTAGGCCATCACGTAGTCCACCTTGTAATGCTTGAGGATTCGTCCCCTCTCCTGAGGAGTGGCTCCCCGGAAGAACGTCTGCACATCGAGCGCACGCTGGGGCACCTTGATCTTCCTGCCCGCGCGGCGCTCCAGGGCATGGAGGTGGGCTAGCACCTGCGAGCCTCTCACGCTCACCACCTTCGCTTTCGCCGAGTACGCCGGTATGCAATCGTTCTGCGTGTCCGGCGCGAGCACGACGCTGGGCTTCGTTATGTTGTCCCTGATCCAGGGGAAGACGGGGGAGAAGCAGGTGGGCACGCCGTACGGTGGCCCGCCTGCATCGTGTACTTTCTCCACCGCCGCCATAGACGCTGGTGTGGCCACCACCAGTATTGCGCCCAGCAACACAACAGGCAAAAAGGCGGTGATCTGCGGGGGAATGCGCATCTTGTTCAGTCTCTTTCGCGCACGCAGCGTAGCCTCCCAGCCCATCCAGCCAGCGGTCAGCACGGCGGCGAGTGGCAAGGGCCACGCGAGGCGCCACAGCTGCCCCGGTACGACTATGTTGTTCCCGAAGAACGTGGCGATCGGGGGCACGTAGCACACCACGGTTACGAGCAGCAGCGTTCCGGCGAGTAGCTGGGCGGCAAGGGTGTGCTTGAGGCGCCGAAGGAGAAACGGAAGCCCGAGAAAGAGGGCACCCAAGATGATCGGATCGTGTAGCAGATAGGGATCCATCATGTAAGAGCCATTCCCCAGATCAAGTATGCGATTCCTCTTGGCTACCACGAACACCATGTTCGCAAGCACCGCGGGGTCGCCGGAGTTTATGTCAGTGTCTTCCAGCAGAGCAACGAAGGATTTCCCTGTCGCCAAGACGAAAAGCGCGGGAACAACGCCGAAGCTAAGAAGCGCTGCCCCCAGTTTCACCATCCCCGCCCAGGCTTCTTTCCTTAGCGGGTTTAGCCCCACGTGCACGAGCCCGAAGCCGGCCATGGACAGTCCGATAATAGCCAACCCCACGGGATGGACGGCGACTGAAGACCAGCAAACGAACGCGAAGACCCCTACGTATCTGAGCCTGCGGCTCTCCAGGAAGGCCACAGCGAGGCAGAGTGCCACGGGCAGGAAGAAGGACTTGGCGACGAACTTGTCCTCCGCTATGCGCCCGACGAACTCTCCCCCGAACGTAAACTGCGAGGGTTCGAGATTGATCAGGAAGAACAGGGCGTAGAGACAGCCGGTGAGGAGGGCAGCCGCCTTGCTCTTCAGAAGTCTCAGGGCCAGAGCGTAGAAAGCCAGCATGGCCAATACGACGAGGGTGGGGGCCAGATAGCGAATGACCATCTCGACAGGGTCCATGCCGGAGACCCGGGCGAAGGCGGCCTGCTCAAGGAGCCACCCGTTTATCTTCACCCGCGAGAGAGCGGCTACTTTGTTCCCAAGATAAGGATCAACGAGAGCGTGGTGCTCAGTACCCAGGTACTCCCGCACCCACGCCAGGTATACCCACATATCAGCGTAGAATCTCGGGGCTCCCGCACTGGACGCATAGGCTAATATCGCGCTCAAAGCCGCGAAAGGCACCCAGAGCACGCTGACGGATAGATGAGCGAGGAGATCACGCACGCTCTTCTTGCCCTCACTCGCCTCGGGCGGTCTCCCAAGAAACGCCCTCAACATGGCCGCCCCGAGAAACGCGAGCACGATCATGGCACTGACCCGAAGGTATGCTCCGAGATCAGCGTGCAGTATCAGCGCTGGGACGGCCAGTACCCCGAAGAGACTCACGCTGATTACGAAGGCCACGGGCATGAGTGCGAACCCCGCGAAATATTCGCTCATAAACCAGTGTGATATGAGTATCCCAGGCACCATGAACAGAGCGAACGTACTCACGAAGGCGATCTGGGCATGCGCCTCAGAGAACTCCCGCAACGGTCCGATCATGCAAAGAACCCCCACGCCCAGCAGAGCAGTCAGGGCGTCGAACGATCGAAGGCTGCCTGCCAGTCTATGGCCGCGTGCGGTCATATAGGACCTCCGACGGCGATTCTCAAGACTATCGGCATCCTCCTTATGTTCTTTCGCCGGATATCCATTTAATAGCGAACAGCGTACGTTGCAACAATAAATCCGCGGTGAATCCTTGGGGGGAACTGCTACGGAGGTTCTTATCGCTCAGGGCTACATAGGTTGCTAGCTGGACCAGGAAGACGGGATCGTTGAAAAGTTCCTCTTGTTGGGGAGAGTCGCATCTGGGTGGTAAGAGGCCCGCGTTCTCGGTTCTCCTCATCGTTGCTTGCTGGCGCGCTGAGTGGTGTCAAATGGCATCGGCCACTCCCAATCCCGAGGGGTCTAATCGCACCGAGGCAGGATCTTGCCAACACAGCTTACGGCCTGTGCCCGGTTCACCCCCATCTTTGTCTATGCGCAGGTCTTGGGAGTAGGCTTTCCCGCATTCATAGTGCCCTGTGGTTCAATATTGCTGCAACACTCTGCAGTGCCGCTACCGAACGCTCGGTAAGATGTGCGCGGAACCTGTAAGCTGCCACGTTTGACTTAAGAGAAGTGGGTGTCTGCTGTTAGGTGAGTTAGCTGTATGGTGACAAGCAATCAAGCCGCGACACATCCTCTTACAATCGGCGCGGTGCTGACACACAAACCGAAGCGAGAGGAGCTTACCTCAAACCCAGGCCGAACCCAAAACCTGCAGAGGACTGCCATACTGAACCTCAGACGTCAACAGGTGATGCGGAGAAGGGTGACGGGACGTTAGACGCCGTCGCCATGGTCATGAGGGCGGACACTGACGGAGACTTGGAAGAGCATGAACACTCCTTTCCCATGAAGAAGGCCTAGATAATGACAAGCGGCAAGGTACGATCCAAAGGCCGCCTGTGCTCTGTCGTTTCGAGGGTCGCCACGGAGGACCCGGCGGGCTGCGGGACACCCTTCGTCGGCTACCTTGGGACGGAGGTCGCGCCCCCGTGGATGGACGACATCAGCGAGTCCCCCCACTTCCCGGACGGACTCCGGGAAGCCGTAGACAAGGCTCAGCACGCTGGCGTGATCGGCAAGTTTACGGCCCTCTTCCCGGACCCCGTGTACTCCCGAGAGGGGTACGTCAGGACGTTGTACCTGCACAAGTCGCCGGGTCCCTTCGCCACCTACGAGAAGAGCGAATATGTGGTGCCCGAGAGCGAGATTGTGCCGCTAGTCGAAGCGCTTGCGGAGGGGCCGGACGGACTCTCACGCTTCGAACGTTATGAAGAGGATGCCTCGGGCGCGCGGGACCTCCTTGTTTGCACCCACGGCAGCCACGATGCCTGCTGCGGCAAGTTCGGTTACCCCGTCTACGACACCTTGCGCCATAGGTACGCAGGAGCCTCGGAGAAGCGGCTCAGGGTGTGGCGCACGAGCCACTTCGGCGGTCACCGCTTCGCGCCGACGCTAATCGACTTCCCCGAGGGCCGCTACTGGGGACACCTCGAGCCAGATGCACTCGAGAAACTCGTGCTGAGAAAAGGCCCCGTCTCGGAGCTCAGGCGGTTTTACCGAGGCTGGGCCGGCTTGAGCGGAAAGCTCGAGCAGATCGCTGAACGTGAGATCTTCGTGCGTGAGGGGTGGGAGTGGACTCGCTACCTAAAGAGCGGTAGTACACTCGTGCCGGACGAGAACGAAGACCGCGCCGAGGTACGCATTGAGTTCACGACTCCGGGCGGCAATACGGGTGCCTACGAGGCCACCGTGGAGACAAGCGGTACCGTCATGACGCTCTTCGACTCGGGCCCCTGGCCCCTGCAGGAAGTGAAGCAATACCGCGTCAGCTGCCTGGAGAGGGTCGGTCCGGGTCGAAGATGAAGGTGCCGACGACCTGGAGGAGTATCCTAGCGACGAAGAGAAAATTACCGGATGATGCGAGGGGTCAAGCAAGATAGCGGTTCGGAGAGGTGGCGGTGATCTGCGGCAGAGCGTAGAGGAGATGATCGGCGACACGAGGACGATCATGGCAGACGGACTCGATGAAGAGGAGATGAAAATCCTCGCGCATGTGCGTGCCGAGCACCCGGACCTCGAAGGACCGTTTCTGGCCAACGTCCACCAGGGCCGTGAGGAGATACTCCACCGCCTGTTGCAAGCGCTAGTGCGTGAGAATGTGGCGGGTATCTCGAGCCGAGTCTCATGGCGCTCCGGGGTAGAGAAGGTCCTGGAGATCCAGCTCCGTAGTAGGAGAACGCTCCAGGTGCGCGTGCAGCGTACTCTCTCGTTCGGCAGGTTTGATCTGTGCGGAAGCGTGACCT
>Ga0126313_10002587_pt1 | contig 10210 bp, 7 predicted proteins | sample Plot105A_FD_89954 | JGI IMG/M metagenome (GOLD analysis project Ga0126313, IMG submission 89954) | Serpentine soil microbial communities from UC McLaughlin Reserve, CA, USA - Plot105A | ecosystem: Environmental > Terrestrial > Soil > Grasslands | place: USA: UC McLaughlin Reserve, Lake County... | reverse complement strand
CTTCGCGCCGACGCTTCTCGTCCCGACGCTCGAGGTCGGGCAGCTCCGCGACGAAGCCGGCCCAAACGCGCCGTAGCCAGTCCCGTCACCGCAGTCGAACGCGTACTCGAACCCGGCGGTCACGTCTGCCGCCGACGGTTCCGTAGCACCCGTCAGCTCGAGCGTGAACGGGAAGCCTGCGAAGCTCGATGTCGGCGACGAGAGCGTCGCCTGCGGGGCGACGTTCGTGATCGTGACCGCGGCTTCGTGCACTCGTGTCGTCGTACCGTCGGAGACGCGCACGGCGACGGTGTGGCTCCCGGGCCCGTCGCGCGTGCCCGCCGCGAACGTCACGTTCTGGCCGCTCGTCTCGAACGTGCCGTTGTCGTCGAGATCCCAAGCAAACGTCAGCGCATCGCTCTCCGGATCGGATCCGGTGGCGGCGAGCGACACACTCGCGCCCTCTGCGACGGAGTAGGGCCCGCCCGCGTCGGCGGTCGGCGTCTCGTTCAGGTTGAGCCCGAGCAGGAACGGATCATGGTCGGAGGAGCGGAAGGCGTTCGGCGAGTACAGCCCAGGCGGGTTGAACTCCGTGTTGTAGTCGAGGATCAGCGGCTCGTCCGCGTTGATGTGCCAGATCGACGCGCCGGCGACGTTGTCGAGCAGGCCCGCTCCCGCGAGCCCGTGGTCGAGCTCGCCTGAGAGGCCGTCGAACACGAAGCTGTAGCGCCGCTCGTCGGAGACGAAACGTTCGGACAGCCCGGTGTACCCGGCCGCCTCGAGCACGTGGATCGGATCCTCCTCGGTGTACGAGTTTAGGTCGCCGATGATGAGCGGATTCGGCAGGGCGAGCGCGCCGAGCACGTCGCGAAGCTTGTTCGCCTGCGCGACGCGGCGGGCGTTGAAGCAGCTCTGGCCGTCACCCTGGTCGAGGTCGAGCCCGGTCGCGCCGCCGCAGCTCTTCGACTTGAAGTGGTTGACCGCGACCGCGAACTCCTCGCTGCCGTTCGGATGACGGAAGCGCTGGATCAGCGGTGGACGGTCGAAGATGTCGTCGGCCGAGGTTTGCGCTGCCGCGACGGGGGTTACGACCGCCGGCCGGTAGATCAGCGCGACCTTGATCGCGTCGTCGCCGAACGTGCCGCCGAACTCGTTCGGCGCGTTCACGACGGGCTCGGAGATGAACGCGTACGTGCCGGGCGCCGTCGCGGCGTTGAGGGCGTCGACGAGGCTCGAGACGGCGGTCGATCCGTTGTTCTCCACCTCCATCAACCCGATGACGTCGGCGTCGAGCCCGGTGATCGCCGCGACCTCCTTGGCCTGCTGGCGGGAAAACTCCGTCGCGTTGTTCGCGCCTCGCGCGTTCGGGTTCTGGCTCACAAGGGTGGTGAAGTAGTTCAGGGTGTTGAAGCTCGCCACCTTGATCTCGCCGCCGACGTCCTCCGGCGCCGCGGGGCGCGGGTTCGTGCGAGCGAAGCCGAACGGAGTCGTCGGCTCGAGCCGGTAGAGGCCGAAGCCGAAGCTCATCACGCCCGTGATCCCGCTCGCGGTGTCACCGATCCGGACGGCCTCCGGCGTCAGGAAGGGGACGAACGCCGGGTTCTGGACGTTCGATCCGTCGTCGATCAGCAGCCGCCGGCGGTTGGCCAGGTCGAGCATCGCCACGGCGGGAGCGCCCGGAGCCACGCGGTCGGTTGGCTGGAGCAGCCGTCCATCCGAGGAAACGGTCACCTCGCCGAACCGGCCGAGCTGGAAGTGCTCGGTCGCCGAAAGGGGCTCGGGGAACGTCACCAGGACGCTCTCCACGGGCTCGAACGTCGCGCCGACTGGCCGCGGCAGGTCATAGGCCGTCGGGCCGATGCTGCCGCTCCCGCAGACATCGACCGTCGAGACCGGCGAGAGCTCGGTCAGGCCGTTGAACTCGAGCGCGCTTCCGGTCACGCGGACGAGGTCTCCGGTGTTCACCGGCTCCGACGCGAAGGCGAACAGGCCGTCTGACGTCGTGGAATCTCCGTCCGGCGTGGGATCCTGGAAGAAGAAGCCGCCGAGCTGGCCCGCCTCCTGGAAATCGCCGGTGACGACTCCCTCGACGCGCACCTGGTCACCTGCGACCGGCGACGCGGCGCCGCTGCCTTGCACCTGCGCGATCTCGTGCGTCACCGGGACGGCGCAGCCGGTCGCCGACGCGATCGTGAAGCTCCAGATGTGGTTCCCCGTCGCCATCGTGTCGGGCGGGTCCTCGGCGTCCTGGTCGTGCACGGAATTGGCGAAGACTGTGATCGCGCAGGCCTCGCCGGCCGCGAAATCGACCGTGGGGTCGAGCGTGAAGGTCGTCGGACCACCGGACAGCGTCGCCTCGTGAACGTGTGTGGTCCCGCAGGAGATCGAGAACGACGCTGCGGTGACGTTCACCGGCTCGGTGAAGGTGACGGTGATGGCGCTGTCGACGGGGACGTCCGTCGTCCCGGGAGTGGGCGTCTGCGTCAGCACCGCCGGCGCAGGCTCGCCCGGATGCGCACCCAGACGCCCGAACGTGTCCGTGGCGAATCCGTCCCATTCGATCGACGGGTCGAACGCGTCGCCGCCGTTCGGATCGCCGGCTTCGATCGCGGTTTTCCGGCGCAGCGTGTTGTCCGCCGTGCTCGTCAGTCCCGTACCCCACTCGGTGCCGGGATCGACACCGATCTGGCCGATCACGTCGAGGATCGGTCCGCTGCTGCCACCTTTGCGCAGCACCACGGCATCGTCGCCGTTGAACCATCCGGCGCCGTTCGTCTGATCGGCCTGGGCGAGGATCGTCTGGGTCGCGGAGCTCTGCGCGAAGACATGCACGTCGCCAGACGCGACGGTGCCGGTCAAGGGGAGAGTCAGTCCGGCTGCCGGATTGCCGTTGAAGAACATCTGCAGCGTGTAGCCGCCGCCAGTGAGGTTCACCGGGGCGCCAGTCCCGTTGTAGATCTCGATCGCCTTGTTGTTGCTCGTCCCCTCGATGTACTCGGAGATGAACAGGTCTGAGCTCACGGCAGCGGCCGGCTCGAGCCGCGCTCCCGCGAGCGCAAGCAGGCACAAGGCCGCTATTGCGGCAAGGAAAAACGGACGGCAAGAGCGCATGTGACCTCCATCTGCGGTCGGACCCCGAGAGACCGGCCAAGCCTATAACGGACACCCCGAAATCCAAAACACCCGCGGGTACAGTGTTTCGCGCGGTGCAGCGCTACCACGTCACGACCTTCGGGTGCCAGATGAACGCGCACGACTCGGAGCGCATCAAGGGCATGCTCGAAGAGCTCGGCCTGGGGGAGAGCCATGCCCAGGAAGACGCCGACGTCCTCGTCTTCAACACCTGCACGATCCGTGAGAAGCCGGACCAGCGCTTCGCCGCGCACCTCGCGCAGGCGCGCGCGCTCAAGGAGCGCGATCCCGACAAGGTGATCGCCGTCGGCGGCTGCTACGCGGAGGCGCAGCGCGAGCGCCTCTTCGAGCGCTACCCCTTCGTGGACGTCGCTTTCGGGTCGGGGTCGATCGCGCATCTCGGTGACTGGCTCGGGGCGGGCGGCATCGGCGTGCCGCGCGGAAGCTTCGGCCTCGAGCAGCGCGCATTCGCCGGCCATCTGCCAATGCACCGCGAGCGGCGCTACCAGGCCTGGGTGCAGGTCTCGATGGGCTGCAACTCGAAGTGCGCCTACTGCATCGTGCCCTCGGTGCGCGGCCGCGAGCAGAGCCGTCGGCCGGGGGACGTCATCGCCGAAGTTACCCGGCTGGCTGACGAGGGAGTTCGCGAGATCACCCTCCTTGGCCAGAACGTCAACTCCTACGGCCGCGATCTGCTGCCGGACATCCGCACCGACTTCGGTGAGCTCCTGCGCGCGTGCGACGCGGTCGACGGCATCGCGCGCATCCGCTTCACGAGCCCTCACCCGAAGGACTTCCGTGCGCCCGTGATCGCCGCGATGGGCGAGTGCGACGCCGTTTGCGAGCACGCGCACCTGCCGCTGCAGTCCGGATCGAGCCGGATCCTCAAGGCGATGCGCCGAACGTACAGCCGTGAGCGCTTCGTCCGGCTCGCGAACGAGCTGCGCGACGCGATCCCGGACCTGGCGCTCTCGACCGACCTGATCGTCGGCTTTCCGGGCGAAACCGAGGAGGACTTCCGCGAGACGCTCGAGACGGTCGAGGAGGTCGGCTTCGACAGCGCCTTCACGTTCGTCTTCTCGCCCCGGCGGGGCACAGAGGCGGCGACGATGCCCGACCAGGTGCCCGAGGACGTCAAGCGCGACCGGATCGAGCGGCTGATCGACGTCGTGCAGCATGTAGCGCAGGAGCGCAACGCCCTCCGCGTCGGAGGGGTCGAGGAGGTGCTCGTCGAGGGCGCGAGTCGAACCGACCCGAACCTGCTCCGGGGCCGAACGCGGCGCAACACGACCGTCAACTTCCACGGAACTGCCGCACCCGGAGAGCTCGTCGCGGTCGCCATAGAGGCGGCAACGTCGACGACGCTCCGCGGCTCGCAGCTCGCCGCAGTTGCTGCGTAGCCGCGACCTCGTCTGGGACGGGCTCCTCAACGTCCGCGACCTCGGCGGCCACTCAGTCGAGGGCGGCGGCGAGACGAAGTTCGGACGGATCGTTCGGGCGGACACGATCCGGCGCTTGAGCGACGAAGGCTGGCGCGCCCTCGTCGACTACGGCATCCGCACGATCATCGACCTCCGCACCGACGAGGAGCGTGCCGCGGATCCCCCCGCGGAGCTGCCGGTCGACGTCCTGCACGTCAAGTTCATGGACGACACGCCGGAGGTCTTCACGGCGGCGGACGCCGCCAGCCACGCCGCACCGGATCTCGAGACCGCGACCCGCGAGGTCTACCTGGTCTTCCTCGAGGCGTTTCACGCGAACGTCGCCGCCGTGCTCGAGGCTGTCGCGGACTCGCCCGAGGGCGGCGTCGTCGTCCACTGCGCCGGTGGCAAGGACCGCACCGGGTTGACCGTGGCATTCCTGCTGCGCCTCGCAGGCGTCGGCATCGACGAGATCGCCGCCGACTACGCCCTCAGCGAGCAGCGACTCCGGCCACGGCACGAGCGGTGGCTCGCCGAAGCCGCCGACGAGGCGGAGCGTGAACGCCTTCGCCGGATGACGGTGACGCCGGCCGCGTCGATGGTTGGAGTGCTCGAGGAGCTGGAGCGACGCTACGGCAGCGTCGAGCGCTACCTCGTCGCCGGTGGGGCGCGCGAGGGCATCGGCGAGCGCATCCGCACCCGACTCACCGTGTAGTGGCGGTCATGGCGGTCTTCGGGCCGACGGCCTCGGGCAAGACCGCCGTCGCGGAGGCCCTGGCCGACCGCATTCCATCGACGTTGATCTCCGCGGACGCGATGCAGGTGTACCGCGGAGTTCCGATCCTGACGAATCAGTCGGAGCGGCCGACGGAGCTCGTCGGGATCTGGGACCTCGAGCACGAAGCCTCCGTCGGCGAGTACGCGCGCCTCGCCCATGCCGCAATCGACGCCGCCCTCGCCGCGGGCGTAACTCCGATCGTCGTCGGCGGAACGGGTCTCTATCTGCGCGCCGCGCTCGTCGAGCTCGAGCTGCCGCCCGCGCCGGACCCGGGAGCTCGCGAACGCTGGGAGCAGGAGTACGACGATCTCGGCCCGGAAGCTGCGCACGAATTGCTCGCGGAGCGCGATCCCGAGGCGGCTGCGCGGCTCCACCCGAACGACCGGCGGCGGATCGTCCGTGCACTCGAGCTCGCGGCTGCCGGCGCATCGCTCGCGCCGCGCATCGACCGGCTCTGGACGGGGCAGACGCGGCATCCGACGCTCGTCTTCGGGCTCGACGTGCCGAAGGAGGAGCTCGATCGCCGCATTGACGAGCGCACGCGGTCGATGTTCGAACGGGGCGCCGCCGAGGAAGCCGACCGTGCGTTTGCAGGCCCGATCTCCTCGACGGCGAGGGCGATTCACGGGCTGGAGGAGGCCGCCCAGCTGCCCGAAGAGGAGGCGATCGAGACGCTCATCCGCGACACGCGGCGCTACGCCGCGTACCAGCGCAAATGGATGCGGCGGATTCCAGGCCTTGTTAGCCTGCCCGCCGATCGCCCTCCGGGTGAGGTGGCGGATGCGATTCTCGAAATGGCACGGGCTCGGCAACGATTACCTGCTGGTCCAGCGGGCCGACCTCGACGCGCCGCTGACGCCTGAACAGGTTCGACGCCTCTGCGACTACCACTTCGGGGTCGGCTCAGATGGGGTGCTCGAGGTGCTCTCGGCGAACGGCGACCGCGCGGAGGTCGTGATCTGGAACCCGGACGGATCCACAGCCGAGCTGTCTGGGAACGGAACGCGGATCGCCGCCCGCTGGCTGGCACGTCGGAGCGGCGAGGCTACGGTGACCATCGTCGTGGGCCCGCGCGAGGTCGTGGCGCAGATGCGCGGCGGCCTGCAGGTGGAGATGGACATGGGACCGGTCGACGTCGGCGACCCGGAGACGCTGGATGTCGCCGGCGAGGAGTTGGAGGTGACGCCGGCCTCGGTCGGCAACCCTCATGCGGTGGTGCGGCGTGATCCGTTCCGCGACGAGCTCCTGCGGCTCGGTCCGCGCCTCGAGACGCACGAGCGCTTTCCCCAGCGGACGAACGTCCAACTCGTCCGCGTCGACGGCGACCACGAGCTGACCGTGGGAGTCTGGGAGCGGGGAGCGGGGGAGACCCTCTCGTCGGGCACGAGCTCCGTCGCCGCGGCGGCGGTGGCCGTCGCCCGCGGCTGGTGCGCGAGCCCCGTCACCGTGCATCTCGCCGGCGGGGACCTGGTCGTCGAGCTCGACGATGACTGGAACGCGCGACTGACCGGGCCTGCCCAGGAGATCTTCAACGGCGAGACGGCCGAGGAGTTCGAGTGAGGTTCGCGCGCAGGTTGGATCAGGTCCCGCCGTATCTGTTCGCCGAGCTGGAGCGGAAGATCGCCGAGCGGAGGGCCGCGGGCATCGACGTCATCAGCCTCGGCATCGGCGATCCCGATCTGCCGACTCCGGAGGCCGTCGTCGAGGCCGCCGCGGGGGCGCTGCGCGACCCGAGCACGCACCAGTACCCGACGAACCGCGGCAGCGAGGAGTTCCGGGAGGCCGCGGCGTCCTTCTACCGCGAGCGGTTCGGCGTGGATCTGGATCCGGCGAGCGAGGTGATCCCGGTGCTCGGCGGGAAGGAGGCGGTCGGCCACGTCGCGATGGTCTGCCTCGAGCCCGGCGACGTGTGCCTCAGTCCCGAGCCCGGATATCCGCCCTACACGTCGGGACCCGTCTTCTCCGGCGCGGAGGTCCACTACCTCCCGCTCGCAGAGGGAAACTCGTTCTTCCCGGCGCTCGACGAGATCGCGGAGGACGCTCTCATCCGCGCAAACCTCCTCTACCTCAACTACCCGAACAACCCGACCGGTGCCATCGTTCCCGAGCGGGCGTTCGAGCAGGCGGTGGCGTTCGCGCGCCGCCATGACCTGATCGTGGTGCACGACAACGCCTATTCGGAGGTCACCTTCGACGGCTACGTCGCGCCGAGCTTCCTGGCGACGCCCGGGGCGAAGGACGTCGGCGTCGAGATCTTCTCGCCCTCGAAGGGTTGGAACATGACCGGCTGGCGCGCCGGACTGATCGCCGGCAACGCCGAGGTCGTCGAGCGCTTCCGCCACCTCAAGTCGAATCTCGACTCCGGCCTGTTCGAGGCGATCCAGCGAGCCGTCGCCGTCGCGCTGACGGAGGAGCGGGAGTTTCCGCGGCAGATGTCGGAGGTCTACCGCCGCCGCCGCGACCTGCTCCTCGACGCGCTGGCCCAGATCGGGCTCGACATCGAGCCGCCGAAGGCGACGCCCTACTTCTGGGTTCGTGTGCCGGAGGGCCACTCGTCGGCCTCGTTCGCCGCGCTCGTCCTCGACGAGGCGAACGTCGTCGTCTCTCCCGGGCCGAGCTATGGGCCGAGCGGCGAGGGCTTCGTCCGGTTGTCGCTGACGGTCCCCGACGAACGCCTGGAGGAGGCCGTGCGGCGGATCGAGACCTCGCTGCAGGCGTCCATAATTCAGACGTGACCGCGAGACAGCCGGACCCCGCGCCCGGCGCGCAGCCGGAGCGGGGCTTCATCACCGCGGTGCTTCCGCAGGGCGCCGATCCGGATCGTGAGCTCGCCGAGGTCGAGGAGCTGGCGCAGACGGCCGGCGTCGAGCCGATCGGCCGCCTGGTCCAGCATCGGGCGCAGCCGGACCGGCGCTCGTATGTCGGCAAGGGGAAGCTCGAGGAGCTGAGGCAGTCGTTCAAGGACTCCGGAGCCGAGTCCCTGATCGTCGACGGTGAGATCACGCCCGCCCAGCAGCGGGCGCTCGAGGACGCGCTGCAGACGCGGGTCGTCGACCGCACGCAGCTGATCCTCGACATCTTCGCCCAGCATGCGTTCAGCGCCGAGGGCAAGCTCCAGGTCGAGCTCGCGCAGCTGCAGTACAACCTGCCGCGGATGCGCGGCATGTGGCAACACCTCGAACGACTCGGCGGCGGGCTCGGCACTCGCGGCCCTGGCGAGTCCCAGCTCGAGACCGACCGGCGGCTGGCGCGGCGCCGCGTGACGATCCTCCAGCGACGGCTGGAGGCGCTCAAGCGCCAGCGCGACACCCGCCGTCGCGAACGGACTCGTTCGGAGACTCCGACGGTCGCACTCGCGGGCTACACGAACGTCGGCAAGTCGACGCTGCTGAACGCGCTCACCGACGCTCAGGTCTCCGTCCACGATCGTCTCTTCGAGACGCTCGACCCGACGACGCGCGCATTCGAGTACGAGGGCCGCCGCTACCTCGTCACGGACACCGTCGGCTTCATCCGGCGGCTTCCGCACGACCTCGTCGAAGGCTTCGCCGCCACGCTCGAGGAGACGCTGTCGGCGGAGCTCGTGCTCCACGTCGTCGACGGGTCGGCGGCCGACGACGAGCTGGATCGCATGATCGCCGCGGTCGAGGACGTGCTCGGCGAGATCGGAGCGGGTGAGCTGCCGGTGGAACTCGTGCTGAACAAGATCGACCAGGTCGATCCGCTCGGCCGACGCCGGCTCGCCAACCGCTTCCCAGAAGCGCTCCAGGTGTCGGCGCTTACCGGCGAGGGGCTTGCGGAGCTGCGCGCGCGGGTTGCCGAGCGTTTCGCCGAGCGCTTCGAGCTCGTGCGGCTGCTCGTGCCGCATTCGGAAGGCGCGAAGCTCGCAGAGCTGTATGCCCTCGGAACGCCGATCGACGAGCGACAGGATCTCGTAGAGGGCGTCTTCATCCGCGCCCGTCTTCCGCGTCGCGAGCTCGCGCGGTTCGCGCCGTACCTGATGGCAGAGGCTGGGGAGTCGCACAGGGCGTCGCGGTGATCGAGCTCCCGGTCCGCCGCCTCCGGGACGACGCCATCCTGCCGACCCAGGCGTACGCCGGGGACGCTGGGCTGGATCTCGCCGCCTGCGATCGCCACCAGGTCGGGCCGGGGGAGCGTACCGTGATCCCGACGGGACTCGCCGTCGAGATCCCCGAGGGCTACGGCGGCTTCGTGCTGCCTCGCTCCGGGCTGGCCGCACGTCATGGAATCACTCTGCTGAACGCGCCCGGGCTGATCGACGCGGGGTACCGGGGCGAAGTGCAGCTGGTGTTCCACAACACCGACCGGATCGAGACGTTCGTCGTCGAGCCGGGGATGCGGATCGCGCAGCTCGTAGTCCTCGAGGTGCCCGATGTTCGACTGGTCGAGCGCGAGGAGCTCGCCGCGAGCGACCGGGGCGAGCGCGGCTTCGGCTCTTCGCGTAGCTGATGGGAATCGAGCCGCGCATCCGCGTGTCGGCGATCCTGCGCTGGGAAGACCGGCTCCTGCTCTGCCGGCACGAGAAGGCGGGCAAGGAGCACTGGCTCTTGCCGGGCGGCGGAGTCAACTCCGGCGAGAGTCTCGTCAATGCCCTCCACCGCGAGCTCCACGAGGAGGTCGGCATCGAGGACGTGCTTCCGGTCGAGGGACCGGTCGCGATCGTGGATTCGATCGCCCCACAGCGCAGCTTCGCGGCGAAGCACGTCGTGCACATCATCTTCGCGGGCGACCTAGGCGGCCGTTCGCTCGAGAAGGTGAGCTCGCGCGACGCGGCCGTTCGGGGACACCGCCTGTTCGGCGTCGGCGACCTCGACGACGTCGTGCTGCACCCACCGATTCAGCGGTTCCTCGCGCGCTGGCGGCCGGGTGACCCGGTCGT
>Ga0126313_10002585_pt1 | contig 10213 bp, 7 predicted proteins | sample Plot105A_FD_89954 | JGI IMG/M metagenome (GOLD analysis project Ga0126313, IMG submission 89954) | Serpentine soil microbial communities from UC McLaughlin Reserve, CA, USA - Plot105A | ecosystem: Environmental > Terrestrial > Soil > Grasslands | place: USA: UC McLaughlin Reserve, Lake County... | reverse complement strand
AGGATGCAGTCGGAGTTCTGCAGATCCTGCAGGCTGGTGGTGGCCCCGCCCCTACCGTACGTGATGCCCAGACCGGGCACCGTGGAGCTGTGTCATATACGCGCCTGGTTGGTGATCCGCAAGAACCCCATAGAGTGGAAGAGCTTGGTTATGAGGTAGTTCTCCTCGTTGTCTATGGTGGCCCCTCCGATGGAGGCGACCGCCGTGGAGTGGCTGAGCTTCTTGCCCCTCTCGTCCTCGTCGTGCCAGCTCTCGTCGCGCGTCTTCTTGACCCTCTCGGCGATCATGCCCAGCGCCTCATCGAGGGATAGATCCTCCCACTCCTTCGAGTAAGGCCTGCGGTATCGGACCTTGGTCCAGCGGTACGGCGAGACGTGCAACCCGAAACTCGCCGACCCTTTCGGGCACAGCGTCCCCGCGTTTATGGGGCTGTCGGGGTTGCCCTCGATGTCTATGATGCGTCCGTCGCGGTGGTAGACGAGCGTGGAGCAGCCCACGGCGCAGTAGGGGCAGACGCTCACGGACTTCTTTACGCCATCGTCAGAGAGGCGAGATCGGATGTCGCGGGTCGCCTGGCTTACGGGATGCTCCACAGTCGTCCCGACGCGGTCCCGGATCTTCTTGAATAAACCATCTCTCTCGGTGACCTTGAAGAGCATAGGACCCCCTTCTGCACTGACAGTCGAATTGTCCGGGTCTTCCCCGCCAGAATTCTAACCTATTCCCCCCACCGCGGGACTGTGGCAGGGCTTACCGTGCTGACGCGTAGTTGACCCGAAGATGTAGGCCTGGTCTTGCGGCGATACGCTACATCTGGTACGTTGCTAGGCACGCTCTGGGGGTAAGGGAAAGGAGCTTGTCTGGATACTTGAGATACCCCCCGCGCCGGAGACGATAGTTTTGCGGCGCGGTCATTAGGGAAAGCAATGTTCATACTTAATGGTCAACGACCATAGGGAAAGGAGAACAGGGCTTATGGCTGACAATAGGGTAGTTGTGTACAAGGGGCCTGGCGAGGTCGCCGTCGAGGACATCGAGTATCCGAAGCTGGAGGTTCCCGGAGAGGTCGCCGACGCGATGGGGATGACCAAAGCCGCCCCGCACGCGGTTATATTGAGGATCGTCTCCACCAACATCTGTGGCTCGGACCAGCACATGGTGCGCGGGCGCACCACGGCACCCGTAGGGCAGACCCTGGGGCACGAGATCACGGGCGAGGTAGTCGAGAAGGGCGACGACGTCCAGTTTATCGACGAGGGTGACATCTGCTCGGTGCCCTTCAACATCGCCTGCGGCCGCTGCCGCAACTGCAACGAGGGCAAGACCGGCGTTTGCTTGAACGTCAACCCCGCTCGCGCGGGATCGGCTTACGGCTACGTGGACATGGGCGGCTGGGTAGGCGGCCAGGCCAACTACGTCCTGGTGCCTTTTGCGGACTTCAACCTGCTCAAGTTCCCTGATAGGGATCAGGCGCTGGAGAAGATCCTGGATCTCACCATGCTCTCCGACATCTTCCCCACCGGCTACCACGGCGCCTACATGGCGGGTACGACCACCGGCTCCACGGTCTACGTCGCCGGCGCCGGACCCGTCGGGCTAGCCGCCGCCTACTCGGCGCAGCTACTCGGCGCAGCCGTCGTCATCGTGGGCGACCTCAACGAGGAGCGGCTCGCGCAGGCACGTAGCTTTGGCTGCGAGACGATCAACGTTGGTCAGGGGACGCCCATCGAAGAGCAGATCGCCGACATACTCGGCGTGCCCGAGGTGGACTGTGCGGTCGACGCGGTGGGCTTCGAGGCCTCCGCCCGCGAGGGCGAAGAGGCCCCGGCGGTGGTCCTTAACCAGGTCCAGACCATCACCCGAGCTGGTGGCGCGCTCGGTATTCCTGGACTCTACGTGACCGGCGACCCCGGTGCGGCTGATCCGGACGCCCAGGAGGGTACGCTCAAGATCCGGTTCGGCCTCGGCTGGGCCAAGAGCCACGCCTTCTACACGGGCCAGTGCCCGGTCAAGAAGTACAACCGCGGCCTGATGATGAGCATCCTGCACGACAAGGCCCACATCGCCGACGCGGTGAACGCCACCGTCATCAGCCTGGACGAGGCCCCCGAGGGCTATAAGGACTTCGACAAGGGCGCGGCCAAGAAGTACGTCCTCAACCCGAACGGGTACATCAACGCGTAGCGACGCAAAACGCGAGGATGTGTTTCGGAGGGCCGGAGAAATCCGGCCCTCTTACTTTACCTCCGGTACGCTATAGAATCGTGGCGTAAGCGCCGACAAGGGTGTGAGATGGCAACGGCAAAGACTCCCTCGGGGCAAAGAGTGGTCCTTCACAACATCGGTTGGGCCACCTACGAACGATTGCTTGCCGACAACGAGAACAACAGCACGCCGCGTTTCGCTTACGACCGGGGGAGCTGGAGATCATGAGCGCTTCGTCCGAACACGAGAAGTTCAACCGGCGCATAGCACAACTCGTGTTGGCCGTGGCCGAGGATCTCGGTATCGAGGCAGAAGACCTGGGCTCCGCGACCTTCAGGCGCGAAGACCTGGAACTCGGCTTCGAGCCCGACTCCTGTCTCTACATCCAGAACGAGGAGGAGGTTCATGGCAAGGACCGGATAGATCCGGCCGTGGACCCGCCACCCGACCTGGCTATCGAAATAGACATCACCAGCCCTTCCTTAAACAAGTTTCCCATCTACGCCCAGATGGACGTCTCCGAGGTCTGGCGCTACGACGGAGAACGGATGACTATCCTGTTCTCGAAGACTCCGACTATGCAGCGACTACCCAAAGCGTCGTTCTCGGGCTCGTCACGGAAAGCGCCCTTACCGGTTTCTTCGAGAAGGGCGAGTCTATGAAGCGCACGATCTGGCTCAAGAGCGTGAGGGAGTGGGTAGGTGAGAGCGCCGAGCCTGACGGCTGAACACGCTCTTTCCCTGGGTCATGCCGAATTGCCGCCACCATCGTCCTGGCCGAAGAAGAGGCGATCCACGAGCGCATCAATGCTGCGCTTGAGGGGCTCGAAGAGGGAAGCCATCACCATTGCTGTGGCGAAGTAGGCGAGCCTGGAGTCCTCCACGTGCGTGAACACGAGCAGCACGTGCTGCACCGTAACGAGCGTGATCTCGAAGAAGCCTGCCAGGGTCGCCGTGAGGATGCCGTAGACGAGGGTGATGCTTATGATGAGTTCCACGTCGAAGAGGTGGTGCCTTAGCATAGCGACCGCCAGCCCGACGGGAATGGGCAACGCGAGTAGCCAGAACGCTGGAACCCCAAAAAGATCGTACAGTAGACGGGCCTCTCCTGACGCTGGCAGCTGAGCTCCCGGCAGATACACCAGCGCGTAGCCCACGCACGCCACCCCGACGCCGAGCAGAACCCACCTGGTCTGGGCGCGCTGGCGCGCTCCCGCCCGACGGTAGCGCACCGCCTGCGCCGTAAGCCCCGGCAACCATCCTGCCAGGATCAGGACCAGGAACGCGGCGAAGGAAGTTCCGAACGGGTCGATGAGGCTCAATGGCATGCCGGGAAAGAGGCCCCAGAGAAGGCAGTAAATGGCCCATCCCAGGGCGCTGAGGCGGGCCCAACGTGGCACGAATCGCCCGTCCGGGAACAGGAGGAAGAAGAGCACCGCCATGAGCAGACCCGCCGCCTGCGTGAGGTCGGCGAGCGTCTGCAGGGCGCCTGGCAGCGCGAGGGCGTCGAGAGTCGGTGTCGCCCACACCGCATAGCTCACGAACGCTGCGGAGAAGAACAGGGGGCGCCAATCAGTGAAGTTGCGCCGTACCGTGGCGGCGGAGGCCAGCGCCAGGGTGAGGACGAAGGAGACCTCCACCGACAGCACGGCGGGGGCGTAGTAGTCGTCGGCGAGGAAGCCGCGCAGAAAGTCCAGGCCGCTTCCGTGCGCGAGCCGCGTCGACGATTGGCGGGCGAGCTCAGCGAGTTGCTCATACCTGGCAGGCACCGAAAGCGCGAAAAGGATCAGCGACAGCCCCACCAGCACGCCCCATCCAAGACGCGCGGCCACGAGCGCAGGCCGCCCACCCCGAGTCGTTTCTCCCGTACCTTTCAGCGTCTTCGCCAGCGTCGCCATAGGTTCCATCTCCTTCCGCTCCTTCCAGGTGCCCTTGCGGGGCGGCTCGCCTGCTGTCCGTCTTGTAGGACTCTAGGACGTGGGCAGAAGGACGACATCGTCAGGGGTACCTATTAGGGGTACCTATTTATCCACTGGCAGGCGGTGGGGCACTAGGTAGGGGTAGGCAGGAGAACCCGCCGCGGTGGGACTAGAGCAGGCCGTGCTCCGTGGCGAAGCGGGCGGCCTCGGCGCGGGTGGAGGAACCTATCTTGTGATAGACGGAGCCGAGGTGGGCGTTTACGGTGCGCGGGCTTATGTAGAGCTCCTGGGCAATCTGGGCGTTGGTCAAGCCTCTGGCCACGAGCTTGAGCACATCGACCTCTCGGGCGCTCAGTCCGGCCGGGTATTGTGCTGGGGGTGAAGGTTGCTCCCGGGGGGTTGCCTGATGCTCGAGTGCGAGGTCCATGGCCTGTTTCGTGGTCATTGCACGACCTTCGGACCAGACGGCCTCGAATGCTCCTTCGCCCAGGTGGGCCCTTAGTTTCTCCAGGGTACGGGCGTACAGTTCGCGGTCGTGCATCTGGACGTAGAGGGGGGCACCGATGGTTTCCAGTATGGATTCCGACGCGCCGTACAGGCGGGTCTTGTGCTCGGCTTGGCCCTCGGTCGAGATAAGGTCAGCTATCCCTTCCAGGCAATAGGCGATGCCAGATTCGTCGCCAAGCTCCGCGGCAACGGCCAGACCTTCCACGTAGAGCGCCATCGCCCTTTCGTATTCTGCTTGCAACTGCGACGCCCAGGCCAGGTTGTGGAGCGCGATAGAGCGGACGAGCCTGTCTCCCGTTCTACGGGAGAACTCCAGCCCCTCCTCGAAATCTCGCGCGGCGCCGTCGAGGTCACCCCTGTTAAGGGCTATAAGCCCCCTGTGCGAGAGTATAGAGCTGATGCCCCATTCGTCGCCCGCCTCCTGATATTGTTCCAGACTTTCCTCGAAAAACGCGGCCGATCTATCCAGTTCTCCTCGCGCCAGTGCAGTTAGGGCGAGGCCACCCAGTGCGAGCGCCAGGCCAGAGCGGTTGTCGGTCTGGCCGAACAATTCCGCGCTCCGCTTCCAGAGCAGTTCGGTACCCTCTATACCCTCCAGCCCGTAGGACGTGATGCCTCTCGCGCAGAGCAACTTCGCCCGCTCCTCCGTGGAGATCGTCGCTTCCAGCTCCAGCACCTCCCCGATATACCGATATCCCTCGCCCTGATAACCGTGTACGCGCCAGAAAAACCACAACCCCCAGCAGAGCCGGGCCGCGTGCCCGATCCTGCCACGTTCGAGGAAATGCATCATCGCGGCGCGCAGGTTGTCGTGGTCCTGCTCGAGGAGATCCAACCATGCCACCTGGTCGTGTCCCTTTAGCTCTGGCTCGGCCTCTTCCGCGAGCCGCAAGTAGTATTCAGCGTGGTGTCCTCCGGCCTCTGTAGACTCTCCGGCTTCCTCCAGCTTCTCCCACCCGTATTGCCGGACCGTCTCGAGCAGGCGGTAGCGGTTGCCTTCTCCGTGTTCGTCCACCAGCACCAGCGACTTGTCCACCAGCGAGGTAAGGAGGTCAAGGAGGTGCGGGTTTGAACCCCGCCCGTACGACCCCCGCCCCTCATCGATGCTTTCTCCCGACACCACGGCTTCGGCCGCCTCCAACGTGAAGCCCCCCGCGAACACGGATAGGCGCCTAAGCAGGGCGCGCTCCTCATCCGTGAGTAGCCCGTAGCTCCAGTCCATCGTCGCCCTTAGCGTCCTGTGGTGGGGTATCCGCGTCCGGGTGCCGGCGGAAAGCAGGGCGAAGGAGCCTTCGAGCCGCTCCGAGATCTGGCCAACCGACAGGGCTTTCACCCTGGCCGCCGCCAGCTCTATGGCGAGCGGTATCCCGTCCAGCCGGTAACAGACCTTCGCGACCGACACGGCGTTGAGCTCGTCGAGCGCGAAGTCTCGCCTGACGGCCCGCGCCCGCTCCACGAAGAGGCCCGCCGCCTCATAGCCAGCCAGGGTCTCTGTCGCCGGCAGGCGCCGAAGGTCAGGAAGAGAGAGGGGTCCCACGGGGAAGAGCGCCTCGCCTGGCACGCCCAGGGCCTCCCGGCTCGTGGCGAGCACGCGCAGCCCCGGGCAAGAGCGCAGCAGGCTCGACGCGAGATCCGCGATTGCTTCCACCAGATGCTCGCAGTTGTCCAGCACCAGAAGTAAACTCCGCGACCGGAGGTGGACGCACAACGAATCGACGAGCGGAATACCCGGCGTCTCACGTACCCCGAGCACCATGGCGACTGCCCCAGGTACGAGATCCGGATCGGACAACGGGGCCAGCTCTACCATCCATGCCCCGTCGCTGTAATCTTCGACCACCCCGGCGGCCACCTCCAGAGCCAATCTCGTCTTGCCCGAGCCTCCCGGTCCCGTGAGCGTGAGGAGGCGATGGCCGTCCAACAGCTTCTCTACCTCGGCTATCTCCCGCCCACGCCCGACGAAGCTGGTGAGTTGCAGCGGCAGGTTGCCCGGCGTATGCCCGTCCTCCCGGGCAGGCTCGTCCGCACTATTCTTCCGAGCCTCCTGTGGTATCTCCGGCATGGGATCTGTCTCCAGTATCCTTCTCCACCCGCAGGAGCATTGTAGCGTGAGTCAAGGCATCAGGCATCAGTTCTTAAGGGCTCAAATCTGAAACCTGTAGCCAGGAACTCCTCGGCGGCCGCACGGCCCGAATCGTAGAGGGCCAGGATACGCTCGCGGGGCACGTCGAACTGGGTGGTGCCGATGCCCCGAGGGTCTATGGCTATCATCCTGTGGAAGTCCGACTCTTCCAGGTAGAGGTGATCGTGGGCTTCCATCATGGTGTCGGTGAGCCTGCGAGCGTGGTCCACGATCGAGAACCACCCCCCTTGCGAGCCCAGATGGCCGAACGGGGACCAGGGATCCTCCTCGATGATCTTCAGGCCAATGGTGGGCCAGACGGGCTCCTCGGCGGCGGTGTAGCCCGCGGCGACGAGTGCCGCAAGCACGGCGCCAGCCGAGGCTCCGGCCATATTCTGGGGCCGGTAGCCTCGTTCTTCCAGCGCCGAATAGGCGCCAACGAGGCCTATACCCTTCAGTCCCCCGCCCTCGAAGACCAGATCCACGTCCTTCGTGTGCTCTGACCAGATCTCCTGCGATTCAGATGTTTTTATTTCCTCCTCGGTCCTCTGCCCCGGGTGGCTCGTTGTGGTCTTCGAATAGAACTCTAGGACGCGGCGGGGAGAGCTACATCGTTAGGGGTGCAACGCACCCAGATCTGTTTGACAATCGACCGAACAGAAAGTTGCCCCTGCGTGGTGCCGAAAGCTCTGAGGTGTTGTAGCCGGTAGCCCTTACAGTGGCCAATTACGACCTGTCCTGTCTCTACCTTCATGCTCTTCGGACAGATTCTATGCATCGTGGCCTGTCCTTCGCGGGTTCAGAGACGCACGTTGCACCGGACGTCCCCGAGCCGCATGTTCGTCCTCTCCTACCTTCCTCGCAGGGTGCCAGGAACCCGCAAATGCGGCGCGAAGGAGCCAGAACGCAGGTGCCACGGCCAATGCCAGCCCGGCTACGCCAAACCCGGCGAGCCCAACCGTCGCCAGGGTGATCCCTCCCAATGACGCTATGACCGCGCCGAGTAGGTTCGAGAGCAGGTCGGCGAACCCGAGGATCTTTCCCCGCTCCGAAGAAGTAGTCCTTTCGGTCAACTCGGCGGTGGCGGCAACGTAGGAGAAATTCCAACCCAGACCGACCCCGAAGAGCGCTACGGAGGTCGCGGCAATGGTCTCGACCGTCCATACCAGCGAGAGAACGGACAAGCCGAGCAGCGACAACCCTCCCACCAGCGCCTTGACGCGACCCACGCGGTCGATGATGTGCCCGACGAGGAAGGTCAACCCGAACATGCCGACGAAATGGGCGCTGATGACGGGAAAGACCGCTTCCTCATGATGACCGTGGTCCATGAGGATGTAGCCCGCCAGGGTCATCGTCCCTACCATGACGGAGAAACTCGCCACGGCCGCCAGAAGCGCTGGCGCAACGCCCGGACGGCGCAGGATCGCGCCCAGTGGCTCGGCCTTTTGCGCCGAGTGAGTGTCTCGCTCTCGTTCCGTTAGCAGGGAACCGATGCGCATGGGATCGGGACGGACGTTCAGGATCAGAATCAAGCCGGCCAGCATGAACCCGCCCGCGACGAGCCATGGGATCATGAGGTGGCCTCCGTGGGAGTGCCCGTGGGCACCTTCCGACGCGAAGAGCGGGGCGAAGACCAGCGGACCCAACAGCGCACCGAAGACGGCGCCGAACAGTACTAGCCCTATGCCCTGAGCCCGGCGCTCGGGCGGATACATGTCGGCCGCCGCGGCCCGGGAGAGCATCACGGTGCCGGTAGCAGCTCCGAGCAAGCCGAAGCCTCCGACCACCGCCGCTACCGAGAGCAGCGACGCCCCGAGCCCGGTCAGCAAACAGCCTACAATCCCGAAAACGAACCCTCCCGCCAGCACGGGGATACGGCCCAAGCGATCCATCGCGTGTCCTGCCACGAGGGCGGCGAGGCTCGCCATACCCAAGAATATGGCCGGTCCCAAGCCGGAGAGGCTATTGAGGCCGGTGACCGCCGAAAAGGTCTGTGTGGCCACCGCCACCGTGAGCTGGTTCATCCCGTAGAGCGCCGCCATGCCACCCGAGAGCAACAACGTGTTGCGGACGACCGTGTGCTTTCCTACGAATACTTCTGACTCTTTCATCTGCACAGCCCCTTTCCCCTGCTGGTTTTCTACTGCCACGACGAGCCGGACTCCTTGTATGACCGCCCTGCCCACCTGCTGCATCCCGCAAGAGAGCTGATCCCGATCCCTCCGTCATCCGTTACTCTTCCTGCGTTGCCGGCTTTTCTGATGGAACTCTAGGACGCGTAAGGAGTAGCTACATCGTCAGGGGTACCTATTCGGGGTACCTAACTTATGGAAGGGGAAGACGCTTGGCCACTAGGTAGGATGCCTGAGGCACATAGTCGCCGTGTGGTCACAGGGATGGCCTCAGCCTGAGACGCGCAAGGTCCCTGGGGCAGCCTCTAAAGCGGTGCTGTGGAAAGAGTGGACCTGAGGTGAGTCAAGGTATCAGGCAGCAGAGACATCAGGTCTTTTCTTGCTGAAGCCTGAAATCTGTAGCCTGATGCCTTCCCACCAGCTCATCCTTTTCGAAAGTGACTAGGTACCCCGAATAGGTACCCCAAATAGGTATCCCTGACGATGCGAGCGCCTGCACGAGCGGCGATGCTGTAGGTAGAAGAAAAGCAGAACAGGAGGAGACGATGAGCGCGGCGGCAGCGAGACGGGGTATCAGGATGAAGGGGAAGCAGACGCTCGGACCATCGGGACGCGAAGATGCCAGGATCGGACCGCGCGCGGCCGCCTGGCTCGCTCGTTCGGTATGCGCCGTTTCCCTGGCGCTGGCGGGGTCGGGATTGCTCCTTCTCGCCGCCAACCGGGTGTACCTTGGCGTTCCTGTCTTCGAGGAGTGGGTCGAGGACACCGTGATCGCGGTTGGCTTCTCGGTGGTGGGGGCGGTGATCGCCCACCGTTTTCCCTCCCGCAACCCCATCGGCTGGCTCTTCTGCGCCCTCGGGCTCGTCGCGGCGGTGCTCCTGTTCTGTGGCGAGTACGCCGTCTACGCGATGGTGGCGGGTCCGTGGTCGCTGCCTGGGGGCGAGGCCGCGGCCTGGGTCGTCACCTGGCTGTGGGTCGTGCACTCGGGCCTCTTTGCGTTCCTGGGACTCCTGTTCCCCGACGGCCGGCTGCCGACGGTCCGCTGGCGCTTCTTCGCGTGGACGGTCGTCGTGGTCATGGTCTTCGGGACCGTCACGGCGGCCTTCTCGCCGGGCCCGATCGACAGCCTCAGCCTCGTCAGCAACCCTCTTGGTATCGAGGGGGCCCCGAACCTCCACGGCCCCGTCGAGGTATTCGTGTTCGCCCTCACGCTCGTGGCGGCGGCCTCGGTCCTGGTCAGGCTACACAGGGCCGACGGTGTGGAGCGGCAGCAGATAAAGTGGTTCGCCTACTCCGCCTCCGTGCTCGCCGTCGGCGCGCTCATCT
>Ga0126313_10002582_pt1 | contig 10216 bp, 12 predicted proteins | sample Plot105A_FD_89954 | JGI IMG/M metagenome (GOLD analysis project Ga0126313, IMG submission 89954) | Serpentine soil microbial communities from UC McLaughlin Reserve, CA, USA - Plot105A | ecosystem: Environmental > Terrestrial > Soil > Grasslands | place: USA: UC McLaughlin Reserve, Lake County... | reverse complement strand
TGTCGATATGGGCGAAATAGCTCGGGATCAGATCAGGGGTATCGGCTGGCCGCTCCGAGCCGCGCCTCGTTAAAGTCTTGCTATCTGTCACCGTCTTTGGGGGCATACTATCTCCTCTTTCCCTAAAGGTTTCTCTAGATCGTTCTCTTATATCAGACACAGTGGTAATATACACTATCTACTATATAATTGTCAAGTATATACAGCGAAAAATACTATCAAAATCGAGAAGAAGGATAGGTTGAAAATGGGAGAGAAGAGGAGCTACAGTCAGTACTGTACGGTGGCCAGGGCGCTCGACGTGGTCGGGGAGCGGTGGACGCTCTTGTTGGTGCGTGAGCTCTCGACGGGACCCAAGCGGTTCAAGGATCTCTTAGAGGGGCTGCCGGGGATCGGGACGAACCTCCTCGCTGCCAGGCTCAAGAGGCTTGAGGCGGACGGCATCGTCCGGCGCGCCACCCTGCCGCCGCCCGCCGGATCGAACGTCTACGAGCTGACGGGGCTAGGGAGGTCGCTCGAGCCGGTAATAGTGGCCCTCTCGCGCTGGGGAGCGAGCCTCTTGGATACCCCGCGCGAGGACGATGACCTGAGGGCGGGCTGGGCCGCTGTGGCGATGCGGTCGGCCATAGGACGGGGGGCTGCGGGCGGCCGTCCTTCTACCTACGAGTTCCGCATCGACGGCGAGGCGTTTCATGTGCGGGTCAGGGACGGCGAGGAAGGGGATGGGGTAGAGGCCAGGCAGGGCTCTGCCCCAAATCCCGACCTTGTCGTCATAGGCGACGCCGAGAGCTTCCTTGCGGTGGCCTCCGGAAGACTTGGCCCCGAGGAGGCGGTTCAATCGGGGGCGCTCCGAGCCGAGGGGGGGCGCGAGGAGGACCGGGAAGCCCTGCTCGCGTGGTGTCAAAGCCTGGTCGGTCCGACCGCAGCGTAGGGTACGGATGAGCCAGGGCGGCCCAATCCTCGCCCTCTACCGTGCGGTCCGTGACCCTCGAGCAAAGCTTCGCCTGGCCCTCAACCCCCCTCTACCTCAAGGCGCTTGACCTTTGCGGTGCGCCCCCAGCGCGGTTAGGCTCGGGGGCAAAGAGCAGACGCACCAGAGGGGGGCTTTCTCAGGGGCCCGGTAGATCCGCGTAGAGATGGTCGAAGCGTTCCGGATCGCAGTTGGCGAGCAGACGGACGACGCTCTTTGCCTCCGGTCCCAGGTCGTCCGTCCGGCGCTGGCGGATACCGCGCAGTGAGTCGGGGTTCTCGCGGCCGACGCTTGAGATCTCGGCCGAAAGGGTTTCTCTGTCCGCCCCCGGTGGCAGGGCTGCGACCAGCGAGCGGGCTACCACGTGGGAGAGGAAGGGGGTCGCCTCGTAGCGGATCTGTTTTCCGCGGGGCCGGAGGTAGTGGCCGGTCGCCGCGACGTTCAGGACGGTCTCGATGTTCGAGAAGGGCGCGACGCCTGCGACGAGCGAGACCTTTCCATCGAGCGTGGGGTCTTCGGCGGCGAGGAGGGCCAGGGTCGCGCCGGTCGAGACCCCGACCATGGCAACCTCTCCGTCTTCGGCGTCGGGCCGAGTGGAGATCTTACGCGCGGCCTCTTTGGCGGCGTCCACGGTCTGTGGCGTGATCCTATCCTCCGTCAGGCCCGGCAGGTCGGGCACAACGGCGAGGTAGCCGGCCCGCGCGAAACCCTCGGCCAGACGCCTCACCCCTGGCAGCTCCCTTCCCTCTGGCACGGTCCCGTTGACCACGAATATCGCCGGCCACGGCCCTTCCCCACCGGCCTCACGACCAGCGCCGGGTATCCCGCCACTCGCGTATCGGAGAGCGCAGGTCCCCGCTCGTAGCCTTGACGGCGGGCGTGATGGCGGGGGCGTCGAGTACGGAGGAGATCACCACCACGGCCCGCGCCTGCGCGTCCACCCACGACCAGAACGAGATGGTCAGGCCGACAAGTACGGCGACTAACACCACGTAGGAGGCGCGCAGAAACCTCCTGCCGGAGATTTTCCCTGCCGCAACCCTACCCCGCAAAGCCTCTCCTGCCGGGAACGACCTGTCCAACATAACTATGCACCGCGGATCACCTCCTGTCCCCGTCACGCAGGGTCGGGGTAGTGTACGCCTTGCCGGCAGCATCGCTTTACAGGAGAGGACATATTTCCTAACCTTACGGCGGTACACAGAAAGGTTCGTTTCCGATGCAGATCATCACCAGCAGCAGGGCTCAGGGGCTGGCCCGCAAAGCCAGGAAAAACCTCCTAAGGACGCGGCGCCGGGTCTCGCGCGGGCTCTACAATCTCAAGAGACGCAGGCGGCAGGCCGACGACGGGATCTCACCGGAGCGCCTGGTCTGGATCTTCGGCTCCGCCAGGACCGGGAGCACCTGGCTCGGGGCAATGATGGCCGACCTCGAAGACCACGCCTGGTGGCACGAACCGATGGTCGGCTACCTTTTCGGCCACCTCTACTACGAGCGCGCCAGGGCAAGGCGCCGGGACGAGAACTTTATCCTGGGCGGCGACAAGTCGCTCTGGTTAGGCCCCGTTCGGAGGTTCGTCCTCGACTCGGCCAGCGCCAGGTTCCCCGAGCGGATCGACGGGGGTTATCTCGTGATCAAGGAGCCCCACGGCACCCTGGGCGCGCCCCTGCTCGCCGAGGCCCTCCCGGAAAGCCGCATGATCGTGCTCGTCAGGGACCCGCGTGACGTGATCTCCTCGAAGATGGACGCCGCGAGGGAGGGTAGCTGGGCCGAAGAGGCGCAAAAGAGCCGCGGCCAGGAGAAGAAGAACACCTCGGCCGACAGGAAGCCTGACGCCTTCGTGAAGAGCCAGGCGAGGAGGTACGCGCAGCTGATCGAGCTCGCCCAACAGGCCTACGATGCTCACCCCGGCCGCAAGGTCCTGATCCGCTACGAAGACCTGAGGGCGGAGCCCCTGGAGACCATGCGCCACATCTACGAGAAGCTGGAGATCCCGGCCGAAGAGCGAGAGCTGGCCAGGGTCGTGGAGAAGCACGCCTGGGAGAACATCCCGGATAGGAAAAAAGGCGCGGGTAAGTTCTACCGTAAAGGTAGCCCGGGCGGTTGGGCGGAGGACCTGACCCCCGAACAGGTAGAGACGGTGGAAGGGATCACCGCCCCGCTCCTGTCGAGGTACTACGCCGAAGACCGGCCCTCTTCGCCCGGAGGGTAATCGCCCGGGTCGGCGATCCGCTCGATCTTGCCGGCCCATTCGCCGACCCTCCCGCGCCATTCCGGAAAACATCGTAGACTCTTGGTCCGACACACGCACGAAGGAGGAACCCCCATGGCCAACCTGCCGCAGCAGGGCCAGTCACTACCAGACCTGGACCTCACGACCGAGGACGAGGAGCACTTGGGCACAGCAGACTTGAAGGGACAGAAGACCGTCCTTTACTTCTACCCCAAAGACGACACGCCGGGTTGCACGAAGGAAGCCTGCGCCTTCCGCGACCGCATGGGCGACTACGCCGAGGCGGACATCCGGGTCTACGGCGTCTCCCTAGACTCCCCCGAGTCCCACCGCGAGTTTCGGGCGAAGTACAACCTCAACTTCCCGCTCCTCACCGACGAGGGCGGTCGTGCCTCGGAGGCCCTCGGGGTGCTGCGCAAGGACCGGGGGATAGCGAACCGCGTCACCTTCCTGCTCGATCCCAAAGGCACGATCTCCAGGGTCTACCCCGAGGTCTCGCCCGAAACCCACGCAGACGAGATCCTCCAGGACGCGGCCACCCTCTAGCGGGAACCTCCGGGCGACGACGGTACAAAGGTGTAAGTCGTTAAGACCCGAAAGCTCGCGACTCTGGATGCCGCCCGCACTCTAGCTTTCGATACCAAGCCGCGCGTACCCGCCGATGCCGCGTCGGGACTGACGACCCTGTTGGCGACCACCAGGTCTGGCGAACGTACGGAGGAGCGATTCATCGTACGCGGGTGAGAACCCCGCGCGGTCCTTGTGTAGAATGTGCCGCGACGGTCTGACGACCATTCGTTGCGGATCTTGGGAGGTTTCTGAGGGTGTTGACGCAGCTGCAGTACGGCAAGGGTGAGCGTAACGTCGAAGTTCCGTCCTCCGACGTTACGGTGCTGATGCCGAAGGCGGAAGAAGGTCTGCGCGACGAGGCGGCGGCCTTTCGGGAGGCGGTCAGGGACCCCATCGGCTCGGCGCCGCTGCGCGAGTTGATCGGGGCCGATGAGCGGATCGCGGTGGTGATCCCGGACATCACCCGCGCCCTGCCGCGCGAGCGCCTCCTGCCCATGCTCTTCGAGGAGCTCTCGCACGTGCCGCCCGAGAACTTTACCATCGTGAACGGCACGGGCTCCCACAGGGCCAACACCGACGAGGAACTGGCCGCGATGGTGGGACAGGAGGTTTTCGCGAACTACCGCGTCGTCAACCACGACGCCCACGACCCGACGACGATGGAGTTCGTCGGCAAGTCGCACACGGGGCGAGACTTATATATGAACCGCGAGTACGTGCGGGCCGACAGGCGCATCGTCATGGGGTTCATTGAGCCGCACTTCATGGCCGGGTTCTCCGGCGGCTACAAGGGCATTTTTCCCGCCGTTGCCGATGTCGACTCGGTCATGGACTACCACAGGGCCTCCGTCATCGGCCACGCGCGCAGCACGTGGGGCGTCCTCGAAGACAACCCGACGCAGGACCAGATCCGGACCAACGGCTCCATCCTGCCGGTTGATTTCTGCATAAACGTTACCCTCAACCGCTCGCACGGGATCACGGGCTTCTACTGCGGCGAGGTCCTCTCCGCCCACGAAAGGGGTTGCGAGGCCAACACGACGACCACGATGGTCGCCTGCGAGCGCGAGTTCCCCATCGTCGTCACGACCAACGGAGGCTACCCGTTGGATCAGAACCTTTATCAGGCCGTAAAGGGTATGTCCGCCGCCTACCAGATCGTCGCCGAAGGCGGCCTCATAATCTGCGCCTCCAGGTGCAACGACGGCTTCCCGGAGCACGGCAACTTCCGCAAGATGCTCCTCGAATACCAATCCCCCGAGGCGATGCTCGAGGCGATAAACTCGCCCGGTTTCTCGACCTTCGACCAGTGGCAGGTCCAGCTCTTCGCCCAGATCCTGCAGAGGGCCAGGGTCGCGCTCTACAGCGAGATAGACCCAGAAGCCGTCCGCAGCGTCCACCTCGAGCCCATAGGCGACATCACGTCCAGGATCTCCGAGGAGCTAAGGAACATCGGTGAAGACGCCCCTGTAGCCGTTCTCCCGGAAGGCCCCATGACCGTCCCCTACCTCGAACACGCCCCGGTCCAAGCGTGAGAGGCACAAGTTGGGGCTTGGATCAGGCAGGCTATCCTGCGAGCAGGCGCGTGAGTCGCAGGTGCACGCCCTCGTCCTCGTCCGTGACGTAGAAGGTGCGGCCTTCTGGGGTGAGGGCCATGCCCTCAACACGCGGGAGGCTGGGGAACTCGCGGACGAATTCTGTCTCGAGATGGCCGGAGTGAGAGTTCCGGGGAAGGATGCAGCGGAAGTGGGTTGCCACGGTCTCCCTGCCGCCGGGGTAGTCCTGGACCAGCACGCTCTGTTTGTCACGGCTGTCGACGTTGCCCGTTACGAGGTGTAGTTCCTCGCCGTTTTCGGTCGCCAGGAGGGCGAGGTCGCGGACGCCGGCGATCTCACCGTTCCTGCCAACGGCGTCGGCCGTCCAGAAGCCGCCGACTTTGGGGAGGGCGCCTTCGAAGAGGTGGTCGATGCCCTGGAGTTCTATCAGGATGGGACGTCCTGCCGCGGTGGTCGGGAAGCGGAGGCCGAGGAGGAGGTTTCCGTTGCCGCGGAAGGCGGCGCCTTCTATGTTGATCGGGTAGTCGTCCTCGCGCACGAGACCGGCCCACTTCTTCGCCTTCTCCTCGCCGCGCTCGATGGTGGCTTCGATCAGGCCTTCCCGGGTCTGCTCGCCGAGCGGGATCAGGTCCAGGTCACTCTCTTCCAGCGCGTCGTTGATGAGGCGGTGTAATGCGAAGCTTTGGCGGGAGACCTGCAACTGCATGGCGGGGTCTTCTGCGACGCGCCCGACTTCGGCCTCGCGGAAGCGGGCGACGAAGCCGCGTTTGGGCTGGAGGGGTCCGCCTTTGCTCCCGAAGTGGGAGCCGAGGATGTAGACGTAGCCCGTGTCATCGTCCAGCGTGATCGCCTCGGCGTCCTCAGTTTTGCCCGCGTTGCCGCTGGCGCTGGCGTGCAGCCGCTCTATCTCCCAGCCCTCGTCCTCGGGGGAGCCGCGGCGGTGGCCGATGGCCGCGACACAGTCTTCGATCTCCCCCTCATCCAACACAGCCCAGAACCCGAGGTCCCAGCCGTGGTCCCCGAGCAACGCCTCGTTCCCTATGGTCAAGAGCCCCGAGGCCTCGTTCGGGTGCAGGTTGAGATCCATCTGAAAAAGCTCGTCTTCACCGGCCATCGGCAACCTCCTGTTTCCGGACACGCCCACATACTACGCGTTCGCCACGCGAAAGTTCCGGTATGTGGGTCGCGACACTACCAACTCGTATCTATATGTTACATTCTCCCGCTTACCCCGGAAAACGACGTGCAGGAGGGGCATTGGCGTCGATCTCGAAAATGGTATCTGTGGCGGCCCTGTGCGGTGCCGTCCTCCTGATGGCGTTCACCACGACCTCATTCGGTAGCGGCGAAGACGATGTGGTCCACGGCGTCGCAATGGTCCACCACTCGAATCCCGGCGGCATCCCGCGCGGCTCCGACCCGGAGAAGATGCTGGCTTCCTACTACGGGCGTACGCTGGAAGGCAACCCGATGGCCAACGGCCAGCCCTTCGACGCGGACGCCTACACGGCCGCCCACAAGACCCTGCCCTTCGGCACGGAGCTCGCGGTGAGCTACGGCGGCGAGTCCGTGCGGGTCACCGTTACGGACAGGGGTCCATACGTGGCAGGCCGCGACCTCGACCTCTCGCTGGCAGCGGCGCAGGAGATCGGGATCACCGGTACGGGAGAAACACCCGTGCGGGTGGAGATTTTTTAGAAGGGCTACAGGTTTCAGGCTTCAGGTATTCTCTGAAACCTAACATCGCGCGGCAGGCTCACGGCGTTCCTCCCATCCGTCGTTCCCGCCCCACACCCCGTCGTTCCCGCAACGCTTGTCCCCGCGAAAGCGGGGAGCGGGAATCTACGGTTAGCCGAAGACGTAGACTCTTACACGGTGACATTACCATTCACCCGGGCCTGGTATCAGGCTTCAGAATTGATGATCTTTCAGGAAATCCAGCACTAGCCTGTTGAACTCTTCTGGTCGCTCCATGTTGGGCAGGTGGGCGGTGCCGTGCATGACGATCCTGCGCACGTTTGGGAGTTCCTTTTCGAGGAGCTCGGCCGCTGCGAAGATCCTCGGCTGGTCCTCGTCGCCGACTATCAGCAGAGTGGGAGCCGGGATGTCGTGAAGGTGGTCCGCGGCGGGTGGCTCAGGCTCCCACTCTTCGCCCAGTTCGGCGGCCTCGGTTTGCAGGGCGATCAGGTTCATCTCGCGGACAAGGTCCCTGATCGGGGCGGCGACGTTCTCGGGGGATCTCGCGGGCCCGTCGACCCACATCCTGACCTCCAGTTCGGAGATGCGCTCCAGGTCCCCAGCCTCGTCGGCGGCGACGAGCTCGTCCCACTCCTTGGGGGGGGCGAAGTCTGGCCTGAACCCGCCGATGGCAGACCCGACGAGGACGAGGTTCCCGATTCTTTCCGGGTACTCAAGCGCGAAGTCGAGCACTGCCCCGCCCCCCATCGAGCAGCCCACGAGGTGAGCACGCTCTATGCCCAGAGAGTCAAGCAGACCTCGCAGGTCTTCGTGATGGGAAAAAGATCCCTCGACCATCTCGGTCTTCCCGAAGCCGCGCAGGTCGTAGCGTACTGCCCTGTATCGTTCGGCGAAGGCCGAGATCTGGCCTTCCCACATCCTGCTGTCCGCGATCCCCGCGTGTACGAGGACGAGGGGCTCGCCCTCCCCCGCTACCTCGTAGTAGATCCGCGCGCCGTTGACCTCCGCCGTGCCAGTCTCCCGATGCATCTCTTACCTCTCCCTGATACGTTTACGTCGCTTACGACCCCGGGCGCGGCACAGCACGCCAGGTCCCTGTCTCTCCCTGTTTTCGGTTGGACATACTCTGTAGAGACGCATCGCTTGCCCGGATGGGGCACGGTCAGTATACGCCCGTGGTGCAAGCGGTGCAGGAGGGTTCTTCGGGGTTGCGGGTATAACATAGGGGGTGTGGCAACCTCAGAGAGGAGCAGCGTATGACGCTGACGATCGGGACCGGGCCGTTCGGAGACCAGGGCGAAAAGGCTTTCAACTTCGAGGTAAGGGCCCCCGGGGACCACATACTGTATTTCGAGGCCTCCCCGAGACGGGTGCGGGTGGTATTCGGCGGCGAGACCGTTGCCGACAGCCGCCGCGTCAAGCTCATGCATGAGACGCGTTATCTGCCCGTCTACTACTTCCCCGAGGAAGACGTGCGGATGGACCTTCTCGAGACCACTGACCACACGACGCGCTGCCCCTTCAAGGGCGATGCCTCGTACTGGTCGGTGCGGGTCGGCGAGAAAGTCGCGGAGAACGCCGTGTGGTCGTACCCCGAGCCGATAGAAACCGCGCCGCCGATCGCGGGATACCTGGCGTTCTACTGGCCGAAGATGGATTATTGGTACGAAGAAGACGAAGAGGTCTTCGTCCATGCGCGCGATCCGTATCACAGGGTTGATGTGCTGGAGAGCTCCAGGCACGTCAAGGTCAGTGTCAACGGGCAGGTCGTCGCGGAAACGGATCGGCCCACGATCCTGTTCGAGACCGGTCTGCCGCCGCGCTACTACATCCCGCCCGAGGACGTGCGCGACGACGTACTCGTTCCGAGCGACAAACAGACGCAATGTCCGTACAAGGGGGTCGCCTCCTATAACTCGGTCGAAGCCGGCGGCGAGACCATGGAAGACATCGTCTGGCACTACCCAGAACCCATCGCCGCCGCCGAGAAAATCCGGGACAACCTCAGCTTCTTCAACGAGAAAGTGGACCTCGAGGTCGACGGCGAAACCCAGGGGCGCCCTAAAACCCAGTGGTCCTAGAGCGGTTCGCGAACCGCCCTGGCCTCTACCAGACCTGCCAGCGCTCGGGCGTAACGCGCACGGCTACGGAGTAGGCCTGGGCGAAGCCTTCGACGTCGTAGCCTATGCGGCCTATGCTCTCGCGGTACTTCTCGGTGTAGGGCGCGACCTCGCTCGCCGGCGGGACGTCATCGGCTATCCGGGCCGTGCCTTCCAGGCGCACCACGTCACCGCCTTGCTCGTTAGAGTTCAGGTTCAGGCCAACGTGGGGGTTCTGGGCTATGTTTCTAAGCTTCTGGCGGTTGGGCTGGGAGTAGATCAGGAACCCCTTCTCGTCCCACAAAAACCAAACAGGCACCGTCTGCGGCTGGCCGTCTGGGCGGACGGTGGTCATCCATGAGATCTCCTCTTCCCTCAGCCGCGACTTCGCCCGTTTTCCAGCCTCGGTGGTGGTGTCGAACACGGGAGCCTCCTTTCTGGTGCGGTTTGCGCGAGCGAACCACGCTGTCAGCCTTCAGCGGTCAGCTTTCAACTACGTGTTGTTGATGGCTGATCGATTGTGGAAAGGCGACGACATTCGACAGTATTATTCTGGGGCTAGGCCTTTTTTGCGCAGTTCTTCGAGTGCCCTCTGGGATTTTTTCAGGCCTTCGAGGCCCATGCCTTTCAGGATTTCGGGCGCTTTGGTGAACTGTACCTCCGAGTAGTCGACGACCTGCCAATGGTTACCCCACGGGTCGAGGAAGTCAAGGCCCCTGCCGGGCAGGATTTCGACCCCCATCTCCCTCAGGGCGCGACGGACCGTCCTCCTGTCGTCGACCACCATGCCGATGTGCCTGTGCTCCTCAGAGGAGCGGTTCTCGCCTTCGGCGAGCGCGATAAACTGGTCACCCGCGTCTATGAACGCCATCCTGGGGCCGCGTCCCCGCAGCTCTATATCGAAGAGGCGACCGTAAAACTCCAGCGCCTCTTCGATATCCCCGACCTCCAGGGCGACGTGGTTGAACCCGATGAGCTTCGCGCGATCCGCCATAGTAGTAGTATCCGCGAGTTTGCACCCCGCTGCCACTGTATAAGCGCCTGTTTGACTGCACGAACCCTGAACTAATACTTCCGCTACGCATTGGTG
>Ga0126313_10002579_pt1 | contig 10220 bp, 10 predicted proteins | sample Plot105A_FD_89954 | JGI IMG/M metagenome (GOLD analysis project Ga0126313, IMG submission 89954) | Serpentine soil microbial communities from UC McLaughlin Reserve, CA, USA - Plot105A | ecosystem: Environmental > Terrestrial > Soil > Grasslands | place: USA: UC McLaughlin Reserve, Lake County... | reverse complement strand
CTCGGCCCCCAGGGCCCGCACCGCGGCGTCGCCCGGGATCGTGTCGGTGAGCTGCATCGTTCCTCACGCTCCTCGTGGACCGACCGCCGGCGACACGGCGACGGCGGGGACGATCCGGTCGTACGCGACACCCGCGCGCCGATTGAGCTCGGCCACCGCTCGTGCCGAGGGTGCCTCGAACCTGCAGAGGACGGCCTCGTCCTCTGCCATGACGAGCGAGCCGGCGTAGTGGACCGGCACGCCCTCGCCGCGCATCTCGGCGGCCACCCGGCCGAGCGGCTCGAGCAGCTGCTCCAGGTCGCCGGAAAGCCCGGTGATGTACCGCTCGACGATGAACACCATCCCGCGCGACGCTACGCGCGGCGCCGCGGACGGGAAAGCCGGAGACCCCTACACTTTGGCCGCCCGTTGGACCGCCCGGACCGCGGGTTCCCCGACGCCGCGGCGGGCGAGCTCGGCGCGGGAGCGTACGCCGAGCTTGCGGTAGACGCGCGACAGGTGCGCCTCGACGGTGTGGACGGTGACGTGGAGCGCCCCCGCGATCTCCTTGTTCGAGCGGCCTTCGCTTGCGAGCACGGCGACGCGGCGCTCGCTCTCGGTCAGCTCGTCGGCGGGCGCCGAGCGCCGTCCGCTGATCCGAGTGAGGTCGTCTCGGGCGCGGTCGGCCCAGAGCCGGGCGCCGAGCTCCTCGAAGACCGTGAGCGCCTGCTCGAGGGTCTGGCGTGTCGCGCGCTTCTGCCGGGCCCGGCGCCTGACCGACGCAAGTGCGAGCAGCGTGCGGGCGTGCTCGAAGGGGCCTCGCATCCGATCGTGCTCCGCGAGCGCGTCGTCGAACGCAGCAAAGGCGCCCGGCAGGTCGCCGGCGGCCGCGCACAGCAGGCCGCGGCACCGGCCCGCTGTCGCGAGCGCCCAGGGGCTTTCGGCGCGCCGCGCACGCGCCTCGTACTCCGTGAGGTAGGCGTCCGCCCGCTCCAGCTCGCCGAGGCCGGCCAGCGCCTCGATCGCGGGCGCCCAGGCGAAGTCGGTCGGCTCGTTCCATCCGCGCGCGATGAGCCACGCCGGGAGGGGGCGCAGGTGGCGGTCGGCCGCGACGGGATCGCCGACGGACAGCTCGATGAAGCCAAGCACCGTCCGGCTCTGAATGGCGAACAGCTCGTCGGAGACCGCCGCGGAGATCCGCAGCGCCTCCTCGGCCGCGGCGCGCGCCTCGGGTACGCAGCCGAGGTGGGCGTCCAGGAGCGCCTGCGCGTACAGGCTGATACCGCGGTACTGCGCGTCGCCGAGCTGGTCGGCGAGCTCGCGCATCATGGCGACGTACTCGCCCGCGCGGGCCCAGCGCCCCGTGAACCACTCGACCTGGAAGAGGTGGAACAGGACGTGGCCGCGCGACCCCTCGTCGCCGCGCGCCTCGGCCCGCCGCCTGGCCCGCTCGAGATGGGCGACGGCCGCGTCGAACTGCGACTGGCACATGAGCCGCCGCCCGAGCGTGACGTCCGGGCTCTCGTGGAACTCGAGCGAGCGATCCAGTTGCTCCTCGATGGCCGCGCCGCGCTCGAGCAGCCCCGGGGTGATCTCGAGCGTCCAGGTCTCGGCCATCGCGACCCGCGCGATCGCCCGCGCCAACAGGACCGGCTCCCCCAGGCGCTCGGCGCGCTCGAGGGCTGCGCGGGCATCGCTCAACGCGTCCCGCACGCGGCCCGCGAGCAGGTGCATCCAGCTGCGAAAGGCGAGCATCTCGGCGCAGCGGGCGTCGTCGTGGGCGGCCGCCGCGAGCGCCTCGTCGCAGAGCGCGGCGATCCGCGGAAGGTCGGCGCGGCGCGCACGAGCGAGCGCGAACAGCACGTCGGCGCGCTCAAGGCCCGATGGCGTATCGGACAGAAGCCGTTCGAGCAGCGTGGCGGCGCGGCCGCGATCGCCCGCGAGGCGGTGCAGCTCGGCGGCGCGAAGGCGCCTGCGGCGCGCGGCGCGCCCCTCCTCCGGTGTGAGCTGGACCGCGAGCTCGCTGAGCTCCGCCGCCGCCGCGGGCGCCCCGCGGGCGGCGGCCGCGGTGGCGGCGTCGTCGAGCTCCGCGGCGACCGCCGCGTCGCGACCTTCACTCGCCAGCGCGAGGTGGCGCGCGCGCTCCTCGACGTCGCCGACCGCATTCGCGAGGACGCGATGCACCGCGCGGCGTTCGGACGGCGGCGCGTTCTCGTAACAGACCGAGCCGAGCAGCGGATGGGTGAACGCGACGCGCGAGCCGTCCAGCTCGACGACACCGTCGCGTGCGGCGCGCTCGAGCCCCGCCTGCACCCGGGAGGCGTCGCCGAACGCGACGCTCAGCACCGGCACTGTCGGGCGCGACAGAGCGGCGGTGGCGAGTACGACCTCCCGCGTGGCCGGCGGGAGCCTCGCGATGCGCTCGCCGAGTAGCGCCGTGAGCGTCCGCGGCACGCGCAGAGGCCGCGCGACGGCGGAGTCCGTCTGCGTGCGCATCAGCTCCCGACCGAGCTCCAGCGCATAGAACGGGTTGCCGGCGGTCACCTCGCGCAGGCGGACGAGCTGCGGTCGCGGCAGTTCGAGGCTCAGCCGATCGCGCAGCAGCCGGTAGAGCGCGCCGAGCGCGAGCGGCGCCGGCGTCACCACGACAGGCGGGCGCTCGGCCACCCAACGGTCGAGGGCGAGCGATGGCGCCGAGTCCGGCGCGGTGCGCAGCGTCGCGAGGAAGCCCACGGGCTCGGTCCGCAGTTGGCGAAGCGCGAACTGCAGCACCTGCGCCGAGGGCTGGTCGAGCCACTGGAGGTCGTCCACCGCGAGGAGCACGGGCCCGACGCGCGCGCGTGCCCGCATGATGTCGAGGAAGCCCAGCGCCGCCGCGCGGGGATCGGGAGGATCGGCATCGGGTTCGTCGAGCAGCAGCGCGACCTCGAGGGCTCGGCGCCGCGGCGGTGCAAGCCCTCCGAGCGCCTCGTCGAGACCGTCGGCGAAGAGGTCGGACAGGCCCGTGAATGACAGCGCCGCTTCCCCGGCGTCGGTGCGACACGTGAGCACGGTCTGGCAGCGACCTCGCGCCTCATCGACGGCCGCGCGCCAGAGCGCCGTCTTGCCGATCCCCGGGTCGCCCGCGATCACCAGCACGACCGGGCCACGCCCTGCCTCTTCGCCGAACGCGCGGATGGCGCTCAGCTCGTGCTCCCGGCCGATCAGCTCGGTAGTCATCCGGTCGCCGACCATTGTCGACCGATGCGACGCGGCCTGTCCACCCGGCGACCGCGATGCGTTCGGCGGGACCGCGGCGACCAGCGGCCGGCCCACGAGGGCCCACCGGTGATGCGCCTTCCGGTCCCGCACGGAAGGCGCATCACGCTCTGGTCGGCGGGTCAGGTCGTCGTGGGTGCGTGCTCCCGGGCGGCGGCGCGCGCCGACTGCGCGGGCGCCTGGTCGGGCGCCGGAGCCGCCTGCGCCGGGTCGGCGGCGGGCGCCGGCGCGGACTGGTCGGGCGCCGGGGGCGGCTCGGCAGCGGGAACGGGCGCGGACTGCTCGGGCGCCGGGGGCGGCTCGGGAGCCGGAACGGGCGCGGACTGCTCGGGCGCCGGGGGCGGCTCGGGAGCCGGAACGGCCGCGGGCGCGGACTGCTCCGGGGCCGGAGCCGGCTCCGGCGTGGATTGCTCCGGCGCGGGAACCCGAGCGGGCGCGGACTCGTCCGTGACGGGCGCCGGTGCGGGCGCCGGCGCGGAAGCGGACTGCGCTGGCGCCGACGTCGTCGGCGCTGGAGCGCCGGCCGGCGCGGCCGCCGCCGGAGCGGGCCGCGCCAGCGGCGCGTCCTGCGTGGGGTCGGTGGCGGAGGCCGCAGTCGCGCCCGTCTGCACCGCCGCGCGCGCGAGCGTCCGGCTCGACCCACCGGCCGACGTGGTCGGGCCGCGGCGGACGGAGGCGGCGGTGGCGGTCGCGCCGGCGATCGTGCGCTGCCCGGCCAGGTACGGCGCCGGGTCCTCGGCGCGCCCGTTGCGGCGCACCTCGACGTGCACGTGCGGGCCGGTGCAGCTGCCGGTGCACCCGACGTAGCCGATGACCTGCCCGGCGCGGACCTCCTGGTTCACGCTCGCCTGGGTGCGCGACATGTGCGCGTAGCAGGTGGTGACTCCGCCGGCGTGGCGGACGCACACCATGAGCCCGTAGCCGGACTCCGATCCCGACTGCGCGACGGTCCCGCACTGCACGGCGTGGATCGGCGAGCCGCTCGGCGCGGCGATGTCGAGGCCGGTGTGGCTGTGGTCGCCGCGACCTTCGCCGAAGCGGCCGGTCACCGTGCCCTGCACCGGCGCGCCCACGCGGCCGTCGGTGCACCCGCCGGCCGGCGTCTGCGTCGTCGGGGCGACGGGCCGTGGCGCGGGCGCCGGCCGCGGCGCGGGGGTGCCGTCGTCGCCCGATCCGCCGTCGCCGCTCGGATCCCCGGCGGACGGCTCCTCCGCGGACGGCTCCTCCGCGGACGGCTCCTCCGCGGGCGAAGGCGGGGCGCCGGTGCCCTCGCGCGAGCCGGCCGGCCCATCCTCGTCGCCGACCACCAGCCGCACGACCGCGGTGCGGGCGGGGGGCGCGGCGCGATCGCCCGACCGGTCGTAGAACAGCACGCGCCCGTTGAACAGCGCCGCCCACGTGCGGGCGTCGACGACGCCGGTCACGGCGAGGCCGTGTGCACGCTGGAAGCGCTGCACCCCGGCCTGGGTGATCAGCCCGAAGATGCCGTCGTCGTCGACGGCGACCTGCCGCTGGACGGCGGCCACGGCCGGGCCGACGTCGCCGAAGCCCAGCAGCTCGGTTCTTCCCCCCGTCACCGCCGCCAGCGACGACGTGTCCGACGCCGCGGCGCCGGCGCCGGGGCGCGAGCCGCGCTTCCCGGCGCCGCCGGCGAACGCGGGCACCACCGGCGAGGCGAGCATCGCCGCGCCGACCGCGAGCGAGGTCCCCTTGCGGCGCTGGCGGTGGCTGCGGCTCGCGCGCTCCAGGCGCCGGCGCTGGCGCGAGCGCTCCAGCGACTGTGCCCACAGCTCGCCGGCCGCGAGGTCGCGGCCGAGCCGCGGGTACGGATCGAGGTCCGAGGGGCGATGGTCCACGACGACGTCTCCCTTCTTCCGTTCTGCGCCTGCGAGGTGAGCTGACGGGCTCGCGCGCGGAAGTCGCGCTACGCCGCACCTCGCGGCGATTCGCCCCTGCGGCCGGCGGCCGCCTCGGGTCCCCCGCCCGGCGCCCCCTGAACGGCGCCGGTTCGGCATCTGACGTCATAACAATGCGCGCCCGGGACGGAAGTTGCGCTGCGCTTGCGCCCGTGCCGGAGCCGTAGGGTTCCGCCGATGATCAGCGGCCAGCAGTCCACCGAGGTCGGCGCCGGCCCGGAGGCCGTGTTCGCCGTCGCCTCCGATCTCGAGCGCTACCCCGAGTGGCAGGACTTCCTGCAGCGCGTGACGGTCCGCGAGCGCGACCCCGACGGCCGGCCCGCCCTCGTCGAGGCCGAAGCGGACGCGAAGGTCACGGCGCTCAGGCTCGTCCTGCGCGCGAGCCGCGACGAGCCGCGGCGCGTGGCGTGGCGCTCGGAAGGCGGCGACGTCAAGGCGCTGTCGGGCGCGTTCGACATCGCCGAGCAGGGTCCCGGCCGCAGCCGGGTGACGTTCCGCCTCGAGGTCGACCCCGGCTTCAAGCTCGGCCTGCTCCTGCGCGGCGGCGTCGCCGACCGCCTGCGCGACCGCATCCTCGGCGGGATGCTCGACGGCCTGCGCCGCCGCGCCGAGGGCAGCGGCTGACCCGTCGCTACGCCTCCGCCGGCGCGGGGGGCGCGGGGGGCGCGGGTGGCTCGAGTTGCGGCCCCGGCGGCTGGCCGTGGCGGAACCGCCACCACTCCGCGACGACGATCTGCGCCGACGCGGCCACCGGGATCGCGAACAGCGCGCCCGCCACGCCGAACAGCGCACTGCCGAACAGCACCGACACGAGCACCACGAACGGGTGCACGTCGACCGCCCGGCGTTGGATCTGCGGCTGGATGACGTTGTTCTCGAGCTGCTGGTAGATCACCGCCCAGATCGCCCACACGATCGTCGCGGTCGGGAAGTTCACGAACACGGTGACGATCCCGACGATGACCGCGGCGATCGTCGCGCCCACCAGCGGGATCAGGTCGAAGAAGAACACCACCACGGCCAGCGCGGCCGCGAACGGCACGCCGAGGATCGACAGCACGATGAACGTCGTGACGCCGGCGACGGTCGCCTGGGCCAGCGCGCCCGCCACGTAGTTGCCGACCGCGACGGCCATGCGGTCTACGACGCGGTCGATCATCGCTGCGCGCTCCGGCGGCTGGAACGACGCCGCGCGCCGCAGCCACCCGCGCCCGCCCGCCACCATGAACGCGCTCAGCACGAGGATCGTCACCGCGGCGAAGATCGAGTTGACGAGGCCGACGCCGACGTCGCGCAGCGTCCCGGCCGCCCCGCCCAGCCGCGCGGGCAGCTTGCGCGCCTCCTCCTCGATCTGGGTGACGAGTCCGTAGTCCTCCTCCAGGCCTCGCAGGGTCGGGTTGCGCTGCACGAAGTCCTGGAGGTCGGCGGCGTACCGCGGCGCGTTCCCGGCCAGGTCGTTCGCGCCCGTCACCACCGGCGGCACCACGATCGCCGAGATCGCGAACGGGATCAGCAGCAGCCCGAGGTACGTGAGGGCAATCGCCGGCCCCCGACGGCCGAGGCGCCGGTGCAGCCAGTTCGCCGGCCCCGACAGCGCGACGGCCAGGAACATCGCGACGACGATCCAGCCGAGCGGGCGGCGCAGCAGGTAGATCAGGTACAGCGTCAGGACGACGCCCACGATGATCAGGACGTTGCGCACGACGACGCGCGGAGTGGACTCGTATGGCTGCATGGCCGGCGCCCGCGGAGTATCGACGGCGCCCCGGACGGCGCTGCACAGACCGTCTCGCCGGCGATCCGACGGCGGTACGATGAGCATGGAGACGGACGAACGAACGACATGGTCATCCTCGGCATCGTGCTGCTGCTGACGGGCGCGGCCCTCCTCGTGGCCGAGGCCCACCTGCCGACGTACGGCGTGCTCGGAGTGGCCGGCCTGGCGTCGCTCGTCGCCGGCGGCGTCGTCGCGGTCGAGGCGTCCGGCGGGGGCCTCGCGCTCGTGCTCGTCGTCGGCCTCGTGCTCGCCCTGATCGCCGGCGTGGCGCTCGCGGCCGTGGTCCGCGGCGCGGCGAAGGTCGCACGGCGCCCGGCGCACACGGGCGGCGAGGGGATCGTCGGGCACGTCGGCGTCGTGCGCCACGAGCTCGAGCCCGTCGGGCAGGTGTTCATCGACGGGGCGCTCTGGCGCGCCCGGCCCGCCTGGGACGAGGGGGGACTGCGCGAGGGCGACCCCGTGGTCGTCGAGCAGATCAACGGGCTGACGCTGTCGGTCCGCCGCGCCGAGGAGTGGGAGCTGCAGCCATGACCGCCGTGTTCGTCGCCGTCCTCATCATCGTCGCGGTCGCCGCCGCGCTGGCGGGCGCCTCGGTCCGCATCCTGCGCGAGTACGAGCGCGCCGTCGTGTTCCGCCTCGGCCGCCTGCTCGGCCAGAAGGGCCCGGGGATCGTGCTGCTCATCCCGGGCATCGACCGCATGGTGCGCGTCGACCTGCGCACGGTCACCTTCGACGTCCCGCCGCAGGACCTGATCACCCGCGACAACGTCCCGGCCAAGGTCAACGCGGTCACGTACTTCCGCGTGGTCGACCCGGTCAAGTCCGTCGTCGAGGTGGAGCGCTACCGCGCCGCCACGTCGCAGATCGCCCAGACGACGCTGCGGTCCGTGCTCGGCAAGGCGGACCTCGACATGCTGCTCGCCGAGCGCGAGAAGCTCAACGAGGCGCTCCAGCAGATCATCGACGAGCAGACCGATCCATGGGGCATCAAGGTCACGACCGTCGAGATCAAGGACGTCGGCATCCCGCAGGGCATGCAGCGCGCCATGGCGCGCCAAGCCGAGGCCGAGCGCGAGCGCCGCGCGAAGGTCATCAACGCCGAGGGCGAGTTCCAGGCCTCCGAGCGCCTCTACGACGCTGCCCAGATCATGAGCGCCAATCCGACCGCGCTCCAACTCCGGTACCTGCAGACGCTGCTCGAGCTCGGCTCGAGCCAGGCGTCGACGATCGTCTTCCCGCTGCCCATCGACCTGCTCAAGCCGCTGCTCCAGGCCAGGCAGCTCGACGGGAACGAGAACCGTCCGCCGCCGGTCCCCGAGCGCGACTCCGCCGAGCGCACCGTGGAGGCCGCCGACGGCGCGCGCGAGATCGCGGGCGGCGCGAGCGGGCACGAGACGCGGAAGGAGCTCGACGCCGAGGTCGAGCGCGAGATCGAGGCCCAGGTCGAGCGGGTCAACGCCGACGTGGAGCGCGTCCAGGCCGACCTCGCCGAGCGCAAGCCCTGAGCCGCGCCGTCAGGCGGGCGGCGCCACGCAGATGAAGCCCAGCGGCTCGGGGCCGAGGGCCTCGAAGCAGTGCAGCTCGCCGCCGGCCACGTAGACGACGTCGCCCTCGCCCACCTCGTGCACCTCGTCGCCGAGCGTCACGCGCGCGCGACCGCGCTGGATGACAACGCCGTGGTCGTGCGCGTGACGCTCGCGCGCGGTGCGCCCGCCGGCGGGCACGTGGAAGTAGCGGACGCGGTAGTGCGGCGCGCCGTCGGCCGGGCCGATGAGCTCGTGCTTCTCGACGCCCGCCATCGCGGGGTCGGCGTAGGGCTGGGCGGCCACCCCGTCCCAGCCGTGCTCGGACACGCGCCGGTGCACGCTTCCCATCTCGGGTAGGTTGGCACGCGGCAGCACGCCGGTCACGCGGACGAGCGAGGGCAGATGGCGGTCACGAAGATCATCGAGCTCGTGGGCAGCTCGACGCAGAGCTCGGACGACGCGGTCCAGCAGGCGCTCGCCGAGGCCCGGCGGACGCTGCGCAACATCAAGGCGGTCGACGTCGTGTCGACCGGCCTGCGCGGCGACGGGCTCGACGAGTGGCGTGCCCACGTGCGCATCGCGTTCCTCATCGAGAGCGTGATGGAGTAGGCCGCCCGCGCGCCCGGCCGGCGCCGGCGCGCGCCGACCGTGCATGCTGCACCGCGCGGGTGGGCAGGAGAACCGCTCGTGGCAGGCGCGGTCCGACCTCGAGCGCAGCTCCTCAGCCGTGGCCCCACGGGCGCGGGCGCCGCCGACGCGCGGACGCCCGCGCAGTCCCTGCCCCGCGTGAGCCCCGAGCTCGTGCTGCACCGCATCCGGCTCATCGCGCGCACGCTCGAGGACCACCCCGGCCTCACCTCCGCCGAGCTGGCCGAGCGGGTCGGCTACGGCCGGCGCCACATGAGCCTGCTCCTCCTGCGCCTCGAGGAGCACGGCCACGTCGTGCACCTCGACCGGCGCTGGTTCCCGGGGCCCGAGCCGGTCGCCTGAGCGCCGGGCTGCAGTTTCGGCGCCTGCAAGAGATCCTGCAAAGCGCAGGAATTCGCGCTGATAGCTTGACGGCCGCTTCGCGCCGAGTCGTCGCGCCCCCGGAGGGCCGGCGAGCGGGGGAACCACTGCGGCCCGGTCCGGGTCGCGGGGCGAATCGCGGCCAACCGGCGGCGTAGCGCCCGGCGTCGCCGGGTGCGAGCCCGACAGCTCACCTCGTAGGCGCCGCCCCTTGATGAGGATGCCGCCCCACATGCCCGGAGTCCGCCGTCGCGCGGGCGTCCTGCTGGCCGCCGCCGCGCTGGCGCCGGCCGCAGCGCCCGCCGCCGCCAGCGCCCTGCCGACCCTCGAGCGCGGCGACCGCGGCCGCTCGGTGGAGCGCCTCCAGCACGGGCTGCACATCGCCGCCGACGGCGTGTTCGGCCGCGGCACCGTCCGCGCGGTGAAGCGCTTCCAGCGCCGGCACGGGCTGCGGGCCGACGGCGTCGTCGGCGCCGCGACGTGGCGGATGCTCCGCCGCAGCCTCCACCGCCGGCGCGCGACGGCGCGCGCGGCCGGGGCCGCCCCGCGCGTGACCGGGCGCGGCGGCTCCGTGCGGCTGCTGCAGCAGCGCCTCGGGGTGGGCGCCGACGGCGTCTTCGGGCCGGGCACCGCGCGCGCGGTCAAGCGCTTCCAGCGCTCGCGCGGGCTGGCCGCCGACGGTGTGGTCGGGCCGGCGACGTGGTCGGCGCTCGGGATCGGCGGGCCCCGCCCGGTGCTGAAGCGCACCCGCCTGCG
>Ga0126313_10002578_pt1 | contig 10222 bp, 5 predicted proteins | sample Plot105A_FD_89954 | JGI IMG/M metagenome (GOLD analysis project Ga0126313, IMG submission 89954) | Serpentine soil microbial communities from UC McLaughlin Reserve, CA, USA - Plot105A | ecosystem: Environmental > Terrestrial > Soil > Grasslands | place: USA: UC McLaughlin Reserve, Lake County... | reverse complement strand
GCGAGCGCGGCGCCGTCGTTCGACCGCACGTCGGTCGTGATGCGCGCCGTGTAGACCGTGTCCGCGGCGAGGTTGCTGCTGGGCACGAGCCGGACCGTGCGCGTCGCATCGTCGTAGGAGACGGTCGCGGCGACCGCGCCGCCGGACGGCGGCGAGAGCGTCACGGTGGCCGTCGTCACGGACGCCGGGTCGAGCCGCTGCGAGAACGTCGCGCGCACGTCGGTCGACCGGCTCACGCCGGTGGCGCCGCCGGACGGCGACATGCTCGTCACGGTGGGCGAAGCGCCGGTGACGCGGAAGCTCCACTCGTACGCCTCTTGCAGCGGCAGGCCCGTGCTCGATCGGATCGCCGTCGTCAGCCGCGCCGTGTAGGTCGCGCCGGCGGCGAGCGCAGCGTTCGGCTGCAGCCGTGCCGTGCGCGTCGCGGAGTCGTACGAGACCGCCGCGGGCACCGTCGCGCCGCCCGCGTCGCGCAGGACGAAGCTCGAGCTCGTGACGGTCGACGGGTCCAGCGACTTGGTGAACGTCGCGGTGACGGTCGCGCCCGCGCCGACGCCGGTCGCGCCGGAGGCCGGGCTCGTCGACTCGACCGCGGGGTTCTGCGGTGCCGCCGGGGGCTCGCGGACCTCGGCGTCGACGAAGTAGTTCGAGCTGTTCGACGTCTGCGTGGGGAACGTGCCGGCGCTGGCGCCGAAGACGCCGTTCGGCGCTCCCGACGAGTGCAGCGGTCCGTTCACGAGCGGCGTCTGGAGCCCGAACTTCGTCACCACGAAAGCGCTCGAGTAGTTGACCGACACGACGTAGTTCTGGCCGGCCTGCAGGCGCAGCCGCTGGCTGAGCGCTGCGCGCTGCCAGCCCGACGAGGTCTCGCCGGTGAAGTCGGCCTGGGCGAGCACGGCGCCCGTGGAGCTCCAGACGGTCGCATGGTGTGCGCCGGTCTCGAGCGCGTCGCGCCAGTAGCGCACGGCGGTCAGGTCCATCGGGCGGTCGACGGCGATGCGCGTGCCGAGCTCATACGTCCACGGGCCCGGCAGCGGCCGGCCGTCGCGCGTGCTGTTGCCGGTCGAGACAGGCGTTAGCCCGTCCATCAGCCGGCACGGGCAGTCGAGCGTCGTGAATGACCACTCGACGTCAGCGGCGAGCGGCGTTCCGTCGGCGCCGCGCACACCTGTGGTTATCCGAGCGGTGTAGGCCGTGTTCGGGTCGAGCGCCGCGGCCGGCGTGAGCGTGGCGGTGCGGGTGGCGTCGTCGTAGTCGATCGTCGCCGCCACGATCGGGCCGGCGCCCGTGCGCAGCGTCATCGTCGTGCCGGTCAGCGTGGACGGGTCCAGCGACCGGTCGAAGCTTGCCGTCACCGCCGTGTCGCGATCGATGCCGGTGGCGCCGGCATCGGGCGTGACGGCGGTGACGGTAGGAGGGGGGGACGGCGTCGCGGTCGTGGTGAACGTCCAGCTCACCGGCGCGCCGAGCGATTGCCCGTCGGCCGCGCTTACGCTGCCCGCCAGCTGCGCCGTGTACGTCGTCATCAGCGCGAGCGAAGCCGCCGGGCGCAGCGTCGCGCGCTTGAGCGCGGGGTCGTAGGTGACCGTCGCCGCGACGGGCCCGCCCGGCCCGCTGAGCGTGAAGGTCGAGCTCGACAGCGTCGCGGGGTCCGCGTCGCGCACGAACGTCGCGCTCACGGGCGTCCCCGGGGCCACGTCCGACGCCAGCGGCGCCGGCTGCCTGTCGGTGACCGTGAACGCCTGTCGCGTCGTGAAGCTCCACGTGACGGCCGCCGGGAGCGGCGCACCCGCGCTGGACTTGATCGTCGTGTCGAGCCGTGCCGTGTACGTCGTCCCGAGCTGCAGCGTCGCGCTCGGGTCGAGCCGCGCGGTCAGCGTCGTCGCCGAGTAGCTCACCGTCGCGGAGACGGGCGACCCGCCGGCCGGCGTGAGCGTGAACGACGAGCCCGTGATCGTCGACGCGTCCATCGCCGAGTCGAACGTCGCCGTGACGTCGGTGTCCGGCACGACGCCGCTGGCGCCCGGCGCCGGCGTGCGAGCCGACACCGACGCGGCGCGCGTCGTGAAGCTCCAGCTGACCGCCGCGGGCAGCGGCGTGCCGGAGACGTCCCTGACGCCCGTGGAGAGGCTCGCGGTGTAGGTCGCGCCGGCCTCCAGCGGCTGGCTGGGATCGAGGATCGCGCGGTCGTTCAGCGCGTCCCACGAGACGGTGGCCGCGATCGGCGCGCCGCCGCCGCGCCGCAGCGTGAACGTCGAGGTCGTGAGCGTCGCGGGATCCATCGGACGGTCGAAGCGCGCGCGCACGTCCGTGTCGACGGCGACGTCCGCGGCGCCGTCGGCCGGCGTCGTGCTCTCGACTGACGGCGGGCCGGACGCGTCGAGCGTGATCCCGCTCGGCGTCGTCGGGTGCACGTCCATGTCGGCGAGCATGTTCGCCGTCGCCTGCTGGATGTCGGCGCGCACGTCGCCCTGACCGCGGGCGTTCAGCGCGAGCCCGCGGGCCCAGTGGTTGGTCCCCGCGGCGAACACCTGGGCGCCGCTGCCCGCCTCGTAGATCGACGCCTCCACGATCGCGTTGCCCGGTGCGTAGACCGAGCCGGCGTCCTGCAGCAGGTTGCCGCTGACCGGCGAGGAGGAGAGGATCTGGAGGCCCGCCGGCTGGCGCCCGTTGGCGACGCGCGCGTCCCACTCCCAGCCCACGATCGAGATGCCGATCGACGCGGTCTGGCCGGGCTGCAGGTTGGCGGCGGACGTGTAGCGCCAGAAGCGGTTCTGGCCCTGCGCGTAGGGCACCTTGAGCGGGAAGTACTTCGTGTCGTTGTCGCCGATGTACATCGTCCCGAGCAGCGCGTTCTCGGGCTGGTTGGCGCCTTGCGGATCGCGCCACGTTCCGGTCGGGATGCCGCTCGGGTCCTGCACGCCGGTCGCGGTCGTCTTGTAGACGACCATCGTGCGCTCGGAGCTCTCGTAGCGGACCTTCCAGTAGAGGTTGTTGCCGCCGACCGACGCGATGCTGACGCCGGCGTCGCGCGCGGCGGTGAGGTTCGATCGCATCGCCGCCGACCAGTACTCGTGGTGCGAGCCGAGCCAGACGGTGCGCACGCTGCCGCCGGCCGGATCGGGCCGGCCGCGCTCGAGGTCGACGCTGGAGTTGTAGGCGATCGAGTAGCCCTGCCGCTCGAGCCAGCTGACGGCCGCGATGTCCGTGAACGTGTAGAAGTCGTGCTGGCGCGTGACCGGCTGCTGGTACGGCCGGTCGAACGAGACCTTCACGGCGCGCGTGTCGCCCGCGACGGTCGTCTCGCCGCTCGAGTTGAACGGGTAGACGGACTTGCCGCCGTAGTTGTTGTATGCCTGGTAGGTGCTGTCCGGAACGTTGTAGAGGAGCCGCTGTGGACCGTCGTCGTCGCGCACGATCAGCAGGATCTGGTTCGCCTTCCCGTTGTCGGAGCGGATCAGCTTGATCAGGTAGACGCCCGACGGCCAGCTCGCCGTCGTCGTCAGCGTCGCCGAGACGACCCAGTTCGAGCACGACTTCAGGCCGGTGTTGTCGGTCGCCCTGACGCACGCCGGCTGGGCCGCGCCGGTCAGCCCCTCGAGCGTGCTGACCAGCCGTCCCTGGCTGCCGCCGTACCAGCCTGTGCGGTAGACCTCGAGCCGGTAGGGGACGCCGTTGCCGGTGTTGATCTTGAGGTCGACCGACTGCCCGGCGTCGATGCTCGGCTTCGTCGCGAAGCCCTCGATGCCGAGGTTGCTGGCCTGGCTGCCGGGGTCGACCTTCCAGGCGGTGCTGCCCGGGAAGCAGTTCTCGACCGCGATCGCGTTGCCGGTCGAGCAGCTCGCCGCCGCGGGCGAGGCGCCCGCCACGCGCGAGGCCGACGACGGCACGCCCGCGTCGAGCGCCTGGACCGCGTAGTAGAACGTCTGCCCGTTCGCGGCGCCCGCGTCGCTGAAGCTCGTACCACTCACCTGGCCGCCGGGCACAGCCTGCGTGACGGCGCCGGGGCTCGTCCCGCGCAGCACGCGGTAGGCGTCGGCTCCGGCGACCGGCTGCCACGCGAGGTCGACTCGGCCGTCGAGCGCCCTGGCGGTGAGCCCGCCCGGCGCGGCCGGCGTTCCCTGGGCGGCGCCGACGGACGTCATCAGCAGCAGGAGCGCAGCGGCGATCGCGCCGCGCAGCATCAACTTGCGGGACATCAGGCCATCTCCCCCGAAACACGTGGTGGCGCGGCGGCGCGACGAGTGCGCCGGCGGCCGGCGGCCTGGGCCGCGAACGCGGCCCAGGGAAGGACTAGGTACAGCAACGGCAGCGCCGCGAGCCGCTGGCCCGCTCCCGGACGGACGCCGCTCTCGGCGAGGCGTGCGAGGTCGAGGCCGGGCGGCCGGCCATGCCAGCGCCGGCTGCGCCAGGTGCGCACGCCGGGGACCAGCAGCTCCCACATCTCCGTCCGGCGGCCGTCGCGCGCGCAGCGCGCCCCGAACGCCTGGTGCGTGCGCCACCACTTCTTCAGGAACGCGCGGCGGTCGTTGCGCACCGGATGCTTGACCGTGGCGTCGTCGGAGAACGCGAGGCGACGCCCGGCGGCCACGCAGCGGGCGACGAAGTCGTGGTCGCCGTTGGACGGCAGCGCGGGATCGAAGCCGCCGGCCTGGTCGAACGCGTCCCTGCGGACGAACAGGTTGGCGGTCGCGGCGACCCCCTGGCGGACCATCCGCTCCTGGTCGAGGTACGCGTCCATGTCGAGCAGCCCCCAGACGCGAACGCGCCGGGGCGGCGCGAACTGCACCGCCCCGGCGAGAACGTCCGCTTCCCCCAAGTGCTCCAAGCCACGCTCGAGCCAGTCCGGCTCGGGACGACAGTCCGCGTCCGTGAACGCGAGCACGGGCGCCGTGGTGACGCGGGCGCCGCGATTGCGCGCCGCGTACGACGTCGAGCGCGGCCCGCGCACGACGCGCACGCCGTCGTGGTCACGTTCCAGCGTGTCGATCGAGCCGTCCTCCGAGCCGTCGTCGGAGACAACGATCTCGAAGCTCGACGGCGCGAGCGTCTGCCGCGCCAGCGCGGCGAGCAGGCGCTCGAGGTCGTCGCCCCCGTCGCGGACGGGGACGACGACGCTGACGAGCGGCGGCTGGACGCCCGCGCCGGTCACGCGACGGCGGCCTCCCCGGCGCTGACGAGCACGCCGCGACGCTCCTGGTGCCACGCGACGGTCTCGCGCAGGCCCTCCGCCAGGCCGATCGACGCACGGAAGCCGAGCACGCGCGCGGCCTTCTCGCCGTCGGGGATCCGGCAGCGGACGTCCTGGTAGCGCCCGCCGATCCGCTCGTAGGGCATGAACGTCGCCCGCAGCGGCCCGGCCAGCCCGAGCGCGGACTGGACCTCCTGGGCGAGCCGGAAGATCGTCGTCGGCTCCTCGCCGCCGACGTTGATGATCTCGCCCTCGGCCTCCGGCGTGTCGATCGCACGCACGAAGCCGTCGACCGTGTCGGTGACGTAGGTGAACGTCCGCACCTGGCGGCCGTCGCCGTGGATCTCCATCAGCTCGTCGTCGAGCAGGCGCTCGATGAACGCCGCCTGCGGACCGCCCCACCAGCTCGGGTGGTTGCGCGGGCCGAAGGACCCGAACAGGCGCAGGATCGTCACCTTCAGCCCGCGCTCCTCGCGCAGCGCCAGCGCGACGTGCTCGTCGAACAGCTTGGAGACCGCGTAGGCCCAGCGCCGCGTCGTCGGCGGGCCGAGCGTCAGGTGCGTCTCCTCGCTGAACGGCGGGGTCGCGTTGCCGTAGACATCGGACGTCGACGCGACGACGACACGCGCGTCCAGCGCGAGCCCGGCGTCGTAGACGGCGTTGGCGCCGTCGACGTTCGCCTGCAGCGTCTTGAGCGCCCCGCCGTAACGCGGGATCTTCTCGGCCGCCAGGTGCACGATCGCGTCGCAGCCGGCGAACTCCTTGCGGAGCCGGCGGCCGTCACGGCAGTCGAACTGGCGGAAGCGGAACAGCGGGTTGTCGACGAAGCCGGCGATGTTCATCAGCGACCCGTGCGACAGGTCGTCGACGCCGATCACGGCGCGCCCCTCGTCGAGCAGCCGCTCGGTGAGGTGCGAGCCGATGAAACCCGCTGCGCCTGTGACGCCGATCGTCTGCGGGACCGTCATGTAGCACTCCTTTGCCATAGGTCGATGGTCATGGCGCCGCTCCCGGCGCCGCGGTAGGTCTTGACGAGCTCGAACTCGCGGCGGAGCCACGCGCCGAGCTGACGGTGATAGGTGACGCCGAAGACGCCCTGCCCGTACTCGCTCCGGGCCCGCTGGTCGATCGCCACGAGCCGGACGTCGCGCAGTCGCGCGATCGCCTGCGACTCATCGCCGGCGGTCGCCAGCGCTCCGGGCAGCAGCGAGATCTGGGGCAGCGGATCGGGTCGATCGCCGAGCACGTAGAGCGCCGACAGCTGCGGCGCGAGCAGCACGGGCTCGCCCGGCCGGGTCCGCGTGCGCATCGCGTCGAGGACACCCTGGAGCGGCCCGGCCTGGCCCGCCGGCACGGCGACCGTCCCGCCCGGGCCGGACACGGTCGCGGGCTCGTCGCGCGCGTCGTGCACGGTCAGGATCAGGCCGGCGAGCGCCAGCGCCGCAACCCAGGACAGCCCGGCCAGCCGGACGCCGCGGCGCTCGCCTGCGAGCGCGGTGCAGTGGAGCCAGACGAGGAAGACCGCGGCGAACGGCAGCGCGTACATGGCGGCCTGCGCGCGCACCGGGTTCGGTTCCGGCGCGAATGCCGCATAGGTCTTGGCCGCCAGCACCGCAAGGAACGCGGCGACGAGCAGCGCGACCTGGTCCTGCGCGCGCCAAGCGTCGGAGCGGCGCCCCCGCAGCACGAGGAGGCCCGTGGCGAGCAGCGCGCCGGCCGGGATCCAGGCATAGGCGAGGTCCAGCCGCGAGCGCAGCGCCTCCGGGCGCGCGAGCAGGACGGCCAACAGCCCGATCGCCGCGATCAGCGCGATGGCGAGCGCTGCCCGACGCGCGCGGCGGCTTCCGTCGAACCCGCGGCCGAGCCCGACGAGCGCCGCGGCGCCGGCGGCGTACACGAGCAGGTCTGCGAGGAGCTCGGCGAAGCTGCCTGCGGTCAGCGGCGCCGAGGCGCGCAGCACGTCGGATGCGCCGGCGCGCAGCTCGTCGCGTGCGAGCAGGCTGTCGGTCAGCTGAGCCGGCCCGGCGATCAGCGCGAGCAGCCCGTAGGCGACGAGCGGGATCGCGAGCGCGGGGAGCAGACAGTCGCGCGCCTCGCGCAGCGCGACCCGGCGCGGCGTGCCACCGGCGCCGAGCGCGCGTAGGCCGAGCCAGAGGCCCAGCGCGACGAGCACCGCGGCGGCGAACTCGGGCCGCGTCAGGCACGTCAGCCCGGCCGCGACCCCGGCCGTGACCAGCGCCGGCCGCCGTGGCCGGAGCGCATATCGTGCGGCGGCCGCCAGCGCGGCGAGTGCCGTCACGACGGCCAGCGATGCTGACACGGTGTGCGGCTCGATCAGGCCCTTGTTGTCGGTGGCGACTGCCGCGCCGCAGGCCAGCGCGGCGGCTGCGAGCGCGCCGGCCGGCGCCGCGACCTGACGCGCCAGGAAGTAGGTGAGCGCGATCGCGGCCGCGGCCACGGCGATGCCGAACGCCGTCGCCGCTGCGGCATTCGCCCCCAGCACGGCGAACACCGTCGAGAGCAGCGCCAGCCCCAGCGGCCCGTAGTAGTACGGGAAGTCGGAGTACGGCAGCTGGCCGGAGCTGACCCGGTCGGCCGCCACCCAGTCATAGCCGGTGTCCTGCGACAGGTCGCCCCAGCTGAGCCAGGTCAGTGCCGTGAGCAGGACGAAGATCGCGGCGACGAGCAGCGCGGCGGCCGCCTCGCGGTGGATCGCGAGCGCGGCCACGCGGCGCGCGGCCGGGAGCGAGAGCGGCGCGCGCGCCTGGTTGGTGAGGGCGCCTTCGCTCATGCCGCCTCGGCGATCGCAAGCGTCGGCGAGAGGCGCTCGAGCAGGCCGGCCGCGACGCGCTCGGCGAGCCCGATCACGGCCTGGCCGTTCACCAGCTCCGGGTAGACGTGCGCGGACGACGCGGTCGCGAGGCCGGGCGCCGGGAACAGCGACGGGACGCGCGGCGTCCCGCCGAGCACGTGGACGGGCTCGGCGACGCGCGCGCGTGCGACCTGCCGCGCGAGCACGTCGTGCGGCGAGACCTGCGGGAAGATCGTCTGCAGGTGGCCGAAGTAGTCCCTGGCGATGTCGCCGCTGCTGCGCTCCAGCTCCGGCGAGCCGGGGTCGACGTACTTCGGCAGGTAGAGGAGCGTCCCCCCGACCCGCTCCGGATCGACGACGTGCGTCGTCTCGACCACTGTCGTCAGCGGCACGCGGCGGTCGGTGATGTTGAGCAGGTAGTAGGGCGAGACGCTCCGGCGCATCCGCAGCACGAGGCAGACGACGCCGAGGTAACGGCACCGGTCGGGCGCGAGCGAGGCCGCGAGGTCGCCGGCGAGCAGCCCGTTCATGTGCGGCCGCAGCTGCGTCGTCAGCACCCAGTCGTGCGGGCGCATGCCATCGTCGAGCACGACGCCCATCGCGCGCCCGGCGTTCGACCACACGTAGCGGACCGGCGTGCCGGTGTGGACCTCGCCGCCGTGCCGCCGGATCGCGGCCTCGAGCGCATCGACCAGCAGCTGGTAGCCGCCGTCGATCGTCCCGAGCACCTCGTGCGCGGACTTGTCGCGGGTGCCGGACATGCGACGGCTGCGCGCCCACAGGTAGGTCGCCGGGAGATCGCCGAAGCGTCCGTCGAACTTCGAGTCCAGCAGCGGGCTCCACAGCCGCTCCCAGAGCGCGTCGCCGGCGCTGGCGCGCAGCCACTCCTCCAGCGAGCGCTGCTCGAGGTCGTCGTAGTCCTGCTTGAGCTGGCAGCGCAGCGCGAACGCGCCGAGCCGCACGCGGTCGCGCGCTCGCAGACCCTTGAACGCGAGCAGCTCGCGCGGCGTGCTCATCGAGCTGAGCCGTCCGTCGTGGTAGAAGCCGGCGCCGGTGCGCCGGAAGCGGAAGCGGTCGCCGAGGCCGAGCTCGCCGGCGAGGTCGCGGACGTGCTCGTCGGTCGGCAGGACGACGTGGTAGAAGCGGTCGACGTCGATGCCGTCGAGCTCGGTCGCCGCGGCAAGCCCGCCGAGCGTGCGCGAGCGCTCGTACAGGCTGACCGGGACGCCGGCCTTGGCGAGCCGGTACGCGACCGTCAGCCCGAGCAGGCCGCCGCCGACGATCCCGACGCCGTCGCCGCGGTGCATCACGCGTCCGCCCTCGCGTCGGCGCGCACGCGCAGGGCGACCTGGCGGACCGTCAGCCTGGCGTAGCCGGCGACGGTCGGGAGCACGCGCAGCTTGCTCTCGCCCACGCGACGGCTGGCGTCGAGCGTCACCGGGACCTCGACGACGCGGGCGCCGACGCGGCTCAGCTTCATCAGCAGCTCGGCCTTGCACGCGAAGCCGGGCTCCTGGATCAGCCGCTCGCGGTGGCGCGCGTAGCCCTTGCGCAGGATCTCCGCGCGATAGACGCGGAAGAACGACGAGACCGTGCGCGCGTCGACGCCCGCGCTGGCGCGGATGACGCGCGCGGCGCTGCTCGACAGGAACCGGCGGTGGCGGCCGACGCCGGCCATCACGCCGCCGGCGTGGACGGACGCGAGCACGAGGTCGGCGTGCTCGGCGGCGGCGAGCATCTCCTCGAGCGCGTCGAGGTCGCTCGTCGTGTCGGCCTCGAGCGTGACGATGCGATCTTCGGGACCGGCCAGCTCGAGCGCGCGGCGGAAGCCGCGGTCGAACGCGCGGCCCGCGCCCTGGTTCGGGATCTGGCGCAGCACCTCGAGCGGCATCGGGCCGGCGAACGCCTCGGCGACCTCGGCGGTGCCGTCGGTCGAGCCGTCGTCGACCAGCAGCAGGCGTCCGCCGTCGCGCCACAGCCACGGGCGGGTGTTGAGGTCGGCCAGCAGCCGCGGCACGTTGAGCGCCTCGTTGTATGCGGGGACGACGAAGACGTTCATCAGTACGCCCCCTTCCTGGCGAGCACGGCCGGGACGGTCTTGACGAGGATCTTGATGTCCCACCAGAGCGACCAGTTCGTGACGTAGACGTAGTCGAGCGTGGTCATCTCGTCGAACGTCAGGTCGTTGCGGCCGTTGACCTGCCAGGGGCCCGTGATGC
>Ga0126313_10002577_pt1 | contig 10225 bp, 10 predicted proteins | sample Plot105A_FD_89954 | JGI IMG/M metagenome (GOLD analysis project Ga0126313, IMG submission 89954) | Serpentine soil microbial communities from UC McLaughlin Reserve, CA, USA - Plot105A | ecosystem: Environmental > Terrestrial > Soil > Grasslands | place: USA: UC McLaughlin Reserve, Lake County... | reverse complement strand
TTCTCTTTGCCTATTTATTCCGTTTCTGTTACGAAGCCTTCAGCTTGCTGTCGAAGCGCTCGATCAGGCTCTGGCGGTTCTTGTGGGCCTTCTCGTAGCTCCTGAGGTGACGGATCTGCTCGTCGCTGAGACCGTCGAGCCGCGCGGAGATCTCCTCAACGTTCTTCTCGTCGTAGTTGGCGATGGGGAACATAGCGGTCTCGATGGCCCCCTCGGCGTTCCTGACGCCGGTCTCGACGAGCCTCATGCCCTGCCTCTGGAAGGGGAACATGAAGTCGTTGGTCATACCCGCAAACGGGAAGCGCATCGCGGGAACGTTACCCCACTGCCCGAAGAACGAGCGATAGACGTCAGCCTGCTCCTCTGCCTTGCCGAATAGCTGCTGCGCCACTTCCTGCGAAAGCTCGGTCTGCTTGCGCAGTCCGTCTATCCAGGTCTCGACCCCTCGCCGCGCGAGCTGCGTGTTTAGCTCCTGTGCCTTCACCGTGTAGTCAGTGAAGATCCTGGCCGACTCCTGCGAAGTCCTGACCATCGTCTGCGCGGTCTCGCCCATCCTGTCAAACGTCCTGGTATCGTGCGTCATTAGAAGTTCCTCCATATCAAAGCTTTCTACTGCCTTCTGACACTTATGTGTACCCGGCACATATAGGTCTTAAACATCTGAGTGCAGAATTTCTTGGCAACAGGCACTTGCAGAAGGTAAGCCCGCACGATAGCGCGTCCTGACCTTGGGCACGCCGCAGCACCACCGTACGTCATTCCCGCGGAAGCTGGAATCCACGGCATTAGCAGGGGGTTCGTGGGCGAACCTGGTATCAAGGATTCGGGACTTCGGTAGTATTAATGGTCAAGAAGGCTTATCGAAAGCCTTTTGGAAGAAATTGGCGAGTTGGGGGTAGAGGATCTGGAGGTTTTCGGGGCGGGCTATGCCGTGGCCTTCGTCTTCGAAGGTGAGGAGTTCGTAGGGGATGTTCTCACGGTGCAAGACTTCTGTGACGGCGTGGACGTTGTCGGGGGTGACGTTCGGGTCTTTGAGGCCCTGGACGATCAGGAGTTCGCCACGGATGTTACCGACGAACTCTATAGGGGACCTTTCGCGGTAGATGTCAGGGACGTTTTCGGGGGAGCCGCCCATCATTTCTTCGCTATACGGCCTCAGGTCGGGGCGGGTAGCATTGTAGTCGACCACGAGGTCGGTCATACCGCAGATCGGGGCCGCGGCGGCGACCGTCTGCGGGCTGAAGTGTGTGATCGCCCACCACGCCGAGTAGCCGCCGTAGGAGGTGCCTGTCACGCCGACGCGTCCTGGCTCTGAGACGCCGGCACCTATGAGCGCTTCTATCCCGCGCCTGATGTCTTCCTGCTCGCGGCCGCCCCAGCCGTCTTCCTTGATGGACTCCTGGAAGGGTAGTCCGAACCCCGTGCTACCCCTGTAGTTCGGCACGAGCACTTCGAAGCCGCGCGACACGAAGTATTGGATCTGGGCGTTGAACCGGTCCTCGGCGCGGCTGGTCGGTCCGCCATGGATCAAAACTATGGTCCCGCCGCTCTCGCCCGCCGCCCTGTAGAGCCAACCCTGCACTTCCAACCCGTCGACGGACCGCCAGCGGAAGTCTTCGGCCGCGACGAGTCTTGGCAGGTCTGCGGGCATGCGTTGGGGCAGATCCGTGATGCTGGATAGTCTGGCGTCTCCTTCCACGTAACGCACGAGATCAACGGGATGACGGGCATCATAGTAGGTGCAGACCCAGCCTCTATCACCCACCGGGGCCAGTGGCAAGAGGTTGCCTTTGGTGTGCTCCAGCGGGGTCTCGGTACCGACCTCTACGTCGAGCAACGATGCTCTCGTTCTCGCCTGCTCGACGTCGAGCACGACGACTGGTCCTCCGTTCGGGGGCGCAAAAGCCTCCTCGATGCTGCGGCCCGAATCGTCCACGAGCCAGCGTACAGATCCCTCGTCCCACACGCCCAGTTTGCGGTAGGATCCTGCCTCCACCACGAAGAGGACCCTGCGGCCGTCGTGGAGCCAGGATGCTGACACCTTGACCGTGGGGCCGAAATTCAGGATCTCACGGTCTTCATTGCCTTCTATATCCACCAGCCAGGTCTGCTGCCCGGCGGGGTCCAGATCGTTACGCGCATACAGCACGTGGGTGCCCGCACGGTTCAACTCTGGTAGGGAAATGTTTCCCTTGTCTAGCGTGGCGAGAAGTCGCCTCTCTCCCGTCCTCAGGTCGTGCCTGTAGAGCCTGTCGGCCTCCGTCTCTTCTCCGCTCTCCGCGTCCAGGTTTGCGGCGTAGACGAGCCAGCGTCCATTCGGGTGCAATTGGCCGCCCCTGATGTAGTAGTTCGGGTTCGCCTGCGTCAGCGGCTCCATCGTTCCTGGCTCGGTGAGCCTTATACGGAAGAGGCGAACGCGCTCGTCGCCGTCGTTATCTTGAGACACGAGCACAGATTTCCCGTCCGGGGTCCAGGAGACGACCTCAGTATCTCCTTCGGCGGTCTGCGTGAGACGGAGGGGAGCCCGCGAGCCGTCCAGGGGCGCGGCGAAGACGTCGGCGGCGGGACCGAGGCGCGACCAGCTCCAGGCGACCCACGCACCGTCGGGCGAGACCATCGCCCCGAAGAGCGTGGGGATAGAGAGCAGGGCGTCGAGGTTGTTGTCTTGTGGCAAGGAGACCGGCGCTAGAAGGTTGGCGGGGTGTTCACGTATACGGCTTCGACGGGTTCATCCTCGGCCCACCAGCGGTGCGGGGTGGTGGAGGGGAAGTAGAGCGTGTCGCCCGAAGTTACCCTGAACGTCCCCTGGTCCTTCAGCTCGACGAAGAGTCGGCCGGAAACCACGTAGATAAACTCTTCGCCGTTGTGGGAGTAGAACCCCTCGCTCCCTGCTCCTGGCGGTACCCGGATAAAGGAAGGGTCCATCACCTTCTCGCCCGCAGCCATCTCCTCGAAGCGAACGCCGTTGTCCCACTGCATCACGGGTCTCTCCGCACCCCGCACCAGCGGGGAGTTCTGTTCCAGGTCGGCGCCGAAAACCTCGCGCATGTTCACCCCGTAGGCGCCCGCCAGGAGGCGCAACGACGCGACGGAAGCCCCGGAGCCTCCGCGCTCGAGCGCGGAGATAAAGGAGATCGAGAGCCCCGTGGCCCCCGAGACCTCTTTCAGCGTCTTGTGAGCCCTGATCCTGAGCCTCCGCAACCGCTCTCCCGGGGCCTCGGAGGAATCTCCGGAGGCCGAGCCGTTGGGGCTGGCCGTTTCGGGAGCATCGCCGAGCTGCTTGCGAATCGCCGCGAAGTTCAGGCCCTCGACCTTCCTGAGCTGCTTGATCTCACGCAGACGCTTCACGTCAGGCTCCGTGTAGACCCTGTAGCCGCGATCCGTCCTACGAGGTTTGATCAGGCGTTCTCTCTCCCACAACCTGAGCGTCTGCGGCGCAAGCCCCACCGCCTGTGAAACCTCGCCAATAGAGAACCCTACCGCACCGCTCTTCTTCGCCAATGCATCTCCCGTCTGGCCCGCAGAGCCGATCCCTGTGCGCTTGAACCATTATTGTAATGTCTGACCTTAAAAGCAAGACGCACAGTTCGGTGGGGACAAAAAACGACCCTGACGGGTTCCCTTCTACACCTTGCTCAGATACGCGCTTCCGGAGAAGAGGATGGCGATGCTGACGAACACGGCTAAGGCCCCGACGTAGAAGGGGATGCTCGGGGCGAACGACTCGGCCAGCTTGCCGGCGAGGAAAGGCGCGGCGGCGCCGCCCACGAACCGGATAAAGCTGTAAGCGGCGGAGGCCACCGGACGGTCGACGGACGATGACTGCATGACGGCGGTGGTGATCAAAGTGTTGTTCACGCCGAGGAAGGCCCCGCCGATGATGACCGCGATTATGAGCACGACGCGCGAGGAGACGCCCACCCCCATCAGCGCGAGGTCGAGCCCGACGAGCAAAAGCATGGCGTACATGGTGGGTAGCGTCCCGAAGCGGGACTGAACCCTGGGGGCGAGGAAGACGGAGGTCAGGGCCAGCATGACCCCCCAGCCGAAAAACACCAGCCCGAGGCCGTGTGCGTCGAGGCCCAACGGGAAAGGGGTGTAGGCCAGCAAAGTGAAGAAGCCGAAGTTGTAGCACAGCGCCGTCAGCCCCAATGTCAGGAGCCCCCGATGACCGAGCGCCCTGATGGGCTCCAGGATCGAGCTCTTGTGCTCGGCCAGAGGGATGGGCGGCAGCAGGACGAGTATGGCCACGAAGCCGATGGACATGAGCACGGCCACGCCGTAGAACGGACCGCGCCAGCTGATCCCACCCAACAACCCGCCGACCAGCGGCCCGACGGAGATGCCCAAACCCAGGGCGGCCTCGTAGAGGATCACCGCCTTCTCCGTTCCGGTGTTGGAGACCTCGACGATTACGGCCAGCGCCGTGGCGATGAACAGCGCGTTGCCCAACCCCCAGCCAGCCCTGAAACCCACGATACCGGAGATGCCTCCGGCTGAACCCGCGAGCGCGCTGAAGATGACGATCATAACGAGGCCGGCGAGCAGGGTACGCTTGTGTCCGACCCGGCTGGAGACGACGCCTGTGATGAGCATCGCCACCCCGGTCACGAGAAAGTAGCTGGTAAAGACCAACTCCACCTGGCTCGGTGTGGCGTCGAGCTGCCGCGCGATCGCCGGTAAAATGGGGTCAACCAGCCCCAGACCCATGAAAGCCACCACGCACGCGAACGCCACGGCCCAGACGGCCTTGGGTTGCCGCCATACGCTTTCCTCTGTCTTATGGTGTTCCTGACGCCCATCTGTCGACGCACGGGCCTTCGACGCGGGTTCCAAGACTAGACTCGTTCCTTTCTATGGTTGCTTGCCGACGAGGCCCAGACCGCTCTGGCGCATCGCGTAAGCGTCACGTTCGTTGCCGCGCAACACGGAGAAGAAGAACCCTATTACGCTGGCCCCCGCCATGAGCAAGAGTGCGGCGTGCAGGCCGGAGATTAAGGGGGCGGCCGCCGAGGCCGATAGGCCCCGCGAGACGCCGGAGAAGATCTCGACCATCACGTTCGCCGGCATGGCGCTGGTAACAATCGCTATGGCGAAGGCTATAGAGAGCACCGCCCCGATGTTGACGACGAGGGTCCTTGTCCCGCTGGCGACGCCCCGCTTCTCGGGCGCGACGGAGCCCATGATGGCCCTCGTGTTGGGCGAGTTGAAGATGCCCGAGCCTGCTCCTACCACGACCATCCACAGGGCTATCTCCCAGTACGGCGTCCCGACGCCGATGGACGTCATCCCGAGCAGCCCTCCCGCCGTAACGAGCATGCCCACAGAGCTTAGGACGCGGGCTGGAAGCCTGTCCGCGAGCCTCCCGGCGAGCGGCGCGAACACGAACATCGAGCCCGCGAGCGGCGTAAGCAAGAAACCAGCCCCAAGGCTCGTGCAAGATAACGCACTCCACTTGTAATCTACTCTTGGTAGCCCCCACACTCCCTTCTCCCTGCCGACTTCTTCCAACCCATCCCTCCGATAGTTTAGAAACTCGCCGATAAACAAAGCTATACTACTATACCTATACGTTCACGTATGAGTTGTGGGGTGAGATCATTCACGTGCGAAAATGTTTGGTTGGAGAGCTGGGTCTTGGCTAGTGCGTGAGGGTGTGGTGAACGATACGAACGGATTGATACAGGTTGGCGAGGTTGCGCGGCGTCTGGAGGTGAGCCCGCGCACCATCAAGTACTACGAGGAGATAGGCCTCGTCGAGCCGGAAGAACGTTCTGCCGGTGGGTTCAGGCTCTATGGGAGTCGGGAGATAGAGCGGCTGGAGCGCATCCTCAAGATGAAGAGCATCGGCTACTCCCTGGCGGCGATTCGGGAGCTACTCGCGGTCAGGGATACGGCCCAGGAGGCGGACAAGGTGACGGTTCTCAGGACGGCCGCCGAGCACCTCAAGGAGCGTGCGCGGGAGGCTTCTAGGCGCAGCCTCAAGATTCGTGAGGACCTCGAGCGCGCGGAGTCGCTTCGTGAGGAACTGGAGCGCGACATCGCGCTTTGCGAACGGCGCATACGCGAACTCGGCGGCCAAGGGTAGACCCCCGGCGACGGGCCTCTGTTTCCTTCGCAATAAGGGGCTTGCAGACAGTTCCTCAGGCAGGGCGCGTTAGGCGAACTCAGGTCTGAGGTTTTGCCAGGAACGTCACCCGAAATTATCGCTCGTAACGGTTGCCGTAACGGTTAGCAGACGCGCGTCCGCTACAGTAGGCTGAAGGACAGCTCCGGGTGGTCGGAATAGAGCGGGGACTATGGGCGATAACGAAGCGGTCAAGTCGGACGTAATTGCGGTGTCACGCTTCGCTTACGCGGCGGGGATCACGGGCATCCTCGCCAACCTCTCCCTCATCGCCATGTACGTCCTGCTCGGGCTGCAGGCCGGAAACCCCGAGGATGGGACCTCGCCCGGTTCCGCGTTCCACTTCACGGGCTCGGCCAATGATCTCCTGGGATCCCTTTCCACGGCGCTCATGATCCCGGTGGCGCTCTTCCTGGGCAAGAGCTTGCCGCGGCGACGAGCGGCGCGCTTCGTACAGGCGTCCGGCCTGGCGGCCATGGCTCTATTCAGCCTAGGGGGTCCTTTGCTTGTTCTCGGGGTGCTCGCTTTCGAGGTCGAGACAACCATCGCGATAGCGGCCCTGGTCTTCCTCAGCCTCTGGCTGTTGCAGGTCAATAGATGGCTGCGCCGGTCGAAAGCCTGGCCGTATCGCCTGGCACGATGCGGAGAGTTGTTGGGAGCCGGATTTCTGGCCGGGTACGTGATCGTCGGGCTTGGTCTCCTGCTGCCCTGGATGTCGTGGCCGCAGCTCGTGGTTTTTGGCGTCGGTATCCTGGTGGGACTTCCCGGGTACCTCGGCATACCGGTCTGGTTCGTGTTTCTGGGGAGATACCTCGGGTCTGCGGTGGGATGAGCACTCGCACCCCGTCATCTCCCGTTTCCATGCAAGGGCGTTCGCTATTTCTGGTCCGCGTGGCATGGGTGGTGGTGGCAGGTACGGCGCTGGCGATCGTGGTCTTCAGCGTTCCGAGCAGCTACGAGTACTATTCTAGCGTGTGCACCGCCGCATCCAGGGTGTGTTCCGAGCGGGCGGTGGGCCAGGTCACGCCAGAGGGCGTGCAGGCGTTGCGGGATGTGGGGTTGTCGGTACGCTCCTACGCGATCTCGAACATTGTTTTCGACAAGGTCTTCCAGCTGGTGTGGTTCGCGGTTGGCGCGCTCATCTTCTGGCGGCGCTCCGACGACGGGGTGGCGCTGCTGACCTCGTTATTTCTGGTGACGTTCGGGACGGTTGCGGTCGATCCTACGGCCGCAGACTCCCTGGTCTCCTCCCATGCGGCCTGGTGGTTGCCTGTCCGGGTTTTGGAGATGCTGGGTACGGTCTTCGTGGCGCTGTTCTTCTTGCTCTTCCCCAGCGGAAGGTTCGTGCCGCGGTGGACGCGCTGGCTGGCCATCGCGAACTTCGCTAATCTCTTACCCGACATTCTCTTTCCGGATCTATACTCGCTCTCACCGTTCCTGGAGGTAGGTTCGCAATGGGTGTTCATGGGTTTCGTGGTGAGCCTTGTCTGGTCCCAGGTCTACCGTTACCGGATGATCTCCACACCCGAACAACGGCTGCAGACGCGGTGGGTAGTGTTCGGCACGACACTGGCCATCGCGGGGACCTTCCCCTTCCGGGTGCCGGTGGACTTTCATCTGGTAGATGGAGATACACCTTTCGTTCTGCTCCTCCTGGAGGCGGGTTTCACATTGTCCTTCCTGCTCGTTCCGTTCTCTATTGGTATGGCGATGGTGCGCTCGCGACTGTTCGACGTAGACGTCCTGATCAATCGCACGCTCGTCTACGCTATCCTGAGCGCGACGCTCGCGGTGGTCTATTTCGGGGGCATCATCCTGATGCAAAGAGTCTTCACCGGTCTAACCGACCAGGAGAAGCTGCCACAATTCGCCATCGTCGCCTCCACGCTGGCCATCGCCGCCCTGTTCGACCCGCTGAGACGGCGCATCCAATCCTTTATCGACAGGCGCTTCTACCGCAAGAAATACGACGCGAGTAAGATGCTGGAAGGCTTCTCCGCGAAGCTTCGGAACGAGACGGACCTCGATGCCTTGAGCGACGATCTGGTGGCGGTGGTGAGGGAGACGATGCAGCCCACCCACGTCTCTTTGTGGCTGCAGCCTCGTGCGGGGTCCGGCCGAGGCATGAAAGAATGGGCGGGATGAGCCCGCGTGCTTCGACGCGAGCTGCCCCACGCCCTCGATGGCTCCCTGTTGCCCGCCTGGCTTGGGTGGCGGTTGCCGTCGTCGCGCTAGGAGCGTTCGCGAGTAGTGTCCCCGCCCGCTACGCCGAACTCGCCCATCCCGCCGCAGGGGTGCGTGCCTCTCTTGAGGAGCTTGGACTCTCAGCGGGAGGATACGCCCTCTACAACGTTGTCCTCGACACGCTTTTCGTCTCCGTCTTCGCCACGGTGGCCCTCGTCATCTTCTGGCGTCGCTCCGACGAACCCGTGGCGCTGCTCGTCGCCACGATGCTGGTGCTGTGGGGACCGCTGAACGGGCTGTTCGTCCTGACCCCGAGCGCGATCGAGGGCGAGTACGGCCTCTTACAGGTGGTCATGAGCTCGACGTTGACGTATGTCGGGTACATAACCTGGATGCTCTTCTTTTTCCTCTTCCCCAGCGGACACTTCGTTCCGCGCTGGACGCGCTGGCTGGCTCTGCTCTACGGGGTCGGTTATTTTGGACTCTGGACCTTCACGCCTTTCGGCCCGGAGTCCTGGCCCCCCCTTCTCTTCGGCGCGGCCGTGCTCTCGGTGTGGGGCAGCTTTCTCGGGGCCCAGATCTACCGCTACGCGCGGGTATCCAACCGCACCGAGCGCCAGCAGACCAAGTGGGTGGTGTTCGGGGTGGCCGTGGCAGTCGTAGGCACGATGACGACCATATTCACCATAGGGGCAGCGGTGGATCTCCCTCCCCAGGACGTAGGACCGCGGATGCTGAGCCTGCTGCTGATGGATGCCTCCGCGTTGATGATCCCCCTCTCCATAGGCGTCGCGATGCTGCGCTCGCGCCTCTTCGACATAGACGTGGTCATAAACCGCACCCTCGTCTACGGCTCGCTCACGCTCATGCTCGTGCTGTTCTACTTCGGCGGCGTGACGGCGACCCAGACCCTCTTTTCAGCACTTACGGGACAACAGAAGCTGCCACAACTGGCCGTGGTCGTCTCGACGCTCGCTATCGCCGCGCTGTTCAATCCCTTGAGGCGGCGCGTTCAGGCGTTCATAGACAGGCGTTTTTACAGGCGCAAGTACGACGCGAGAAAGACCCTCGAAACTTTCACTGCGCGACTACGAGACGATACGAACCTCAGCGCCCTCAGCGACGATCTGGTCGGGGTGGTCAGGGAGACGATACAGCCAGCGCACGTCTCCTTGTGGCTGCATCCCAACATGGCTCCCATAAAGCAGCGCCGGCAGAACGACGATTAGCCCGGGAGGTTCACCAGCCGCTCCCAGTCGGATTTACGCAGCGCGTATTCGACGTCACCGTGTTCCGAACCCTCGATGGGGTACGGCCACGGCTCGTGGAACGTGCGCACGTACCGAAGGCCCGCGTTCTCCATCACCCGACGTGAGGCGGCGTGGACGACCATGGTCTCCGCGAACACGCGGCGCACGCCAAGCTCGGTGAAGCCCTTTTGGATCAGGGCTCGTGATCCTTCGGTGGCGTAGCCCTTGCCCCAGGCGGATCTCTTGAGCCGGTAGCCGAGCTCGGCCTCGTCCGGGTCTCCGCCTTCCCGCGGTCTGAAGTGAAACCACCCCAGAAACTCCCCGGTGGACTTCTCGACCGCCGCCCAGAAACCGTACCTGTCGCCGTGCTCGTAGAAGCGGAGAAAGGCGGGCAGAACGTCGTTCTCGATCTCCTCGCGCGGCGTAGTCCTACCGCCCGTTACGAATTGCATTACCCCAGGGTCGCCGTCGAGCTCGAACAGATCATCCGCGTCGGCCCTCGTGAACCGGCGCAACACAAGCCGCTCGGTTTTCAGAAAGACCCGCACCGTCCAATCCTCCTTGCCACAACGGAGCCGACACGGCCAGCATAGTCGGCCCCGATACCGTCGGCAAGCCCGAAATTTCTTGCCCGTAACGCTTGCCGTAACGGTTGGGAGACGCC
>Ga0126313_10002576_pt1 | contig 10225 bp, 9 predicted proteins | sample Plot105A_FD_89954 | JGI IMG/M metagenome (GOLD analysis project Ga0126313, IMG submission 89954) | Serpentine soil microbial communities from UC McLaughlin Reserve, CA, USA - Plot105A | ecosystem: Environmental > Terrestrial > Soil > Grasslands | place: USA: UC McLaughlin Reserve, Lake County... | reverse complement strand
TCGCCCGCCTGGACACCCCGTCGGTAGAGGCGATCGGCGTCGTTACCGATCGGGTCGGTGTTGACGGGGAGCCGCTCGACCCGGTGCTGATCACAAACCATCTGCAGTTCTCACTTCCCTACCGGGCCTTGTTCTCCCGCGGTGTCCGACAGGACACGGTGAACCGGCTGGTCGACGCGATGGTGGTCCTGCTGACCCGGCTGCACCTGATCGGGTTCCTCTGGGGTGATGTTTCGCTATCCAATACCTTGTTCCGCCGCGACGCGGGTGCCTTCGCGGCCTATCTGGTGGATGCGGAAACCGGTGAGCTCCATGACCAGCTGACCAACGGTCAACGCGAGCACGACCTGACCATTGCTCGGACCAACTTGTACGGCGAGTTCTGCGACCTAGAGGCGGGCGGACTACTGGACTCCGCGCTCGACCCGCTGAAGCTGGTCGACATGATCGAGAACCGCTACCGGGAACTGTGGGTCGAACTGACCGGAGTCGAGGAGTTCGATACCGGTGAGATGCACCGGATCGAAAGCCGGGTGCGCCGGCTCAACGCCCCCGGGTTCGACGTCGCCGAACTGGACATCACCACCGACTTCGGTGGAACCAGCATTCGCATCCAGCCAAAGGTGGTCGACGCGGGGCACCACCAACGACGACTGATCAGGCTCACCGGCTTGGACACTGAGGAGAACCAAGCCCGACGGCTCCTCAACGATCTTGACTACTACCGTGCTCGCACCGACCAGCAAGGGGCAGATGAAGCCATCGTCGCGCACGAGTGGCTGACCGAGGTCTTCGAGCCAGTTCTGGAATCCGTGCCCTCCGAGATGCGCGCCAAGCTCGAGCCTGCGCAGATCTATCACGAAGTGCTGGAACATCGCTGGTTCCTCAGCGAGCAGGCCGGCGCCGAGGTACCAATCCTGGAGGCCGCGAAAAGCTACATCGACACAGTTCTGCGGCGACTGCCAGATGAAGAGGTCGCACTCTCGGCGGTGGAGGCCATGGGCCCACTTGCCAATCCCTTCGATCCCTCTCAAGGCTTTGACGATGAGGACTACGAGAAGCCGTACGACCCCTGGGAGGACGTTGAAGAGGCGGCCGAGGCCGAGGCAGAGCAACCAGCGACGGAATTCCTTGACATCGCCGCATTGCGAGCCAAGGCAAAGAAGTGAGTTCTCGCCGTGATGGCTGACGATCAGGCGACCCGGGAGGCTGCCGAGAAGCTCTTTGCCGCCTGGGAGTCATGGGATCTGCAAACGATCGATTCGCTGATCGACACGGAGGCGGTTGACGAACGTCCGCAGTCGGGAGAGCGGTTCGTCGGACGCACCAACATCATGAGCATGTATGGCCAGGTGCCGGGTCCACCGCGAATCCGCTGGCAGAGCGTGCGGAGCGGCCCTTCGATTTGGGTTGCCGAAGGCGTGGTCGATTACGGTGAGGGGCCGGTCAACATCATCGGCATCGCAGAGCTGGCTGCCGGGAAGGTGATCAAGGCCCGCTTCTATTTTGCCGATCCATTCGACCCGCCGCAGGCTCGGGCTCGATGGGCTGACTAGTCCGGCGGACAGCTTGTCGACGACGTATCGGCACCCTCACCTTGCACTATCGCGGCGGTAGCCTCAGGGCGCCGTCGAGCCGGACCACCTCACCGTTGAGCAACGGGTTGGCGATGATCGACTCGACCAGCATCGCGTACTCTTCTGGGCGGCCAAGTCGCGGCGGATGAGGCACCTGCGCTGCCAAGATCGACTGCCTGTCGCCTGGCAGCCCCGCCATCATGGGCGTTTCCATCACACCGGGTGCAATGGTCATCACCCGAATCGCCTTGTCGGCCAGGTCCCGGGCGGCGGTCAGGGTCAAGGAGACAACGCCGCCCTTGCTCGCGGAGTACGCGGCTTGGCCGATTTGACCGTCGTACGCCGCCACGCTGGCCGTCATGATCACCAACCCACGATCACCGTCCAACGGCTCGTTGTCGATCATTGCCGCGGCGGCAAGCCGGAGAACGTTGAAGGTGCCGATCAGGTTGATCTCGACAACGGTGCGAAAATCCGCCAGCGGCAGCACACCGCGCCTGCCGATGAGCCGACCCGGCGTGGCCACCCCGGCGCAGTTCACCGCGACCCGCAGAGTGCCAAGATCAACCGCTGTCTGGACAGCCGCTTTCACCTGATCTTCATCCCGGACATCCGCCGCGGCAAACACGACCCGGTCCCCCAGGCCTCGTGCGACGTCAGGACCGGACGAGCTTGCAAGATCGACAATGACCGCGGCGGCGCCAGCCGCTGCTAGGGCGGCAATGGTCGCCCGGCCCAGGCCCGACGCCCCCCCGGTGACCAGCACGACATCATCAGAGCCGAGCTTCATTGGTTCGCCAGGAGCTGCCGGCTGATCACCAACCGCTGGATCTGGTTGGTGCCCTCGAAGATCTGAGTCGCCTTGGCCTCCCGAAGAAATCGCTCGACCGGGAAGTCACGGGTATAGCCGTAACCACCGAGGACCTGGACCGCGTCCGTGGTGACCTTCATCGCGACATCTGTGGCAACCATCTTGGCAACCGCCGCATCACGGGTGAATGTACGGCCCGCATCGCGTCTGCGGGCAGCCTGCAGATAGGTCGCTCGCGCCGAATCGAGCGCAGCGGCCATCTCTGCCAACAGGAACCGCAACCCTTCGAAGTCGGCGATCCGGCGACCGAACTGGACCCGCTCCTTGGCATAGCCGACTGCGCAGTCAAGCGCGGCTTGGGCAAGGCCCGTGGCACAGGCTGCTATGCCCAGGCGGCCCGAATCTAGCGCCGACAGCGCGATCTTCATGCCTTCGCCCTCGGCACCGATCCGGCGAAATTCGGTGATCGGCACCTGATCGAAATACAGCGCGGTGGTAGTCGAGGCAGTCAGCCCCATCTTGCGCTCGGGTGCCCCGAAGCTCAGACCGGGAATGTCTGCCGGAACCAGAAAGCAGCTGATACCGCCGCGAGGGTCATCGCTCGTCCTGGCGAATGTGGTGTAAAAGTCAGCGACGGATCCGTGTGTGATCCAGGCCTTCGTACCGTCAAGTTCATATCCATCGTCGGTGAGCTTGGCGCGGGTCGTCATTTCCGAGATGTCGGATCCGGCCTGCGGCTCAGACAGCGCGTACGCGCCGAGCTGGTCACCAGCGACCAGCGGTGGCAGCAGGGCCTCCTGCTGATCCGGAGTACCGAAATCCGTCAGAGGGCACAAGGACATCACGTGCACGGAGACGCCGAGGCCGCAAGTGAGCCATGCTGTCGCGATTTCCTCCAGGGCTTGCAGATAGACCTCGTACGGCTGTCCAGCTCCACCGAACCGCTCCGGATACGGCAAGCCAAGCACTCCCGCGCGGCCCAGCGCGCGGAACGCGTCACGGGGAAAGCGTGCCGATGCTTCATCGGCAGCTGCTCGTGGGAGCAGCTCAGCTTGGGCGATTTCGCGAACCAAGGTCACCACCTCCGCGGCCTCAGCGGTCGGGAACAAGCGATCGACGACCATCGACGCTCCTTCCTCGCCACCTCATGGCGGACGCCTGGTCCACCCTGCTAAATCCATGCTGCCACCGGCGGCTGACGCCCATCGACGTACGGAATTGATCAACGCAGCAATACGCTGTCAGACATGGCGGACGACCTGCCTCACCTTGGTGAGGAGCTGATCACGACAGCCGCGCGCGTAGTCCGCTGGGTGCCCAAGCCCACCCGGATTCGGCTCTCGTTAGCAGCGGCACGGATCCTGGCCCGACTTGAAGACAACGGTCCCACCAGGATCAGCGACCTAGCTGGGCAGGAGCGGTCCTCACAACCGACCATCACGAACCACGTCAAGCGCCTGGAATCCGCGGGCCTCGTGGAACGCTCCCCGGATGCAACGGATGCCCGGGCATGGCAAATCCGGTTGACCGATAGCGGGCATAAGGAACTGGCTGATATGCGGCAGGCCGTCGGAACAAGCCTTGAGCCGTACCTTGCTCAGATGTCTCAACGGGAACGCAAGGCCTTGCAAGACGGCATTAACGCCATGCAGCGACTGATATCGCTGGATAGGCTGCCGGAGTGAAAGTTGAGGCGGGTGCGTTCCGGGTCTATGACACGGCGACTCGTTCGGTGCGCGACTTCTGCCCGGTCGTCCCTGGCAAGGTGTCGATCTATCACTGCGGCCTCACAGTGCAATCCGCCCCCCATCTGGGCCATATTCGCAAAGAAGTAGTCTTCGACGTCTTGCGCCGTTGGCTGGCTTGGTGCGGCTACGACGTTACCGTCATCGCCAACATCACCGATATCGAGGACAAGATTTTGATCAAGTCGGCTGAGGCCGGCGTGCCGTGGTTTGCCCACGCCTATCGCTTCGAACGGGAGCTTCACGAGGCGTATGCCGCGCTCGGTTGCCTGCCGCCGACCTACGAGCCGCGAGCCACCGGGCATGTCCCCGAAATGATCGAGATGATCACGGAATTGATCAAGCGAGGCCATGCGTATCCGGCCGACGACGGCACCGGCGATGTCTACTTCGACGTCAGGTCCTGGCCGGACTATGGCTCGCTGTCCCGGCAGAACATCGACGAGATGGAACCCGCAGCCGATTCGGATTCTCGAGGCAAGCGTGACCCTCGCGACTTCGCACTGTGGAAGGGGTACAAGGAGTCTGAGCCGTACACGGCCAGCTGGGATACCCCTTGGGGCCGGGGCCGGCCGGGCTGGCACTTGGAGTGCTCCGCGATGGCCGGCAAATACCTGGGAGACGAATTCGACATCCACGGCGGCGGTCTTGATCTTCGCTTTCCGCACCACGAGAACGAGCTCGCCCAGTCTCAGGCGGCCGGCCGGCCGTTTGCGCGTTATTGGATGCATAACGGGCTAGTTACCGCGGCCGGGGAGAAGATGAGCAAGTCACTGGGCACCGGTGCGCTGGTCTCGGAAGTGATCAAGCGGTTTCCACCACGCGCCGTGCGGCTGTACTTGTTGCAGCCGCACTACCGCTCCACAATCGAATACTCCGACGCAGCGATCGCCGAATCCGCAGCCGCGCTTGAACGAATCGACAACTTCATCCGTCGGGCCACAGACGTGGTCGGGGCGACCCCAGAACGAGTTCCTGCGGAGTTCATCGCCGCCATGAATGATGATCTTGGTACTCCAACGGCGGTTGCCGTGCTGCATAATGCCGTGCGCGATGGCAACCTGGCGCTGGACGCCGGAGATCAAGATTCGGCGGCCGCCCGGCTCGGCGATGTTGCCGGCATGCTGGCGATCCTTGGCCTGGCTGCGGACAGGAACACGTGGCAGTGGGCCGGTGATGATCAACGATTGGCCGAAGCGGTCGACGGGCTGATCGCCGAATTGCTCAAGCAGCGGGAAGCGGCGCGGGAAGGCAAGGATTTCACCACCGCCGACGCCATTCGGGACTCGCTTGCAAAGCTCGGGGTCGAAGTGTCCGACACCCCGCAAGGCCCGCGCTGGAATCTGCGCTGATGGTTGGTAACAGCCAGCGCAAAGGTGCCGTGCGGCGGAAGGGCAGGGGCAATGCCGCGGGCTCGGGTGGCCGCCGGCGGCGCGCGCTGGAAGGCAAGGGCCCGACACCGAAAGCCGAGGACCGTCCGCATCACCCGGCGTACCGGGCCAAGAAGATGTCCCGGGCGAGGGCGACTTCAATCAGCTCCGGTCGCCGGGCGGGCAGCTCCGGCCCAGAGTGGGTTGCCGGGCGCAACTCGGTCCTCGAGGCCATGGAGGCAGACCTTCCGATCACGGTCGGCTATGTCGCCGAGGGCGTCGCGCGAGATGATCGGCTCCGGGAGATCCTGAAGCTGGCGGCCAACCGCGGCACCTCGCTGCTCGAAGTCACCCGAACCGAGCTCGATCGGCTGACCGGTGGTGTCACCCACCAAGGGGTGGCCCTGCAGCTGCGGGCATTTGACTATGCCCATCCCGAGGATCTGCTCGCCACCGCCCTAGAGGCCGACCCCCAGGCACTGATCATCGCCTTGGACTCGATCACCGATCCGCGCAATCTCGGCGCGGTGGTCCGCTCCGCGGCTGCCTTCGGATCACAAGGCGTAATCATCCCGGAACGGCGCTCAGCCGGCATGACCGCTGCAGCATGGAAAACCTCCGCGGGCGCTGCTGCCCGGATCCCGATCGCCCAGGCAACAAATCTGAACCGGACGTTGCGGTCATACGCCGCCGCCGGCTTCTCACTGATCGGTTTGGACGCGGCCGGAGTCGACATCGCCGAACTGCCAGCGACAGCTGATCCGCTCGTCCTGGTAGTCGGAAGTGAAGGTGCCGGACTGTCGCGGCTGGTGCGCGAGGCATGCGACACGCTTGCTCGCATTCCAATAACGAAAACAGCCGAGTCTCTCAACGCCGGCGTGGCGGCGGGTATAGCGCTCTACGAGATCAGCAGGCAACGTAGGCAGCCGGCGTCGTCCGACCGCCCCAGGAAGCGAGAACCAGCCGATCCGGCGGTCACCCCGAGATAGATTGTTCCAAGCTGCGCCGTTCCCAGGAGCCTCCGTGACCGACACCCTCACCCCCTCGGCCGCCATCGACTACGGCGCAATTGCGTCGGAGGCATACGGGGCGGCGCTGTCTGTTATCGAGACCGTCGAGCCGCGGGTAGCCGATGCAACACGAGCGGAGCTTGCCGATCAGCGGGCGTCGCTCAAGTTGATTGCGTCGGAAAACTATGCGTCCCCGGCGGTGTTGCTGGCCATGGGAACCTGGCTTTCCGACAAGTACGCGGAGGGCACCGTCGGCCATCGGTTCTACGCGGGCTGTCAGAACATCGACACCGTTGAGTCGCTCGCGGCCGAGCACGCCCGCGAGTTGTTCGGCGCCGAGTACGCCTATGTCCAGCCGCACTCGGGCATCGATGCCAACCTGGTGGCGTTCTGGGCCATTCTGGCTCAGCGAATCGAGATGCCGGAGCTGGCAGCGCAGAATGCGAAGACCGTCTACGACCTGACCGGGGAGCAGTGGGAGGAGCTGCGGCATAAGCTCGGAAACCAGCGTGCGCTCGGCATGTCGCTGGATGCCGGGGGGCATCTGACCCACGGGTTTAGGCCCAACATCTCGGGCAAGATGTTCCATCAGCGCTCGTACGGGACGGATCCGAAGACTCAGCTGCTGGACTACGACGCTGTACGCGCTGCGGCGCGCGAGTTCCGGCCGCTGATCTTGATCGCCGGCTATTCGGCCTATCCCCGGCGAATCAACTTCGCCAAGATGCGGGAGATCGCCGACGAAGTCGGTGCCACCCTGCTAGTCGACATGGCGCACTTCGCCGGTCTCGTCGCCGGCAAGATATTTACCGGTGATGAGAATCCGGTGCCCCACGCGCATCTGGTGACCACCACCACCCACAAATCTTTGCGGGGTCCTCGCGGCGGCCTGGTGCTCGCCATCAAGGAGTACGCCGACTCCGTCGATCGCGGCTGCCCGCTGGTCCTCGGCGGTCCGCTGGGTCATGTGATGGCGGCGAAAGCGGTGGCGCTCGCGGAAGCGCGAACCGACGCATTCCGGAGCTACGCCAAGGCCATTGCTGACAACGCCCATGCGCTGGCGGACGGGTTGCTCGAGCGCGAGGCCCGTCTCGTCACGGGTGGAACTGACAACCACTTGGTGCTTATCGACGTGTCCGCTTTCGGATTGACCGGTCGCCAGGCGGAGTCGGCCCTCCTCGACGCGGGCATCGTCACCAACCGGAATGCGGTGCCCAGCGATCCCAACGGTGCCTGGTACACCTCCGGCGTCCGGATCGGTACCCCCGCCTTGACCACCCGTGGATTCGGTGCTGCTGAGTTCGATCGCGTTGCCGAGCTGATTATCTCCGTGCTGAAGAACACAACTCCGGTGACTGGACCCAGCGGTCAGCCGGGCAAGGCGAAGTACACCCTGGCTGAGGGTGTTGCGGACGCCACTAAGGCCGCGTCAGCCGAGTTGCTGCGCGGGTATCCCCTCTACCCCGGCCTGCAGCTATAGCTGCGGACTAGCTACTCGGGAGCGGAATATGGAACCGACCACCGTTACCACGATCTTCATGATCTTGTTTGCGATCGGCGTCATTTCCCTCGCCATCTACTGCTGGTTCGGTGACTGGGATGCGGCCATCCGAACTATCACGCCCGAGGAACGGGCCAACCGTGAAGTGGAGGCCGCCGTCCTCGAATTGCGTCGGGCCATCCGCGACTATGAGCGAGGGGACTGGAGATAGGCCCGCACTGAGGCTGTCGGAGGGGGCAGCTTCGACATGCTCAGCGAGAGTTGCACGTAATCTGGCCGTATGCGTCGCGCGGCTGCCGCCCTATTGGCAGCGCTGGTGCTGGCCGTGGCCTCCTGCGCCGAGGCGAACATCGAGCCTCAGGATGTGTACCGGGTGGGCTGCCCAGCGGTGGATGGTGCGGTCGCTAGTGGCTCGGTTGCGAAGAAGGCCACCGTTGCGGGCCTGAGAAGGGTAAGCGAATCGGGCCGACTTGACCCCGAGCCACAGCGCTGGCTGGATGCAGTGATCAGCGTCCTCACGTCTACCAAGCCGGAGGACGTCCCGGCCGACGCCCGGCAGTTGATCATCGACGGCTGTGCCAAGAACGGCTATCCCCTTACTAACCTGAAATAGTTCCGCTGACTTACCTCGGGTAGTTTTCGCCGTCCATGAGCGTCGGGTAGCGAGGGCGGGGTCCGGTCTGGACGACGAGCGAGCAGACAACGCCTTCCCGTCTGCGAGCGAGGAGGAAGACCGGACCCTTCACGCGCGAGCGGGGCGCGAAGGGACAGCTTCAGCGCGAGAAGAGGCTGCCGGATACCGTTGTGACGAAATTCCGCAGAGAATCCGGGAAGTCATGCAGGTGCCAGTTGGATGGACCGTGGTACCAAGGCAGGTCGGTGGAATCCGCGTGCTCATCGGCATCGCTTGCCACGATGGCATCCAGCCAGCGATCAACACCGCCGAGCACGATGGCGTACGGCAGCAGCTCTGAAACCTCGCGGAGCTCCGCTCCCCTCGGCAGCTGGTTGGTCGGGTGGCTGAGCAGATCTGCTCGCAGCGCGCCCAGCCCGGCGAGCAGGGCCGCGCCCTGCGGCGTACGCGATGGCATCTCTTGGGCGACGAAAATCAGTCCGAGTGCCAGCACGATCAAGGTCAGACCCACCAGCCCGAAGGTGGTAAACGCCGCCAGCACACCGGTCACCACGACAGCGAGAATAAGTGCGCCGAGGGCAAGCTGGGTCCAACGGTTCCGGGTCGCGTCAGGTCGCTGCTCATACCAGCCGTTGCTGACCATCTCGTCGTAAAGCTTGTCCTGTACCGGCTGCACCGAGCCTTGGACCCGGCCGGACATCTCCGACACCTTTACCGATCCGCCGTCGGGCGCTATGGCATCGAGCAGCTCCCTTTCGAAGGGCCGTAAATCGCTGCCTTTTCCGGTGCGCCTCAACTCCCAATCCGCTCGTGCGAATTCGGACTCACGCGGCAGCTCGGTGATGTGCAAATGACCTCGCACAGCAAGATCGACAACGCTCGCGGTGATGTCTATGGGGTCAACGCGTTCGTCTGCGACAGTACCGACGTGACCGGGACGGATGTCTTCGATCACGCGAAATTCAGTCTCCCCTGGCCCGGTGGCCACGAACTCAGCGGCTCTCCGAATCTCACCGCTTGCTTGCGCATCAACGCCGGCACGCCGATGCATCAAGTACAGTCCAAGGCCGCCGAGCGCCAGCAGGCCAAGGGCGATGCCCAGCTGAAGCGGTTCCGCCGAAAATGCACGACGTAGCGTCCAGAGATACTCAATCTCCTCATTGGCCGGCATTGCGCCAGGCGGGAACCCGATATCTATGGCCACTACTTCACCTTCGCCGCGCGGGCCGTCACGGAAGGTGGGGGCTTGTGCGCCCTCTTGACCGCCCGCAGCGAACGTACACGGCACGGTTGAATTGGGACTGCCGGCGGTGCACTTGATGTAGCTGAACTGGGTTGGGATCTGGACCTTGGCGGTGAATTGAGCCACCTGGGCACTTAGTCCCTGGAGCAGCCGGTAACGAAGCGCAGTTCCGTTCTCGGTGTTCACCACGGCGCCGCTCACGGTGTAGGCGATCATGATCTCGTTTGCACCGTTGGTCGGCACGGTGACCGTGGTGAAGCGCTTCACCGGCCCGGCCCCGTCGACCTCGGCGGCCTCGTACAGCTCCTCGGGGATGTTCTGGAGGGCGGCCAGG
>Ga0126313_10002575_pt1 | contig 10231 bp, 8 predicted proteins | sample Plot105A_FD_89954 | JGI IMG/M metagenome (GOLD analysis project Ga0126313, IMG submission 89954) | Serpentine soil microbial communities from UC McLaughlin Reserve, CA, USA - Plot105A | ecosystem: Environmental > Terrestrial > Soil > Grasslands | place: USA: UC McLaughlin Reserve, Lake County... | reverse complement strand
GATGAAGGCCCAGACGGTGAAGAACGCGGTCATAGTCCCCGTCGGGGCGAAGGGCGGTTTCGTAGTGAAACGCCCGCCCGCACAGGGAGGACGCGAGGCCCTCCAGGAGGAGGTCGTGGCCTGCTACAAGACCCTGATCCGGGGCATGCTAGATATAACGGACAACATCTCGGGCGATGCGATCATCCCGCCGCCCGACGTTACGTGCTACGACGATGACGACCCCTACCTCGTCGTCGCCGCGGACAAAGGTACGGCGACCTTCTCGGACATTGCCAACGACCTCTCGGCCGAGTACGGCTTCTGGCTCGGCGACGCCTTCGCCTCCGGGGGCTCCGTCGGCTACGACCACAAAGAGATGGGTATAACGGCGAGGGGGGCCTGGGAATCGGTGAGCCGTCACTTCCGGGAGCTAGGCCGCGACATCCAGAACGAGGACTTTACGGTGCTCGGTATCGGGGATATGTCTGGGGACGTATTCGGCAACGGGATGCTCCTCAGCCGCCACATAAAGCTCGTCGGCGCCTTCAACCACATGCACATCTTCCTCGACCCTGACCCCGACCCCGAGAAGAGCTTCGAAGAGCGCGAACGCCTCTTCAGGTTGCCGCGTTCCTCGTGGACGGACTACGACGAGCATCTTATATCCGAGGGCGGCGGCATCTTCGAGCGCACGGCCAAATCTATTCCCCTCTCTCCCCAGGTGCGCGAGATGCTCGACGTCGAGGCCGAGTCCATGACGCCGACCGAGCTCATAAACGCTATGCTCAAGACGGAAGTAGATCTGCTGTGGAACGGTGGCATAGGGACCTACGTCAAGGCGAGCTCGGAGAGCAACGCCGAGGTCGGCGACAGGGCGAACGACGCCCTCAGGGTGGACGGTGACGAGCTCAGATGCAGCGTTGTTGGTGAAGGCGGGAACCTCGGGTTCACGCAGAGGGGGCGCATAGAGTATGCGCTCTCGGGCGGTAGGATCTACATGGACGCCATCGACAACTCCGCCGGGGTGGACTGCTCCGACCACGAGGTGAACATCAAGATTTTGCTCGACACCATCGTCGAGGCCGGCGACATGACCGAGAAGCAACGCAACGAGCTGCTCGCGAGCATGACCGACGAGGTCGGGGACCTCGTCTTGCGCGACAACTACCAGCAGACCCAGGCCATAAACCAGGCCCTCGCCCTCGCGCACCCGATGGTCGACGTGCACGGACGCTACATCCACTCGCTGGAGCAATCAGGAAGGCTCGATCGCAGGCTGGAGTTCCTACCCGGCGATGAGGAGCTAGGCGAGCGGCGCTCGGAGAGCAAGGGTCTCACCGCGCCCGAGCTCGCCATACTGTTGTCCTACAGTAAGATCACCACCTACCAGGATCTGCTGAACTCTGATGCGCCAGAGGACCCCTATCTCTCGCGAGAGCTGGAGAGGTACTTCCCGTCGCCCTTGAGAGACCGCTTTTCGGAGCAGATCCACGAGCACAGGCTGCACCGGCAGATAACGGCCACCCATGTCACGAACAGCCTGGTGAACCGCAACGGTCCTTCCTTCGTGTTCAGGCTGGGCGAGGAGACGGGGGCCGCGGCGCCCGACATAGCGCGGGCGTACCTGGCGGCGCGGGAGATCTTCTCGGTGCGCACGCTGTGGGACGGCGTCGAAGCCCTGGACAACACCGTGGAGGCGAGGGTGCAGAGCAAGATAATGCTCGAGGCCCGCAAGCTCGTCGAGCGCGCGACCCGCTGGCTGCTCCGCTACCGCCGCCCGCCGCTGGACGTCGGGGCGACGATCGCGCACTTCTCAGAAGGGGCTGCGGAACTCTCCGCACTCATTCCCGGGATCCTGCTAGACGGCGACCGTGCAGCGGTAGAGAACGCGGCCCAGCGCCTGATCGATGCGAACGTGCCGCCGGATCTGGCGGAGCGGGCCGCGAACCTCGGCCCGATGTTCTCCGCGCTGGATATTACCGACGTGGCCAACTCCACAGGAGAGTCGCTCGAAACGACAGCGGCCGTCTACTTCACCCTGGGTGACAGGCTGAAGCTCCACTGGCTGCGCCGCCACATCGAGGCGCTCCCCCGTGACAACCGCTGGCGCACCCTCGCTCGCTCGGCCCTGCGCGACGACATCTTCAACCAACACGCCCTGCTCACCGCGGAGGTAATCAGCGAAACCCCAGAAGACAGACCCGCCGACGAACGCATCGAAGCATGGGTCGAAGCCAACAAGGGACCGGCGGACCGTACCCTGCAGGTCCTCTCCGACATAAACTCCAGCGGCACCTTCGACCTCTCCACCCTCTCGGTCGCCCTCAGGGAGATCCGGAACCTCATAACCACCCCGGATACCCCACCAGAGGAGGTGGAGACTACCGCCCGAACCTAAGTCCTGTCCCCCAATGACTCCCGGTGGGCCGCGGCACGTGCGACGTACTCGCTCGCGCCGCGCTCGATGTCCGCGGCCTGCTCCTCGCTCACTTCGCCGAGGCGTTTGGCGGGAAGACCTACTATGAGGCTGTGGGGCGGGAACTCGCGGCCTTCGGGGACGACGGCGCCAGCGGCGACTATCGAACCCTCCCCGATCTTCGCGCCGTTGAGAATGGTGCACCCCATCCCCACGAGACAGTGGTCCTCGATCTCGCACCCGTGCACGACCGCGTTGTGGCCGAGAACGCATCCCTCGCCGATGACCGCAGGGTAGCCTGGGTCGGCGTGGAGCACGCAGCCATCCTGGACGTTGGTCCTGGCCCCGATACGGATGGGCTCCGTGTCACCGCGCAGCACGGCCCCGTACCAGACGCTCGATTCTTCGCCCAGGTGGACGTCTCCGATGACGCAGGCTCCCGGCGCGATCCAGGCAGATCGCGCGACCTGCGGATGAGTTTCGCCGTGCGGAAGCAGTTTGCCTAGATCCAACGCGGCGTCCCTACCTTGTACTGCACGTATTCATCGCCGAACTTTCGTTCGAGGTAGCGCTCCTCGCGCTCGATGACACCTGACCGCATCAGGCGCTGGACTACGGGGAGCAACAGGATAGGCGCGAGTCCGTTGGCGAGCGCCGAGACGCCCAGGTACATCAGGAGCATGCTCAGATACAGGGGATTGCGGGTGAACCGGAAGGGACCTTCGGTGACCACGGTGGTCGCCGGTTTGCGCGGGTCCAGGTTCGTCTCGGCCCGGCGCATCTCGCGGGATCCGAGTACCCCGATCGCGAGTCCACTAACGACAAGCGCTGGACCTACTGTCCGCGCGACTCTACGCGGCAGGAAAGGGATTCGGTAGCGACGGTTCGCCAGCAGGCCGGCGGCGAGGGCGCCGGCGTAGATCAGGGGTGGAGGTGCGATCACACCCGGATTATCCGCCTGGTCTCTCTCGCCTTCGCTCATCTACACGGCTCCTTTCGGTATCACGCGTCTACGCCGGAGCGCTTCACCTCTTGGGGCGGTTCGCGAACCGCCACTACAGCGTCGCTCATACTTCCACCAGCACAGCGTCGCCCTGGCCGCCGCCGGAGCAGATGGCAGCGAGACCTCTTCCTCCGCCCCTGCGCCCGAGCTCGTAGAGGAGCGTCGTCAGGATGCGCGCGCCTGACGCGCCTACAGGGTGGCCGAGCGCCAGGGCACCGCCGTTGACGTTGACGATGTTCGGGTCGACCCCGAGTATGCGAGTGGAGTGGATCGCGACACCGGCGAAAGCCTCGTTTATCTCTACGAGATCCAGGTCGTCCGCGCTCCAACCTGCCTTCTCGAGTGCCAGCTTCCCGGCGTTGCCCGGCACGGTCAGGAGGTTCGGCGGTTCCTCGGCTACTTTGGCATGCGCCACGATGCTACCGAGCGCTTCGAGGCCACGCTTCTCGGCGAAGCTCTCGCGGGCGAGCACGAGGGCACCGGCGCCATCGGTCACGCCGGGGGCGTTGCCTGCGGTCACGGTGCCGCCCTCGTCTATTGGTTCGAGTGCGGAGAGCTTCTCCAGGGTCGTGTCGCGCCGGATGGGCTCGTCGGCCTCGACGTAGTTTGTCTGCCCCTTCTTGCCTGTAACCTTGACGCCGACGATCTCTTCTGCAAGGCGCTCTTCATCGGTCGCTGCGGCGGCTCTCTGGTGGCTCCTTAGTGCCCACTCGTCCTGTTCCTCGCGGGAGATATCGACGTTCTTCGCCCCTCGTGTGCCGAAGCGGATCATGTTGACGTGCTCGAAGGCATCGAGCAGTCCGTCGTGCATCATGGCGTCGAGCGCGGGCGTGTCCCCCATGCGCGCACCCCAGCGGGCCTTCGGCAACAGGTAAGGTGCGTTCGACATGCTCTCCATGCCGCCCGCCAGGATCACGTCGTAGTCGCCGGCCCGGATCAGGGTCTCGGCGAGCGTCGCGCTCCTCAGGCCCGAGGCGCACACCTGGTTGAGGGTCTCAGTAGTCAACGAGAAAGGAAGCCCGGCGTGGGAGTTCGCCTGGCGGGATGGGATCTGGCCTACCCCAGCCTGCACCACGATGCCGAAGATGGAGTGCTGCAGGTCTGCGTCTTGGATGCCGGAGCGGTCTAGAGCGTCTCTGATCGCCGCCCCACCGAGCTCTGGGGCGCCCAGAGGGGACAGTGCACCACCGAACTTGCCGAAGGGCGTCCGCGCCGCCCCGAGGATTACCGTACGTTCCAACGTGACTCCTCTGTATAAGATACCAATGACCATAGTCTACAGCGCCGTGCATAAGGGATGAACCCTTGCACCGCGAGCCATCAGCAATCACAGAGCTGATCGGGTGCGGGGGGCGGAAGGATTGACCTTCCGCAACTCGCTGTAAGCCTTGCAGTGACGAAACGCGCGTTTCGTAGATCAGGCACGCCTGTCGCAGGGTCGTAGTGGAGACGACTCTTGAATTGGGAAGAGCTAGGTGTGATGGACCAATTCCTAATTTCCAACTATCAAATCCCGATTCCTTCTCCCGTCATTCCCGCGCAGGCGAGAATCCACTGCAGCAGGCGCTGCGTACATTTAATCAGAGGCGCTCTACCAGATTACGTATTGCATGCTATCTTCTCGGAGGAGAACGGCACAAAAAGGAGCATCCATGAAGATACAGAAGTTGGATCACATAGCCCTCTACATGGGCGATAGGGACGCCGCTGCCAAGTTCCTGACCACGCACCTCGGGTTCCACGTCGTGGACCACACAGAACGTTACACCCTCGTGGGAGCCGGAGGCAGGCTCGGCAAGCTCACTCTCTTCGACGCCCCACAGGGCTCGACTCCCTCTCCGGGGGAGATCGAACGCATAGTTATTCGCACGGCCGACCCAGAAGCCGCCGCAGCGAGGCTCCCACGCGAGTCTGGCACCGAACCCTACGACGGCGGGTACTCCTTCACAGGTCCCGAAGGGCTCCCGCTCGCCCTGGTTCCGGGCGAAGGAGAGTTCGCGGACTACGATCTCGAAGGCTTCGTTCTGCGCTCGGGGTCACCCGAGCAGTCCGCGCGCACCTTCGTCGAGATGGGCTTCACCCCGGGAGACGAGGCTACCACCGTGCGAGCGGGCGATTACCTGATACACCTGACCGACTCCGCACCTGTCGCGGACGGAGTAAGAATGCTCTTCCACATCGGTTGCCTCGTAGATTCGGCGGAGGACCACCGCAAGGACGCCGAACAGCGGGGGCTGGAGGTACAGAACTTCGTCGAGGGTCCGAATACGCTCGCTGTCTTCGTCCGAGGCCCCGAGGGCGTGAGCGTGGAGTACGTGGAGCACAAGTCTACGTTCGCCCTGACCTAGAGGACGTCCTTGCGCGTCGTCATCGCCGGCGGCGGGCTCGCCGGCCTCACCGCCGCCCTGAGGGCCACGGAACTAGGTGCCCAGGTGACCCTGCTGGAGAAAGGCGAGCGCCCTGGCGGGTCCTTCGTCTACTCCAGCGGCTACGTGTGGTCGTACGTGGACCTGCCTACCTTCCGCAGGGAGGCGCCCGGCGGGGACGCCGCCCTCCAGAAGCTCATCCTCGAACGCCTCGGGTCCTGCCTGACCTGGCTGGAGGATGCAGGAGGCGTGCTCCTCTCGCGCGAGACAGGGAACCCCCTCACGTTCGGGGGCCGCTTCGATCCTGAACGAACGGTCCAGGCACTGGTCGACCGCATAGAGGCTACAGGCGGCGAGATACTCACGGAAACAGCCCTTGCGGGGCTCCTGGAAGGTCCTGCCGGGAGCGTGACCGGCGTTCGGGTTTCATCCTCGGGGGAGACACACGTTGCGGACGCCGTGATCCTGGCTTCCGGGGGCTTCGCAGGCGACCCCGTGCTGGTCGGGCGTCACATAATCCGGGGGCCCCGCAGGATGCTGGTGCGGGCGCACCCGAGGAGTACGGGCGACGGTTTTCGGGCGGCACTGCAGGAGGGAGCGCTAACGAGCTCTGGCCTCGATGAGTTCTACGGCCGCAATCTGCCGGCTCCCCCCGCCAAGTTTCCTCCAGAACGGTTTGTGGAGGTCTCCCAGCTCTACGGCCGCTACGCCGTTGCGATAAACGCCCGCGGTGAACGCTACGCCGACGCGGGAGCGGACTGGTCGGAGACGGCCCTGACGCGGGCCACGGTCCACCAGCCCGGACTCCACGCCTGGTATGTCCTCGACGCCAGAGGACTCGAAGGCCGCGTGCGCGAGAAGACCGCGAAAGAGATGGTCGAGACGGCCAGGGGCGTGGGCGGAATCGTTATCCAGGCCGAGACTCTCTTGGAGCTGGCGAACAGGCTCGGCGAGCATGGCGTTCCCCACGAGGCCTTCCTACGTACCCTGGAGGAGTACAACGCTGCCGTCGGCGCGGGTGAAGAGGCCTCCCCTCCGAGGAGTGGGCAGGTCCAGCCCTTGCGCGTTCCACCCTTTGTGGCCATAAAGGTCGCGCCTTCCATAACGCACACGGTGGGCGGGCTCGCCGTGGACGCGGGCTGCAGGGTGCTTCGCAGGACGGATGGAAGGCCGATCCCGAGCCTCTACGCCGCGGGTGTCGAGGTCGGCGGGGTCTCCGTCGGCGGGTACACGAGCGGCCTCGCCTCCGCCCTCGTCTTCGGCAGGACCGCCGCAGAGTCGGCCTTCTCAGACAATTGAGATCACGTCAGCTGGTCAGCGTTCAGCAAGAAGCTGATTTGCTGACATGCGCGGGTAGAGGTAGGGTCGACCCTACCTCTACCCGCTCTAGTACAATGCGGTTCTGGAAAGAGACCTTTGGGGAAAGGTGAGGAACCGTGGCCAACATCGGCGATTACGAGAGCACGTACGCAGACTTCGACTGGAAGACGCCGGAGAGGTTCAACTTCGGGCGTGATGTGGTCGACCGGTGGGCCGCGCAGGACCGTGCGGCCATGATCTGGCTCGGGACGGACGGCGAAGAACGCCGCTTTGATTTCGCCCAGTTCTCGGTCCTCTCCAACAGGTTCGCCAACGCGGCGCGAGAGATGGGTATAGGGCGCGGCGACAGGGTAATGGTCCTCCTCGGCAAGGTGCCCGAGTGGCACACTATCCTCACGGGCCTCTTGAAGCTAGGGGCCATCGCCATCCCCTGCGCCCCTCAGCTTCGGGCCGGCGACCTGAGGTTCAGGGCCGAGCACTCAGGCTCTGTGGCCATGATCTCGGGCCCCGAAGGTCTCGAAGAGGTCGAGCAGATGCGCGAGGATGCCCCCAGCCTGAAATACATTATCTCACTGGGCGCAGAGCGTGACGGCTGGGAATCCTACGAGGCGTTGACGGAGGGGTCCTCCGAGGATTTCACGGCGGAGGACACGGCGGCAGACGAGGGTGCATTCATCCTCTATACGTCGGGGACGACGAAGCATCCGAAGGGCGTTCTGCACACCCACGGCTACACGCACGCCAAGTGGATGGAAGCGAAGTACTGGCTGGATCTCCAGGAGGGCGACAGGCTGTGGTGTACTTCAGGGACGGGCTGGGCCAAGAGCATCTGGAACGTATTCTTGGGGCCGTGGAGCCAGGGGACGGAGATCTTCTTCCACGAGGGCGGTTTCGACCCCGCCGAACGCCTGGAGCTGATGGAGCTCTACGACATCTCGGTCCTCTGCCAGGCCCCGACGGAGTACCGCCTCCTCGCCAAGACCCCGGAACTGGAACGCGCGAACCTCTCCTCCATCCGCCACGCCGTCTCCGCCGGAGAGCCGCTGAACCCGCCGGTTATCGAGCGCTGGAAGGAGCTCCACGGCCTGACCATCTACGACGGTTACGGTCAGACGGAGAACACCCTGCTCGTCGGCAACTACCCGGGCCTCGAAGTACGACCGGGCTCTATGGGCAAACCGTCTCCCGGCTGCGACGTGAGGGTCGTCGACCTCCAAGGCAACGAATGTCCGCCGGACGAGCCTGGCGACATCGCCCTCTTCGGGCGCATACCAGCGCTGTTCAAAGAGTATTGGGAACAGCCCGACGCAACGGAGACGGTCTTCCGCAACGGCCACTACCTGACCGGCGACAGAGCTTACCGGGACGCAGACGGCTACCTTTGGTTCGTGGGCCGTTCGGATGACGTTATTCTCTCCGCAGGTTACCGTATCGGGCCTTTCGAGGTCGAGAGCGTCCTCATCGATCACCCCGCGGTCGTCGAGAGCGCCGTGGTGCCCGTTCCGGACGAGGACAGGGGAAGCGTCGTCAAGGCTTTTGTCGTCGTCGGCAGTGACTACGAGCCTTCGGAGGGGCTGGCGAAGGAGATACAGGACTACTGTAAGGAGAACACGGCCCCGTATAAATACCCGCGCCAGATAGAGTTCATCGACGACCTCCCTAAGACGACGAGCGGTAAGATCCGGCGCGTCGAGTTGCGACAGGGATGAAGGTGTCAGGCATCAGGTGTCAGGTCTGCATGGAAGACAACGCCACGAAAACTCCTTCCTGACACCTGATGCCTGATCTTCGCGCCCTCGCCGAAGAGGATTACTGTTACCTGACTACGAGGGGGAGGGTAACGGGCAGGCCGCACGAGATCGAGATCTGGTTCGCCCTCGTACCAGAAGCGCAGACCCTCTACATGCTCTCGGGGGGCGGCGTATCATTAGAAAGAAAGAAGAACGTCCGTCGCGACCCAGAGGTGGAGGTCAGCATAGCAGACGAGCGTCTTAGGGGGCGTGCCCGTGAGGCTCGCGACACGGAGGAAGACGAGCTGGCGCGACGGCTCCTGGTCGAGAAGTACGAGAGCAGCCCCGGGCGTCTCGAGAACTGGCGCCGAAGAGCGCTGCCCGTTGTGGTGGATTTCGCGACCGGGTGAGAACTGCGGCAGGAGAGCATCGACGTGCTCCAGGGTAGAAGGATTGGGGTAAGAGGGGGTACGGTCATGCAGGCCAGAGCAGCAAGCCAGGAAGACGCGGGAGCCATAGCCCGCATCTACAACGAGGGCATCGAGGAGCGCATCGCTACGTTCGAGACCAGTCTGCGCACGGCCAGGGAGATTCGGGACTGGTTCGATGGGGCGCACCCCGTCGTGGTCGTGGAGGAAGATGGGAAGGTGATCTCCTTCGCCAACACGTCGGCCTACAGCCCCCGCGCGTGCTACTCTGGCGTGGCCGAGTTCTCCGTATACACCGCCGGCGAGGCAAGGAGCCGTGGAGCAGGTGCCCTGGCGATGAGGGCCCTCATGCAAGCGGCGGAGGAGGCTGGCTTCTGGAAACTCGTCGCGCGTGTCTTCGTAGAGAACACGCCGAGCCGGAAGCTACTACTCTATTTAGGCTTCCGGGAGGTGGGAATCCACGAGAAACACGCCAGGCTCGACGGGGTGTGGCGCGACGTCGTAGTCGTCGAGCGGCTCCTTCCTTCCAACCTGTAGGGGCGCTTCGCGAAGCGCTCCTACCACGCGACAAGCGTGCTATCCTCGTGTGATCCAGTGTTACCCGAGACGGAGATCTACGAACGGAGACAAGTGTGGGGAACTTTACGCCGGTAAGCGGGCTCATCGGGGGGCTTTTGATCGGGCTCGCGGTCGCGCTGATGATGCTGCTGAACGGTCGCATCGCCGGGGTAAGCAGCATCGTCGGTGGTCTTGTTACACCAAAGAGCGGGGACACAGCCTGGCGTGTGGCTTTCGTCGTGGGACTCCTGCTTGGCGCGCAGGCATTTATCCTGGCGGTGGGAGGACAGACTCCGGTGGACGTGCTCGCGTCTCCCCTGGGTATCCTGATGGGGGGTCTCCTCGTCGGCTTCGGCACCTGCATGGGCTCAGGCTGCACTAGCGGCCACGGCCTGTGCGGCATCGCGCGCTTCTCCCGGCGCTCGATC
>Ga0126313_10002574_pt1 | contig 10233 bp, 12 predicted proteins | sample Plot105A_FD_89954 | JGI IMG/M metagenome (GOLD analysis project Ga0126313, IMG submission 89954) | Serpentine soil microbial communities from UC McLaughlin Reserve, CA, USA - Plot105A | ecosystem: Environmental > Terrestrial > Soil > Grasslands | place: USA: UC McLaughlin Reserve, Lake County... | reverse complement strand
GCGCGTCGAGCTCGGGCGCGAAGACGCGCTCGGCCTCGGCCCGCTTGAACGCGCGGAACGCCTGCAGGCCGGCATGGCTGCCCTCCGAGAACGGCTCGTTGAGCACCGCCGCGCGGCGGACCGGGGTGATGAACTCGAGCACCCGCGCCCGTTGCTCGACGAACGCCTCCACCCGCTCGTCGAACGGCCCCGTGTCGGGCAGGTGCTCGACGATCTGGCTCACCCGTTCGGTCTGGCGCATGCCCACCGCGCGCAGCAGCGTCTCGCGGTCGCCGAAGTGCTGGAAGATCGAGCGCGGGGACACGCCCGCTCGCGCCGCGATGTCCTCCACCGAGGGGCGCAGGTCGCCCGCGTCGAGCAACCCGAGCACTGCGTCGACGATCGCCTCGCGGGTACGCCGCGCGCGCGCCGTGCGCCCGTCGATCTTCTGCGCCGCGGTCACGCTCCGAATTCTTGCAGTCCGTGTGCAACTTCGACTACATTCAAGCGGTGGTGCGGTATCCCCTCGTTGCGGGGCCGGGTCGCCTGCTCGGCATCCGGCGTCGCTGGTTCGGCGGCGGCCCCGTCATCCTGCTTGTCCTCGCCGTGTTGCTTGCACCTGCCGGCGCGTCGGCCGCGGACATCGGTGGCGCCGAACTCACCAACGCCGGGCCCGGTGACGGCTCCTGCGACGTCGCGAGCGCCGAGGGCACGCGCACCGAGTACACCTGCCGCTACGGCCCGGTCGAGGTGGACGGCTACCAGGTGCGCCAGGTCACCGTAAACGGGATCCCGCGCCCGCCCGGCGCCGGCCACATCACCGCCATGGACGTCGACGTGGTCGACGCCAATCGGACGCAGGTGCCGATCCAGCGGCTGATGCTCCATCACATCGTCTTCGCGAACCTCAGCCGCCCCGACGGCACCTGCAACCACTTCAAGCTCTGGGACAACAAGACCGACCTCGGCTTTTCCCCGCAGCGGTTCTACGGCGCCGGCGAGGAGCGCGCGAAGTTCGCCCTCCCGCCCGGCTACGGCTACAAGCTCGACGCCGCCGACAACTGGCTGATGGCGTGGATGTTCATGAACCACCGCGGCGTCACCGACCATGCCTTCATCCAGTACCACGTCACCGTCGACACCTCGTCCGACATCGCCGATGCCGACCCGTACTGGCTCGACGTCCGCAACTGCCAGGCCGACCCGGTCTTCGACGTCCCCGGTGGCGGGGGGCACGGCGGCGCCTACAAGCAGGAGTCGACGTGGACCGTCCCCCAGAGCGGGCGGCTCCTCGGCGGCGGCGGGCACGTGCACGGCGGCGGCCAGAGCCTCGTGGTCACCGAGCCCGACTGCGGGGACCGCGAGATCGGCCGCTCCGAGCCGCTCTGGGGCATGCCCGCCAACCCCTACTACCACGTCAAACCGGTTCTCCACGAGCCCGGGCCGATCGCCATGAGCTACTGGGGCTCCCTGCACGGCATCCCGGTGACCGCAGGCCAGCGGCTCAAGCTCACCGCCACCTACGGCAACTCGCGGCCGCATACGCGCGTCATGGGCATCGAGATGATCTACGTCGCGCCGGACTCCGCGGGGGACGAGGGCTGCGGGCCGCTCCCGGGCGACCGCTTCCAGCTGCAGTCAGACCAGCCCGGCCGCACGTCGCCGCCCCGGTTCAAGGTGCCGCTGACCGGCCTGAACGCCCGGGGTCGCGCGGTCCGCATCACCCATCCGCCGGGGCCGACCAAGGTCGTCGACGGCGGCTCGGCCGACGTCAACGTCGCCGACTTCCGCTTCTCGCGCCCGAACCTGCTGGTCCGGCGCGGCACGACGGTCCACTGGCGCTTCGACGACCGGCCGCTGCACAACGTCACGCTGGCGTCGGGCCCGCGCGGGTTCTCGTCGCCGAACCTGAATGGCGGCCGGTCTTTCAAGGCCAAGCTCACCAAGCCCGGCCGCTACCAGCTCTTCTGCGCGCTGCACCCCGTAGCGATGACCGAATCCATCGTCGTCAAGTAGCCGCGGGCCGCGCTCTTACCGACTTGTAGGATTCGGCTTACGGTCGATTAACGCCGGGAAGCAAGGGTTGCGCCATGACTCGCGTGCTCGCCATCGCCTCCGACCCGGCCCTCGATTCCGTCCTCGTCGATGAGGTCCGCCGGGCGCATCCCGACCGCGTGACGGTCCTCCTCCTGGCCAACGGCTTCGCCGCCGATCGCTGGGCCTGGGGCGACGGGCCGCGAGAGCGCGCCCTGCGCGACCGCCTCGCGCTGCTGCTGGCGCAGGTGGAGGCCCACACCGGCGCCGTCGTGACCGGCGTCGTGGGCGACCTCGCGGCGGTCGACAGCCCCGACGCATACGACGACGTCGTGCGCTCGCCGGTCGCGCTCGCCGCTGCCTAGGCGACGATCTCCTCGACCTCTCTGGGACGCAGGAGGTCGATGAGCTCGGCGGCACTGCCATCGATGCGCACCCCCGCGATGCCGCCCTTCTTGAGGTCGATCCGAGCTCCGGTCAGGTCGTGGACGGTCTGCGAGAAGTCGGGATCGTGGCCCACGACGAGGACGCGAGCGCCGTCGCCCGCCGCGGCCAGCAGCGCGCGCGCCTCGTCCGCATCGAAGCCGGCCGACAGCGGCTGGTGGATCAGCGGGTCGGCCTTGAGCGCCGCGGCGGCGAGATGGGCGGTGTCGCGCGCCCGCACCCGCGGGCTCGTGTAGACGGCGGCGAACTCGAGGCCGAGCCGGGCCAGCGCCTCGCCGGCCATGCGGGCCTGCTTCTCGCCTTTCGCCGTCAGCCGCCGGTCGGCGTCGTGCCGGGCTCCGTGAGGCTCGGCGTCGCCGTGGCGGAGGAGCCAGAGCTGCTGCGCCATCAAAGCCGCAGCCTATCGCTGGTCCGCCGGCCGGGCGAATCGGTGAACGAGACGGCGCCGAGCGGCGTCCCGAGCAGGCCCGCGGCTAGCATCACCCCCGCCTTGAGCACGATCGTCGACACGCACGACGAGGCGGCGCGGCTCGATCTTCCTCCCCTGCTCGTCCGCCGGCCGCTCGAGGCGTTCCTCGACGAGCGGGGCCTCGGCTCCGGGCCGGTGGAAGCCGAGCCGGTCGGCGAGGGCCACTCGAACGTCACCTACCTGATCCGCCGCGATGGCGGCGAATGGGTGCTGCGCCGCCCGCCGCGCCCGCCTCTTCCGCCCAGCGCCCACGACGTGCTGCGCGAGGCGCGGCTCCTGATCGCGGTCGCCGACCGGCCCGTGCGCACGCCCGAAGTGATCGCCACGTGCGACGACGAGAGCCTCATCGGCGCCCCCTTCTACGTCATGGAGAAGATCGAAGGCGACGTGATCACCACGGAGATCCCGGCGCCGCTCGAAACGCCCGAGCAACGCCGGCGCATCGCCGACGAGCTGATCGACGCCCTGGTCGAGATCCACGCGGTGCCGTGGGAGGCGTGCGGGCTGGAGGGCTACGGCAAGCCGACCGGGTACCTCGACCGCCAGCTGCGGCGATTCGGCGGGCTGTGGGAGCACAACAAGACGCGCGAGGTCGAGGTGCTCGACCGCGTCACCGCGTGGCTGACCGAGCATCGGCCCGAGTCGCCACCGGCGACGATCGTGCACGGCGACTACCGGCTCGGCAACACGATGTTCGCGCCGGGCGCCCCCGCGCGGCTGGTGGCGATCTTCGACTGGGAGCTGGCCACGATCGGCGATCCGCTCGCCGACCTCGGCTACCTGACCGCCACCTACCCCGAGCCCGGCGACGACGCCGGCACGCTGTTCTCGCTGGCCGCGGTCACCACGCGCGAGGGGTTCCTCACGCGGGCCGAGCTGCTCGAGCGCTACGAGGCGAAGTCGGGACGGTCGATGTCGGAGCTGCACTGGTACCAGACACTGGCGCTGTGGAAGTCGGCGGTCTTCCTCGAGGGCTCGTACAAGCGGCTCCTCGCGGGCACGACCGACGACCCGTTCTTCAAGAAGCTCGACCGGGGCGTGCCGGAGATCGCCCAGCGGGCATGGGACGTCGCGCACGGTGCCTGAGGGCGCGCGGCGCGGGTTGCTGGTCGACTTCGGCGGCGTCCTGACCACGGACGTCTTTGCGTCGTTCCGCGAGTTCTGCGTGGCCGAGGGCCTGCTGCCCGACACCGTCCGCGACCGGTTCATGAAGGACCCGATGGCGCGCGAGCTGCTGGCCGACCTCGAGACCGGTCGCGTGACCGAGGGGGAGTTCGAGTCGAAGTTCGCCGCCGTGCTCGAGCTCGAGCGGTCCGACGGGCTGATCGACCGCCTGTTCGCGGGCATGCTACCCGACGAGACGATGCTCGACGCCGTGCGCGCGGCCAAGCGCGCGGGCGTGCGCACCGGCCTCATCTCGAACTCGTGGGGCCATGGGCGCTACGACCGCACGCTGTTCCCGGAACTGTTCGACGGCGTCGTCATCTCGGGCGACGTCGGCCTGCGCAAGCCCGACCCGCGCATCTACGAGCTCGGCGCCGAGTCGGTGGGCCTCCCTCCGTCGGCGTGCGTGTTCGTCGACGACCTGCCCGGCAACCTGAAGCCGGCCCGCGAGCTCGGCATGGCGACGGTGCACCACGTGCGCGCCGAGCAGACCATCTCCGAGCTCGAGGACGTGCTCGGCATCACCCTGCGGCGATGAGGGCCACCCCGGCGAGGGCGGCGACGATGCCGACCCCCTGCACGCGCCGCACGCGCTCGCCGAGCACCAACCGGGCCAGCAGCACCGTCGCCACCGGATAGAGCGAGCCGAGCACGGCGACGACGCTGACGAGCCCCTCGGTCGAGCCCCAGGCGTAGAGGCCGTTGGCGCCGGCGTCGAGGAGGCCGACGAGGACGAGCGGCGCGAGCCGGCGGGGCGAGCCCGGCAGCGGGACGCGGGCGGCGCCGACCACGAGCAGCACGGCGCTGACGGAGGCGACGCGGTTGGCCAGCAGCGCCCATGGGACGCTGGCGTCGGCGCCGGCGTCCATCCCCACGAAGAAGGTGCCGAAGCCCAGGGCCGCGACGAGGGCGAGCGCGATGCTGGTGCGCTCGGGAACGTGGCCGGCGTCAGGTCCTGCCGGCGCTGCAAGACCTGACCCCTTTTGCGGCTCGTCGAGCTCGCGCGACGCGAGCACCACGCCGACGACCGCGGCGACGATCCCGGCGAGCTGGAGGGCGGCGGGGCGGTCGCCGCCGGCGATTCCGACGACGACGGGGACGGCCGCGCCGGTGGCCGAGATCGGCGCGACGATGCTCATCGTGCCGATCGCCAGGGCGCGGTAGAACGCGCTCAGCGCGATGGCGCCGGCGAGGCCCCCGGCCGCCGCGGGCCAGAGGTCGGCGAGCGACGAGGCCTCCGGACGTGCGATCGCGATCCCGACGGCGATGGCCGTGAGGCCTGAGGCCTGGCTGACGAGCAGGACGGCGAGCACGCGCACGCGCCGGCTCTGGAGGCCGCCGAGGAAGTCGCCGAGCCCCCAGAACAGCGACGATGACAGACCGAGCGCGACCGCGAGCACGGAAGGATCGTGGCAGGGCCGAAGGCGTGGCCCGCTCGGGCGCTTCTACTCGTCCGCGTCGTCGTCGCCGAGGAAGAGGTCGGCGTCCTCGACGTCGGTGTCGAGCGGATCGGCGTCCGGCTCGATCATGTCGTCGTCGTCAGCCGGGTTCGAGGACTGCGCTTCGCCGAGATCGGCCTCGCCGAAGCCCTCTTCGTCAGGGCGCGGGTTCTCCATGCCCGGGGAGGTAGCCTGGGCGGCATGTGCCGAAACATCCGAACGCTTCACAACTTCGATCCGCCGGCGACGCGCGAGGAGATCCACGCGTCCGCCCTCCAGTACGTCCGCAAGATCAGCGGGATGAACAAGCCCTCGCGCGCCAACGAGGAGGCCTTCGAGCGCGCGGTCGCCGACGTCACCGCGATCTCGACGCGGCTGCTGAGCGAGCTGACCACGACCGCCCCGCCGAAGGACCGCGAGGTGGAGGCGGCCAAGGCGCGCGCCCGCGCCGCCGAGCGCTACGCCGCGGCCTAGCGCTTTCCGCGCCCGTAGAGGAGTTTGAGCACGCGCCCGATCACCCCGGACTTCAGGCGCGTGTTCGGGAACATGTGGATGTCCTTCTTGGGCGCGAAGCGCGTCACCATCAGCGCCTGCTGCGCGCAGTACTTGCGGATCCCGCCGGCGCCGTGGCGCGAGCCGAGCCCGGAGGCCTTCCAGCCGCCCATCGGCAGCTCGAGCGCCGCGTAGTTGAGCTGGGCGTCGTTGACGCAGACGGCGCCCGCCTCGACCCGGCGGGCGACGTCCTCGCCGCGCGCGAGGTTCTTCGTCCACACCGAGGCGGCCAGCCCGTAGGGCGAATCGTTGGCCAGCCGCAGCGCCTCCTGGGAGTCGCGGACCTTCATGATCGGCAGCGTCGGCCCGAACGTCTCCTCGGTCATGCACTTCATCGTGTGGTCGACGTCGACCAGCACGGTCGGCTCGTAGTAGCGCCCGGGGCCCTCGGCCCGCTTGCCGCCAGTGAGCACGCGCGCGCCCTTGCCGACCGCGTCGCGGACATGGTCCTCGATGATGTCGAGCTGGGGCGGGAAGATGATGGCGCCGACGTCGACCGTGCCCGGCCCTTCGGGCCGGCCGAGGCGCAGCTTGCGGACGTTGTCGGTGACCTTGGCCACGAACTGGTCGTAGACCGCTTCCTCGACGTAGGCGCGCTCGGCCGAGATGCACACCTGGCCTCCGTTGTTCATCGAGTAGTAGGCGGCCGCGTTGGCGGCGCGGTCGAGGTCCGCGTCGGACAGCACGATCATCGGATCCTTGCCGCCCAGCTCCAGGCTCACGGGCGTGAGCGTCCGCGCGGCGCGCTCCATGACCTTCTTGCCGGTCTCCGTCGACCCGGTGAACATCACCATGTCGACGTGGTCGATCAGCGCCGCGCCGGTCTCGCCGTCGCCGGTGGCGACCTGGAAGACGTGCTCGGGCATGCCGACCTCGCGCATCGCCTCCTCGACCACCAGCGACGTCAGCGGCGTGACCTCCGAGGGCTTGAGCACGACCGCGTTGCCGGCGGCCAGCGCGGGAATGGCGTCGCCGAAGCTGTTGGACAGCGGGAAGTTCCACGGGCCGATGACGCCGATGACGCCGAGCGGGCGGAAGCGGAGGATGAGCTTGCGGCCCTTGACGAAGGGGTTGCCCGACTTGATCTTCTCGTCGCCCAGGTACCCGGGCGCCGCCTTGGCCCAGAAGCCGAAGGCGCTGGCGACGTAGGAGATCTCGGCCAGCTGGGCGTCCTCGTAGGTCTTGCCGGTCTCGGAGACGATCCGCTCGACGATCCGTTCGCTGTTGTCGATCACCCACTTCTGCGCGCGCTGCAGCACGCGCGCGCGACCGGCGAACCCGAGCGCATCCCATGCCGGCTGGGCGGCGCGGCCGCGCGCGACGATCTCCGCGACCTCGTCGGCCGACCGGTTCGGGACCGTTCCGACGATCTCGCCCGTGGCCGGGTTCTCGACGGGGATGCCGCCCTCGCCGTTGGCCGAGGTCGTGGCGTTGGCGCGCTGCTCGACGGTCGCCATGTGCGATTTCCTCTCCTGAAACTCGCTTGAGCCGATCGAGCGGGGAGGCTACCGACGTTAGGGTTGCGCGATCGAAGCGCCGTCGCCCGAGGAAGCGCGCAGCATCGCGGCCGCCGCGGGATTCGTGGTGGCGGACGAGGAGCTCGAGTCGTTCGCGCGCGGCCTCGCGCGGGTGCGGGGATTCGCCGCGCAGCTGCGCGCACTCGATCTCGAAGGCGTGCCGCCGTGGACGCCGACGCGCTGACCGTCGTCGCGGCACGCGCAGCGATCGGCGCGGGCACGCTCTCGCCGGTCGAGCTGCTCGAGGTGGCGCTCGAGCGCATCCGCGCGCGCAACGACGAGCTGCACGCCTACCTGCACGTCGACGAGGAAGGGGCGCGCACCGCGGCCCGGGAGGCGGAGCGCGCTGCCCGCGAGGGCGACGCCCGTCCCCTTCTCGGCATCCCAATCTGCGTCAAGGACGTAATCGACGTGGCCGGCATGCCGACGACGGCGGGCGCCGCGGGCTGGCGGCGCGAGCCGGCCGACGACGCGCCCGCGGTCGCGCGCGTGCGGGCGGCGGGGGCGGTGATCGTCGGCAAGGGCAACACGAACGAGTTCGCCTACGGCATCGACGGTCGCAATCCGCACTGGGGCGACGTGCACAACCCGTTCGGCGCCGACCGGGTGAGCGGCGGATCGAGCGCCGGGCCCGCCGTCGCGGTGGCCACCGGAATGTCGCTGGCGGGACTCGGTACCGACACCACGGGCTCGCTGCGCGTGCCGGCGGCGCTGTGCGGGGTCGTCGGCCTGCGGCCGAGCCTCGGCGCCGTGCCGACCGGCGGCGTCGTGCCGCTCGCGTGGTCCTACGACGTGGTCGGGCCGATCGTGCGCACGGTGGATGACGCGGCGGTGCTGTGGGGCGTGCTGGCCGGCGCCGGCGCCGAGCCCCGCGACGCCCGGCTGCCGCGTGTCGGCGTGCTCGACGCGCTGCTCGCCGGCTGCTCGCACGCGGTCGGCGACGGCGTCCGCGAGGTCGCGGTGGCGCTGGACGCCGAGCTCGTCGAGCTCGACGAGCTCGCGCACGCCGAGGCGATCCACACGATCGTGCAGATGGCCGAGGCCAGCAGCGTCCACGCCGGCTGGTTCGAGGAGCAGCGCGAGCGCTACTCGGCGCCGGTGCGCGAGCGCCTCGAGCTCGGCCGCACGATCCCGTCGCTCGACTACCTGCGCGCGCAGCAGGCGCGGCGCGTGCTCGTCGACGAGTTCGAGCGCACGATGGAGGACGAGGGCCTGGCCGCGCTGCTCGCGCCGACGACGCTCGACGTGGCGCCGCCACTGCACGGCGACCAGGCCGGCCAGCGCCGCACGTTGCTTTCGGCCGTGCTGCCGCTCAGCCAGACCGCCGGGCCCGTGATCAGCGTCCCGGTCGGGATGAGCGAGGGGCTCCCGTTCGGCGTCCAGCTCGCCGGCCGCCGCGGTGACGAGGCCGCGCTGCTCCAGCTCGCCGCGACACTGTCGGCTCAGCAGTAGGATCGCCGGCCGTGGCCGTCCCCCTCTCGCGCCGCACGCTGCTCAAGGCCGGCGGAGGCGCCGCGCCAGACCTATCCGAATCGGCGCTTCTTCTTCACCGGGACCGCAAGCGGCACCATCGCCACGAGCACGGCGACGTTCTCGATTCCGGCCGCGAACGGCACGATCATCGACCGCCTCGACGGCTTCGGGATCTCGTGGAAGGACTACTACGTGGACCTTCCGAGCCAGCTGATCGTCCCCGGCGTGGCCGAATCGCCCGAGCGGCAGGCGAAGTTCGTGTCGACCACGGACTTCTTGGCCGACGCGGCGGCCGGCCGGCTGCCCCAGTTCTCCTTCGTCGAGCCGCAGTACTCGTACGAGTCGCAGGAGAACCCGCAGGACATCCAGGTCGGCGAGCGGTTCATCGCCCGCATCGCCCGCGCCGTGATGCAGTCGCCGAACTGGGGCCGGACGGCGCTGTTCATCACCTACGACGAGCACGGCGGCTACTACGACCACATCCCGCCCCCGCCGCCGTCACGCCCGACGACACGCCGCCGCTGCTGAACCCCGGCGACATTCCCGGCTCCTACGACCGCCTCGGGTTCCGTGTCCCGCTGATCAGTGGTTTCCCCGTGGGCGAAGCGCGGCTACGTGTCGAGCGTCGTGCAGGACCTCACGAGCGTGCTGCGGTTCGTCGAGCGCAAGTGGAACCTCGGCGCGATCACCCGCCGCGACGCCAACGCCGCCGACATGACCGACTACTTCGACTTCCGGCGGCCAGGCTTCCGCGAGCCGCCGCGCATCGCGGCCGCTCCGCATCTCGGGCCCGGGCTCGAAGCGTGCCGCACGGCAGGCCTTCATCCGCCGACCCCGCAGAATCCCAACGGCGAGCCGAGCGCCGCCGCCGTGCGGGAGCTTTCCGCGCGGGCGCGCGGCGGGCCTGCGGGTGCGCTGATCGAGCAGCCCGATCTCGCGGTCGGCCGTTCGCGCGTGGTGGACCTAGGGCACTGGTGCGTATCCGGTTCGGTCCGTCCGTGGTGGGTCGTAGCTTCGCGGAGTGCCCCGGCCGTCGTTCCCTTTGAGCATCTTGGAGTTCCAGGAGCGCTTCGCGACGGAGGAGGCGTGCCGCGAGTACCTGTTTGCTTCGCGCTGGCCTGATGGATTCGTCTGTCCGGCGTGTGGGTCGGCGCGGGCGGGC
>Ga0126313_10002573_pt1 | contig 10233 bp, 9 predicted proteins | sample Plot105A_FD_89954 | JGI IMG/M metagenome (GOLD analysis project Ga0126313, IMG submission 89954) | Serpentine soil microbial communities from UC McLaughlin Reserve, CA, USA - Plot105A | ecosystem: Environmental > Terrestrial > Soil > Grasslands | place: USA: UC McLaughlin Reserve, Lake County... | reverse complement strand
GCGCTGAAGCGCAAGGAGGACCCGCGCCTGATCACCGGCCGCGGGACCTATACCGACGACATCGTGCTGCCAGGAATGCTTTACGCGGCGATCGTGCGGTCGCCCGAGGCGCACGCTCGGATCACCTCGATAGACACGAGCGCCGCCGAGGAGCTGCCCGGAGTCGAGGCGGTGTTCACGGGCGAGGATCTCTCCGACCTGGAGGCGCCATGCCCGATGGTGTTCGCCCCGCCTGGCGTCGAGATGCGAGTGCCCGACCACTGGCCGCTGGCGCGCGACAAGATCGGCTACGTCGGCCAAGCCGTCGCCGTCGTCGTCGGACGCGACAAGTACGGGGTGGTCGACGCAGCCGAGCACGTCATCGTGGACTACGACCCGCTGCCGGTCGTCACGGACCCGGAGAAGGCGCTCGAGGACGGCGCGCCGATCATCCACGAGGAGTACGGCACCAACAAGGTGTTCGAGTGGTCGCTCCCGGGCGGCGATGTCGAGGCGGCCTTCCGGGACTCCGACGTGGTGGTCGAGAAGCGGATCGTCAACCACCGCACGGCGGGAGCGGCGATCGAGCCGCGCAGTGTGGTGGCGGACTGGCGGGAGGGCAAGCTCAGCCTCTGGAGCTCAACGCAGATCCCGCACATCTGCCGGGTCATCCTCTCGATCCAGCTCGGTCTGAGCGAGGACAAGATCCGCGTGGTGGCCCCCGAGGTTGGTGGCGCGTTCGGCTCGAAGCTCCAGGTCTACGGGGAGGAGGTGCTCGCCTGCTGGCTCGCGCGGAGGCTAGGCAAGCCGGTCAAGTGGACGGCCACGCGGTCCGAGGAGATGCTGGCCACGCATCACGGTCGTGACCAGATCGACTACATCCGGATCGGCGCCAAGCGCGACGGCACCGTGACCGGCATTCACGCGAAGATCATCCAGGACTGCGGCTCCTACCACCTGATCGAGGGGCCGGTCATTCCGACGCTGAGCGCCTGTGTGATGGGCGGCTGCTACAAGTTCGACGCCATCCAGACGGACATCGTCGGCGTGTTCACGAACAAGTTCACGACCGACGCGATCCGCGGGGCAGGGCGACCCGAGGCGACGCACATGATCGAGCTCACCATGGACGAGCTCGCGAAGGAGCTCGGCATGGATCCGCTCGAGCTGCGGCGGAAGAACTTCATCGAGGAGTTCCCGAGCGAACGGCCGCATGGGTTCATCTACGACTCCGGGAACTACCACGGAACGCTCGACCGCTGCCTCGAGATGCTCGATCTCCAGGCGTTCCGCCGCGAGCAGGCGGAGCTGCGCGACCGGGGCGTCTACCGCGGTGTCGGGTTCTCGACGTACGTCGAGATCTGCGGCCTTGGGCCGTCGCGAGCCCTCGGGCCGGATGGTTGGGGCATGCAAGGCGGGTATTTCGAGTCGGGCCAGGTGCGGGTGCACCCGACGGGGTCGGTCACCGCGTACACGGGAACGTCGCCGCACGGCCAGGGTCACGAGACCAGCTTCGCGCAGATCGTCGCGGACCGGCTCGGGGTGTCTCCCGACGTGGTCGACGTGATCCACGGTGACACCAACACGGGGCCTTTCGGCAAGAACACCTACGGGTCACGCTCCATTGCGGTCGGCGGCGAGGCCATCGCTCGCGCGGCCGAGAAGGTGCAGGACAAGGCGAAGCGGATAGTCGCGCACAAGCTGGAGGCGGCGCCCGAGGACATCGAGCTCTCCGACGGCAAGTTCCAGGTGAGGGGCTCGCCCGAGAAGTCGATGACGCTTGCCGACGTGGCCGGCGAGGCCTATATCCCGGCCGACCTGCCGGAGGGAATGGAGGCCGGCCTCGACGAGATGTGCTTCTACGACCCGGAGAACTTCGTCTGGCCGTTCGGTGCGCACGCCTGCATCAGCGAGGTGGACGTCGAGACCGGCCGCGTGGACATCGTGCGCTACATCGCGGTGGACGACTGCGGGCCGGCGATCAATCCGCAGCTGATCGACGGCCAGATCCACGGCGGGATCGTCCACGCCGTGGGGCAGGTTCTCTACGAGCAGGTCGTCTACGACGCGGAGGGGCAGCTCGTGACCGGTACGTTCGTCGACTACGCACTGCCGAGTGCGGCGGACGTGCCGAGCTTCGAGACGGACCGCACAGAGACGCCGAGTCCGACCAACACGCTGGGCGTCAAGGGCGTCGGCGAGGCCGCGACCATCGCCTGCTCACCGGCCGTGGTGAGCTCGGTCATCGACGCTCTGCGGCCGCTCGGCGTCACGTACATCGACATGCCGCTCACGCCGATGCGGGTGTGGCAGGCGATCGAGGAGGCGCAGGGTCGCGGCGCCGGGCCGCCCGCTACGGAGCAGGGACGCGAGCTCGGCGAGCAGGGAGGTGGTGCGGCGGGCAGCGGACCGACCGCGGCGGCTGAAGGAGGTGCCTCGTGATTCCCGCCAGCTTCGACTACGTAGCCCCGCAGTCGCTCGAGGAGGCGATCGGGGCGCTCGCCCAGGGCGGAGAGGACGCCAAGCTGCTCGCCGGCGGCCACTCGCTGCTGCCGCTGATGAAGCTGCGGCTGGCCGCCCCGACGCTGCTGGTGGACCTGCGTCGCGTCCCCGACTTGACCGGGATCGAACAGGACAACGGGGCGTTCCGCATCGGTGCCATGACCACCCACCACCAGGTGGCGACCGGCGGGCTGGGTCTGGCTTCGGAGGCCGCGGCGACCGTCGCCGATCAGCAGGTCCGCAACCGGGGTACGATCGGCGGCTCGCTCGCGCACGGTGACGCGGCGGCCGACCTGCCCGCGGTGCTGCTCGCCTGCGACGGCGGGGTGACCGCTCAGGGGCCGAATGGGCAGAGGACGATCGCCGCGTCGGAGCTGTTCCAGGACTACCTGACGACGGCGCTTGCGGCCGACGAGGTGCTCACGGAGGTGCGGATGCCGGCGATGGACGGCTACGGCTTCGCGTACGAGAAGTTCAACCGCCGCCGTGAGGACTGGGCGATGGTCGGCACCTGTGCGCTCGTCAAGAGGGCAGGTGACGGCTCCTGCGAAGACGTACGGATCGGTCTCACGCACATGGGCTCGACGCCGGTGCGGGCGAGTGCCGCCGAAGAGGCGCTGCGGGGTCAGGGCCTCGACTCCGACTCGATCGCTCATGCTGCGGAGCAGGCCGCGGAGGGGACCGAGCCGCCCACCGACCTGAACGCGACCGCCGACTACAAGCGTCACCTCGCACGGGTGCTCGTCAGGCGCGCGCTTGAGGAGGCCGCGGGGCGCGCCTGACCTAGTCGCGGCCCGGCGGTGCGCGGCCGCGCCGCGGATACCCTCATGCAGGCGATGACCAGCTTTCGCTCCCCGGAGCACGTACTCGACGCGCTCGCCGGCGAGCGCTACCTCGCCGACGTTGGCCTGGCAACGGCCGTCTACCTCGCCGCCAGCCTCGAGCAGCCGCTATTGCTCGAAGGGGAGGCCGGTGTCGGCAAGACCGAGGTCGCCAAGGCGCTCGCCGCCGCGGTCCCGGCCCGCCTGATCCGGCTGCAGTGCCACGAGGGCATCGACCTCCACCACGCGCTCTATGACTGGGACTATCCGCGGCAGCTGCTCGCGATCCGGGCCGCGGAGGGCGGGGTCGAGCAGGGGGCACTGTTCGGCAGGGAGTACCTACTGCGGCGGCCGCTGCTCGAGGCGCTCGAGCACGAGGGTCCCGTCGTGCTGCTGATCGACGAGGTCGATCGCTCGGACGACGAGTTCGAGGCGTTCCTGCTCGAGTTCCTATCCGACTTCCAGGTCTCGATCCCGGAGCTCGGCACCGTCCGGGCGGACCGCAGGCCCTTGGTGGTGGTGACCTCGAACCGCACGCGCGAGCTCCATGACGCGCTCAAACGGCGGTGCCTCTATCACTGGATCGACTACCCGCCTAGAGAGCGTGAGGCGGAGATCGTGCGCGCGCGCCTCCCCGGCGTCCCGGACGCGACCGCCGAGAGGGTGTGCGAAGCGGTCGCCCGCCTGCGCTCCGAGGACCTCTACAAGCTTCCTGGAGTCGGGGAGACGATCGCCTGGGCCCAGGCCCTCCTCGCGCTCGAGGACGGCGACCTCGAGCGGACGCTCGGCGTAGCCCTCAAGGTCCGGGAGGACATAGACCGGGCGCGGGAGCAGGGGATTCTGCAGGGTGTCTGACGGCCAGGGCCGAGGCTCGTTCCGCGGTCCGAGGCGGCCGGCCGGTCTCGGCGCGCGCGTGACCGGCCGGCTTGCGCTGCTCGTCGCGTCGATGCGCGCGGGCGGCGCCCGGGTCGGCGTCGACGAGCTCTTGACAGCACATCGTGTCCTGAGAGCCGTGGATCCAGGCGATCGAAGCAAGGCATACCTCGCCCTTCGCTCGGCTCTCTGCTCGCGTCGTGACGACCTTGTCGTCTTCGACGCCGCCTTCGCCGCCACGTTCGGCTCCGCGGTCGAGATCGACGAGGAACGGGAGCGCCGGGAGCTTCTCGACGAGCTGAAGCACGCCGCGTCGCCTGCGCTGCCGCGTATGAGAATCCCGGCTCCGAAGCACCCGGAGGTCGCGCAGCTCGAGCCTGACCCGGCGCCCGCCGCTTGGAGCGACGTAGAGCTCCTCCATCAGAAGGACTTCGCCGATTACACCGAGGCCGAACGCCTGGTGGCGCGCCGCATCATGATGCGTCTCGCCAGTCAGGGCCCGCAGCGCCCGAGCCGGCGGACCCGACCGTCACGGCGCCGGGGGGCATACCCGCCCGCCGCACGGCCCGACCTCCGGCGCACGGTTCGGGCCTCGCTCCGCTATGGCGGCGAGCCGGTTGAGCGGCACTGGCGCGAGCCCGCCGAGCGCCCCCGCCCCCTGGTGCTGGTCTGCGACGTCTCGGGATCCATGGAGCCATACGCTCGCATGCTGCTGCAGTACATGCAGGCCTGCGTCGCGGCGCGGCGCCGCGTTGAGGCTTTCGTCTTCGGCACGCGGCTGACCCGGGTGACAGGGGAGCTCGCCGGTCGGGACCCCGACCGCGCGCTCGACCGTGCCGCCGGCGCCGCCGAGGACTGGTCCGGCGGGACCCGCATCGGCGAAGCCGTGGCTACGCTCAATCGCGAGCACGGGCGCCGGCTTGGGCGGGGCGCGATCGTCGTGCTTCTCTCGGATGGCTGGGACCGAGGCGACCCAGAGCAGCTGGCCGACGAGATGGAGCGTCTTCAGCGCTGCTCTCACCGCCTGATCTGGCTGAATCCGCTCAAGGCCGATCCCAGCTACGAGCCCCTCACCCGCGGCATGCAGGCCGCGTTGCCCCACGTCGACGACTTCCTCGCGGGCAATTCGTTGGCGTCTCTCACCGAGCTTGCGGTATTGATGGAGGGGGGCTTTGAATAGGTCTTTGATGGGAATGCTGCGCAAGGAGGAAGGAGCCTGTGAAGGACGTCGTCGATGATGTAAGGGCCTGGACGGCCCGTGGCGACCGGGTGGCGCTGGCCACGGTGGTCGGCGTGCGGCGGTCCGCGCCGCGTCCGCCTGGCGCCAAGATGGCCGTCAACGAGCACGGAGAGGTGTCGGGCGCAGTCTCCGGCGGCTGCGTCGAGGGCGCGGTCGTCGAGGTGGCCGGCGAGGTGTTGAAGGGCGATGGCCCGCGCCTCCTCCACTTCGGAATCGCGGACTCCGAGGCCTGGGACGTCGGGCTCCCATGCGGCGGCGAGATCGACGTCTACGTGGAGGAGTACGCCGAGTGAGCGCTCAGGGGGAATTCGCGCGCATCGCCGCTGAGGACGGCCGCGCGGCGCTTGTGACCGCGATCGACGGCCCCGAGTCCGGTGCGAAGCTCCTGGTGCGGGCGGACGGGACCACCGACGGCGGCCTGGGCAACGCCACGCTCGACAGCGCCGCCGTCGCGGCGGCGGACGAGCTGATGTGGGCCGAGCGGTCTGAGCTGCGCGAGCTGGAGGGGGCGTCGCTGTTCATCGACGTCACGGCGCCCGCGCCGCGGCTTGTGATCTTCGGCGCCGTGGACTACGCGGCCGCACTGTGCCGCCTCGCAAGGGCCGCCGGTTGGCGGCCCTTCGTCTGCGACCCGCGCTCGCAGTTCGCCACCCGCGAGCGCTTCCCGGAGGCGGAGGAGGTCATCGCAGCGTGGCCGGACGCGGCCCTGGCCCGAATCGGCGGGATCGACCGAGCGACCTACATCGCGGTTCTGACCCACGACCCGAAGCTCGATGACGCCACGCTGACGATCGCGCTTCGCTCCGACGCGGCCTATGTGGGCGCCATGGGGAGCCGCCGGGCGCAGGCCCACCGGCGCGAGCGTCTTCTCTCCGCCGGCATGGCGGAGGAGTTGCTCGACCGGATCGCTGCTCCGATCGGGCTCGATCTCGGAGCCGTGATCCCCGAGGAGACGGCGCTCTCGATCATGGCCGAGGTCGTTGCCGTTCGAAACGGCCGCGACGGCGGACGACTGTCGCGAATCGCCGGGCGAATTCACGAGGTGGGCGCTTGATCGGTGGCATGGTCCTGGCTGCCGGCGCCGCCACACGGTTCGGCGGAGCGAAGCAGCTCGCCATGCTGGACGGCCGGCCGCTGCTCGAGCACGCGGTGCGGGCGATGATGGCCGCGCCGCTCGGACGGGTGCTCGTGATACTGGGCTCCGCCGCAGAGGACGTGATTGCCGCCGTGGACCTTCACGGCGCGGAGCCGCTCGTTTGCGCCCGCTGGGACGAAGGCCAGTCCGCCTCGCTGGCCTGCGGGCTCGCGGAGCTGGCCGACTGCGAGGCGGTGGTGGTCACGCTCGGCGACCAGCCTCGGATGTCGCCGGATGCAATCCGCCGGGTAATCTCGGCGCGCGGCAATCGGGCGGCCGCTGTGCGCGCAACCTACGGCGGCGAGCCGGGACATCCGGTGCTGCTCGAGCAGCAGCTGTTCGAGCGTCTTCGCAACGTGAGCGGCGACCACGGCGCACGCAACCTCCTGCTGAGCGTGCGGACGCGGGAGGTGCCCTGCGACGATCTCGGCGGCGGCGCGGACGTGGACACGCCCGCCCAACTCGATGCGCTGAGCGCCGGCGGCCCGGTCGCGTGAACCTCCAGCAGTCGTTCGAGGTGAAAGCCCCCCTCGAGCGGGTCTGGGAGACGCTGATCGACGTCGAGCGGGTTGCCCCGTGCCTGCCCGGTGCCGAGCTCACGGAGTCCGCCGACGACGGGACCTACCGCGGCAACTTCACCGTACGCCTCGGACCGACGACAGCGACCTATAGCGGCGAGCTGACGATCGGGGAGGTCGACGAGTCTGCTCACCGTGCGGTCATGCGCGCGACAGGTCAGGACAAGCGCGGGCAAGGGTCAGCCAAGGCCACGATCGTGAGCGAGATGCGCGCCGAGGGCGACGTGACAAAGGTCGACGTCGAGACCGAGCTCACGATCACGGGCCGGCTTGCGCGCTTCGGGCGTGGGGGCATGATGCAGGACGTCTCAAATCGCCTGCTGAAGGACTTCGCGGAGTGCCTCCAACGAACGATCGAGGCGCCGCAGCCGGAGGCGGCGGCCGGCGCCGCTGACGCATCGCAGCAGGCGACCGCGGCCGGCGAGGCGCAGCAGGCGCCATCGGCCACCGGTGCACCATCCCAGCCGCAGCGCCCGCCGGCCAAGGCGCTCGGCGGCTTCTCGCTCTTCTTCCGGGCCCTGACAGACCGCCTGCGTCGGGTGCTTGGTCGGCGCTAGGACGCGGGCGCCGGCGCAACCGCTTGGCTGAGCCAGGCCGGCAGCTCGCGGAGGAATCCCGGGTCTATCGAGTGGGGCATAGGCGACTCGCGGTAGGTCACATCGGCCGCCACAGCCATGAGACGGTCGCGGGCATCGCGGCCGAACTCGACCGGGATGACCGGGTCGTACTCGCCGTGTCCGATGGCCACCGGTAGCCCGGCGGCGGCCTCGAGATCGAGCGTAAAGCCGTCGACGCTCGGCAGGAACCCACTCAGGGCGATGATCCCGGCGGGTCGCGGCCGCCCGGCGCCAAGACCCAGCGCGTACGACATCACCGTGCCTTGGGAGAAGCCGCCCAGCATCGTCCGGGCGTGGGGAATCCCGTGCTCGGCGAGCAGGTCGTCGAGCGCGGCTGCGACCGCCTCGTAGGTCGCATGGAAGGTGTCGTGGTCGGGAAAGCCAACCCGGCGCACGATGTACCAGTGCGCGCCGCCCGGAGGCAGCGCAAGCGGCCCACGGAAGGTGACGCCCAGCAACCTCTGCGCGGGATCCAGCAGGTCGAGCAGCCGGAAGAGGTCGTGCTCGTCGGCGCCGCGGCCGTGGAGAAGCACCAGGGCCCCGTCGGGATCGTGCGCTGGGGGGCGAAGGAGGTGTCTCACTCGATCCACGCTCCGGGCGGTCAGTACGCCACGCCCGGCTCCACCTTCTCCCAGAGGTCGCCCAGTGTGCGCAGGTCCTCCCGCGACAGCCGGCTGACGAACCGCTCGCGGACGCCGGCCAGGTGGGTTCTGCGGGCCTCGTCGAAGAGCGTCCGGCCCTTATCGGTTATCGCGGCGAAGTAGCCGCGGGCATCCTCCTCGCAGCGCTCGCGCTCGAGCAGGGCGTCGCGTTCGAGTCGATCCACGAGCCGCGTGAGTCCGCTGCGGCTGAGGAGCACGGAGTCGGCGAGCTCAGACATTCGCATCCGCCCATCGGGCGCGTCCGCCAGGTAGAGCAGGACTTCGTACGACGACAGCGGAAGGCCGTGGAGGCGGGTGAGCTCCGCGTCGAGCTCGTGCGTGACATGGGCGTGGATTCGCAGCATCCCGCGCCAGGCGGCGAGCTCGTCGCGGTCGAGCTGATGCGTCGATTCGCGCGTCCGTTGGCGCGGAGTAGTTGCCACTGCAATCAGTCTACCCGCGGGGCCTGCACCAACGGTCGAATCTGGCTAAGACATCGGCGCCGCAACCGCCCTGCGGGCTCGGCGGCGAACCTCCCGAATCGCCCGCGCCAGCCGGCGCACGCCCTCGTCGAGCTCTTCGGGCTCGACCAGGGAGAACGACAGGCGAAGCGAGGTCAGCGAGCGACGCTCGACGGTGACGGCACCGCCCGGCGTGAAGTTGACGCCGTGCCGGGTCGCCTCCGAGTACAGCGCCCGCTCGTCGAGCGGTCGCGTCAGCGTGACCCATACATGGTGCCCGCCCTGCGGCGGATCGGCTCGGTACTCGCCGGCGAGGTGACGCTCGAGCGCCGCGAGCAGCGCGTCCCTGCGCTCGCGGTAGTAGGGCAGAGTGGCCTGGACGTGGCGGTCGTGCGCCCCCGCGGCGAGCCAGCGGGCGGCGATGTGCTGGATGAGCGTCGCAGTGTGGAAGTCGTCCTCCAGCTTCAGCATCGCAAGGCGCTCGCGCACGGGGCCCCGCGCCGCGATCCAGCCCGCGCGGAGCCCGCCGCCGACGACCTTGGAGAGGGAGTTCACGTAGATCACATGGGCCGGAGCGAGCTCGCGCAGCGGACGCACCGGCTGGCCCTCGAAGTGCGCATCGGCGTACACCCGATCCTCGAGCACGAAGAAGTTTCGCTCGACGGCCAGCTCCGCGAGCCGCCGCCGGCGATCCTCGGAGAGGTGGCGCCCGGTGGGGTTCTGGCAGGCGGTTTGAAGCGCCACGACCTTGACCTCGTGGCGGGCCAAGAGCCGCTCGAGGGTGTCGACGTCGAGCCCGTCCTCGTCGACGGGCACCCCGATGACTCGAGCGCCGGCATACCGGAGCGACTCGAGCATGCCGAGAAAAGTGGGCGACTCGATCAGTGCCACATCGCCGGGCTCTAGCGTGGCGCGGGCGACGAGGTTGAGCGCCTGCTTGGCGCCCGAGGTGACGATGATCTCGTCGGGGTCCTCCGCGGAGCCCTCGTCGCGGCCACGGGCCGCGAGCTGCTCCCGAAACGCCCAGAGCCCCTCCGCCGGCAGGTACGAGAGCGCTTCGCCGCCCTCCTCCTCGAAGACCTCGGCGGTGATACGTGCAAGCTGCTCGGTCGGGAACGTGCGCGGCGAGGGCCATCCCACCGCCAGCGAGATCAGCCCGCTATCTCCGGGGCTCGAGAAGGAGTCGGCCAGCACCTGCTCGGCGTAGGTCATCTCCCACTGAGGCAGCGTGTAGACCTGCCAGTCGTCGCCGTACTCGCTGCTCCCGGCGGGTGCCAGCGACCGGACGAACGTGCCGCGACCCACGCTTGCCGTCACGTACCCGAGCTCGGCGAGCTTTCTGTAGACGCGCGCCGCGGTCAGGTGGTTGACCCCGACCTGCGCGGC
>Ga0126313_10002572_pt1 | contig 10235 bp, 10 predicted proteins | sample Plot105A_FD_89954 | JGI IMG/M metagenome (GOLD analysis project Ga0126313, IMG submission 89954) | Serpentine soil microbial communities from UC McLaughlin Reserve, CA, USA - Plot105A | ecosystem: Environmental > Terrestrial > Soil > Grasslands | place: USA: UC McLaughlin Reserve, Lake County... | reverse complement strand
AGCACGCCGATGATCCAGTTCAGCTCGCGCGGGTACTTGTACGCGCCGAAGAGAAAGACGCGCGCCATGTGGAAGAACATCAGGATGATGAAGACGCTGGCGCCCCATTTGTGCATGCCGCGGACGAGCCAGCCCAGCGTGACATCGTTCGTGATCGCCTGGATCGACTGGTACGCGGACTCCGGGTCCGGCTTGTAGTACATCGCGAGCACCACACCCGTGATCGCCTGGATCAGGAACGCGGTCAGGGTCGCGGAGCCGAGCGTGTGGAACCAGCTCGTGTCGCGCGGGACCTTGCGGAAGAGGAAGTACTTCATCCCGCCGACGAGCCCTGACCGCTCTTCGAGCCACTCGAGCGGGTACAGCGCGACTGTCTCGAGCTGCGAGCGGCGGGCGGGCTTCGCGGCTATCGCGGCACCTCGATCGGGTAGAGCCACGCTTCGGGCCCGTCGACATGGACGCCGGGAACCTGGCGGCCGTACTTGTAGATCCGGGCGCGGGCGCCGGCGCCCTCGACCTCGGCGACGCTGTAGAAGGCGCCGAGATAGAGGATGCCGTCGCGGATCGAGAACTCCGCCCGGTCGAGCGCCCGCACGGGCGGCCCGGCGACTCTGTTCCCCTCGGTGTCGTACTGGCCACCATGGCACGGGCAACCGAAGCCGGTCACGAGCACCGGTGTGACCTCGACCTTGTTCTTGCCGACCGTCTGCTTCCGATCCTCATCGACGAGACCGTTCGGCTGAACCGGGCACCCGAGATGGGCGCAGCGCGAGTAGAGGGTCGTGAAGGAGGCCACATTCTTCTCGACGCCGTTGTTGCGGATGAACATCGTTCGCCGCGTCACCTCGCCGACCTCCGGATCCTCGAGATAGGTCGTGATCGTGAACTCCCCCTCGGGGAAGGCCTCGATCGGGCCGAGCTCGACCTCCTGCTCCTCCTGGTTCGTGAACGAGGGGAGGACGGCGAAGCCGAGGACGGGGATCGTGATCAGCCCGCCGATGACGCCGCCGAGGCCGAGCGTCGCGATCGAGAGGAAGGTGCTGCGCGGGTACTCCTCCGGCTCGTCCTCCCCGGCCTCGATCAGCGCGCGCTCCTCGCGGCGCTCGGGCTCGACTTCGGCGGCCGGTGCGCGGACGGGGCGGGTGACGTCGCGGATCCAGAGGTAACCGAAGACGATCGTGATCACGGCGCCGACGATCGCGACGATCGTGCTGACGATGATGCCGGTGAGCACGCAGGCGATGCCAATGGCGAAGCCGATCGGCCAGAGGCTCGGCGGCGGCAGATGCGGCTGGTCGTGGTCGGTCAAGTCTCTGGATTCAACCCGTGGTTCCTGCGCACTGTCAACGACGTAACAGCTGCCGCAACCCGCGGCGAGAGCCATTCTGTACCGAACCGTCGCCGCCGTGCGCAGGTATCCCGTATTCCGCCCAGCGGCGATCCACGAGCTCCCGGATCTCGTCGCTCATCGTGATCTCCTCGGGCCACTCGCGAGCGCCCTCCTCCGGAAGCTTGCCGGTCGCGTCGATCCCGAGCTTGCCGCCGACGAACTGCTGCTCGGGCGCATGATCGAGGTGGTCGAGCGGCCCTTCGGCGATCACGACGTCGCGCTTCGGGTCGACGTTGGCGCCGACGTAGAAGAAGACCTCCTCGTAGTCGTGCACGTTGACGTGCGCGTCGACCACGACCACGGCCTTGGACAGGCTCAGCATCCCGAGGCCCCAGATCGCGTGCATCACCTTGTGCGCCTGGCCGGGGAATGCCTTCCGGATCGAGACGATTACGCAGTTGTGGAACGCGCCCGCGACCGGGAGGTCGTAGTCGACGATCTCCGGCACCGTCATCCTGATCGCCGGGAGGAAGATCCGCTCCGTCGCCTTGCCGAGCCAGGCGTCCTCCTGCACCGGCTTCCCGACGACGATCGACGGGTAGATCGCGTCGCGGCGCATCGTGATCGCCGAGAGCCGGAAGATGGGGAAGGGCTCCTGCGGCGTGTAGTAGCCGGTGTGGTCGCCGAAGGGACCCTCCGGACCGAGCTCGCCCTTCTCGATCGTCCCCTCGAGCACGATCTCGGCGTTCGCCGGCACGTCCAGGTCGACCGTCTTCGCGCGCACGAGCTCGACCGGCTCGCCCTTGAGGAACCCGGCGAGCATGAACTCGTCGATGTGCTTCGGCAGCGGCGCGCTCGCCGAGTACGCCGTCACGGGGTCGAGCCCGAGCGCCACGGCGACCGGGATCTTCCCGTCCGTTGCGAGGTAATCGGCGCGGCCGTCCTTGTGGATCTGCCAGTGCATGTAGGTCGAGCGGGCGTCGATCTTCTGCATCCGGTACATGCCCACGTTGCGGACGCCGGTGTGCGGGTCCCTCGTGATCACCGCAGGCAGGGTGATGAACGGAGCCGGGTCGCCCGGCCAGCAGCGCTGGATCGGGAGCAGGCCGAGATCGACCTCGTCCCCGGTGAGGACGAGCTCCTGGCTGGCGCCGCGTGAGACCGTTTTCGGGAGCGAGTCGGCGATCGACTTCAGCTTCTTCAGCCCGCGCACCTTGTCGACGAGACCCTGCGGCGGCTGCATCTCGAGCACGTCCTCGAGCTTGGCCGAGACGTCGTCGAGCCGGTCGACGCCGAAGGCCATGCACATGCGCCGCTCCGTGCCGAACTGGTTGATCAGGAGCGGGTGGCTCGAGCCGCGCGGGTTCTCGAACAGAAGCGCGGGACCGCCGCTCTTCACCGTCCGGTCGACGATCTCGGTGATCTCGAGGTCGGGATCGACCTCCGCGTCCACCCGGACGAGCTCGCCTTCGTCGTCGAGCAGGCGGATCCACGCGCGCAGGTCGGCCGGAGGAGCCACGCGACCGAGTCTACGGACCTGGGTGACTCAGCTGCGCCGGGCAGAACGGCGTAACGTGCGGACAGCGGCGTATGCGAGCGCGCCACGCCGGCCCGACAGGCCCTCAGCCTTCATATCCCGCGAGATCCTGTCCACGCCGGCGCGCGAGTCCGAGGTCTGGGCTGCGAGTTCTAGTGACCGCCGCCGCGGCGGCGACGAGCTGCACGGGAGAGCTCGCCGAGGGCGATCACGCCGATGAAGATCAGCCCGACGACGAGCATGCCGGTGATGACGTTCTTCCCCTCTTCGGCGGCGTTCGCGACGAGCCAGGCGGTCACGGCCCGAGCTTAACCGACGCGTTCGGCGTGCGCGCCCAGGCAGCGCTCGACCGCCTCCGCACCGGGCTCGCCGCCAAGCCGGCCTGCGCAGGCCACCCAGGCCTCGCCGTCGGCGTCTGCGTCCTCGCCGTCGGCGCGGAGAGCGGCGCACGTGGAGATCAGGTCCGCCAGGGCCGCGACCGCCTCGAGCTCCCCCGTGGCGGCGATCCGGACGAGCCCGTGCGCGTAGAGGTAGTCACCGAGCAGGAGCCCGACGTCCTCGTCCGGGGGCGCGAAGAGGCGCGGCCGGCCGTAATGGAGCAGGTAACCCTCGTAGATCGTCTCGACGCCGAGCGCGAACTGCTCGGGCACCAGGTTGCCGAAGACAGCGACCCGCTCCGGATCGGCCCGCACGGCCTGGCCCCAGAGCGGGCTCTCGGCGGCCGCGTCGCCGGCGATGCGCTGGAAGACGTCAGTCGCCGAAGAAGTCGCCAACGGCCTCGACAGTCCGGTCGATGTCCTCGTTCGTATGGGCGAGCGAGACGAATAGACATTCGAACTGCGACGGCGCGACATAGATCCCGCGCTCGAGCAGGCGGCGGAAGAGGGCGCCGTAGCGCTCGGTGTCGCTCGCCTTCGCGTCCTCGAAGGTCCGCACCGCCCCATCCTGCAGAAACAGGGTCGCCATCGCGCCCACGCGCTGGACTCGGCCGAACGGCGTCAGCCCCGCCTCGAGCCGCGCGCCCTTCCGCTCCAGCTCCTCGTACACCTCCGGGTCGCGGAGCCGCCGGAGCACCGACCTACCCGCTGCCGTCGCGAGGGGGTTGCCGGAGAGCGTGCCCGCCTGGTAGACGTCGCCCGCCGGCGCCAGCCGCTCCATCACGTCGGCCCGGCCGCCGAACGCCGCAGCAGGAAGGCCGCCGCCGACGATCTTCCCCAGGATCGTCAGGTCGGGCAGGACGCCGAACCGCTCCTGAGCGCCGCCGCGGGCGACGCGGAAGCCGGTGATCACCTCGTCGAAGATGAGCAGCGCGCCCGACGCATCGCACAGTGCGCGGAGCGCCTCGAGGAAGCCGGGCGCGGGCGGGACGACGCCCATGTTCCCCGCCACCGGCTCGACCACGATTGCCGCCAGCCCCTCGCCGTAGCGCTCCACCGAAGCCGCGGTGGCGTCGAGGTCGTTGTACGTCGTCACCACCGTGTCGGAGGTGGTCGCCGTCGGGACGCCAGGGCTGGAGGGGATCCCGAGCGTCGCCAGCCCCGAGCCCGCGCTCGCGAGCAGACCATCGGAGTGGCCGTGGTAGCAGCCGGCGAACTTGAGCACCCGGTCGCGGCGGGTGAAGCCTCGCGCGAGCCGGATCGCGCTCATCGCCGCCTCCGTGCCGGAGGAGACGAGCCGCACCATCTCGACGGACGGAACGGCGTCGACGATCTCGGCGGCCAGCTCGACCTCGGCCTCCGTCGGGGCGCCGAACGTCGTCCCGCGCTGGGCGGCGTCCGCGATCGCCGCCAGCGTCTCCTCGTCCGCATGCCCGAACACGAGCGGCCCCCAGCTCATCACCCAGTCGACGTACCGGTTCCCGTCGACGTCCTCGATCGTGGAGCCGCTGCCGCTGCGCATGAAGACGGGCTCGTCGAGCCCGACCGAGCGCATCGCGCGCACGGGCGAGTTGACGCCTCCGGGGATCAGCTTCTCGGCGCGGCGCGCCAGGTCCGACCGCTGCCTCAGAGCCACCGCGCGAGGTCCTTCGTCCAGTAGGAGAAGACCAGGTCGGCGCCGGCGCGCTTGATCGCGGTCAGTGACTCGAGCGCCGCCTGGCGCTCGTCCAGATGGCCGGCCGCGCCGGCCGCCTTCACCATCGCGTACTCGCCGGAGACGTTGTAGGCGGCCACGGGGCAGTCGAAACGCTCCCGCACCGCGCGGATCACGTCGAGATACGGCAGCGCCGGCTTGACCATCAGCACGTCCGCGCCCTCGGCGAGGTCGAGCTCGCACTCACGCAGCGCCTCGCGCACGTTGGCGGAGTCCATCTGGTAGCCGCGTCTGTCGCCGAAGGCCGGCGTCGACTCGGCCACGTCGCGGAAGGGCCCGTAGAAGGCCGACGCGTACTTGGCCGCGTAGGCGACGATCGGCGTCTCGGGGAGCAGCTCGCGGATCGAACCGACGCGGCCGTCCATCATGTCGCTCGGCGCGACGGCGTCGGCACCGGCGTCGACGTGGCTCACCGCCGTCCGCGCCAGCAGCTCGAGCGTCTCGTCGTTGGCGACCTCGCCGTCCCGGATCACGCCGCAGTGGCCGTGTGCCGTGTACTCGCAGAGGCAGACGTCGGTCACGAGCACCAGCTCCGGCTGCTCGGCTCGGAGGGCCCGCAGCGCCTGCTGCACGGTCCCGTCCTCGTCCCAGGCTCCCGAGCCCTCCTCGTCCTTCTCCTCAGGCACGCCGAAGAGGAGCAAGGCCTTGACGCCGAGCCGGGCCAGCGCGCCGGCTTCGGCAACGAGGTCGTCGACCGAATAGCGGCTCATCCCGGGCAGCTCCTCGTTCAGGACCGTCGAGGGCCCGGCGAAGAGCGGCATCACGAAGTCGTCGAGGTCGAGCCGCGTCTCGCGCACGAGGCCCCTGAGGCCATCGGTCCGACGCAGCCGCCGGAGGCGTGTCGCAGGGAATGCGCTCACGCCGACACTGTACGCAGGCAGCGGCGCTGGGGGGTCGCCGCCGCCCTCGAGTTAGGTGTGCTAGACGCCTGTGATCCGCACCTGAAGCGATGCGAACGGGGAGTTCCTGAGCTTCCGCTTGAGCTCTGCCACAGTCATTCTCGTTCCGCCTTTCGGCCGCAGGGAACCAGTCACGCCAAGCGTCGTCCCGCGCGTGGAGGGACCTGATCCCTCTTCTGGGGGCATTCACGGCCTTGCCGGACCGCCAAGCACACGGCGACGCCGCCGTCGAAGGCTGTCGCCGCTGCGTCCGGCCTCCTCCGTAAGGTGGGTGTCCAACCGGTCGGCAGGCGTACGTGTCTGCTCGACCACGACGGTGCCGAGCGCGATCACGAGCACGATCACCGCAGCCGCGAACGTCAGGTACACGACGGCGACACCGATGCCGCGACGGATCCGGAGCCCCTGGAGCGCACGCACCAGCGGGTCGAGCAGGAACGCGATCACGGATGCGGTCAGGAAGAAGAAGATCGCATGACCCAGCGCCCCCGCGAGCAGCAGCATCACCGGCAACACGACCAGCTGAACCCAGCGCGCAGCCCGAACCCTCGGGTTCTCGGACATCGTGCCGATCGTAGCGCTGCCCATTGGAAGCTTTCGGCAGGGTCGGCTATGGTGCCGCCCATGGCTTCGGCCCGACCCCGGTCTGCGGTGCCGCAGCGCGCGCCCGCACCAAGCAACCGCCGCGAGATCGAGCGGCTGCGTGCGCGCCGACGGCGCCCCCAGCGGCACGCTGCGCGCTTCCTCCTGGCGGCTCTCCTTTCGACGGTCCTGCTTCTGACCCTCCTTTTGACCGCGTTCGGCACGTGGAGCGCCGACCCGGTCGCCACGAGGCCGCTGGCGACGCCGGCCGTCCTCCCAGGTGGACAGCCGCTGCGTCAGATCGTCGCGGTCGCCGGGACCCTGCATCTGCAGCTGCCGGTCTCGCAGAGCGCCGTCACCGCGATCGGCTACCACAACGCCGGCGACGGCTCCGTCATGCTCGACCCGATCGGGCGCCAGGGGAACGCGGGGCTCTTGGCCCGCGTCTGGCACAAGCTGGCGGGGGCGAGCGAGACGAGCCTCGTCTGGTACCAGCTCCGCGGCGACCGCGGCCTCGGTACGTCGGTCCTCTCGGTCGGCGCCGCTCCGGGCACGGACGTCTATTCCCCCGTCGACGGGACCGTCGTCGGGATCACGGACTACGTGCTCTCGAACCGGACCTACGGCGCGCGGATCGACATCCGGCCGCTCGACGCTCCCTCGGTCGTCGTCTCGCTGACGCACCTCCGCGCCGACCCGGCGCTGACCGTGGGCTCCAACGTCGAGAAGGCGCGGTCGAAGATCGGCGTCATCGTCGACTCGACGACGGTCGAGCGGCAGGCGCTGGCCCGCTACACGCAGGATGCCGGCAACAACGTGTCGGTGTCGGTCCGCCCGGCGGCACTGCTCTCCGCTCGCTGAGAATCCTCTTCATCGGCGACGTCGTGGGTGCGCCGGGACGGCGTGCCGTGGAGGAACGGTTGCCGCAGTTGAAGGAAGAGCTCGAGGTGTCGTTCTGCGTCGTCAACGGAGAGAACGCGGCCGACGGCGTCGGGATCACGCCGAAGCTCGCGGCCCGCATCCTCGCCGCCGGCGCCGACGTGATCACGCTCGGCAATCACGCCTGGCGGCGGAACGAGATCGGCCCGTACCTCTCGACCTCGGAGCGGGTGATCCGGCCGGCGAACTTCTCGGCGCTCACCCCCGGCCGCGGCCTCACCGTCAGGCCGGCCGCAGACGGGACGCCTGTGGCCGTGATCAACGTGCTCGGCTCGCTTTTCATGTCGCCCGCGATCTCGATGTTCGAGGTGATCGAGAAACTCGTCGCGGAGGCGCAGGAGCAGACGGCGACGATCCTGGTGGACGTGCACGCCGAGGCGACGAGCGAAAAGGTCGCACTCGCCCACTGGCTCGACGGCGAGGTAACGGCGGTGGTCGGGACGCACACACACGTGCAGACGTCGGACGCGCGGGTGACGCGCGCCGGCACCGCGGCGCTCACCGACGCCGGGATGACGGGGCCGCACGATTCCGTGATCGGCGTCAAAGCCGACCTCGCCGTCCACCGGATGCGGACCGGCATGCCGGTCCGTTTCGAAGTCGCGGAGGGCGGCGTCCGGATCGAGGGCGCCGTGATCGACTGCGACGGCTCGGGCCGCGCTACGGCGATCGAGCCGATCCGCCGCTCCTTTCCCTGACCAGCACCACGAGCACGGCGACGAGGACGACGTCCCGCAGCACGACGAGGGTGGACGGAAACGGGTCCAGGTCGCGCGCGAGATCCCAATAACGCGAGGGAAACCAGAGCTGCGTGAGCACGAGCGCGACCGCGAGCAGCGCTGACGCGCGCAGCCCGCGGAGCCCGCCGACGAGGGGGACTGTCGGCGCGAGCCAGATCAGAAACTGCGGAGAGAGGACCTTCCCGAGCGCGACGAAGGCGACGAGCGCGGCCGCGCTCCAGCGGAGGAGCTCCTCCTTCGCCGCCGGACGCCGGAGCCAGATCCAGACGAGCACGCCGATCTGGACGAGGCTGAAGAAGAGCGCAGCGATGGCGGTGCCGGCAGCGTGCAGGTTCTGTGAGCCGTGGCCCGAGCGGACCTCGACGTCGAGGCCGGTCAGGTGGTGGGCGGCGAGGAAGAGCCCCGAGCCGAGGCTCTCGATCTGGAGCGGGCGGGAGAGCTGATGGCCGATGCTGCGCGCGAGTTCTTCGGGCGCGACGACGAGGAACGGCAGGAACGTGAGCGCGACGACGCCTGCGCAGATCGCGAGGCAGACGAGCGCCTCGCGCCGGCCGCGGCGCCGCCAGGTGTACGCGAGCGCGACCGGGACGACGACGGCGGGGAAGAGCTTCACCGCGACCGCGGCGCCCAGGACGCCGAGCCCGAGTCGGTCGCGCTCGTGCACGAGCGCCGCCAGCGCGCCCACCAGGAGCGCGGTCGGGTAGAGGTCGAACCGCGTCAGCATCACCGACCCCAGCAGGAGCGGGAACGCGCCGACGAGCCCCAGCGCACCGACTGTGCGCGCTCGGGTCGCCCCGACCCCGCGCAGCGTCACCGCCGCCAGCAGCACCGTCGCCACGCCGAAAGCGGCCATCAGCCACTCGAACGCGTCGCGGAAGTCCTCCTCGTCGTCGTCGCTCAGCAGCGCCGGCACGACGAACGCGGGCAGGGCGCCCGGCGGGTACTCGGGCCGGAAGTCGCGGTAGGGCACCTCGCCGTTCTCGATCGCGTCCCCGTAGCGCGCGTAGACCGGGGTATCGACGATCTCGCCGTCGTCGTACCAGCCCGTGTGCAGCAGCCCCCACGAGAGGAGGAAGAGCGCGGCGGTCGCCGCGGCGGCGAGCTCAGTGAACCGGCGAGGTGCGGTCACGGCGGGCGAGGAGGGCGAAGGCGGCGAAGGGGAAGAACCAGGGGATGTAGAGGTAGAACCAATGCGTCAGGACGAGCTCGAATCCGATCAGGATCGCCGCAGTCAGGGCCGCCAGCTGCAGGATCGACTTCCGCCGCGGCAGGAACCCGGCGGCCACCGCTCCGGCGACGACGAGCACCTGGAGGACCTGCTGCACCACCTTCAGGTCGGGGACGCCTGCGGCGTGGTACTGACCCCAGCCCCAGATCGAAAACGGCGACTCGCGGTCGAGCTGGAAGCCGAAGGTGCGCTCGGAGAAGACGCGGGCGGCGTGAAGCGGGTCGGGCTCGAGCAGGAGGACGAGGAACGCCGCAACCGTGGCTCCTGCAAAACCGAGCGCGAACCGGCGTGCGGGGACGCGCCACCCGTCGGGGTAGGAGAGCCAGAGCGGCCCGAGGAGCAACGCGGCGAACTTGGTCCAGCCCGCCAGCGCCAGCGCGACTCCGCGCGCCCAGGCCGACGAGGCGAGCCAGAAGCCCCAGATCAGGAAGGCGGGCATGATCGCGTCGTTCGTGTTCGAGTTCGAGACGTAGAGCGTGAAGGGGTAGGCGGCCCACGCGAAGGCGAGCGTCGCAGCGAGTCGAGGACCCCCGTAACGCCGCCCGACGAGGGCCAGCCCGAGCAGGCAGATCGCGTCGAAGAGGAGCGAGGTCGCATGCGCGGCCCAGAGCTCGTCCCATTTGCCCGTCCAGCCGAAGACCGCGTAGCCCGGCAGATACGCCACGTACGAGATCGGGCCGTATGTGTCGCCACGCGGGTTCGACGCCTCGCAGCGGCCATTCGTCTGGATCCGCTCGCGGATCTCGCCCTCGGCGTCGGCAGTGCCACACGGCTTCAGGTGCTCCTGGACCGGCATGTGGCCGTACGGCATCTGGCCGTTCGTGATCCGGTGCGCGCCGACGACACCCGCGAAGCCGACGTCGATCACGCTCCGCTGCGCCTCGATGTT
>Ga0126313_10002571_pt1 | contig 10236 bp, 7 predicted proteins | sample Plot105A_FD_89954 | JGI IMG/M metagenome (GOLD analysis project Ga0126313, IMG submission 89954) | Serpentine soil microbial communities from UC McLaughlin Reserve, CA, USA - Plot105A | ecosystem: Environmental > Terrestrial > Soil > Grasslands | place: USA: UC McLaughlin Reserve, Lake County... | reverse complement strand
GCGCACGGCATCGACGTCGAGCGGCAGCCGCAGGTTGCCCGCCGAGCGCTCCATCCGCGCGAGGTGGTCGTCGAGCGCGAACGGCCGCCCGCCGTAGAGCCGGACGACCTCGAACACGCCGTCGCCGCGCAGGAGGCCCTCGTCCGTCGCGGGGATGCGGACCTCGTCCGCGGGCATGACCGTGCCGTCGAGGATCGCGAGCATGCCCGCAGGCTAGCCCAGCGCGGCGCCCGGGCGCCCCGCGAGCCCCGCGCGGGAACGACGCTCGGGCGCTCCGGCAGCGGCCGCGACGCGGGCGTGAAAAAGCCCGGCGCGCCGGCCGGGCTTTCAGCGAATGCCCCCGCAAGGAATCGAACCTTGAAGCGACCGTGTTGCGCGTGCCCGAGGCGCCCGAATCGCCGATGCTGAACCGCGTCGTCGGCCTCGGGGTCGAGGCGCCAGCGACAGAAGCGGATGTCGACGAGGCGCTACAGGCGATGGGCGTCGACGTTACGTTGTACCTGGCGGTGGCGCCACGCGCTCGACCTGCCGCGCTGCCGGAATGGCTGCGTGCCCGCGGCCTTGAGCCGGGCTGGGGCTGGATGGTGTTCCGCCGCGACGTCAAGCCTCCGGCGCCGGCCGCCACGAACTTGCGCGTTGTCGAGGTCGACACGATCGCTCACGCGCAAGCGTTCGGCCGCGTCGTGCGGACCAGCTTCGAGCTGCCCGAGGCGATCGAGCCGCGACTCGCACGGATCCGCCACGCCGGCTGGCGATGCTGGATCGCGTTCGACGGCGACGAGCCGGCTGGCGCGGGCGCCCTGTTCGCGGCCGACGGAGTCGCCTATCTCGGTTTCGCCGCGACGCTTCGCGCACACCGCGGCAAGGGAGCGCAGAGCGCTTTGCTTGCGGTGCGCATCCGCACTGCCGCCGAGCTTGGCTGCGACATCGTCATCACAGAAACCGGCGAGCGCCGCGGCGACCGCCTCAGCAACTCGTATCGCAACATCCTGCGAGCCGGTTTCACCGAGGACGCCACCACCGCGAACTGGCTCGGACGAGCCTGAGAACCCGGCCGGCACACAGCCCGGCGGCTTGACGCCGCCGCACCCGTCCTCAATGCCGATTCGACAGTCCTTCTCCGTGGGGCGGACTCGGCCGAAGCGCTGCTGCTCTCGCCTGCTGGCAGGCGCGCTGCCGGATCAGCCTTCGCTGCTCCGTTTGCCTCTAAGGAGCAGCCCCGACCCGGCCGGCGGTCGCGTCTCCTACGTGCTGTAAATCGCCGGGCCCGTCGAGGGGCACGGCGTAGGTTCCCTCAAGTCCTGACAAGACAGTTGAAGGAGGTCCTACGCCGTGAGACGGACGGTACCGCCGTCGGCGGAGATCGAGGAGCAGATCGACCGGTTGCTGGCCGTGGGGGTCGGTGAGAACCCGCGCGAGTCGCTGTCCGAGCTGGCCAAGCTTGGTGCCCGGTTGATCATCCAGCGCGCCGTGGAGGACGAGTTCGATGCGTGGCTCGGCCGGGCGCGCTATGAGCGCCGGCCCGACTGCGAGCGCGGGCTGCGCAACGGCTTTCGGCCGCGCCGGGTGCAGACCGCCGAGGGCGAGCTGGCGGTCGAGATGCCGCAGGTCCGCCAGGCGGCCGAGCCGTTTGTGTCCAAGCTCTTTCCGCGCGGCACCAAGCTGCTCAGGACCGAGCCGCTGCGGGCGATGGTGATCGGCGCGTTCGTGCGCGGGCTGTCGATGCGCGACGTCGAGTCGCTGTGCGAGCAGGCCGGGCTGGGGAAGCTGTCGAAGTCGACCGCCGCGCGGATCTGCAGCGAGTTGCGCGAGCGTTTTGCGGCCTTCCAGCGCCGCGACCTCTACGACATCCACCTCGCGGCGCTGTTCGTCGACGCCATCTTTCTCTCCGTCCGCCCGGACGGGCCGAAGGAGGGCGTGCTGGTCGGCTGGGGCTTTACCGAAGCGGGCGAGCGGGTGCTGCTGTCGGTGCTGCTGGGGATGCGCGAGTCCCACGAGGACTGGCTGGCGCTCGGGCGCGATTTGATCGCCCGCGGGCTGGGTGCGCCGATGCTGATCGTCGCCGACGGCGCGCCCGGGCTGATCAAAGCGATCGAGCAGTGCTGGCCGGCCTCGGATCGCCAGCACTGCTGTGTTCACCGCGTCCGCAACCTGCTGGCCAAGGTGCCCGAGCGCGAGCGCGAGCGCATCCGCCACGCCTACTGGCAGGCCCTCGATGAGGCCATCAACGAGCGCGACGGCAAGCAACGGCTCCTGGCCCTGGTCGGCGAGCTCGACCGGGTCGGCTACACCGCCGCGGCCCGCTGCCTGGCCGACGACCTCGACGCGCTCGTCGTCCACCTGCGCTACCCGACCCGGCATCGCCGGCGGTGGCGATCGACGAACCTGCTCGAGCGGTCGCTCGGCGAGGTCAAACGCCGCACCAAGGTCATCGACCGCTTCCCCGGCGAGACCAGCTGCCTGACGCTCGTCTGGGCCGTCCTCGACCTCTACATCAGCCACGCCACCAACGGCATCAAGTTCACCCAGCTCGAGCGCCAGGCCCTCAAGCGAATGCGATACGAAGGACACGACCAAGCGACTCCGAGGAGGTGACCGCCGCCTAGACTGACCACCACCGGGAACCTGAGCCGCGACGAAGTTACAGCAGCTCAGGGACGCGGCCCGGCCGACGGCGGCTGCTGGTCCTCGTCCAACTCGATAGCGAGCGCGCCTCGATCGAGCGACAGCACACGGCTGGTTTCGTCAGGAAGGAGCAGTCTCGCCGTGCGCACCTGCTCATCGTCCTTGCGAGCGCGTGAGGTGCTGCCGGGCGTTGCTCGTTCGCCGTACGTAGCAGGCGAGCGCCGCCACCTGACCTCCGCACGTCGCGATGCAGACGCCGGGCTAGAGCCAAGCCCCCTGCGGAGCCGGCCGGCCGTCCTTCGGGCCGCCGATCGCGTCATGCATGAAGTCCGCCGTCTCTCGCGGCCACGACGAGCCCGGCGTGCCAGCCCGGTGCGCGCCCGCCCGAGGGTGGCTTGATCGACCACGCATCGATGCCGCTGCGCGCGATGACCCAGGCGATCACGGAGTTCGAGTTCCACATCTCACCCGTGTGAAGCTCGTCCCGCCCCCAGACCGGGGTGGGCACTCGCCCGGTCGCCTCGAGGACGCGGCGCGCTATGTGGTCGTCGTCGCTCAATCGCTGCGGGCTGTTCACGGCCTCGGCGACGTCGGGGATGTGGCCGCCGGGCCAGAGGCGGATCTCGTAGCGGAAGATGCGGAACCGGCCCGCCCAGCGGGCGCCGACCGGGCCCTCGGCCACGACGCCGCGCTCGGCACCACTCCAGTCGTGCACCGGGGCCTGCTCGATCACGAACCTCCCCTCGGAGGTCTCGACCTGGAGCGCGGAGTGGTAGAGGTCGCAGGGCCGGCGTCGCTGCACCCGAGCTGCAAACGCCTCGTACGCGCGGCCGTTGAGCCTGACGAAGTGACCGCCGGCGCCGAGGGGAAGCCAGTAGAGGTCTACGGCCGCCATCGGCGCAGCGTAGGCTGCGCGCCATGTCCGCGTCACGACTCGCGGAGGAGTTCCTGCCGGTCTGGGACGTCTCCGACGCCGTCGCAACGGTGATCGAGGGGGAATCGCGAGAGCGCCTATCTAGGCTGCTCGAGGTCGATCTGCTGGAGGTCGGAGGGAGGCGCCGATGGTCGGCGTCCTCGGGGCGCTGCGGATGCTGCCCGAGGTGGTCGGCCACTTCCTGCATGGCGAGCGCCCTGCGAAGCCGGTCTCGATGCGACTGCGCGACTTGCCCGAGATCCCGATGGCCGAAGGAGGATGGGTGCTGCTCGGCGAGCGGCCAGGCGAGGAGATCGCCCTCGGCCTGGTGGGCAAGTTCTGGCGACCGGTAATCGAGTTCGCGCCGATCGAGAGCGCGGAGGAGTTCCGCACCTTCGACAAGGCGGGCTTCGGGAAGACCGTCTACGACGTCTCGGCCAGCGAGCTCGAACCGGGCAGAACGCTGCTCACCGGCCTGATGCGCACGGCGACCACCGACGAGCGCCCGCCGCTGGTTCCGCCGCTACTGGACCTTCGGCGTCGGCTCGGGCCCCCACATCCTCGTCGGGGCACTGCTCGACTCCGCGCGGCGCGCCGCCGAAGGCGACGCGGCGGAGAGGCGATGAGGTCGCGTCGATTCTGGGCGGTCTGGAACCGCACGGTCAACCCGGTCGTGCGCCTGGTGCTGCGCTCTCCGCTTCACGGGCTGCTGAGCCGCCGGACGGCGCTGATCACTGGATCGGCCGCAGGAGCGGCCGGGAGTTCACCTTCCCGGTCGGCTACGAGCAGCGCGGCGACAGTGTGCGCATCATGGTCGGCTCGCCCGAGCACAAGCGCTGGTGGCGAAACCTCACCGACCCCGGTGCTCGCGTGCGCATGCGGCTGCGGGGCGGGGAGCGATCCGGCCACGCGGTCGCGCGCGGCGACCAGCGCTCCGGGGTCACCGTCGAGATCGCTTTTGATCACCCGGGGTCTCAGTGAGGAGATCCCCGACGAATTCCTCGCGGGGTGGGCGAGCGCGGATCGCGGCGGAGTCAGCCTCACGCCGGCCCGCTCGTCCGCCTTGGAGCTCAACGCGCGGCCGATCAGCCGGATTTGCGGGGTCTGCCCAGCCGTGGCCCGCTCCACTCGCTCCTTGATGCCGAGCAGCATCCGGCGCTCCATCAGGAAGTGGGGCAGCTCGACGAAGAGCGAGCAGTAGGCGGCGAAGGGGAGGGCTCTCGTGGGGCTCGCCGCGACACACCACGCGGCTGCGGGCCGCATTGATCGGCTCGACCGCGAAGGAGCCCCCAGCCCTCGAGGGCGATCTCGCGGCCGGGCTTGAAGCGGCTCACCGGCAACCCGTTCAGCGGGTGGAGCATCACCTTGTCGCGGATCTCGCGGTGCTGCGCCCACCGGCGACACGGCCGCCGCGGTGCCGCCGCACTGGAGCGTCAACATCCGCGTCGAGGACGCCGACGCGACGGCCGAGCAGGCCGCGAGCCTCGGCGGCCACGTCATCGCGCCGGTCCTCGATCCGCCCGGCTTCCGCAGCGCCGTCCTGGCCGATCCGCAGGGAGCCGTGTACTCGATCGGTCAGCTGACCAGCGGTTCGTAGACCGCCCGACGTCGCCGCGGTCGAAGGCTCGGTCGCAGGCTCGGGTGGATGTCGACCTCGGTCGAGCGGTGCGGGGCCGCGAACGGTGACATCCGTGCTATCGTCGATATATCGCTGACCCGCGCGCGGCACTCCTCGACTCGGAGGGTATGTAGTCCGCGCCGGCTTGACCGCTGCTGACGTGCCTCGGCGCGAGTGACCCTCGAGAAAACGCGCACTGCGCACCGTCCGGTGCCCAGGAGCCTCGAGGGGGGGCACCATGGCAGGTCCAACAGCTCACGCCACGCGACTCGGCCGTCTCGCGCAGTTCACCGCCCGGCACCGCTGGCCCGTCATCGGCGCCTGGATCGGGTTGACGTTGTTCGGCGGCTTCGCGGCCGGGCAGCTCTCCACACGCTGGTATCAGAGCTTGGCCGTCCCGGGCAAGCCGGCCTACACGGCCAGCCAGCGGACCCTCGAGGCCTTTGGTGTCGGCGTCCGCGCACCGAACGTCGTCGTCTTCCACACGCGCGGCGACGCGACGAAGAACAGCGCGATCGCGCACGCTATGCGGCGCGCCGCTGCCACCATGCCGGGCGCCCGCACGAGCTCGTTCTTTTCGACCGGCAGCCTCATGTATGTGTCGCGTGACCGCCACACGACCTTCCAGATGGTCTACCCGCCCGGCCGGGCCGGGCTCGACATCCTGAGCGGCGCGCAGACGATGCGCACCGCCGCGCAGAACGGCCTGCCCGCCGGCATCAGCGTCAATGTGACCGGTCACGATCCGCTGGAGGAAGCGAGCTCCCATGGCTCGGGCGGCGGTTCGAGCGTTCTGCTGGAAGCCATGATCGGCGGGATCGGCGCGCTCGTGATCCTGCTTTTCGTCTTCGGGACGCTGCCGGCGGTGCTGATGCCGCTCGTCGTCGCCGTCGCCGCGATCCTCAACACCTTCACGTTCGTCTGGGCGCTGACCTATGTCACCGACGTCTCGATCATCGTCCAGTTCCTGATCGCGCTCGTCGGGCTCGGCGTCGCGATCGACTACGCGCTGCTGATGATCTTCCGCTTCCGCGACGAGCTCCGTGAAGGCAACGACGTCGACGCCGCGCTCGTCGAGACGATGAACCACGCCGGCCGCTCCGTGATCATCTCAGGCTCGACCGTGGCACTCGGCCTGCTGGCGATGATCGCCTTGCCGCTGCCGTTGCTGCGCTCGATGGGCATCGGCGGCATGTTGATCCCCGTCGTCTCGGTGGTCGCCTCGCTCACCCTGCTGCCGGCGATGCTCGCCGTGCTCGGCGAGCGGATCAACAGCGTCCGGGTGATGCCGAAGCGCCTCATCGACCGCGGCCATCCCGAAGACGGCGCCTGGGGTCGCTGGGCACGCCTCGTCCTGCGGCGGCCGCTCGCGGTCGCCGCCGTGGGCGTGGCGATCGTCGCGGTGCTCGCGGGCCTGGGCACACAGCTGAACCCGAACGAGGCGCAGCTGAAGAACTTCCCCGGCAGCGGCACGGCGATCGCCGGTCGCGACCAACTCGCCGCGGCAGGAATCAGCCCCGGTGTGATGAAGCCAATCGACGTCCTCGTCGAAAACGGCGGCAACGCCCAGCAGGTCGCGGTCAGGCTCCGCGCCGTGCCCGGAGTGCTCGGCGCGACCGCGCCGCCCACGTGGCATCGCGGACCGAACTCGCTGGTCGAGGCGTTCGCCACCATCGACGGCGCCGCCCCCGGCATCCAGGCGACCATCGATCGCGCCAACGCCGCGCTGAAGGGCACCAACGGCACGCTGACCGGCGTCGCCGCCGTCGACCGCGACTTCCTGCACGCCCTGTTCGGCAGCTTCCCCTACGTGCTCGCCCTCGTCCTGCTCCTGACGCTGATCGGGCTGGCACGAGCGTTCCGCTCGATCGTGCTCGCGGTCAAGGCGGTGCTGCTCAACCTGGTCTCGCTCGCCGCGGCCTTCGGAGTCGTCGTGTTCGTCTTCCAGCAGGGACACGGCTCCTCGCTCTGGAACATCGACGCAACCCAATCCGTCACCGCCTGGATCCCGGTGATGATCTTCGCCTTCCTGTTCGGACTCTCGATGGACTACGAGGTGTTCATGCTCTCGCGCATGCGCGAGGCATACGACGAGACCGGCTCGACCAACAGGGCAATCGAACTCGGCCTCGCGCGAACCGGCAAGCTCGTCACCAGCGGCGCACTGGTCCTGATGTTCGCCTTCCTGGTGCTCTCCACCAGCCCCGGCTACGAGGTCAAGCCGCTCGCGATCGGGCTCGCCGCCGGGATCATCATCGACGCTACGGTCATCCGCGCGCTGCTCGTGCCGGCGCTGATGCGACTGCTCGGCGACGCCAACTGGTGGATGCCCAAGTGGCCCCGCAACATTCCTCGCATCCCCCGCCGGAAGCCGGCGGCGGACATCGCGCCCGAGAGCGCGTAACGCACAAAGCGAGCCCCACGCGCTGGTGTGAGTCTGGGCCTCGCGCTGCTTCGATGCCGAAGCGGAAAGCGTCGTCGTCACCAGCGGGATCCTCGGGGTTGCTGCTCGCCCCGGCCACCAAGCTTGAGGGGTTGCCTATGGGGAACCCCAAACGACACACCCACCGCCCTCAGCAGGAACTTCGCCGCCATGCGGCCGAGGGTGTGCCGTAAGCCTGGTTCGGTGTGTGCCGGTCAAGGGACCTTGGGTTCTCGCGGTTATCGCAACACGGGGCTGTCGGCGACTCGCTGAAGGGACCGTCCGGGGCGCTTGATGGGGTGCGCGGTCGTCGCGGAGGCGAGCCCGTAGGGCGAGCCGTAGCGGCGATCGACGCGCGCGCGGGCGTCGCCGGGGTCGCGGTGCGTGGGCGGTGTCCTGCCCGGCGCTTCGAGGTCGGGGAGGTGTGGATGGCGCGGTTCGTCAACGCCCAAGTGCCAGAGGTGGTGCAGCCGTTCTGGGCGGCGCTGCAGGCGGGCGAGTTCATCGCCGACGCCGCCGCGCTGGCGGGCACCTATCGCAAAAGCAGGGCACGCGCTGGGTGGCGGCGTGCGGCGGCGTGCGCCCGCGTCGCGGGCGCGACCTCAAGGGGCGCTGCCTGTCGTTCGCCGAGCGCGAGGAGATCGCGCTGGCCCGCGCGCGCGGCGAGACGATCCGCTCGATCGCCAGGCGCCTGGGCCGCTCGCCGTCGACGATCTCCCGGGAGCTGCGCCGCAACGCCGACCGCGACGGTGGCTACCGGGCGACCATGGCGCACGCCAACGGCCCACCAGCGCGCGGGCCGCCCCAAGCCGGCCAAGCTTCACAGCAACCTGGCGCTGCGGCAGATCGTGCAGGACGATCTGGCTCGGCGCTTCTCGCCCGTGCAGATCGCCGGGCGGTTGCGTCGCCGGTTCCCCGATGACCCGGAGATGTGGGTGTCGACCGAGACGATCTATCAGTCGCTCTACGTCCAGTCCGGCGGGGCGCTCAAGCGTGAGCTGACGCGCTACCTGCGCACGGGCCGCTCGCTGCGCAAGCCCGGCCGCCAGGTCGGCCAGCGCAAGAACCGGATCCCCGACATGGTCAACATCGCCGAGCGCCCGCCCGAGGCCGACCACCGCGCGGTGCCGGGCCACTGGGAGGGCGACCTGCTCATCGGCAAGCGCAACGCCACCGCGATCGCCACGCTCGTCGAGCGAGCCAGCGGCTTCGCGATGCTCGTCGCGCTGCCCGACGGCTACAAGCCCGAGCACGTCGCGCCGGCGCTCGCCGCCAAGGTTCAGACGCTGCCCGACGCGCTGCGCGGGTCGCTGACCTGGGACCAGGGGCCCGAGATGCGCGACTGGAAGCAGGTGCACGTCGCCGCCGGCATCGACGTCTTCTTCTGCGACCCGCACGCCCCTGGCAGCGCGGCTCCAACGAGAACACCAACGGATTGCTGCGCCAGTACTTCCCCAAGGGCACCGACTTCTCCACCGTCACCGAAGCCCAGCTCGACGCCGTCGCCGACGAGCTCAACGACCGCCCCCGCAAACGCCTCAACTTCGCCAACCCGAACGAGCAGCTCGCCGAGCTGCTGTTGTGATCACCGCAGGATCCGCGAGTCCACGGAGTCGAGGAGGATGGTGAATGCAAGCGCTGGCCGAGCGAAGCAGGTCCGGATATCTTGCGCAGACATCATGACGATCGTCGCCGTCCATCTCCGAGGCGGGCCGTGCGACGGCGAGCGTCCGGAGCCATTCGACGGCACGTTCCCGGACACACTCGACTCAATCACCGTCGTGGACCATGCGCACGGTCTCGGCCACGTCTATGACGTGACGACGGAAGTGCTCACCGACGACGACGGAGTTCCGCGGACCGTCCTGGATTTTCGAGAGAGCAAGGAGCACGACTTCTCTGTCGAGGAGTTGAGCGAACCGCCGAGTCGCGCTGATTGACTGAAGTGGCGCGCGGCGCCGCGCCAGCGGTCATGCGGCGATGGGCTCGGATTCGCCCGCCTGACGGCCAGATAGTCACGCCCGCCCCGCGCGCAGCTCGATGGTGGCGCGTTCCGCCGCGGGCGTCGTCGCACGCGCCTTGGCACGCAGCTCGGACGAGAACACAACGGATTGCTGCGCCAGTGGCACCGACTTCTTCACGGTGGCCGAGGCCGCGCTGGACGCCGGCGCCGACGGACTCAACAAGCGTCCCTCGCAAGCACCACGACCTCGCCGGCCCACCGAGCGCCTCGAGGAGCTGCTGTTGCAATCACCGCTGGAATCCGCCGGACGCCAAACGAGACATCCGAGCTCTCACCTCGGGATGGGAGCAAGCGTCCGAACCGCCATCCCCGATTGCGCCCGCAGCGGACGAACAGCGGGAGCGCAGGTCGAGACCGCCGCTCTCTGAAGGAAGGAGAAGTCTCCGCGCCTCGCCGGGCATCGGTGGCGCGCTGCTCCCTCGGACGAGCTGCAGGCGCCCGGCGCCGCGCGATCGACGCCCGTCTCGCTCCTGCATCGGAGAAAAGGCGGCAGCGACGCCTGCGCTATCGAGTTCCATGCCGAGGAGCGGCGGACGAGCCCGTGGGAGGGCGGATGCGCGAGCCTCGGAGGCATCCGAACTTCAAGGAGGCGTCATTCCCGAAGTCCCTCTCGATGCCGCCGGTCGCCCGCGCTC
>Ga0126313_10002570_pt1 | contig 10237 bp, 11 predicted proteins | sample Plot105A_FD_89954 | JGI IMG/M metagenome (GOLD analysis project Ga0126313, IMG submission 89954) | Serpentine soil microbial communities from UC McLaughlin Reserve, CA, USA - Plot105A | ecosystem: Environmental > Terrestrial > Soil > Grasslands | place: USA: UC McLaughlin Reserve, Lake County... | reverse complement strand
CGCGCTCGAGGTATCGGTGGCGCTCGCGCTCGCCGACTCGGCCGGTCTGAACGTCGACCGGCTCGAGCTCGCCGAGCTCTGCAGGCGCGCCGCGGAGGAAGCGGTCGGAGTCCCCTGCGGCCTGATGGACCAGGCGGTGGCGCTGCTTGCACGGGCCGAGCACGCACTCCTGCTCGACTGCGGGACGCGCGAGTACCGGCACGTGCCCTTTCCGCCCGGCCTCGAGCTGCTCGTCGCCGATTCGGGTACCTCGCGCCGGCTGCAGGAGTCGGGGTACGCCGAGCGGCGCGCCGAGGTCGAGGCCGGCGACGAGCGCCGCGTCCGCCACGTTCGCTCGGAAAACGAGCGCGTTCCGGAGGCGGCGGCCGCGCTCGAGTCCGGCGATCGTGAGAGCCTCGGCCGCGCCTTCGCCGCGAGCCACGCGAGCCTGCGGGACGACTTCGAGGTCTCGACCCCCGAGCTGGACCGGCTGGTGGAAGCTGCTCTCGCGGCCGGCGCCGTCGCCGCGCGCATGACCGGAGCCGGCTTCGGCGGCTCGATCGTCGCGCTCGTCGAGCAGGGGTCCGGAGACGAGATCGGAGCCGAGCTCGGCGCTTCGTTCTTCGTCTGCCGACCCGCGGGCGCGGCGACGTCGATCCGTCCTGCACGCCCGGAAGAGGCGCTGCTCGTTGCCGACCTCGTCGAGCGCACCTACGCCCACTACGTCCCGCGGATCGGCCGCCGTCCCTCGCCGATGGACGACGACTACGAGGCCCGTGTCGCCGCCGGCGAGCTCTGGGTCATCCACGACGGTGAGCTCGCCGGGAACGTCCTCCTGCGAACGCAAGGCGACTACCTTCTCGTCGACAACCTGGCGGTCGATCCCAGCCGCCAACGAGAGGGCCTGGGCCGGGCGCTGCTCGACTTCGCCGAGCTGGAGGCGGCTCGCCGCGGCCTGGCCGAGCTGCGGCTCTCCACGAACGTGGCAATGACCGAGAACATCACGCTCTACCGCCGGCTCGGCTGGGACGAGGACGACCGCGTCACGGAAGGTCCATACTCGCGCGTGTACTTCCGCAAAGCCGTCAGCCAGGAGGCCAGATGACGAGCAAGGCCGACTTCACCGAGCAGGAATGGGAGACGCTTCAGAAGGCCGTCACCGGCGCGGGACTGTTCGTCTCCGTCAGCGACAAGGGCTTCTTCGACACGTTCAAGGAGGCCGGTGCGCTTGCAAAGCATCTCGGGCAAGCGCGCGAGGGGCACGAGAGCGAGCTCATCCGCGAGCTCAGCGCGATGCGCTCGACCGGGTTCGGGGTCACCGACTCGCCCAGCGAGGTCGAGCGCGAGACCCTCGAGGCGCTTCCGTCGGCCGTCGCGGTGCTGCGCCAGAAGGCGCCCGACGAGGTCGAGGCCTATCGCAGCTTCGTGCTCGACGTCGCCGAGTCGGTGGCGGAGGCGGCCAAGGGCGTCGGCGCCGGCGAGGCCGGCGCCATCGAGAAGATCCGTACGGCGCTCGACGCCGCGTGACCGTCTAGGAGGTGCTCGACCGGGCCTACGGCGCTCAGAGCATGACGGCGAGGCTGCGGCGCGTCCTCGTCGTCGCGCCTCGGGCCGAAGAAGCCGCGCGCTGGCGCGAGGCCGGGTGGCGCGCGGCTCCCGAGCCAGGGCGGTTGGCCGGCGAGCACGAGGCGTTCCGGGCGGAGCTCGAGGCGGCGGGGGCGGAGGTCGTCGTCGCCGAGACGTCGCCCGAGTCCGGTCTCGACGGCCTCTACCCATACGACCCTGGGCTCGTCGTGCGCGACGGCGCTCTCCTGCTTCGGCCGGGCAAGCAGTCGCGCCTCGGCGAGGTCGAAATGCTCGGCCGGGCGCTGAACGGGGCCGGCGTGCCCACCGCGGCGCGGATCGAGGCTCCGGCGACCGTGGACGGGGGCGACACCTGCTGGCTCGACGAGCGGACGCTGCTCGTCGGTCTCGGCTACCGAACGAACGAGGCGGGCGCCGCCGCGCTGCGTGAGGCGCTCCCCGAGGTCGACGTGATCGCATACGACCTGCCGCACCACCGGGGGCGGGCCGAGCTCCTGCACCTGATGTCCGTGACCTCGCCGCTCGCCGATGATCTCGCGGTCGTCTACCTACCGCTGCTCCCCGTTCGGCTCGTGCAGCTCCTGGAGGAGCGCGGGATCACACCGATCGAGGTCCCGGACGAGGAGTTCGCCACCCAGGGGCCCAACGTGCTGGCGCTGGCGCCCCGGGTCGCGCTTGCGCTCGACGGCAATCCCGGGACGCGGCGGCGCATGGAGGCCGCCGGTGTCGACGTGCGCGTCTACCGGGGCGACGAGCTCTCGCACAAGGGCGAGGGCGGGCCGACGTGCCTGACGCGCCCGATCCTGCGCGGATGAGCCGTCTCAGCGCGGCTTGAAGTTGGCGCCGACCCAGTATTCGTAGGTCCGCTTCTTGACCGTCTCGTAATCGCCGAAATGCTTCACCAGCATCGCGTCGTCGCCGACGTACTTGACGAAGACGAAGGACGTTCCCATGGACAGCGGCTCCTTGCCCTGCTTGACCCTCTCGACGTCGCTCTTCTTCCACCAGACTTGCATCGCCGCGCCGGGCTGAAGCGCCTTGTCGTCCCAGATCTCCTCCTGGTTCACGAACGTGCCGACGCCGAGGAAGACGAGCGCTCCCGCGGCACCGGTCGCGCGGTACTGCTCGTCGATCTTGTTCATCTCGGACGAAATGCTGTGGTGGATGATCCGGAAGGTCTCTTTCTTCGCGTCGTCCACGAGCGGTCCGCCGGTGGCCTGCTGGTAACCCTCGGTCACGCGCTCCTGTGTTGCGATCGAGCAGACGGACTCCGATTTCGGCCAGTTGACCGATCGCTCGGCGACCACCTCCCCGACCGGACGCAGTCGGTTCCACGTCGTCGGCCCGAGCTCCCCGTCGATCGAGTCCAGCTGCTGCTCGCGCTGGAACGCAGCCACGAGATCCGCGAAGTCGCCATAGTTCGCCGCCTTCCAGGCCTTGTCCCACTCGGGCTTGAGCATCGCAAGCCGCGATTCCCAGTTCAGGCTCTTCGCGTACTTCTTGTTGCGTTTCGTTGCGCGGTCGTAATCGAGCTTCGGCGACGGAAGCCAGCCAAGACCCCCCCAGCGCTGGATCAGGCGGGTGACGGCAGCATTTCCTGCGCCGCGCTGAAGTGCGAGGACCGACAGCTGCGTTGCGGGCTGTCGGCGCGGCACAGGTCGCCCGAGCCGGCCAGGTCGCGGCGGCTGCCGGTCGAGCCGAGCGTGAAGGCGGAGACTCACGGCTTTCGGACCATGATCGCACGTCCGACGCTTGCTTCATGGTCCGATGACGCCTGACGTGTCGATCACGATCCGCGACCTCTGCGTCCGTCGCGGCGGGAAGCTCGTCCTTCCGGGCGTGTCGCTGGACGTGCGACCCGGCGTCGTGACCGGGCTCCTCGGCCCGAGCGGCTCGGGCAAGACCACGCTCATGCGGGCGATCGTCGGCGTCCAGGTCGTCGAGAGCGGCGAGGTGGACGTGCTCGGCGAGCCGGCCGGGTCGCTTCGCAACCGCAAGCGGGTCGGCTACGTGACGCAGGCGCCGTCCGTCTACGGCGACCTGACCGTGCGAGAGAACCTCCGCTACTTCGCACGGATCGTCGCTGCATCCGACCAGCGCGTCGAGGAGTCGATCGCCACGGTCGACCTCGGCGACCAGGCCGATCAGGTCGTCCGCACGCTCTCCGGCGGCGAGCGCTCGCGGGTCTCGCTCGCCAGCGCGCTGGTCGGCAACCCGGGCGTGCTTGTACTCGACGAGCCGACGGTCGGCCTCGACCCGGTGTTGCGCCGGGACCTCTGGCGTGCGTTTCACACGCTCGCCGGCGGCGGCACGACGCTGCTCGCCTCGAGCCACGTGATGGACGAGGCGGAGCGCTGCGACGACCTGATCCTGATGCGCGAAGGCCGGATCGTCGCTACCGGCTCGCCCGACGAGCTTCGCGGCCGCACCGGTCAAGACGATCTCGAGCAGGCCTTCCTGACGCTCGCGGAGGCCGCATGACGCCGCGGATCACGCTGGCGACGGCGGGCCGCGTGCTGCGGCAGATCCGGCGCGACCGCCGGACGCTCGCGCTGATCCTCGTCGTCCCGCCGGTCCTGTTGACGCTGTTCAAGTACGTCTTCTACGGCCAGGAGGTGACCTTCAACCGGGTCGGGCCGCCGATGGTCGGGCTGTTCCCTTTCATCTCGATGTTCCTGGTCACCTCGATCGCGATGCTGCGCGAGCGGACGACCGGGACACTCGAGCGGCTGATGTCGTTGCCGCTCGCCAAGCTCGACCTGCTGCTCGGCTACGGGATCGCGTTCGCCGGTCTCGCCGTCGTCCAGGCGACGCTCACCGCGCTCGTCGCGTTCGGCCTGCTCGGGCTGGAGACGGACGGGCCGGTGTGGTTGATCCTCGCGCTGGCGGTGGGGAACGCGCTGCTCGGGATGGCGCTCGGCCTCTTCCTGAGCGCCTTCGCGCAGACGGAGTTCCAGGCCGTGCAGTTCATGCCGGCGTTCGTCCTTCCACAGATCCTGCTCTGCGGCCTGATCGTCGCCCGCGATCAGATGGCGCGCGCGCTCGAGCTCGTCTCGAGCGTCCTGCCGCTGACGTACGCCTACGACGCCCTCGCGCGCGCGACGGCCGATGATCTGGGCGCTCGATTGGCCGTAGACGTGGCCGTCCTCGGCGGCGCGGTCGTCCTCGCCCTGGTCTTGGGCGCGACGACGTTGCGCCGCCGAACCGCCTAGCCTCCCTAGCCGCCGAACTGCGCGCGGATGTCGCCGGTGCTTGGGACCTGCCCGCTCGGCGTCACGTTGTCGACCGCATCTGGGAGCACCTTGGAGAGCCCCGCCGCGGCCTCGTCGGTGGAGACACCGGCCTCGTTCGCGACCTGCTCGACCTGCTGCGGACCGAGTGCTTCCTTCACCTGCTCGGGCGACACCGACTGGTTCGAGCCGGTGCTGACCCAGGACTTGGCCACGTTGCCGAGGCCTGCGCTCTCGAACTTCTTGACGAGGCCATCGATTCCGCCGACCTGCTCGAGGAGCGGGCCGACCTTCTGGACGACCTTCTCGGCGTTCCCGTCGCCGGCTACGCGCTTGCTGAGCTGATCGAGCACGCTCATCACAACCTCCTCGTGTTGGGGATCAGGGTTGTCTGTCCCCACCACGCCAGAACTAACACGCGCCCGCGTGCGACGACGCTCCGCCCCCGAACTGCCTAGCGGTCAGGCCCTCCGCCCGCGCCTCGGAGCGCCCGCCGCTGAAGCGGTCCCGACGCGAGCTCGTAGGCGACGTTTGCGATCCAGACGATCACGACGGCCAGAAGCCAGTCGACCGTCCCGTCGATCGAGAACCCGTCCGACAGCAGGTCGGTGATCACCAGGACGACGAAGGTGTTGACGAGCGCGATCACGCCGAGCAGGGCGCGGGCGCGGCGAATGACGATCCAGGTCGCGATCGGCGTCAGGACGAGGGAGGCGATGGTGAAGACGGCGACCGCGAAGCCGAAGCCGGAGGCCTCGACCTTCACGCCGTCCAGCAGCGCAGCGGCGAGCAACAGCGCGATCGCGTTCGCGACCACCGCGAGCACGATGCGGATGCCGAGCCGGCGCATCGGCGGAGGATACGCCGCTTCGGCGCGCTACTTCCTTAGCCGCAGCGTTTCTGTGGCGGGAGCTTGCGCCCGAGCGCTCTCGTCGCGGACGCTTGCAGGAGGCGGGAGGTGCGGGCGGGGACGCCGCTACGCGCCAGCTCGCGCGTCCGGACCGGAGCACGGAACAGGCGCCCGTACACGACGAGGGCGGCCGCGTACGTGCCGGTCGGGCTCGGGTGAAAGTCGTCCGGGCCGTAGAGCGGTGTGCGCGCATTGCAGCGCCAGGCGAGCTGCCAGGCCAGGCCCGCCGGAAGCAGCTCGGCGCGCGCGGCGACGGCGGCCCGTGAGTAGCTCCGGATGACCTCCGGAAGCGCGGCCGCACGCCAGCCTTCCGGCCAGACGGTCAATAGCGCGGGCCGAGTGCCGTGCGAGCGAGCCTCGTCGGCGAACCGCGTCGCCCAGAGCCGTAGGTCGGCCTGGCTCTCGGGAAACGCCGACGGGCCCTGCTGCATCACGACGACGTCCCACCGGCCGTCCCCGAGCGCCCACCGCGCCTCGCCGTTGTTCCAATGGTCCTCAAGGTTGAAGCCGCCGAAGGCAACGGTCCGGTACTCGAGCCTCCGGCCGGTAGCGGAGGCGAGCGCGGCGACCTGCGCAGGCAGGTCGTTCGTCGCGGTCAGGCTATTCCCGACGAACAGGACGCGGAGGCTCTGCGGCGGCGTGGCGGCCGCCGAGCCGGCCGCGAAGAGGAGGACCGTGAGGGCGAGAGCGCCGAGCGAGCGCGTCACGCTTGCTGAGACGCCTGGGCTACCTGCGAGTTGGGCTGGCGCGCGCGGTTTCGATTGCGGCACACAGGCGCCTGCGCGCCTCGAGCTCGGCCTCCACCGGCTGGAGCACGAGCACACGACCGACCACTTCGACGCGCTCCCTGAGCGAGCGGCCTGCCGACCGCGCCCGCCGTCGTGCCGTCATGCCGTTGACGATCCGCGCGATGAAGGCCGCGACGAGCCCGGCAAGCGCCCCGCCGACGAGCAGCCAGGTCGGGATCGGGACGCCCCTGACCTCCGGCAGAGGGACGACGTCGTCGACGCGGAGATAGCCGAGCACGGCGAGGCCGAGCAGCCAGAGCATCCCGACGAGCACCACTAGCGCCAGCACGCGCTGAAGCAGACCGGCCGGCCGCCACCAGCGCGGCCTGCTCACGCGCAGATCACCGCCCGTAACCGCGCGGTCGAGGTGGTCGGCGAGCTCATCGTCGCGCCCCGTCGCTTGCGCGCGGACGAGCCGCGGCCAGGGCGGCGGGAGACCCGCTGTCGCCCCGTCGGCCAGCTTCCGTGCCGCGGTTTCCACCTGGGCGCGCTGGACGTCGGTCGGCGCGGGACGGGACGTGCGGACCTGCTCGCGAGGCGTGTCCGGAAGGCGCAGCCGCCGCAACGGGTCCGGGCGCAAGCGCTTGATCCAACGCACGAACGGCCAGCCCGTCTCGAGCGTGCCGCGCCGCCGGTGCGCGGCCTCGACGGCGCGCACGACGGCTGGAACGCCGGCGGCGTCCTCGAGCGCGGTCACGAGCCGCTTGCGATCGCCGCCGTCGATTCCCGCCGGCTTTCCGCCGCCGCACACGGCGGCGAGCCGGCCCGCGACGGCCTCGACGTCGGCGCCGAGCCGCGAAACGGCTGCTTCCCGCGCGGCGACCCGTTCTGCGAGCAGCGCTCGGAGCTCGTCGAGCCCCGCGCCCGTCCTCGCCGAGACGACGAGTAGCGGAACGTCGCGCAAGCCGTCTTCGCCGAGGAGCCGACCGGCGTCTTGCCGCCACGCTTCGAGCTCTCCGTCGCCGAGCAGATCCGCCTGGTTGAGCACGACGGCCATGGCGCGCGCGTGCGAGGCGAGCGGCCGCAAGTAGCGGTCGTGCAACGACGCGTCCGCGTACTTCTGCGGCTCCACGACCCACACCACGAGGTCCGCGAGCGCGACGAGCCGGTCGACCTCGAGCCGGTGGGCCCGCTCGACCGAGTCGAAGTCGGGCAGGTCGAGCAGGACCAGGCCCTCGAGGCCGTCGCGCTCCAGGCGGTGGCGGCGATCGATCTCAAGCCAGTCGAGCAGAGCGTCGGCGCCGCCGCCCCACGACGCCGCCTGGCCGATCGAGGTCGTCGGCCGGCGACGTCCGACCGAAGCGAGCTCCGTCCCCGTCAGCGCGTTGAACAGGAGCGACTTGCCCACGCCGGTGGGCCCGGCGAGCGCGACGACGGTCCGGTCGACGCCGAGGCCGAGCCGTGCCCCCGCTTTCGCGACCGTCGTCCGCGCCTCGTCGACGAGCTGGTCGTCGAGCCGCCCGTCGGCAAGCTCGGCCGCCTCGGCGAGCGCGCTGAGCCGGGAGTCGAGGTCGCCGTTCACGCGGCCCGGCGGACCGCCGTCGCGGCCGCGTGGAGCAACGCCACGCTCTCGGCTTCGGGCGCGGAACCCTCGAGGATGGCGTCGAACCGGCGCGCGTCGTCGCGCAGCAAGTCCTGCACGCGCTCCAGCAGATCCTGGCGCGCACGGTTGGCGAGCGAGCGCACGGCCTGGTCGCCGAAGAGCGCCTCGAGGAGCTTCTGGCTCACCGCGGAGGTGCCGCCCGCCACGAGCGCCTCGACACCGGTCAGCCCTCCCGTGTGTGCGAACGTCGCGAGCATCACCGTCAGGCCTGCGCCGTTGACTCCGAGCGACGCGAACCGCGCCGTCGTTCGTTTCGACTCCCCTTCGCTGCGGACGAGCTCGAAGACGAACCCCTGCCAGGCTCGAACCTCCTCCTCGGTCCGCGCAGCGAGGCGCTCGGACGCGCGGTCGAGCGGAGGCGCCTCCGCGAGCAGCGCCTTGCCCGGAACGCGGTCGCGCCAGGCGCGCGAGGCGCGCTCGGCGGCACGCTCGGCGCCGGCGAGGATCACGGCCTCGACCCGGTTCTCGACGGCGGCTTCGAGCTCCTCAGGGGCGGCGTTCTTTCCGGTGGCGACGCTCTTGAGCCGGTCGCGGAGACGGCCGACGCGCGTCTCGAGCGCGCGCATGAGGTCGCCGGTTCCCACGACCTCGTGCCAGCGAGCGAGCACCTCGCCTCGTAGGAGCGAGCCGCTACGGAGCGCTTCCTCGACCTCGCGCAGCGCGGCCGCATACGCGTCGTCGACCTCCGCGGTCAGCTCGGCCGCAACCGCGAGCTGTTCGGCTGCCGCGCGCTCGATCGCCGCAATGCGGCCGGGCACGCTCGCGATCGCGCCGCGCAGCGTCCGGCGAATGAGGTCGGCACGCGCCTGCGCATCCGCGGCGAGGCCGTCGAGCCAGCGACGGACAGGTGCCAGTGCGGTCTCGGGCAAGAGCTCGCCTTCCAGCGCGATCTCGGGGACGACCAGCAGCTCGGCGCCGCCGAGATCGTGACTGCGGAGCATCTGCGCCAGGTGCCTCGAGACCTCGGCGCGCGCGTCGTTCGGCACGCGGTTGAGCACGACCGAGAGCGCGGTCCCGCGATCGCGAGCGGTCTCCAGGAACTCCCAGGGGACAGCGTCGGCGTACCGGGCGGCGGTCGTCACGAACAGCCATGCGTCTGCGGCGGCGAGCAACTGGTTCGCGAGCGCCCGGTTCTCCGCGAGCACGGAGTCGATGTCCGGCGAGTCCAGGAGCGCGAGCCCCGGCGGCAACGCCGGAGTCGAGACGAGCTGGAGCGTGCCCGGAGCGGGCGTGCCACCCGTCGCTCGCGGAAGCCTCGGGAGGATCCGCTGATCCTGGAACCAGCGTAGCTCGTCCGGGTGGCACACGAGCACCGGCGCGCGCGTCGTGGGCCTGAGAACTCCGGCGGCGCTGACCTCGCTGCCGACGAGGCTGTTCACCAGCGTCGACTTTCCCGCACCGGTCGAGCCGCCGACGACGATCAGCACGGGCGCGTCCATCTGCGCGAGGCGGGGCAGGAGGTGGTCCTCGACCTGGGCGACGAGGTCGTCGCGGACTCGTCGCGCCGCCTCGGCCCCGGGTAGGTCGAGATCGAGCCGAACGGCAGCGGCGGTGTCGCGCATGCGGCCGAGGGCACCGGAGAGGTCGGGCGTCATTGGCGGGGAGTACCCGGAAGCGGCCGTCTTAGAGCACGGTGAAGAGCGTCAGCTGCATGCCGTCGGGCGCGCGCAACCGCACGTTCTTGTGCGCCCACGGCGTGACGACCGGCCCGCCGATCTTCTGGGCGCCGGCCGAGGCGAGCGCGCTCGCCGTCTCCTCGGAGTCTTCGACCTCGAGCGCGAGCCGCACCGGGCCTGAGACGACCTCGCCGACCTCGACCCGGTCGACGAGGTCCGACTGCGAGACCGACAGCAGATCCAGCGTCGCCCGGCCGGCGTCGAGGATCGCGCCGCTGCCCGACGGCCGGTCCCATTCCTCGATCACGGGGAGGCCGAGCGCGTCGCGATAGAAGCGCACGGCTCCCTCGTAATCCTCGACGGTGTAGGCGAGCCGCAGCTCGCGGACGGGCCTCTCCGGCATCTCGCTCCTCCTTGGTCGCGGTACCGGAGAAGATGCACGCACCGCACCTGGAACGGAGGAGGAACCGTGGCCACGATTCTCTGTGTGCTCTACGACGACCCGGTGGACGGCTATCCGCCGGCCT
>Ga0126313_10002569_pt1 | contig 10237 bp, 15 predicted proteins | sample Plot105A_FD_89954 | JGI IMG/M metagenome (GOLD analysis project Ga0126313, IMG submission 89954) | Serpentine soil microbial communities from UC McLaughlin Reserve, CA, USA - Plot105A | ecosystem: Environmental > Terrestrial > Soil > Grasslands | place: USA: UC McLaughlin Reserve, Lake County... | reverse complement strand
TTACATACTAGATGCTGATAATTTTATGTTGACTGATAGTTTTATGATGTATGCGTATATGTATTAATCTTCCACTCCTAGTGTTGTTCCCTGTGGCTTTATATCTGCGGTTACATTACCGGCAGTTGCTTCAGGTCTATTTTCTAATGAAGTATTATTAGCTACATCAAATGCTGTTCCTTGTGGTGCTATTGGTGCTGTTATATTGCCAGCGTTAGAATCAGCCAAACCTTCTGATGTTGAAGCATTATTACCTATAGCATCTAGTGATGTTCCCTGTGGCTTTATATCTGCGGTTACATTACCGGCAGTTGCTTCAGGTCTATCCACTTGTGAGTCTATTTGTTGATTGTTCTCATCAGTAGTCGTTTGTGCAAATGCTTGTTCCTGTATATCCGAGGTTATAAAAGGAAAAGAATCTTGTATGCTAAATACAGACAATGTTAGTATCGTAGTAATAGCTATAGGGGCAGTAGCAGTAATGATAATATTCATTATTTTTGATGCCTTTTTAGTACCCATTCATTTACTCCCTTATCGTCTAATTTACAAAATATTATTTAAAGCAATCACATCCAATAAATTGAGATTTAGTGCGCCTGCTAGACACCTTAGATATTAAATAATTTGCCAAACTAAACTCATTACCGAAATGAGTTAGAAGGAGAAACCAAGAGGAAATAACAACAAGTTCTACTATTAAATATTGTCACTAGATTGTTATTTTCTAGCCTCACCTATCGGGATTGGTAGCAGATAATTTCTTAACCTCTCTTTCATATTCTTGTCCTTCTGCCGCAATATTAAGTATGTCTGTTTTGCTTATTATTCCAATTAGTTTTAGTAGTTGTTGCTGCCCTTTCTGAAGCAATTCTTGCTGTTGCTTCCTTTTGATTTTATCACTGTTGCTACTACTAATTTCTCCTTTTTGTACTAATGTCTTTTGCTCTACTAGTCCTGGTTGGGAATTAGTGCAAACAAATATCCTGCTTTTATTTTCTTGATACATTCTCTTTAATGCTTCGTCAGCATATCTATCTGAACTCATTATTATAAGTTCTTTACTTGGAGTCATTATTTGCTCTACTCTTACTTTATCTGCTTCTTGTTCTGGAACATTCATAGCCTGTTTTGTAGTAACTGCCCCTAATAGATAACCATCTTCTGATATTGTTACTGGAAATTCCCTTTTTCTATGCACATTAAAATAATTATTTATGAGTTCTTTTATTGTTGTATCTGGTCTAACTTATACAAATCTTGTATTCATTATATCTCTTAGACGCACTCCAGATAAAGCAGTAGATAGCTCATGCTGCTGCAAGTAGGCTTGAGCTCCACTTTGCAGAAACCATCCGATCAGTATAAGCCAGAAACTACCAATAAATGAGCCACCAATAATAGATATAAAACCAAATGCCATTAAACCATAGGATATTCCAGTTCCTACCTTAACTGCTATTTTAGTCGCATCATCATAGCTTTTCTTCTACTTTATTAATCCTGCTTGCAACATTCTTCCACCATCTAATGGAAACGCAGAGAGTAGGTTAAAGACACCTAACAAAACATTTACTATTGCAGCATACAATAAAACTCCTGAAATAATACGTATGATAGATATAGATCCAAATCCTTCTTCTGTCCTTGCTCCTCTTTCTTGTATACTAGTTTCTTGCTCTGACATCATTGCTCTTTCTTCTCTGTCTTCAATCTTTGCTTTTGCTCTTCTATTGCATCAATAGGTAAAAGGCAAATTATTGCTTATTGCTGTGATAAGATAGGCAGTATTATGAAAGAAAAATAACTACAACTAACAATAATATAACAAAAACTTGATCCAAGTTAAGAAAAATATCTTATAGTGAATTACAATATGTAGATATTGAATTCTCCCAACACAATCTACGATCTTAAATACTCATAATGCTAAGCACAGCTAGAAGTTATGAGCTGTAAAGGTATTTGCACACGCCATAGGGCGCAAAGACCTTCCGGTTCCTTTGGTCGCTATGCCACAGGACAGAAACGTTGTCAAATATGTGCAATATTTATGAGGTGGGACGGATTGTGGTGTCCTTGTTGTGGATGTAGAGTTAGGACAAAACCACGTAATTCAAAATTTAAACGAAAATTAAAAATGATAAGAAAGAAGCATAATAAAAATAAAAATAGAGAAAAACAGCCTCTTCTAATCTATAAAAAAAATGATGTTACTGTTAACAGTAGTTCCCCCTTTGTAAATTAGCAAGACAAGAAGAAACTCTATGTAGACAATAAATGCAACTTTTCAGGAGGAATGTGCTCTAAGCATGCATTAACTATGGATGACACATAATAACTAGCATGATCACAATTAATCGTTGACAGGAATAGGTTTGCTCATATTTTCAAATTTGTCAAATAATGCATAAGTAAATCGTTGGTTAAGAAATAAGATAAATAGGCCATCTCTCATCATGTTTTCAATTGCAACACTAATTTCTTCGTTTTTGAGAATTGGAATATAGGATAAGGAGTCAGTTACAAGCATCAGATTGGTTTGGTCATAGTTGTCTAGGATGTCTAGTGTGATTGATTCAATAAGTCCAAAGAAACCTAGATCATAGTGTTTGATCTTGGGTTTGAAAATGGTTACTATCATACTACTTATTTCTTGATTTTCATCATGTGCGGCTATTTTAGTTGCCACAATTGGAGATGAAAAAGTCCTCCCTCCTTGATTAAGTGTTTTATTGTATTCCATATTAGAATAGTCATTTGACTTGAAGAATTCTTTAGTGCCTTCTAATAATTGATCTTCAGTCAACCAATTATTATCTCCTCTATTTTCATTCATTCTAGCAAAATATGATCTAGGGCTTACCATTCGTACATTGGGCAACTATTGTTCAAGTTATTTCTTGTTTTATCTTCATATAAAACCTAAAAAGACAAGTAAGACATAAAGCAAAATTCAGCGTTAAAATAATATCAATAACTATTAACTAACTTGTGGGACATAATAATATTGATCCCACTATGAAAAGAAATGCAAAAGCTGGTATTGCTCTCGCCTTTCTGAGTTTCCTACATAACAAGAAAGCTATGATAATAACTGGTGCTATTCTTATTGGTATTGGTGCAGCTGGTGCTATATCTTTAGGACCTATGTTAATACAAGACTACGCTACAGGTAACATAGATCCAACTACTGCAAGACCATATCCTGTTTTTGGAATAATATCTCCATTGTATGCTCAGATTGCATTTATTGGTGTTGCAATTGTAGGGCTTGGATTACTAGTATGGTATGCAACTAGTACCAGATGGGCTAGACCCTAAGCCATAGCAATAACCATATAATTAGGCGCAGTTATCGTTATATATACAAACAAGCTAACGGGTTTAACTTACACTATAGTAGAACCTAAACCCTTCTTGACAAGAAAAGCTTAAGCGTATTTGGCCTTAATATATGAATGATAGATATGCATTGGGAAAGGGTTGAGATGATAACAAATGAAAATGGCAGATTAGCCAAAGAACAGCCTGAACTTGATTTAACGTCTCCACATAAATGTTAGAGACATAACCAAGTTTGTTTTTCAGTTCCCAAACCTTAGATATCATATCTTGAAATGAAGGACGTTCGTATTTTTCTGCAAACATTACGTGTATTTTCTGGTTATATAGTTGGGTTACAACTATGCCAAATGATGATGAACCAAATACTGGGTCCAAGCCTATTGTAGACTTGACCTTTTGCCTCCAGACATTGGGGTTATACTCATGTTTTTGGCAAAGTTCTATATTTTGAGGAGAAAAGATATTGCCAATAAGACCAAGATACTTCAAACAATATGCTCTTTCAAAGCTTGGACTTGCTTTATCTTTCTCTATCTCTTGCTTTGTGTATATTTTATCTAGACCATAGGTATAGTCAAGGAAAACCTTCTTGTATAGGCAGGTGTCGAAACTTTCCTTTTCTATATTATCAAATAATCCACCTGGCGCATTAGGTGTTGATATCATAACAGTCCACGGATCTGATTTAGCAATGTAACGCTCTGCAATATGTCTTGCGTCATCTTGTTGGAACTTGGGCAGAAAATCGCACTCATCCAGTAGTACTAGTTTATGCACTCTATCTTTATACTTGTAACTAGCCCGGTCCCATATCTAGAGCTCCTTATCTTACATGTTGTAGCAGTAGGCCTAGTTTTGGACTGGGTTGTGATTGGACTAATGACAAATCTCTTTTAATGTCAACTGCTATTTACATATTTAAGGAAAGCTTTTAGTTTTTGCTATCTAGCTGTATCCATTGTTCATATAATGTAATGTTGTAAAATATTTTGGTAATAGAGTATAGACGTATGTGATAAGTCTGGCTCAAAGGAGAAAGACAAAAGTATACCGGGGTTTGAGTTGTCGGCCAGCTAAGTCGCCCTGTTTGATTCCTCTATTACTACTGTACAAAAAAGCCTTGAGATTTAAACTCTGACTAACTATGCTGCATATTGACTAAAAAAAGGGAGTGAGTGATAGTAGTTGTTAGAACTGCATCAATATAGGTTATTTATGGATCTGGTAGTCCGCCACCGTCTGCTACGCCGCCACATGCGACTGTGTCTGCAGAGGTATCGATAAAGTTTGCACCACAGTTATCGTTGAACGACTCTCTACTTCCAACACTCTTTTGTTTTAGTGTTTGTACCGCAACTCCAGAAACAAAAACTAAAGGCGCTTCTATTGCTGGTCCAAGACTAAAGACAGGTTACATAGAAAGGAAGGTAAAGTTTGCAGAACTGGATAAAATGATAAAAGGTTTGTAAAAAGCATACATAGGTTTTCGTTATGCAACTGTCCTATCGATTGTGTCTTCGGGTACAGTAGGAGTTGGATCCGGTGTAAAACAAATAGCTAAAGCAATAACCAAAAATAATATGAATAATGATTTCATGATCGTGCGGCTCTTTGCAATGCAGTCATAAGCATTGTTCATAAATAGATCCATAGTCCAAAATATTACTGCAATGCATTATTATTCACATAAAAAGGGAGGAGGTGTTTAGTTCATTTCCTATTTGGCTGATATGTTGCTGTCAGTAGTAGAAGAAGGACTGGTGCTATTCACAGGCGGTACATAAAACAAAGGATCACTATGTTTCATTTCTTGTAAATATTCAGCTCTGTCTCCACCATCATGCTGTTGCATATACTCTTCAGTATGATTATAAGTTTCTGCGGAAGATGAAGTTAATGAAAAAAATGACAGTAGCACAGCGGAACTTAATACAGCTAACATTGGCAGTACTAGATATTTCGTCATTTATCCTAGCTAATATTATTGTACTTGTTGCATATTTGCAATGCTATAAAATCAACACTGAGATCTATCAAAGAAAATGGATTCCCTTCTTTTAATAGAAAAATAAACTAGTAGGTCACATTCGACTGTGCGGTTTTTGCTTTTTTTACTAACATTTCCATGTGTGAATTTCTCAGTTCTGTAGGTTCATGGCCTAGTCAGCTAAACCTCCCATTCCTTACCCTGTGGCTTGAGATTATATTCCTTTATGGTTGCGTCGTTAGGATACGTTGGTTTATTTGGATGTTTTAGGTCTCCATGCTTTTGATATTCTGTTTCGTTATAGGTTTCAAACTTTATTCCGGCTTTTTCACAGTAATAATACTTGAAATATGTTTCGAGGGGGCCCATATCGGCAAGGGCCTCTTCGGTTGTCAATAATAATTATAAATTTCTGTATAAAAAGATAGCAAAAAGAAAGAAGCAAATTCATCCGGCACATAATCAGATTCGCTGACGATATGCAATTGCAGACAGATTGTATAGAATGGATTATTGGGAAGATAGAAATTAACAAAATTCCTAATGATAGACTACAAAATGTTATTCGAGTTGTTGATAAAGACCTATAAAAAGAAACTACAAAGCGATGAAAAAAACGGCTACTAATGATTTATGGACAAAGATTGAAACTCCTTTACAATAGGTTTACTATCGTTTAATGCTCTGTTCCTAGATCTCATCGAGATACTGTCCATATTAATACCGTTTTCTGAGAGTCTACATTAAACCTTTCATCCAGTTCACTTTTCTTTGATGCTAGTTTTCTATGTATATCGTCAGCATCTGCGCCAGTCAAATTAAAAGACAATATTGTGTCAGGAGAACCCTCTGCCTTGTATGTTACTGTTGCAGTGGCAACCATTGATATTAGCTTCCCTTTGGGCTGTATTTATTCATAATGACTTGTCTAAAGAGAAACATCAAACTGTCAGTCAACAAAATTTCTAACTTCCACCGTTGTAAAATCAGTCCAAATATTAATCCCTGTAAATACATATACCTGGAAATGGAGATGAGGTGTAAATGTATAACCTGTCATGCCTACTCTTGCTATTTCTTGACATGCTGTTACATGCTGACCAACCGCTACTTTTGAACTACGATATGCCAAGTGATCGTATCGTGAATATTCTCCATTTTTGTGCATGATCACTATAAAGTTAGTATGATTCCAGTAAATTACATTAAACCCTCCAAGATTTGAATCATCTTTGACATAAGTTACTATTCCATCGGCGGCTGCAAGTACAGGTGTATCTTCTGGCACTATAAAGTCAATTGCATTTCTAAGTTTGCCTGTGTGTGCAGGAGATGAAGTTCTATCTATGCGTCTGAGTTTTGCCTTAGGGACAGGCAATCGATAGTGGTTAACAGCAGACATATACGATTTACTTATGATACATTTTCTGATCTTGTTACATATGATTGATTGGCTAATAATATAGGCGAAATAGTTGATTTGGTTGTGTATTCTGTCATCTATTGAGCAGCATTATCCTTGATCTCTCATCGCCATAGGTGTGGACATCTTTATCTCTCATTAGTACGTTGAAGGAATTCAAGCAATTTTCAATGGTCGGTATAGAGAACATTAGATAGGAATTCTAATGGAGACGTCAATCGGATAGATTTCAGAAGACGAATGTTTCATCCTAGTTTTTTGTGTTTTGAAAATCATGATTTTTACTTTTACTCGCATTATCCAAAATTGCCTTTGCTTGTTTATAGTGCACTGCGTCAATCATCTTACCTTCGAGCCTAATTGCACCTTTGCCTTTTCCATTCTCTAGCGCTTCATCAAGTGCCTTGACTACTTTTGTAGCCCATTTAATTTCATTCTCACTAGGTGCAAAAATCGCGTGCACTGCTTCTATTTGACTAGGATGGATTAAACTCTTGCCTGAATATCCTAGTCTCTTAGCGATAGTGGCATCTTTTTTCAACCCCTCAACATCATCTAATTTTTGCCAGATGCCATCAATAGCTTCTACTCCAGCAGCACGGGCATCAATCGGGACCTTTGAACGTGCATATGTATACTCGAATTCTTTGACCCCTTCTTCGTAGTCTAAATGCATGTCATATAGAAAATCAAAGATTCCAAAAACTAACATATTTATCCTATCGCTTGCTTTGGCGATAGTATAACTATTGACCACACCTTTAGCTGATTCAATAGATGCAGCTATCTTAATACTTTTTTCCTGAATTCCTATTTCTTGTTCGAGAGTAAATAAGATACGATCAACCGTAGAAATTTCGTCGTCATTACTTACCTTTGGGAGAACAATACCATCAATTCCTTTCTGAACTACAGCTTTTAGATCATATAATGTCATTCCAGAGTCAAAAGAGTTTATTCTAGCGTAAATATTTCTTGCTTGATATGTAGTCCTCATAGTAAGCGCCGATTTGATAAGCTGTCTTGCTATATCTTTTTGATTAACGGGAACAGAATCTTCTAAATCAAAACATACAATGTCAGCATTTAATGTCTTGGCCTTATTGATATATCTCTCGCTATTGCTAGGAACAAAAATAAGGCTTCTGAACATGTCCTATCTCAATTGCATTCTTAAACACTGTAAGATAAAATGATTTAATACAAGAATGTAGTAAGTGACTAGAGCTTTTGTGGAGTAGTTACTATTTTTCCCATTTGCTCAGCTTTTGCCATCATGGTATGACCCTTTACCATGTCATTAAATGGAAGAATGGTATGAATTACTGGTTTTATTTTACCCTTACTAGTCCAGTAAATCACCTCTTCAAGTTCAGCTTTGGTTCCTTGTGTTGATCCAAGTAAATTGGTTGCTTTAAAGAAAAGATATCTTAGGTCTATAGTTGAATCGTAACCAGTAGTAGCACCAGTTGCAACAAGTGTTCCACCGTTTTTCAAGAGACCAACCTCCTGTGCAAAAACTGCCTTACCTATATGCTCAAATATAATATCAACTCCCTGCTTCTTAGTTATTTCTCTTACCTTTTTGTACCAGTCTGCCTCCCTGTGATTAACTACTTGATCTGCACCTATTTCCAAGCATTTGTCCATTTTGTCTGTATTGCCTGCTGTTGCAATCACAGTACAATTGTATAATTTTGCAATCTGAATTCCTACCATTCCCACACCACTTGTGCCGCCCATGATAAGCACCGTTTGGCCTGGTCTTATCTTTGCTCTTCCTACTAACATATGCCACGACGTCATGCCAACCATCGACACCGCTGCAGAGTCGTTAAAGGATACATTATCAGGCAACTTTGCAACATTTACTTCTGGCAGATGTGTATACTGACTAAAACCTCCCCAAAGCGGACCAGTTTGAAAGCCCCATATTAGTCGGCTATCACAATCAAACTCTCTTCCATCAGTACATCTATCACATACTCTACAACTCATATTCGAATGGGAAACAACTCTATCTCCTACCTTGAATTTTGTAACATCCTGTCCAACTTCTACTACTGTTCCAGCCACGTCGCTGCCGGAAATATGTGGTAATGGTGTCTTAATCGGGTCTCCCCAAATCGCCCACAGATCATTATAGTTATATGCCGCAGATTCTACTTTTATCAGGACTTCATTAGGTCTCAATTTTGGTGTATCTATATCTTCAATTTTTACTACTTGCTCTGGATCTTTATTATATTCTCTAAATACGGCTGCCTTCATGACGAGAGAAGAATATTTAGCCTTAATATAGTTAACTCGCCAAGATAATGCTATATCTTCTCTTCTTATTTTCAAACCTTCTAGTCATTACTTACGACAAAAACAACCCCAAATATTATGTCATTGATGGTAGGGTCAGGCAGGAAAAAAGCATAGCATCATAAGCGCTGGCATGGTTGGGGTGTCTGGGGTTTAGGATACATACATTACAACGAAAAAGATGGGTAACATGTGTAAGAACTACGTATCTATGTATGGCTAAACTTTGTATAAAAATTAATGTTTAATGATGTGGCATGCGTAGAGCATGCAAAATTGCGTTAGCGCCTATTTATTTTGAAGTCCTTTTTTGGTTGCTGTATACTAAGCAATATCTGCTTTAACTCTTCATCGGTAATGGATCTATTCAACCTGCCAGTGGATGCCGCATTTATCAGGTAATTCTCAACGGCCGTAGCCAGTTCGGGCTTGACCATCCTAACGTTCATTAGTCTCTGCCTAGCACTCGGTTCTAGGAGAACCATTAATGCACGTTGGCGCGCAGCAGCTTCAGCCTCACGTCTTTTATCTTCATCGTTTGGTTGTTGAGGTTGGGAGAATGACATATTTTCCCTCCTATTGCAGTATACTAGGCATATCTTTGAAGTTCTGGAGAAGCTTTGATAATTTCTTTATAGATCTCGGTTGCTAACTTGTCAATTTTTTTCATTCCTTCTTCGGATATTAGCCTTCCTTTACCTTTCTTAATCACATATCCTGCCATTTCTAACTGTTGTAATGCCTTGCGTATAATTGCGCCGCCTGCATCTTTATGGTGTGCAAGGCTATAGCCAGCCTGTTTTTTACCGCCATATTCACTTTTTAAATCTAAAACTCCAATGGGGCCGTGGATGTAAACTTTTCTTAATATTGATGCGCATCTGGCATACCACCAATCCCTATTCTGAGGAATTTTCTCAACGTGGGCACCAGTTTTGACAAAAGCAGACCAACTTGGAGGTTCAATCTTTTTCTCTTTTTTTAGCTGTTCAGTCAGTCTATCTATGAGCTTATTAGCAGGTATATCGTACGCCTTCGCCATTATTACAGATGAGTTTGTTGTTCCCCTATAAATCCTTATTTTAATATCAACTAATGCTGAAACGCCGCAGTTAATTTGTTATGACTTTATGGTATATATGGCCACATTTTAGACATGTAATTCTTAT